>Ga0070709_10000544_pt1 | contig 22079 bp, 17 predicted proteins | sample LARL51metaG_FD_65449 | JGI IMG/M metagenome (GOLD analysis project Ga0070709, IMG submission 65449) | Corn, switchgrass and miscanthus rhizosphere microbial communities from Kellogg Biological Station, Michigan, USA - LAR L5-1 metaG | ecosystem: Host-associated > Plants > Roots > Rhizosphere ... | reverse complement strand
GGTCCATGCCGCCGCCCTGCTCGCGCTCAACATCGTCGAGCTGGCGGCGCTGCTCTATTTCACCGGGGGGCTGCAGAACCCGTTTTCGTTCCTGTTCCTGGTGCCGGTGCTGATATCAGCGACCGCGCTGCCGGTGCGGCTGACCGTCAGTCTCGGCCTGCTCGCGGTGGCCTGCGCGTCGGCGCTGTTCTTCTATCATCTGCCGCTGCCCTGGGAGGGCGACGAGCCGCTGGAACTGCCGCCGATCTATCTGCTCGGCGTCTGGCTCTCGATCCTGCTCGCGATCGGCGTCACCAGCCTCTACGCGTTCCAGGTCACCGAGGAGGCGCGAAAGCTGTCCGACGCGCTGGCCGCCACCGAACTGGTGCTGGCGCGCGAGCAGCACCTCACCCAGCTCGACGGGCTCGCCGCCGCGGCCGCGCATGAGCTCGGCACCCCCCTCTCGACCATCGTGCTGATCTCGCGCGAGCTCGAACACGCGCTCAAGACCAATCTGCAGGTCTCGGGCGATATCAAGATGTTGCGCGAGCAGGCGCAGCGCTGTCGCGACATCCTCGCCAAGATCACCCAACTCTCGTCGACCGGGGCGCCGTTCGACCGCATGAAGCTGTCGACCCTGATCGAGGAGACGGTCGCGCCGCATCGCGAGTTCGAGGTCCCGATCAAGGTGCGGATCGCGGTCGCCGGCAGCCCGGAGCCGGTGGGCTCGCGCAACCCCGCCATTCTCTATGGCGTCGGCAACATCTTGGAGAACGCGGTCGATTTCGCGCGCGGTGAGGTCGAGGTGAATGCGTGGTGGAACATGGAGACCGTCGAAATCGTGATCTCCGACGATGGGCCGGGGTTCGCACCCGACATCCTGAAGCGGATCGGCGAGCCCTATCTGTCGCGGCGGCGCAGCACCGACGAGACGCAGGGCGTGCACCAGGGGCTCGGGCTCGGCGTCTTCATCGCGCGCACGCTGCTGGAGCGCACCGGCGCAAAAGTCTCCTTCGGCAACCGGCCGTTTCCCGACCACGGCGCCGTGGTGCAGATGGCCTGGCCGCGCGAGCGCTTCGAGGCCAGCCTGGAAGAAGCGCTCGCCTGAGACAGGTTCAAATCCCACCAGCGCGGCGTAGTGCCGCACCGTTCCTGCCGCCCGGCCTTGGCAGGCCGCGGTTGCATCGCCATATTCGGGGCCACAGCAACCGCACGGGACTTATTCACCTTGTCCGCCACTGCAGCGCTCGCCGAACTCCCCGACCGTTCGCTCCTGATCGTCGAGGACGACAAACCGTTCCTGGAACGCCTGTCGCGCGCCATGGAAACCCGCGGATTTTCCGTGACCTCCAGCGATACCGTCGCCGACGGGCTGGAGCAGATCGGCAAGAGCGCGCCGGCGTTTGCGGTCGTCGACCTCCGGCTCGGCGATGGCAACGGGCTCGACGTCGTGTCGGCGCTGAAGCGCAAGCGCCCGGAGGCGCGCGTGATCGTGCTGACCGGCTACGGCAACATCGCAACCGCCGTGACCGCGGTGAAGCTCGGTGCGGTCGACTATCTCGCAAAGCCCGCCGACGCCGACGATGTCATCGCCGCGCTCCTCAACACCGGCATGGAGAAGTCCGAGCCGCCGCAGAACCCGATGTCGGCCGACCGCGTGCGCTGGGAGCACATCCAGCGCATCTATGAGATGTGCAACCGCAATGTCTCCGAGACCGCGCGGCGCCTCAACATGCATCGCCGCACGCTGCAGCGCATCCTGGCCAAGCGTGCGCCGAAATAGTCGCGGGATTTCGGACGCGGCGGGCCTCTTGCCTTTTCGTGTCCACCGGTTGAGGATTACCGTGCAAGTCAGCGCGGGCCGCGCCAGCTGATCCACGGGGGTGATCGATGCGGGCAACAATCTGGGCGGTCGGAAGAACTGCTCTTTGTCTGGTCCTGTTTTCTCTCCTGCTCAAGCCGTTCACCGGGGAGTTGAATGCGGCATTGCTGTCCGCCGCAGCAGTCATTGGCATTAATCTCCCGGTTTTCGATACCCTACGGGGACGGGACGAGTTCGATCTCAATGAGCTGATAGATCGTGCGCGATCAATCTATATCATCGCTCTCGTTTGGCCGATCAGTTGGCCAACGCCGAACATCGCCGATCTCATGATCCGGACTCCACCCGGTACGCCGGTTTGGCTGTCTACGATCGGCTATTATTTCGTCTTACTGATGACCGCTCTTCCGATGGCCGGCGTCATGCATCTGCTCTGCCGCGTTTCCTTCAGCGCCGATGAGATACGCGCCGCCAATCGCCGCAATTTCGAGCGCATCCAAGGGCTGACAGTTATGGAAAAAATCACCGAGCAGCTATGGGGCGGACCGAGTTCGCGGAGGTGAGCGATGCGACTGAGGGCAGTTTTTATGGGATCGGTGGGCGCGGCTCTGATTCTGTCTCGCCTGGCGCTCGAGCCGTTTGCCGGTGAGGTCAACGCGGCATTTCTGTCGACGGGTATCGCTATCGCCTTCACCCTGCTTTGGATCGAGCTGTACCGCCGGCGGGACCCGTCCGAGGTGGATCGTCTCGTCGATCCGGCAAGAACGATCTACTTTACAGTGTTGCTGCTAGTGGCGCCGATGATCGCCCATCCGTTGGTTCACACCGAGCCGGGAGCGCCGGATTGGCTGCGGGCGCTGGCCTACCCGGTTGTGCTCGCGACGGTGCTCTTTTTGGAGTTCGTGCTGGCGCACCTTCTTTGCCGCATCTCTTTCAGCGCGGCGGAGCGCGCCGGCGACCAGGCGCAGCGGCGCACCGTCGTGCAATTGGCTGCCGCGCCTTGCGCGGTCGCACGTGACCTGCCGTCGATTGCGGCGGTCGCGAGATTTTGTTTCGTTCGGCACCGCAGCGACGACATCATCCGATCCGGCGGCGAAGCCGTTTTCCGAAAACGACGAAAATGGCATGAAACCAGCATCGGCTAGCTTTCGATGAGTTTGAGTCGAAAGTGGACGATGCCGATGCTCGCCGAAAAGTTCATGCTGGTGCTGGAGATGCTGCGCAGCCAGGCCCAGGCCGCCGATGGAAGTCCTCGCGTGGTCAGCTCCTCGCCGCACGTGCCGGTCAAGCTGCCGAGCGACAGCGCAAAGCCGCGCTGAGGGTGCCCGGCAACCCCTGCTTAGTGGAGATAAGGGCGAGCGGCCTCGTAGCTTTGCGGGCGATGGCGCCTTCGGGACGCTTGTGACCTCTTCGTCTCCACTCGGCGCTCGACCATCTCCCGGTCCGTCGCCAGCACGCGATCCATGACTCCTCGCGGCAAGCAGGGCGGCACCTTGTGGCTTTCCGGTCGCTCAGCCCGGGGGGATCGCGCCGCCACCCGCTCTGCCAAAATATTTTTGCCGGGCGCCCCCCGAATGGCCGCCGACGGAAGAAACCCTTTACCAAAACCGGCCACCCTCCGCCACGTAGCGTAAGCGTAGTGTAGAGTAGGGTAAGTGATCGCAAATTCCTTGGCCGCCGAGCCGAACGCGGAGGCTCGTGAGCGCCTTTCGCGCTGCGTCCTTGTCGGACGCGAGCAGTTTGCCGCGGGCCGGACGGCCGAGGCCGCCGCGACCTACAGGGACGCTCTTGCCAGCGTGCCCGCGGGCAGCGTCCCGGTCGAGCTTGTCTCCGATCTGCACGCCAATCTTGCCAACGCGCTGATGGTCGCCGGCGACCTTCTGGCCGCGGCCGAGAACTACAAGGCGGCGTTGCGGCTGGTCCCTGGTCTCACCGCGTGCTGGTGCAATCTCGGCAATGTCCACTTGAGGACCGGCCGGGCGCAGGACGCGATCGCGCTCTATCTGCAGGCGCTGAAATTCGACGGCGGCCATTGGCCGACGCGCACCAATCTGGTGCAGGCGCTGGTCGCCACACGGCAACATCTGGTCGCAAAGGCGCTGCTGCTCGAGCTGATCGCGGAGCGCCCGGGCGAGGGGCGGCTGCACCACGAGCTCGGAAAAGTCTGCTTCGAGCTGCAGGCGATGGACGAGGCGATCCGGCATTTCGAGGCGGCCATCGCACTCAATCGGTCCGACGCGGAAAGCCTGTACTGGATCGGCGCGGTGAGGCAGGCGCTCGGCGACGACATCGCTGCGCAAGAAGCCTATTCGCGCGCCGCGCAGATCCAGCCGCTGATCCGGCGGCCCGCCGCAAAATCGCCGGCCGATTTCCGCGTGCTCGCGCTCTATGCGCCGTTCGCGGGCAATACGCCCTCGGCATTCCTGTTCAAGGACACCTGTTTCGAGACCGACACGCTGGCGCTGCTGCCTTCCGGAACGCCACCGGCGTTCTCCACGGAGGACGTCGCGCTGGTCGTCAACCTGATCTCCGATGCCGATCAAGCGGCCGACGTGCTGCCGCGCGCCGCCGAACTCGCCGACCGGTTGGGCAAGCGGATCATCAACGATCCCGCGAAAATCATGCGGACGACGCGGGACGCCATCGCAGACCTGCTGCTGGGGATGCCGGGCTGCCGCATCCCGAAAATTCGACGGCTGACGGCGGGCGAAGATCAGTCCGCGGCAGCGCTCGACGCCCCTTTCTCGTTCCCGCTGCTGGCGCGGCCTTGCGGCACCCATGGCGGCGACGATTTCGAGAAGATCGCCGATGGCGCTGCACTGACAGCCTTTTTGGCGCAGCGCCCCGACCAGGACCATTATCTGATCGAATATGTCGACTACCGCTCCAGCGACGGCTACTTCCGCAAATATCGCTTCATCTTCGTCGGCGACCAGATTTTGCCCTACCATCTCGCCATCGGCCGCGACTGGAAGCTGCACCATGACTCCTCTGACATGGAGGATCATGCCTGGATGCAGCAGGAGGAAGCAGCGTTCTTGAAAGATCCCGCGACCGCCTTCAATATCGCGCATCGGGCGGCCCTGTGTGCCATCAAGGAACGTATCGGCCTCGACTTCTTCGGCATCGATTGCGGCGTGGATAGCGCTGGCGATCTCGTGGTGTTCGAGGTCAACGCCTCGATGCTGGTGCACGAGGGCAACGAAAAATTTCCCTACAAAGACCCGTTCGTGCAGCAGATCCGCACGGCCTTCCACGACATGCTGCGGACGCTGGCGAATGGCGTCGCGTAGGGTGGGCTAATCTTACTACGCCATACGCCGGCTCTGTCCCCTCATTCTGAGACGCCGCGCAAGAGCGCGGCTCCTCACCATGAGGGTTTGGTAACGCAGTCCAGCCAAGCGCAGCGGGCCCACCTCTTCACAGCATTCTCGCGCTGACGGTGGGCACGGCGCAAGAGCGCCTTTGCCCACCCTACCGCAGGCCTTTGGTAAATGACGCCGATGCAAGGTTGCTGACCTCGCGATGAACGCGGCATTCAGCACCGCTTCGGGCGCGCGAGCGCATGCTGCCGATCGTGCTGGCGAACATCGCCAGCCCTCAACGGAGAAGCAGCCATGACCCTCGTCAACAGGTTCTCGATGATCGCAATCGCGCTTGCCGCGCTCGGCACGTCCATATCAGCCGCGTCGGCGGAAACCTACTGGCAGGCCACGCATCCGCGCCGGGCCGAGGTGAACGAGCGGCTCGCCTATCAGAACTACCGCATCAACCGCGGCGTCGCCGAGGGCCGGATCTCACCTTACGAAGCGCGCCGGCTGCACGCCGAGGATCGCATCATCCGCCACGAGGAGCGGTTCATGGCGCGCTTCAATGGCGGCCATGTCAGCCGCGCCGAACAGCGTGCGCTGAACCAGCAGGAGAATGCGGTCAGCCGCCAGATCGCACGGTGAGTTGAGACGGCGGTAGGGTGGGCAAAGGCGCTTGCGCCGTGCCCACCATCTCGCCGCGCCTCCTTGGCGCCGGCCGGTTGGCCTTGCCCGTCGTACTAGTACGTCGGGCCGGCTTGCGCCGGGCACGGGAAAGGTACAGCGTTACGCCCAGTCGTGCGGCTCGGGAAACAGCAAGCAGCACCATGGGCGTCTATTACTCGCACTACCTCATTCCCAGCGACAACACGATCCGACCCACACCCGAGCGCATCATTGCGTTACTCGAGGCCTGGGTTGAAGAGCGATTTATTGTTGGTCCGGATACTCTCCCGCCGCGAGAGATCGCAGCGCGAGACCGGCCGATGGCTGAAACCGGCGCGTGCTTCAGGACCGAACCACCGCTGCCGCTGAAGGAAGAGCCACAGCCGGAGCCGCCGAGGACATTCTGGTCAAGCTTGTTGGGCGCCCCGCAGAGGCGGATCCGACCTCCTGATCCAAGACAGAGGCGTCCGTTCGCGATCCCGCCGATCGGGGACTCGCTCGTGGCACTTTCGCAAGCCTATGCATTGATCGAATGGGCAGCCAATCCGGACGCGACCTATCCGATGCAGACATTGACCCAGGAAATTGCAGAAGGGCGGTTGAACGCGGAGGGTCAGCTCGATTGTCCTCACAGGCTGCTGATCGAACTCTCCGAGGATTTCATCAATCTCCATACCGATCCCTACGGCGGCATCGCATTGCAGATGGAGGGGATCTGCAGCTGCGGGCGCGACCTGAAGTATGAAGGCAAGCCCGCATGGGCCGCCGAGGACAGTATCCGTCGCGCGTGTCCAGCCTGCGGACTCTTGTTCCGGCCCCAGGATCACCCTGCGGAGACTCGCGACGGGGAAACGGGCGAGATCATGCCGCTGCCCGGCGGGCTTTGCCATCGGTTCGCGATCATCATCAACTTCGGCAAGGATTTTCCGGCTTACGCGCGCGACGCACGCGGCGATCTTGTGACGGCGAAGCCGCGGGCCTCGGACCTGTTTCTGTCGACATGCTCGGCCGCGCTCGGGTTCGAGCTCAAGGGCATTGACGATTATTGCTGATCCGGCCGGCTCATCATCTGTAGGATGGGTAGAGGCGAAACCCCATCACTCTCACCCGGGTGAGAGGGTGGGTCTCGCTGCGCTCTACCCACCCTACGCTTCGCCTACAACTCCCAGAAATCCGCATGGCCCTGCGGATCGATCAGGCGGTTCATGCGCTGCGCGGCGGCGAGGCCGAAGCGCACCGTCATCAGCTTGCGGGTCGGTGCCGGCAGCCGGTGCAGCGGCGCCTCGCACGCAAGATACGCGCCATAGGCATCGGCGATGATCAGGCCGGTATCTTCCGGAAAGATCTCGCAGGGCAGGTCCTGCGTGAAGGCAAAGAACAGCCGGTCGCAATGGGCGCGATAGTCCTGCCATTTGTGGTCGGCGCGCAGATCCTCGACCGACGACTTGATCTCGACAATCCAGATCTCGCCGCGCTCGCTGAGCGCCACGAGGTCGGCGCGGCGGCCCGAGGGCAGCGGCAACTCGCTGATCGATGCAAAGCCGAGCGAGCGGAGAAGCCGCGCGGTGCCGCGCGCAATCGCAAGCGCCGTCTCGGACTGGCGGCGGTCCGGCGCGAGGACCAGGCTGATCTGGCGGGCTGGCTGCTCCATGTAGGCATTCTAGCCGATTCCGCAGCGGGATCCCGCGCAAATCTTTCCCTTGGCGGGCCGCCAAAAATCGGCATTCTGTGCCCATGACACAGGACACCGAGACCAGGGCGAAAGCCGGCGCCGTCATCGTGCCGGTGACGCTGTTCGAGCAGAACTGCACCATCATCTGGTGCGAGGCCACCAAGAAGGCGGTCGTGATCGATCCCGGCGGCGACGTGCCGCTGATCCAGGAGGCGATCAAGAAGACCGGCGTCACGGTCGACAGGATCTGGCTCACCCACGGCCATATCGATCACGTCGGCGGCGCAGCGGAGCTGCGCGATGCGCTGAAAGTGCCGATCGAGGGTCCGCATCTGGCCGACAAGTTCCTGCTCGACACCGTGGTGTCGAGCGGCGCGCGGTTCGGCATGACCGGCGTGCGCGATTTCGCGCCGGACCGCTGGCTCGACGAAGGTGAAAAAGTCTCAATCGGCGAGCTCAGCTTCGACATCCTGCATTGTCCCGGCCACTCGCCCGGCAGCGTGGTCTACTTCAACGCCGAATTGCGCTTCGCCCATGTCGGCGACGTCCTGTTCAACGGCTCGGTCGGACGGACCGACCTGCCGGGCGGCGATCACGCGACGCTGCTTCGCTCGATCAACGAAAAACTTCTGCCGCTCGGTGACGATGTCGGCTTCATCTGCGGCCATGGCGCCGGCTCGACCATCGGCCAGGAGCGGATGACGAACCCGTTCCTGACGGGGGAGATGTAGCGCCAACGTTCGTCTCTTCCCGCAAGCGGGGAGAGGGGCGCAGCTTCGATGCGGCAACCTTGAGACCGCTTTCGCTAAGCCTGCTTCCGCAGCCCCGTCGCCACCAGCACGCGGTTGATCGCGGCCGTCATGTTGATGACGCGGCGGCGCGGCGCGGGTTGTTGCAATGATGGCGCCGCCTGCTCACTCGGTGGTGCCGCTACCTGGGTCGGCGCCACGGGCTTCGGCTGCGCGGCCGACGGCTCGGGTGCCTGCTCGGCCGGTGTCTCAATCGCCTTGGCGGGCCACATCATCTTGGCGACATTCTGCATCGGCGTCGGCATCGGCGCCGCTGTCGCGCCCGGTGCGACCGGCGGGATCAGTTTAGCGCTCGCCGATTCTGCAGGTGGCGCCTTGCGTTCACGGATCCAGCTGGTGAGCCCGAAAAATTTTGCGATGTGGAACGAGGAGGAAATTCCCGCCTCGATCAGGAACGCGCCTCCCGTTCCGTAGCGCTGGTCGTTGTCGGCGACGCCGAGCGGCGTGCCGTGGGACATGTCGGTGATGGTATAGGACTCGACGACGGTCTCGCCATCGGCGTTCCACCAGACTTCGCGGGGATAGCCGTCGACGACGCCTTGCGACATCGGCGCCGGTGGCAACTGATGCAGATCCAGCCACTGCTTGACGATCTCGTCGGCATTGGCGGGATGCACGGTGCGATCGGCGCTGCCATGCCATACCGACAGCCGCGGCCAGGGACCGGCGTGCTGCGAGGCGCGGCGCACCAGATCGCCGAGTTCCTCCGGCGGCCGCGCCGTCGAATAATGCATTTCATAAAGCGCGTCGCGCAACGTGCCGGCGACGCCGAACGGCAGGCCCGCGATGATGGCGCCGGCGGCGAACAGCTCTGGATAATTCGCAAGCATCGCAGCGGTCATCGCACCACCGGCGGACAGGCCGGTGATGAAGATGCGACGCTTGTCGATGTTGTAGTCCGCGACCATGCGCGCGATCATCTGCCGGATCGAGCCGGCTTCGCCCTGATCGCGGGCGACATCACCGGGCCTGAACCAGTTGAAGCAGGTGCTGACATTGTTGCCGCGCGACTGCTCCGGCATCAGCAGCGCAAAGCCGTAATGCCGCGCCAGGGTCGACCAGCCGGCACCGAGATCGTAGCCGGCGGCGGTCTGGCCGCAGCCATGCAACACCACCACGAGCGCAGGCGACGGCTGCCGGTTCGTCGGCACATAGGAATACATCCTCAGTTTGCCGGGATTGGTGCCGAACTGTTCGGTTTCCGCCAGCGGGCTGCGCGGCGGCTGCCGGTGGTTCCGCGCACGCTCGCCGAAACCCGCGAAGCCGCTCAGCTCTCGCAGACGTTTCAAGTAATCGACATTTTCGGCGAGGGACACCGGCAGCTCCATCAATAGCGACTCTCACCCTACACTGAGCAAATAGTTATTGCAGTGCAAAATGAAATGGCCGTGTGCTGCCGATCCCCAGATTTCAGACCTTCGCGACTTACGTGCCACACTTCTTAACAATGCCACGACGACGCGGCGTATCCATGACGGAAACGCGACGATGGTCACGATCGGGCGAGCACGAAAATGTCCGTGAGATCACGGAACGCGAAGGCACCAGCGCAAGTGGTGATGCTGCGCGGGCAGCGACGATTGCGATCGGCGCGATGGAGTCTTGATGGAGAGGTTTCAGGCGCGGTGCATCGAGTAACACAGATTACTGATGCAACGCGCGCCCCGTTCAGATTGCCTTCAGCTTGCGATAGGCGAACCAGACCATCTTCAACAGCAGCCAGCCGTCGCGGAAGCGCGAAATCTGGGTTTCGCCAAAAGTGCGCGCCTTGTAGTGGATCGGCGTCTCGATGATCTTCAGGTTCTGCTTTGCCGCGCCAAAGATCAGGTCGAAATCGCCGAACGGATCGAAATTGCCGAAATAGGTGCGCTCCCGCGCCAGCACCTCGTAATCCCGCCGCAGCAGCGCCTTGGTGCCGCACAGCGTGTCGGTGAGACGGGTGTTGACGAGATAGCTGAACAGATAGGCAAAGATGCGGTTGGCGATGAAATTGAGCGGGCGCATCGCCTCGTTTTCCATCGGGTAGACCAGCCGCGTGCCATTGACGAAGTCGGCCTTGCCGCTTTCGATCACGGCGTGATATTTCGGCAGCGCTTCCGGCGGCATGGTCAGATCGGCGTCGAGGATCATCAGCACGTCGCCGGTCGCCGCGGCAAAGCCCTTGCGCACCGCGTCGCCCTTGCCCTTGCCGTCCTGCTTCAGCACCTTGATGTCCCACTGGTCCTTGTAGGCGTCGCGGACGCGCTCGCATTCCGCAAACGTTCCATCGGACGAGTTGCCTTCCACGAACAGAATTTCCTGTTGCGATCCGAACCGCGGCATGCGCAGAATCGCGTTCTCGATGTTGCCGCGCTCGTTGCGGCAGGGGATCAGCACGCTGGCCGACAATTTGCGCTCCGGAAACAGTTTGACCGGACGCCCGACCAGATAGGTGCGCAGGCAGAGTGTGCGGATTCCGGGCAACGGCGCGATGAAGCGGTTGACGAACGGGCCGAGGCCGAACAGGCGCAGCGGCAGAAGCTGCCGGTGCTCGCCATTGATCACCTCGAAGTCGGCAAGATCCATCAGATTGAGGAAGTCGGCGGTCGCAATGAAATTGAATTTCGGCTGCCTGCGGCGCACGCCCAGCGCCTCGGCCGCCTTGAGGACCGGCTCCCACAGATGCGAGTAGTATGAAATCACGATCCGCGTCGACGGTGCGCAGAGCTGGTGGATCACCCGCAACGTGCCGTCGATGTCCTCGAACATGCCGATGGTATCGGCAACGACGATGTAGTCGAACGGCCCCTCGATCGCGGCGAGCGTGGCCTGGTCCTCGGCATCGCCCTGAATGAAGTTCAGATGCGGATAGCGCGCTCGCGCGCGCGCGAGCGTCTTCGGCGCGAAATCGACGCCGACGCCGTAGGACGGCTCGAGCGCGGCCAGCAGCTCGCCGGCGCCGCAGCCGAGTTCGAGCACGCGCTTGCCCGGTGGAATGAGAAAGCGCATGAATTTGAGATCATCGGCGTGATAGGCCGCGTTGATCCTGCGCCAACGCTCGATCTCGTCGAGGCTTGCATCGATCTCTTCCATCAATTGCTGCTTGCGCGGGTTGGTTGACCGCGAGGGAGCAGGCTGCGCAAAATCCATCAGAGCCTCTTGGAACGACACTGTCCCGGCAAGGAGCCGGGCGCTCGGACCGCCTTTTAGACGGAAAGTGGCTGCAGACAACAGCGGATTTCGTGGCGCGGGAATTTGGGCCGCCTGTGCGCCCTCTTGACGGCCGAGGCAACTGACCGGACGCGATCCATCGCGTGCGCGCATGGCAGCCCGTCATGTTCCCGCGGCGATTGCCTTGATGCATGGTGCTTTGTAGCCTGCGCCTCACGACAACAAGCAAAATATGCCTCTGGAGAGAAACCAATGCCTCGCCTCAAGTTCGGAGCCTTCCTCGCCCCGCATCATCCGATCGGCGAGCATCCGATGCTGCAGTTCCGCCGCGATCTCGCCTTCGTCGAGCAGCTCGACGAGCTCGGCTATGACGAGTTCTGGTGCGGCGAGCATCATTCGAGCGGGTGGGAGATGATCGCCTCTCCGGAAATGTTTTTGGCCGCGGCCGGCGAACGCACCAAGCGCATCAGGCTCGGCACCGGCGTGATCTCGCTGCCCTATCACCATCCCTTCAACGTGGCGCAGCGCATGGTGCAGCTCGACCACATGACCGGCGGCCGCGCGATTTTCGGCTCCGGTCCCGGCGCGCTCGCCTCCGATGCGCACACGCTCGGCATCGACCCGATGACCCAGCGCGACCGCCAGGACGAGGCGATCGCGGTCATCCGCCGGCTGTTCAACGGCGAGCGCGTCACGGCGAAGAGCGACTGGTTCACCATGAACGACGCGGCGCTGCAGCTGCTGCCGCTGCAGCAGGAGATGCCCTGCGTGGTGGCCTCGATGATTTCTCCGTCCGGCATGACCCTGGCCGGCAAATATGGCATCGGCATCATCTCGCTCGGCTCGATGTCGACCAAGGGGCTGTCGTCGCTGGCGCAACAATGGGAGTTCGCCGAGGATGCCGCGAAGAAGCACGGCACCAATGTGAGCCGCGCCGACTGGCGCGTGCTCTTGACCTGGCATGTCGCCGAAACGCGCGAGCGGGCGCGCCGTGAGGCCGGCGCCGGGCTGATGCGCTGGCACAATGAATATAATGTCGGGACCCTGATGCGGCCGGGCCTGACCGCGTTCAAATCACCCGACGAGGCGGTCGACGAGACCGCCTTCGTCGACGGTGCCGCCTCCGCCATCGGCACGCCGGACGACCTCGTCAACCTGATCAAGAACGTGATGAAAGTGTCTGGTGGCGTCGGCACCATCATCGGTTTCGTGCATGACTGGGCGAACCCGGAAAACACGCGGCGAAGCTGGGACATGGTCGCGCGCTACGTCGTGCCTGAGATCAATGGCTACGTCGCGGGCCTCCGCAAGTCGCAGGCCTTCGTGATCGAGAACCGCGCCGTGTTCGAGCGTGCAGGCGAGGCCGTGATGGCCAAGATCATGGCGAACGAGAAGGCCGCGGCGGCGCTGGCCGACACCGGCCCCGGCCGCGTCGTGGTCGCGACCGCCAACGCCCCCGACCTGCAGAAGGAAGCCGCGAAGCAGAAGGCGTGAGCCAGGCGTTTTTCGGGCTCGATGAATGGAACGCCGCCGGGCCTCATGGTTCGAGACGCCGCGCAAAGCGCGGCTCCTTACCATGAGGTCTGAGTTTCGTGCTCAGCATGACCCTTCGTCCCGAGGAGCATCGCACAAGCGATGCGTCTCGAGGGATGGGCAGCAGAAACGGGCCGGCATTCACGACGCGGCGAGTTCGCCCCGATGGATGCGCCGCGACTGGCGCTCATACACCGCAGCCTCTTCCGCCGAGGCCTTCGCAATGCGCACCGCGACGTGCTTGTGATAGGGCGTGCCGGCGATCGGATCGCGGTTGCCTGCATCGGTGAGCGCGTTGATGCGCGGGCCATTGCTAAAACGCTCGCCATCGGTGGTGGGATAGGACTGGCCATAGCCGTGCGGCAGCGCCAGCAGGCCCTGGCGCAGCCCATCATCGACCTTGGCGCGCACGACCACGCGCCCCGCGGCGGACTCGACCGCGATCCAGTCGCCCTCGTCGGCGCCGAGCTCGGCAAGATCCGCTGAACTGATCAGCAGCGCGCCATCCGGATCGTCGCGCCGCCAGGCCGGATCGCGAAAGATCTGGTTGGCATTGAACATGCGCCGCTGCCCGGCCGCCAGAATGAACGGATATTCTTTTGGCGGCAGCGCCGCGGCCGGATCGAGTCGCAACAGCCATTCGAGCAGCGCGGGAATGGCAAGACGGACTTTGCGGTCGGGATGCGCCAGCAGCGACCAGATCTCATCATACGCATGCTGTGTGAACGCCGTGCCCTGGCGTGCGCCGACGATCCTGTCGAACAGAGCATCGCCGAGCGCCTGATCCGGAATGTCTGCGCCGGCGCCGATCGCGCGCCGCACCGCCTCGGGCATCCGCCTGGCGCAGGCGGCCGCCGCACCCCAGAGCGGCGCCGCGGCCGCGACGCCGTCGGGCAGCGTCCGCCCGAGCGTGTCGTAGAGCACTAGCGCGCCGAGCGGCGCGGCAGCGGGATTTTGCGCCATGAAGCCGCGATAGGCCGCGGCAAACGCCGGCCGCGACTGCCGTGCCGCTTCGCGCAAATCGGCCAGCGCATTGTCGCCCGGCAACAGGTGGGCCGCCCGCGCCAGGCGGAGATAGATTTCGGGCTCCGGCAGCGTGCCCGGCAGCGGCGGCACGATACCGGCGCGCACATGGAAATAGTTGCTCGGGAATTCGAAATTGAACAGCGTGAATTCGGTCTTCTCATATTGCGACGATGCCGGCAGCACGTAATGCGCAAGCCGCGCCGTCTCGGTCATCGCGACATCGACCACGACGCAGAGATCGAGCGCGCGCAGCGCCGCCTCCACCGCCCCGGTGCTCGCCGCGGTGTTCGCAGGATTGGAGCTGTCGACCCACAGCGCGCGGATGCGGTCCGGATGATCGGCCAGAATCGACGCGGCCAGCGAATTGGGTGGCAGCAGGCCCGCGATCACCTCGATGTCGAGCGGCTCGAAGCGCTGGCTCGGCGAGTTGCCCCAGAGCGGCGCCAGCCAGCTGTGCAGTTGGTTGGTGCCCTCGCGGCCAAAACTGCCGGTCAGCATGATCAGCAGCTTTTCGAGATAGGAATTGAGCGTCGAGTTCACGCCCTGCTGGATGCCGAGTTCGACCCGCACCACCATCGCCGTCGCGGCGAGCATCATGTCGACGCAGCGCTCGATATCGGCAATCGCGATGTCGGCCGCCTCCGCCCAGCACGCGACCGGCACCTCGAGCAGGGCCTGTTTCACCTCGGCGTAGCCTGAGGTGTGGGCCGCGAGAAAAGCGTGGTCGACGGCGTCGCGCCGCACCAATGTCGCAAGGATGGCGCCGAGCAGGAACGCATCCGCGCCGGGCCGCACCTGCAGATGCAGGTCCGCCATCTCGGCGCTCTCGGAGCGGCGCGGGTCGACCACGATCAGTTTTCGGCTGGCATCCTTGCGGATCCGGTTCAGATGATCCCGCGCATTGGGGAAGCCGTGCGCGATCCAGGGATTCGCGCCGATGACGAACAGCAGGTCGCAATGATGCACGTCCTCGGCGGTGTGGCAGGTCTGGCTGCCGAACATGTGGCCGTTGACCCAGAAGTCGCCGGTCTTTTCCTGCGACAGCGCGTTGAAGACATGGCGCGAACCTAAGCCCCGCAGCAGCGCATTGGCATAGGCGCCGCCGGCGTGATTGCCCTGGCCGCCGCCGCCATAGAGCGCGATGGTCTGGCCGCCATGGCGCTCGGTGATGTCGCGCAGCCGGGCTGATATCTCCGATATCGCCGTGTCCCAGTCGATCGCGTCAAAGCCGCCGTCGGCGCGCCGGCGCAGCGGCGTGATCAGGCGGTCGCGGTGATGGGCATAGAACGGGATGCGCGCGGCCTTGTTGCAGAGATAGCCTTGCGATTTCGGATTGTCGCGGTCGCCGCGGATCTTGGTAATCCGATCGTTCTCCACCAGCATCTCGAGGCCGCAATTGACGTAGCAGAGATTGCACGCGGTCTTGTGCCAGCGCGGTTCCATGTCGTCCTCCCAGGCGTGAGCGAACCTTTTTATATGACAATCGTCATTTCAACAATGGCGAAAAAGGCCGGCCGCCGTCGTGACTTCGATGGTTCCGCGGCGAAGCGCCGGTTCGAGATTCGCGCGATCCGGGCAGATGGAGCTTTTCCCGTTCGACGCAATTTGATCCGGCGCGAGGGATAGGCTTTGCGAAGCCGGCGGCGAGCGGCTATTTTCGGGGTCGGTCATGAGACGTGCCGGCAACCTCATGAGGGCAATGCCATGTCGATGCAGAGCGCTGCTTCTTCCACGATCCGTCTCAGCCCGCCGAAACGGGGATCCCTGAAGCATATTCCCGGCGACGAGGGCTGGCCGATCGTCGGCAAGACGCTGCAGGTGCTCGCCGACCCCAAGGGGCATGTCGAGCAGAACGCGGCCAAATACGGCCTCGTCTACCGCACCCATCTGTTCGGCGAGACCTCGATCGTGCTGCTCGGGCCGGAGGCGAACGAGCTGGTGCTGTTCGACCAGGCCAAGATGTTCTCCTCGACCCATGGCTGGGACCTCATCCTTGGCCGGCTGTTTCCGCGCGGGCTGATGCTGCTCGATTTCGACGAGCACCGCCTGCACCGCCGGGCGCTGTCGGTCGCCTTCAAGTCTGGCCCGATGAAATCCTACCTGGCCCAGCTCGACCGCGGCATCGCCCGCCGCGTCGCGCAGTGGAAGCAAAAGCCCGGCGAGATGCTGGTTTACCCTGCGATGAAGCAGCTCACGCTCGACCTCGCCGCGACCGCCTTTCTTGGCGCCGACATCGGCCCCGAAGTCGACGACATCATGCGCGCCTTCGTCGACATGGTCGCGGCTGCGGTCGCTGTGGTGCGGCGGCCGCTGCCCGGCACGCAGATGGCCCGCGGCGTTGCCGGCCGGAGGCGCATCATCGGCTATTTCTCCGAACAGATTCCGCTGCGCCGCGCCAAGGGCGGCGGCGACGACCTGTTCTCGCAGCTTTGCCAGGCCACCCATGAGGACGGCGCGCTGCTGTCGAACCAGGACATCATCGACCACATGAGTTTTCTGATGATGGCGGCGCACGACACGCTGACCTCGTCGCTGACCTCGTTCGTCGGCGAACTCGCCGCCAATCCGGAGTGGCAGCAGAAGCTGCGCGCGGAGGTCACAGCGCTCGACCTTCATGCCGATACGGCGATCAGCTTCGATCAGCTCGAGGCCATGCCGCTCACCGAAATGGCCTTCAAGGAGGCGCTCAGGATGAAGCCGCCGGTGCCCTCGATGCCGCGGCGCGCGGTGCGCGATTTTACGTTCAAGGGCTTTGACGTGCCGGCCGGAACCCTGATCGGCATCAATCCGCTGTTCACGCATCACATGGGCGAGATCTGGCCGGAGCCCGATCGCTTCGATCCGCTCCGCTTCACCGAGGATGCGCAGCGCAGCCGCCACCGCTTCGCCTGGGTGCCGTTCGGCGGCGGCGCGCATATGTGCCTCGGGCTGCACTTCGCCAACATGCAGGCCAAATGTTTTGCGCGCCACTTTCTGCAAAATCTCGAGGTCTCGCTGGCGCCGGGCTATCGCGCCGCCTGGCAGATGTGGCCGATCCCGAAGCCGCGCGACGGGCTGCGGGTCCGCGTGAAGCCGGCGACATGAAGCGCGGCTCGCAGGCGAGCCGGAATAAATTCGGGAGGCGGTCATGTTGCGGGCGGAGGACAACCAGTTGCTGACCGAGAGCGGCCAGGAAACTCCGATGGGCAGCCTGCTGCGCCGCTTCTGGCTGCCGGTGCTGCTGTCGGAGGAACTGCCCGAGCCGGACGGTGAGCCGAAGAAGATCGTCGTGATGGGCGAGGAGCTGCTCGCGTTCCGCGACTCCCGCGGCATGGTCGGCGTCATCGACCAGTTTTGTCCGCATCGCGGCGCCAATCTCTGGTTCGGCCGCAACGAGGAATGCGGCATCCGCTGCGTCTATCACGGCTGGAAGTTCGATACCGATGGCCGCTGCCTGGACATGCCGACCTCCTATCCCGACCTCAACGCCAAGGACAAGGTCCGCATCAAGGCCTATCCGGTGCGCGAATGGGGCGACATGATCTGGGCCTATATGGGCCCGGCCGAGGCGGTGCCGGATTTGCCCGACCTGGAAATGGCGCTGCTGCCACCCTCGCACCGTTACGTCTCGAAGAAATGGCAGGACTGCAACTGGGTGCAGGCGCTCGAGGGCTCGATCGACACCGCGCATTTCACCTTCGCGCATCTTGCCTTCGACAAACAGGAAGACGAGATCCTCGAGATCAAGAAGCATTTTGTGAATCCACTGGTGCGAATGTCGACCGACCACATGCGCTGGATCGCGGAGGATCCGCGGCCGGTCATCAAGGTGCTGCCGCATGATGCGGGGCTGACCGTTGCCGGCGGCCGGCTCACCGGAAGCGACAACATCTATTGGCGCATCGCCCAGTTCCTGATGCCGGTTCATGCCTATGCCCCGAGCGCGATGCCGGGCGAGAACATTTTTGGCCAGACTTTTGTGCCGGTGACCGACACCAATTGCTGGATCTATACCTATGTCTGGAATCCGGAGCGCCCGATCACGCGGGGTGAACGCGAGGCCTTTGACCGTGGCAACGGCGTGATCGCCGAGGTGGACGACAATTACGTGCCGCTGCGCCACAAGGGCAACAATTACCTGATCGACCGAAAATTGCAGAAGACCAGGAGCTTCACTGGCATCAAGGGCGTCTCCGAGCAGGATGCCGCCGTGCAGGACAGCCAGGGCCCGATCGCCGATCGCAGCCGTGAGCATCTGGGACCGACCGATCTCGGCATCATGCATTTCCGGAAATTCATCATGGATGCGGCGCGGGCGCTTGCCGCCGGCGGGGCGCCGCCACAACTGCAGCACCAGGACCGTTATGCCGTGCGATCCGGCGCCTGTGTCACGCACAAGGCCAAGGACCTGCCGGCCGTCATGGTCGAGCGGTTTGGCGATGTGGCGGGTTTTGTCGGCCGGCCGCGCATTGCCGCGGCGGAGTAGGAGCTTTTCGATCGGGGGGAGAGATCGCATGAGGGGGAATCGTTGGCGCGCAATGGGCGTGCCGCTCGCTGCAGCTGTGGTGCTGGCGGTCGGCACGACGGGCACCGTCTGGTCGCGGCACATGGCCAGGGATTCGCACAGGCATGCTGCCGTCGCAAAGCATCACAAGATGCGGCTGGCCGCGCTCGATCCCTCGGCGATCGTATCGGCGCCTGCCGTTTCGAAGCGCCAAAACCTGTCGGCCGCGAGCTGCGACCCCGCGACGTTCCGCATCGTGCTGGACGTTGGCCACACCGCGGAGTCGGAAGGCGCGCGCTCGGCCCGCAACGTCGCCGAATTCGATTTCAACTTGCACCTCGCGCGGCGCATCGCGGAGAGCCTGAAGGCTGATGGTTTTGCCGATGCGAGGCTGCTCGTGACCAAGGGCCGGTCGACGCCGAGCCTGTTTCGGCGCGTCGCGGCCGCCAACGATCTGCAAGCCGATCTCTTCCTGTCGATCCATCACGACTCCGTGCCGAATTCCCTACTCGAAGACTGGGAGTTCGGCGGCCACAAGAGCCATTTCAGCGACCGCTTTGGCGGCTATTCGGTGTTCGTCTCGCGCGAGAATCCGGCGTTCGGCACCAGCCTGAAATTCGCCGAGCTGGTCGGCCGCGAGATGAAGGCGCAGGGTTTTGGCTATGCGCAGCAATACACAATGCCGATTATGGGTCGGTACCAGCGTCAGCTGCTGGACAAGGACACTGGTGTCTATCGTTACGATGAGCTCGTCGTATTGCGAAAGACCCGGATGCCCGCCGTGCTGCTGGAGGCCGGCTCGATCATCAACCGCGACGAAGAGCTCGTCATGAGCTCGCCGGAACACCAGGCCATGATCGCAAGCGGCGTCGCGACCGCCGTGCGCGAGTTTTGCGATCCGCGCTGGGCCATCCTCGGGCCGTTGTGAGGTTATGGCGGCTGCTGCGCTCCGTGCCGCACGTGCAGGATGACAACTTCTTCGGCCGTTTCGTCTATCGCGTAAAAGATCAAGAATGGATATCGAACGACGGACAAGACGCGGACATCGGCTTCGTCTGTAGTGTGTCCGGCGAACGGAAATTCCTCAGTTTCGTTAGACGTTCGATCCGCTCCACGACACGGCCGCGGATCGATTGCGTTCGAATACGTAGGAAAAAATGTCTTCGATTTCGCTGAGCGCCGTCTCGGACCAGCGAACCTTCATGCCCGGTAGCGACGAAATACGGCCGCGACCGCTGCCTCATCGGCAAGCTTCCGGTTGCGCATCTCAGCCAGACCGCGCCGGACAGCCTTTCGCTCGTCGTCAGCTCAGTTGATACGGTCCGAAATGTCTATTTTCGATATCCGCGACGGATTTGACAAATTCCTCCTGCGCCTGCTCAGGCCAGGTCGATACCCGTTCCAGTAAAATTTCGAGACTCTGACGCGTCATGGCTGCAAGAATAGCAGAACTTCCTCGTCTCAACAATCACACCGGCAGTCGTCGGTGCTCCCTGTTCTCAAGGCTCGCTTCCTCCAAATCGAGGTCGCGCTCGATCCGCCGCCGGACCTCGTCGGTGATCTTGCCGTCGCGCAGCAGCTCGTGGATGAACTTGCGCTCGGCCGCGATCAGCTCGCGGGTCAGGGTCATCCCCGTCCTGGTGATCTCGCGGGCTTCGGGATCGAGCGAGGCCGGCAATTGGCCCGCGCGGATCTCGTGCCGCGCCCGCAACAGTCCGACCACCTCGTTGGAGATCTCGCGATCCCTGGTGATCGATTCGAGCCGGCGCAGCGCCGCATCGAGCGCCTCGCGGCGCGCCGAGATCTCCTGTTCATGTTCGGCGACATGCTCGGCGCGGCCGGCCTGCGCGAGGCCGAGGGCGCGCACCACCATCGGCAGGCTGAGGCCCAATCCCACCAGCGTGACCACGATGACGCCGAAGGCGATGAACAGCACGAGGTCGCGGTAGGGGAAGGCCTTGCCATTGTCCATGAAGAACGGCAGCGCCAGCGCCGCGGCCAGCGACACCGCGCCGCGCACGCCGGTGAACGCAATCACGAACGGCCATTGCCATGGCGGCGACGGGTCGCGCGCACGCAGGCTGCTGCTCATCAGGCGCGGCAGATAGGTTGCGGGATAGAGCCAGGCAAAGCGCGCAACGATGATGATGACCGAGACCAGCGCGGTGGCGCCGATTATGTCGTGCAGCGGAAATGCCTTCGACTGTGCGTAGATCGACCGCATCTGGAAGCCGGTGAGCAGGAACAAGAGGCCCTCGATCAGATAGATCACGAGATCCCAGAAGAAGATGCCCTGCAGGCGGGTGGCCGCCGAGATCCACAACGGCCCGTTCCAGCTCACATAGAGGCCGCAGACCACGGTGGCGATCACGCCGGAGCCGCCGAGATGCTCCGGCACCCAGAAAGCGACATAGGGCGTGATCAGCGAGAGCGTGATCTCGATCTGCGGATCCCTGGCCCAATGGCGCGCCCGCAACGACAGCCAGCCGATGGCGATGCCGAAGGCGATTTCCCCGGACACGATCGCGGCAAAAGTGCCGGCGGCCGTCGGCAGCGAGAACATGCCGGTCGCGACCGCGGCCACCGCGAAGCGGTAGAGGATCAGCGCGGTGGCGTCGTTGGCGAGACCCTCGCCTTCGAGCACGACGAGGATGCGGCGCGGCAGGCCTAGCCTGCGCGCGATCGCCAGCGGCGCCACCGCGTCCGGCGGTGCGACGATGGCGCCGAGCACGAAGCCGATGTCCCAGCCGAACCCCATCAGATAGTGCGTCGCCGCCGCGACCGCGAAGGCGGTAAAAATCACGCAGCCGACCGCGAGCAGGATGATCGGGCGCAGATTGTGCCGGAACTCGCGCCAACTCATCGCGACCGCAGCCGAGTAGATCAGCGGCGGCAGCACCACCAGCAGCACCAGTTCCGGCCGCAGTTCGACCGTCGGCATGCCCGGCACGAAGGCGACCGCGGTGCCGGCGAGCAGCAGCAGGATGGCGGGCGCCACTTCGAGCCGCCGGGCCACCAGGGCGGTGCCCGCGAGCACCGCGAGCAGCACCAGAAAGGTCTGAAATTGACTCTCCACCATCAGCGCTATCAGCCCAAAATACCTTTTCCGGTCAATCCAGTGCGCAACGTTCCGACGTCCGCGCCGACTTGCCGGAGCATTTTTTTCGCGGACTACGGAAACTGATGGGCGCTGCCAGGCGTCCACTGACCAATCAGCTTCTTCTAATCGGCGGTACCTGGATGGTCCGCGATTGACAGGCAGCGCCAGGTTGCCGACGCGCAGTTGACAAATCTGTGATCGAAAAAGGACTGTCCGCCCAAAACCGGCCTTCGGGCCGCCCGTACCAGCACAACGCCTGCCGCAAGCAGGGCTGAAACGAGGCGGGAGCATGACCATGGACGGATATGGCGAGCATGCGATCGTGATCGGCGCCAGCATGGGCGGGCTGCTCGCCGCCCGGGCGCTCGCGGACGTCTTCCCCCTGGTGACTGTCGTGGAGCGCGACAGCTTTCCGGACGCCGACATTCCACGCAAGGGCGTGCCGCAGGGCCACCATGCCCATGGCCTGCTGTCGCGCGGCCGGCGTGTGATCGAGGATTTCTTTCCCGGCTGGACCGAGGGCGTGATCGA
>Ga0070709_10000542_pt1 | contig 22119 bp, 26 predicted proteins | sample LARL51metaG_FD_65449 | JGI IMG/M metagenome (GOLD analysis project Ga0070709, IMG submission 65449) | Corn, switchgrass and miscanthus rhizosphere microbial communities from Kellogg Biological Station, Michigan, USA - LAR L5-1 metaG | ecosystem: Host-associated > Plants > Roots > Rhizosphere ... | reverse complement strand
ATGATCTCGTCGAGGAACTGCCGGGTGAAGGCCACGGGGGGTGATCCAAAAAGCGAATCGGGCCCCATTAGAATCCAGCCGGAGCCAACGCGCTAGGCATAGCGGGATGGCCCACGAAATACCAACGCTGTCGGCCTTAACCCCGCTTTCCCGGGTTGTGCACAGGCTCTCCCCTGTCGTCATTCCGAAGCGCGCGATAGCGCGAACCCGGAATCTCGAGATTCTCAGGTGCGCAATTGCGCACCATAGTTCGCTCGCTTCGCGAGCGCCCCGAAATGACAGCGTTCGTCAATGCTCCAGAAAGCGGCCCCCGGCGATGCGCGGCAGAGCGTCGACCGGCCAGTTGTAGACATAGGTCCAGGCCTCGATCCAGGACTCCGTCGAAGCATCTGGCGACGTCCCGGACGCGACCTCGGTCGTGGTCCCGCCGGACGCGGCCGCGCCGCCGGTGAGCGCGACCTTGAGTATGGTCCGGAAATATTCGGTCGGCGGCTCAAAACCCTCGCCGCAGGCCTCGTACATGTCGAACTCGCGCAGCAGTTCGTCGCGCGCCCGCAGCCGATAGAGCTCGCCATAGGCGATGTCGTCAGCCGAGTCCGACAGCACGAGCCCGGGATAGTGCCTTGCCAGATAGAGCCGGCCGCGGCAGCGCGCTTCGCCCAGAAAATCCGCATTGGCGGACAACAGCCGCGCCATCGGATGGTCGAAGCCGCGCATCAGCGTGCCGTAGACGAAGAGACAGTCGGAGGTCATGGCCCATCCATGTCATTGCGAGCATCACGCCGCCACCACCTCCTCGGAGATGACCACAAATGTCTTCAGCTCCATGCGGCCAAAGCTCGTGGTCAGCGCGACGTCGGCGGCGTCGCGGCCGGTCGCCATCAAGATGCGCCCGATCCGCGGCACGTTGTGCCGGGCATCGAACGTGTACCATTCGCCGTCGAGATAGGCCTGGAACCAGCCGGAAAAATCCATCGGGGACGGTTCCGGCGGGATGCCGATGTCGCCCATGTAGCCGGTGCAGTAGCGGGCCGGGATCCCCATGCAGCGGCACAGCGTCAGCGCGAGATGGGCGAAATCGCGGCACACGCCGCTCTTCTGCTCGTAGACGTCGAACGCAGACTTCATCGCGTGCGCATGCTGGTAGCCGAAGGTGACGCGCTGGTGCACGAACGCAGTGATGGCGGCGACGCGGTCCCAGCCGCCCCTGATGTTGCCAAACAGCGACCAGGCGATGTCGGTGAGCTTGTCGGTCTCGCAATAGCGGCTCGGCATCAAATAGAGCAGGAGCTCGTCGGGCAGGTTTTCGATCGGCGTCTGCTGCGCCGATGGCATCACCTTGTCCGGCATGCCAGAGTCGTGCACCAGCGCGCTGCCGCGCAGCGTGATGCCGCCGGCGGGCGCCACCAGGCGGCCGCAGATGTTGTCGAAGGAATCGCGGTAGTAGCCGATTCGGACATCGGGTTCGGTGACGATGGTCTCGCGGCCGATGATGTCGGCGCGGCGCGAGGGATGGATCGAGAGCATCATCACCATCGGCGTCGGCTGCGCGGCCTGATAGGTGATCTCGAAACCGACCTTGATCTCCATCCGTCAAACCTCTGTCTCGTTGCTGCGAGCCGGCCACGCCGGCAAGTCACCGCCACGCCGCTCCGCAGCACGCGCAATTGTGATGATCCCTTGGCAACGGCAGACTAGTCACGCGCCCATCATCGTGGTTTTCGAGCGGTCGCGCCAGCGCGCTCGCTGCTCAATTGCTGGAATCCAACTGCCGCTTCAACAGGCAGCAACGGGGGAAAATACCTTTGTCGGACGGACTTGACTCCCAAACACTCGAACTCGGACCTGTCGCGCCGGTCCATCAGACCAACGCCGCGGGACGCTCGCCGTTCCTGCTCACCTGCGATCACTATGGCCGCCTCATTCCGCCGTCGCTCGGCGACCTCGGGCTGCCAGAGGACGAACTGACGCGGCACATCGCCTGGGATATCGGCATCGCCGGCGTCGCCGAGCGGCTCGCCGACATGCTGGGTGCGCATCTGATCGCGCAGCGCTATTCGCGGCTCGTGATCGACTGCAACAGACCGCCGCACGTCAATAGCTCGATCCCGATCCTCAGCGAGGCGACGACGATCCCCGGCAATGAGGGTCTCTCGCGCGAGATGGCGGAGGCGCGGCGGCGCGCGATTTTCGATCCCTATCATCAGGCGATCGGCGAGGTCATCGGCGCGCGGCTGAAGCGGCGTCAACCGACGGTGCTGCTGGCGCTGCACAGCTTCACGCCTGTTTATGCCGGCATTGCGCGGCCCTGGCACATCGGTACGCTGTACCACCGCGACCACGTGCTGCCGCCGCTGCTGCTGGGCGCGCTGCGCGCCGAGGGCGACCTCGTGGTCGGCGACAACGAGCCCTATGCGGTGAGCGATCAGACCGACTACACCATCCCCGTGCATGCCGAGGCGCGCGGGCTCGTGAGCAGCGGCATCGAGATCCGCCAGGACCTGATCGCCGACGAGGCCGGCCAGGCGCAATGGGCCGAGCGGCTGGCGCGCATTCTTGGCGCGCTCGAGCCGCAGCTCGGCCTGCACCTGCCGCCGATGCGCTAAGACCCCGCCCCTACTCCGTGACGTCGGTCTCCTCGGGGCGCGTGGCGAGCAGCGCATTCAGTTGCATCAGGGCGGCGCGCAGTTCGTCATGACTGGGCGGGCCGAGCGCCAGACGCACCGCATTCGGCGAATGGCCCGGCGCAACGGCAAAGGCGCTTGCCGGCGTGATTGCGATGCCGGCGCGGGCGGCGGCCGTAGTGAGCGCGTCGGCGCGCCAGCCATCGGGAAGATGCAGCCAGACATGGTAGGAGCGCGGATCGGCCTCGATGCGATGCCCGGCGAGACATTCGGCGACGATGGCCTGGCGCGCGAGCGCGTCAGTGCGCTTGCGCCGGGTGATCTCGGCGGCGCTGCCGTCGGCAAGCAGCGTCATGCCGGCGGCGAGCGCCAGCGGGGTGACCGGCCAGGCGCCGGTGCGCACGGTCACCGCCAGGCGCTCGCGCAAGGCGGCCGGCGCATGGAGGAAGCCGACGGCGATGCCGGGCGCGAGCCGCTTGGCCAGGCTGTCGACGATGATCGTACGGTCCGCCGCCTCGGCTGCAAGCGGCGGCACGTCGGCGAGAAAGCCGTAGACCAGATCCTCGATGATCATCAGGTCGAGCTTGCGCACCAGGCGGATGATCTCCTCGCGCCGCGCCGCGCTCATGGTGTGGCCGAGCGGGTTCTGCATCACGGGCTGCAGATACACCGCGCCGAGCGCGCCGGCGCGATGCGCCTTGGCGAGCGCGTCGGGCCGGATGCCCTCGCCGTCCATCGCGATCGGCACCAGCGAGACGCCGAGCCGCGCCGCAATGCCCTTGATCATCGGATAGGTCATGGCCTCGACCGCCAGGCGGCCGCCGACCGGCACCAGTCCCGACACCGCCGCCGCGAGCGATTGCCGGCCGCTGCCGGCGAACAGGAATCCGTCCGGCCGCGGCCGCCAGCGTTCGCTCGCGAAAAAATTGGCGCTGACCCGCCCGGCCTCGACGAGGCGCCGCTGCGTCACCGGCCCGAGCGCGGCACCAAGCGCCTCCGGCCGCTGCCAGGCACTGAGCGACTTCGCGATCAGCGCGGCCTGGTCCGGCAAGGTCGGATAATTGAATTCGAGATCGATGCGGCCGTCGAACGGCTCCTGCCGCAGCGGCAGCGGCGCCGCCTCGCCCGCGATGAAGGTGCCGCGCCCGACTTCGCCGACCACGAGCCCGCGGCGCAGCAGCTCGGCATAGACCCGCGCCGCGGTCGAGGCCGCGATGCCCCGCTCATAGGCGAACTGACGCTGCGGCGGCAGCCGCGCGCCGGCCTTCAGATGCCCGCCGGCGATCGCGGCGGCCAGTTCATCGACCAGCACGGTGTAGGAGGCGGACATCCCTGGATTGCTCCGAGAGCAATGTTTTGATTGCTCCGAGTTTTGTACTGAGCGATTGTACTTTGCGCAAGAGCAATATCCGGGAAACAATAGGTGCAATCATGACGATGACCCTTGCGGAAGGGCGGGCCGAACGGCGGCCACCATGGACAGCCGGGACCCTGCTGGAACTGCCGACGCTCTGGCTACTGCGGGCCGCCTGGCGCAACGAACTGGCCGCGCTCGATGCCGCCCAGATGCGCGACTGCGGGCTCAATCCGCGCGAGGTGCACCGCGAGGCGACAAAACCGTTCTGGCGCGCCTGAAGGAGGGGAAGCCATGCCCACGCTGCCGTTTCATCAGGTCGACGTGTTTTCGTCGGTGCCGTTCAAAGGCAATCCGCTGGCCGTCATCGCCGGGGCCGATGGCCTCGATGATGACAAGATGCGGGCGATCGCGAGCTGGACCAATCTCAGCGAGACCACGTTTCTGTTGCCGCCGCAGGATCCGGCTGCCGACTACCGCGTCCGCATTTTCACGCCGGTGCGCGAACTGCCGTTCGCAGGCCACCCGACGCTCGGCTCATGTCACGTCTGGCTCGGCCTCGGCGGCAAGCCGAAAAGCAGCGAGGTGGTCCAGGAATGCGGCGCGGGCCTGGTGCGGATCAAGCGCGATGGTGCGCGGCTCGCCTTCGCAGCGCCGCCGCTGCGCCGGTCAGGCGAGGTCGAGCCTGATTTGCGCACCCGCATCGCGCGCGCGCTCGGCATCACCGAGGACGTGATCCAGGCCGCGCAATGGGTCGACAATGGTCCCGGCTGGGTCGCGGTGCGCCTCGGCTCGCGCAGCGAGGTGCTCGCCCTGAAGCACGATGCAAGCGTGCTGCCGGATCAGTCGCTCGGCGTCGTGGCGCCCTGGGACGCAGCGCGCGACGGCAGCGAAGTGCAGTTCGAGGTGCGCGCCTTCATGGGCCGCGGCGGCGAGGACCCGGTGACCGGCAGCCTCAATGCCAGCCTCGCGCAATGGCTGATCGGCTCGGGCGTCGCGCCGAAGCGCTATGTCGCGGCTCAAGGCACGGTGCTCGGCCGCGCCGGCCGCGTCCATGTCGCGCAGGATGGCGAGGCGACCTGGATCGGCGGCGACGTCGCGACCTGCATTGCCGGCACGATCACGCTTTGACGGGCGCTGCCGCGATCACTGATGTATGGCGGATCTATCCCCTCATCCTGGAGGAGCGCGCTGTTGCGCGCGTCTCGAAGGATGAGGCCCGGACATTATCATCGGGGCCTCATGGTTCGAGACGCCGCGCAAGAGCGCGGCCCCTCACCATGAGGGTCTAATGTCCTCGCAAGATCAACGCGCGCGCGTGAAGGCGAGCCAGAGGCCGCCGCCGATCATGAACGAGCCGGAGACGCGCGAGACGAGGCGTGTCCGCCTTGCCGAGAACAGGCTTCGCACGCGGCCCGCGGCGAGCGCGTAAAGCGCGTCCGTCGATCCTGCAATCACCATGAAGGTGACGCCGAGGATCAGCACCTGCGAGAGGTGGTCCTTGCTCAGGTCCATGAATTGCGGAATGAACGCGCCGAAGAACACCAGGAGTTTCGGGTTCGAGAGCGAGACCAGAAGTCCCTGCAGGAAGAATCCGCCGCGCGGCGGGGGCGGCGGCTCGGCGGCCTTGATGCCCTCGATCGGCGACCGAATCAGCTTGATGCCGAGCCAGACCAGATAGGCGGCACCGGCAAAGCGCACCCAATCGAACCAGTAGCCCATCGTCGCCATCAACGATGTCAGGCCGACCGCGAGGATGCCGATCACGATCAACAAGCCCGTCTGCACGCCCAGAAGGTTGGTCAGCGCGGCGCGGGTGCCGTGGCGCAGGCCATTGGCGATCAGCAGAGTGACGATCGGGCCGGGCAGCAGGGCCAGCGCGATGCAGGCGGCGATGAAGGCGAGATAGAGCTGAAGGGACATCGGGGGACTCGCGGGCTGAAATGATCGCCACATTATGCACGACCGCGACGCAGACGGAAGTCACTCAACGAGGAACCATGTCGTCCCGGCCAAGCGAGCCGGGCGGCGCATCGCGCCGCTCACGGCGAGCGCAGAGCCGGGACCCATGACCACAGGCGGACATAACGCGAAGCAAGAGGTGACAACGAGTTCGTGCAACGATTAAAGCCTGTGGTTATGGGTCCCCGCTTTTCGCGGGGACGACAGTTTAGGTTGTGGCACCCGCGTGCAGCAAAACGCCGATTTCGGCCAGGCTAGTGCCCCACAACCCCCTGCCCGTCCAGCGCCGCCATCATCCACTGATGCAGCTCGTGCTGCTGCAGAAAGTCGTGCGCGGCGCGCTGCAGCGTTGGCGTCTCGGCGCTGCCTTGCACCACCGCAACCATGAGGTCGCAGCGCCGCGACAGCGCGAAGCCGATCGCGGCATGGCGTGCGCCGTCGGCCATCGCGAGTTCGTACGCGCGCGCCCGTCCCGACATCTCGGCTATGCGCACGACCTGTCCCGCGGCCCGCGGTTCAAAGCGCGGGCCGATCAGATCGAGATCGGCAACGCGGTCGACCTCGTCGTCATCGGCGACGCCGGTGTCGCAATTGCAAAAGCCGATCTTGGCCCGGACGTAGAGCTCGCTGCCCTCGCCGCACGCCGCCGACATGCAACGGAAGGCGCGGCCCGCCGGCCAGCCGTCCCTGGGAAACGGCCAGGCGATCTCCTGCCATTGCACGTGATCGCCGCCGGCGCGCGCCAGCCGCTGATAGGCGGCAACGCCGGATAGCGCACCGAACGCCAGTGCCGCGACGGTGATAATGGTCAGACGACGCATCGAGCCCTCGACGTCAAAGCCACGAACAAAGAGCACAACCGATTAAAGCCGTCATAGCGAGGAGCAAAGCTCCGAAGCAATCCAGACTGTCTGTGTGGCGGCAGCTCTGGATTGCTTCGCGGAGCCTGTCATCGGGCCGCGCTTGGCGCGGACCCGTTGGCTCGCAATGACGGCATCTTTCTCCTCACGGCAGCCCGGCGACCGCGCGCGCGTCGCCGGTGAGCTCCAGGATGTGCATGCCGGTATTGGCGCGATCGACGATGTAGACGTAGCCGCGGTCGTCGGTTTCGACATTGTTGGTCTGGATGGCAACCTTGCAGCGCTCCTTCTCATCGATCGTGACGCAGCGCTTGTCGGTCTTGTCGGTGATCGCCGGAATGAAATAGCCGACCTCTTTCGGGTGATAGGGATCGCGAATATCGAGTGCGCGCACCCCGGCATTGAAGAAGGCGATGAAGGCCATCTTCTTGTAGTAGACCGCCGCCATGCTCTCGTTCGAGGAATGCGAGCCGAAACGGCCGCCGCGCTCGCAGAAATGCCCGCTTTCCTCCGGCACCGTAAAACTCGAGATCATCATCGGCCGCGTTTCGGTGGTGACGTCGGCGAACCACACCATCTGCCGCGGCTCGGCGCATTCGTTCAAGATCGCCTCGTCGACGATCATCACGATGTCGCGGCTCTTGCCGTCCTTGTCGCTGGAAAATTCCTTGACCGGCATGCCCGGCATCGGGAACGTCGTATGTGCGCCGTTGAAAGCCGACATCGGCAGCTCGGCGATTTCCGGATAGCGCAGATTAGTCGCGGTCGGCTCCTTCGGGCCGTTCAGCAGTTTTTCGCGGTCGACGATCTGCACGATGCCGCCCTTGTCGGTGCCATAGCCGAAATAGACGCGGTTGCCCTGCTTGCCCGTCGAGATCGGCCCGTGCAGTTCGGTCGGCACCGCGCCGGTCGAACCGGGCTCCTGCCCGGGCAGCCCAAAATCCCTGATCTTCTGCGGATGGGCGGGATCGCTGAGGTCATAGATCTGGCTCATGCGGCGGGTGCGCCAGTCCGGCGCGCCCGAGACGAGATAGGCGATGCCGGTGTCGCATTCCCAGAAATTCTTGTGGGTGTCCTTCAGGCCCTCGCCGATCTTTGCGACCAGCACCGGATTTTCCGGATTGGCGACGTTCCAGATCTCATGGCCCTGGCTGCCGACCGCGCGCAACATGTACACGGCGCTCGCGTCGCCTTTCGGCAGGCTCTTGCCGTCGCAGACGCGCACCATCTGCGCGCCGCCGGACTCGTATTTCCCCTCCTGCCCGGGAATGTGGTGCAGATATTTCGGGCGTGCGGGATCGGTGACGTCGACGATCGAGGTGCCGTTCGGCTCGGCCTTGCCGGTCAGCGGGTTGACCGGATCGGGCACATCGTCGGTGCCGCCGTGATGGCCGATATAGGCGATCCAGCGGTCGCCCTGATGATGGATGGTCGGCTGATAAGCACTGCGCGCCTGCAGGTCGCTATATCCAACCATCTTCATGTTGGAAGCTTCGGGCGGTGCGCCAATCACTTGCTGCTGCGCAGCAGCGCCGACGATGCACGATAACGTAAATGCGAGACAAGTGACGAGTTTGACGCGGCCGCTCATGCTTTCCACCCCGGTCTGGTCGCCAGTCTTCGCTGGCTCATACCGCGATACCATAGCGGAGCCGGCCGGCTTTGCGCTACGCTCGCCAAGACCAAACAAGACCAAATTTGCGCGAGGACCGTTTTCGGGGGGAGAGCAATGGCAACGCATCACGTCCGGGCCAGCCGGCGCCAGTTCCTGCAATTTTGCGCGGCAAGTCCACTGTTCGCCCGCACCGCGCTGGCGGACGGAATTGGAGGTAGCGATCCCGTCGAGTGGGCGCCTCGCGATCTGGAAAAGCTCATCGCTGACCCCAAGGAGGCACTCGATGTCTTCGATTTCGAGCCGGTGATGAAAAAGAACGTGCCGCCGGCGCATTTCGGTTACATGGCAACCGGCGTCGACGACGAAGTGACATTGCGTGCCAACCGAGAGGATTTCAAGAAGTTCGCGCTGCGCCCGCGCCGGCTGGTGGACGTCAGCAATATCGACATGAGCCTCGAGCTGTTCGGCGCACGATATGACAGTCCTGTCGTGATTGCCCCGGCGGGCAGCAACCGCGCCTTCCATCCCGATGGCGAAATCGCCGTGGCCAAGGCCGCCAGACTCGGAAACCACCTGCAGATCCTGTCCACGGTTGCCACCACGTCGATCGAAGACGCGATCGCCGCGCGCGGCGCGCCGGTCTGGTTCCAGCTCTACACCACGCAGCGCTGGGAGGTGGCCGAAGGCCTCGTCAAGCGTGCGCTGGCCGCGGGTGCACCCGCCATAGCCGTCACGCTCGACGTGCGCACGCCTGCCAAATGGCCCACCTTCGTCCGGCTGCGGCGCACCGATACTCGCGATTGCGGAAGCTGCCACGGCAGCAACGACTATTTGTCGCGCAAGCCGAACTTTTCCGGGATCGATCTGGCCGGCACCAGTCAGACTGTGGTCACCAACCTGACCTGGGACCGCATCAAGCGGCTCCGCGACATGGTGAAGGTCAACCTCGTGCTGAAGGGCATCGTCGCGCCCGAGGATGCCAAAATGGCGGCGGTTGCCGGCATCGATGCGATCATCGTCTCCAACCACGGCGGCCGCGTGGAAGATGGCGTCGGCTCGACCATCGAGGCCCTGCCGGACATTGTCAGTGCGGTGGAGGGCCGCATGCCGATCCTGGTCGACAGCGGCTTCCGCCATGGCAGCGACATCGTCAAGGCGCTGGCCATCGGCGCAAAGGCCGTCTGCATCGGCCGGCCCTATCTGTGGGGACTTGGGGCATTCGGCCAGGCCGGCGTCGAACGCGTCCTCGGCATCCTGCGCTTCGAAACCCGCCTCGCCATGCAGCAGCTCGGCGCTCCCACCCTGAAAGACATCACGCCCGACATGGTACGGCGGGTCTAAGCCTGCTGAGGGAGCCGCTCTGTCCACTCATCCTGAGCGCGCTATTGCGCGCGTCTCGAAGGATGAGGCCCGGACATTGGCTTGGGGGCCTCATGGTTCCTCGAGCGATGCGGAGCATCGTCCGGGAGATGCCGCGCAAGAGCGCGGCTCCTCACCATGAGGGTCTACAACTGTCCAACGCTCGGAAATCGAAGCTTGACATGCAACCATTTGGTTGCCTATTTTAGACCCATGGATGAGGTCTTCAAAGCGCTGGCGGACGCGTCACGGCGGTCGCTGCTGGACAGGCTTCACACGCGAGGTGGACAGACCCTGAACGAGCTCTGCGACGGCCTCGACATGACGCGTCAGGCCGTGACCAAGCACCTTGCGATCTTGGAGAAGGCCAACCTGGTCACGACGCTCAGGCATGGCCGCGAGAAGCTGCACTACCTCAACCCGGTTCCGATCCACGAGATCGGCGAGCGGTGGATCAAGAAATTCGAGCGCGGGAAACTCGCCGCGCTCAGCGCGTTGAAACGTCAACTGGAGAAGCGCGATGAGTAAGCCGGCCTTCGTCTATGTCACCTATATCGAGACCTCCGCGGAAAAGGTCTGGCAGGCGCTGACCGACGGCGACTTCACCGAGCGCTACTGGTTCGGCCACCGCGTGACGTCGGACTGGACGGTCGGCGCGGCCTATCGCTTCGCCAACCAGGGCCAGCCGATGGTCGAGGGCAAAGTGCTGGTGTCGGACCCGCCGCGGCGGCTCGTCTATAGCTGGGACGTGGTCAAGGAAGGCGCCACCCGCGAGCGCACCTCGCGCGTCACCTTCGATCTGGTGCCGCGCGGCAAGGTGATCAAGCTCATCGTGACGCATGACGAGATCGAGGAGGGCGGCACGACCTTGCGCGACGTCTCCGCCGGCTGGCCGATGGTGCTCGCGAGCCTGAAGAGCATTTTGGAAACCGGCCATGCGCTCGACATCGATCTGGCAGCGGCGAAGGAACTGGCCCATGCCTGAGACCGAATTCGATCTCGGGGGATTCGAACAGACATGAAGATCTATCGGAGGGTTTCTGCTGACATGAGCATCGAGAAATTCAAGCCGGCGACCGTCTACACGATCTACATCGCAGCCACGCCCGAAAAAGTCTGGCAGGCCCTCACATCGGCGGAGTTCAGCCAAAAATACTTTTTCGGCAACTCCGTCGAGGTCGAGATCCGGGTCGGCGGCGCGTTCATCGTGCGCACACCCGATGGAGCGCTGCACATCTCAGGCGAAGTCTTCGAGTGTGATCCGCCGAAGAAGCTCACCGTCACGTTCAACCTCAACTGGCCGGAGCTGATCGAAAAGCTCGGCCCGACCCTCGTGACCTACGAGATCGAGCCGGTCGGCGAGGTGGTGAAGCTGACCATGACAGAATCGCATGACCGGCCGCTGTCCGACGACATCCTCTCCGGCGGCCGGCAAGGCTGGCCCGCGATCCTCTCCAGCCTGAAGAGCCTGCTTGAGACGGGGCGGCCGATGGCGATCAAGATGGCCCCGCCCCAGCGCATGCTCGCGGCGCTGCGGGAGCTCGGCATCAAGACGCCTTAGATGCTTATTATGCGATCCACGTCGCCGCGAAGGCGGGACGGCTCCCTCTCCCCGCTTGCGGGGAGAGGTTAAGACGGAATCGGCGCGACGATCTTGCGGTAGAGATGCCAGGTGGTGTGGCCGAGCACCGGCACGGTCACCAGCAGCCCGAGAAAATAGGGCAGCGCCGAGACGATCAGCAGGACCACGATGATGGCGGCCCAGCCGATCATCGGCAGCGGGCTGGTGACGACCGCGCGCACGCTCGTCACCATCGCGGTGACGAAGTCGACCTCGCGATCGAGCAGCAGCGGGAACGACACCACGGTCAGCGAAAACAGGATCAGGGACAGCGCCGCACCGTCGAGATTGCCGATCGCGAGGAACAGCAGTCCCTCGTTGGTGGTCAGCACCACCGTCAGGAATTCCTTGAAGCTCGAAAACGACGCGCTGAGCCCGAGCAGGAGCGCGATCAGCAGGCGGACCTGGTACATCCAGATCACGAAGAAGAACAGCGTCACAAACGCCATCCAGCCGATCTCGCCGCGCGAGCGCACGGTCGACCAGATGGCATCGAGCGATACCGGTTGGCCGGCCTCGCGGCGGCGGCTGACCTCGTAGAGGCCGACCGCGACGAACGGCCCCAGCAGGGCAAACCCTGCAGCCAGCGGATAGGCCAGATAGACCAGGCCGAGCTGCGTGAGGCAGAGCATGATGAGGATGCCGCCAAAGGTATAGAGCGCGCCGAAGGCCAGACCGTAAGAGGGCATGGCCTGGAAATCGCGCAGGCCCTGGGCGAGTGCATCCGCGATATCGGCGATCGTGATGCGTCGCACCACCGGATCGACCTTGCCGGAGACGGATGGCATTGGCGGTTCTCCCTCAACGATTCTTCGTTTGGGACATTGGCGCAGGCGTTTGCGCGCCGCGCGTTGATCTAGCGCAAAATGGTGCCCGCGATCGTTACGTGAGACCTGCAAGTCCCCCGAGATTCATGCTAAGCTGTCGGCATGGCAAAGCACGGGAAATCAGTTGGGCAGCGCACGAAATCGGGCCGATTCGTGATTGGCAGGACAGCGTTTGCCAAGATTAGCGCGGTCGAGGGCATCAGCCTGACCGATGCGATGAAAAAGCGCGCTGACGAGAAGCGCTCCAACGGCCTCACCACGGAAGAGCATCGCCGGGCCATCATCCGCAGCCATCGCAAGGATTGAGCGGCTGCATGTACGATGCAGTTGACGATCCCTACACTTTTAAGAACTCAACCGTTCTGGTAAACAAGCTTAATCTAACAACTCAAGAGGAACTCGACGCTTTCGAGGCCGAAATATCCAGCGCGCGCGCCGAAGAGCCGCTGCCCGAGGGAACGTTAGATTTCTCACACTATTGCGCTGTTCATCACCATCTCTAAGATGTCACGAGTGGGCAGGCCAACCTAGAACCGTTCGGATATCGAAGGGCGGCAATCCGTTTTGCTTTCCGGAGCATATTTTAGGTCAAGCGACTAAGCTGTTCGACGAGCTACGCGAGACCGACTACCTGCGAAACCTCGAATTCGCAGCAATTCGCAGATCAAGCCGCACATTTCATGGCCGAGCTGAATGCTATCCATGCCTTTCGCGAAGGAAACGGCCGGTCCCAGCTCACATTTCTCGCTTTGCTGGCTCACTACGCGGGACATCCGCTCAACCTGGACAGGCTGGATCCCGACGAGATGATGACCGCCATGATCACCAGCTTCGATGGCCGCGAGGATCCACTGGCTGCCGTTATCCTTGGGCTAATCGCCTAGGCAAGGCTACCCCCTTGCACGCAGCTCGCGGCGCAGCACTTTTCCGGTCGCGGTCATCGGCAAAGCGTCCGTGAACTGCACGTGGCGCGGATATTCGTGCGCGGCGAGGCGCTGCTTGACGAATTCCTGGATGTCGCGCGCGAGACCCTCGCTGGCCGCAAAGCCCGGCCGCAGTACGATCCAGGCCTTGATCGATTCGGTGCGGATCGGATCGGGAATGCCGACCACCGCCGACAGCGCCACCGCCGGATGTTTCAAAAGCGTGTCCTCGATCTCAGTGGGGCCGATGCGGTAGCCGGCCGAGGTGATGACGTCGTCTTCGCGGCTGACATACCAGAAATAGCCGTCCGCATCCTGCACGCCGAGATCGCCGGTGAGCAGGAAATCGCCGGCATATTTTTTCCGCGTCGCCTCGGGGCTGCGCCAATATTCGATCATGGTGCAGGGACAGGGCTGGCGTACGCCGATGATGCCGCGCGTCCCCCGCGCCAGCTCCTCGCCCTTGTCATTGACGATGCGGACGTCGAAGCCCGGGGTCGCCTTGCCCATCGCGCCCGGGCGGATCGGAAACAGTTTTGCGTTGCTGCCGATCACGAGATTGCACTCGGTCTGGCCGAACACCTCATGGGCGTCGATGCCGAAAGTCGCGCGCACCCATTCGAGCAGCTCAGCCCCGAGCGACTCGCCGCCGGTAAAGATGCTGCGCAACTTCACGCCCGGATGCGCCACGCCGGCCTGCCGCATCAGTTTGAGCGCGGTCGGCGGCAAGAACACGTTGCGGATGGCGTGATCCGCCATCAGCTGCATCGCTGCGTCCGGCTCGAATTTGCGCGCGCGATGTCCGACAATCGGCACGCCGTGATACCAGGCCGCCAGCAGCGCATTGATCAGCCCGCCGATCCAGGCCCAGTCGGCCGGCGTCCACATCAGGTCGCCGGGTTTGGGGAAAAAGTCGTGGGTCATCTCGACATTGGGCAGATGGCCGAGCAGCACGCGATGGGCGTGCAACGCGCCCTTCGGATTGCCTGTCGTGCCCGAGGTGTAGATGATCAGGGCGGGATCGTCGCGCGAGGTGTCGACGCTGGCGAAATCGTCTGAGGCCGCCCGGATCGAGTTCCAGAAGGATTTTGCGCCGACGGGCGCGCCGTCGCCGGTCACGTAGACATGGGCGAGATCCGGCAGCTTGTCGCGGATCTTTTCGAGCTTGGCCCAACCGGCCTCGTCGGTGACGACCGCCTTCGCGCCGGAATCGCCAAGCCGAAAGTTTAGCGCATCCTCACCGAACAGCGCGAACAGCGGGATCGAGATCGCCCCGGAACGGAAGGCCGCCAGATGCGCGACCGGCAATTCCAGCGATTGCGAGAGGAACACCGCGACCCGGTCGCCGCGGACGAGCCCATCCGCTTTCAGCACGTTTGCGAAGCGGCGCGAGAAATCCGCGACCTCGTCGAACGAGCTGCGCGTCGTGCGGCCGTCGTCATCGACATAAATCAGCGCGAGGCGGCCCGAGCCATCGGCATGGCGATCGCAGCAGGCCGTCGCGATATTGAAGTGCGGGGGAACGTCCCAGCGGAAGTTTTGGTAGAGCTCGTCATAGGTCGCGGCGGGCTTGAGCATGGTGTTAGCCTCGAGCGTTCCCTCGGTGTCGTCATGGCTGGGTTTGTCCCGGCCATCCACGTCTTTCTTATCATTGCGGTCAGTTCTAAAGACGTGGATGCCCGGCACAAGGCTGCACAAGGCCGGGCATGACGATGTGGGGGCAGCTTCACCCAGGGCTTGAAAGCGCTCTTACGACGACAGCGCGGCCTTCACGAGGCCGCTGGCCTTGGCAAAGTCCATCTGGCCGGTGTATTTCGCTTTCAGCGCAGCGATCACCTTGCCCATGTCCTTGATCCCGGCGGCGCCGGTCTCGGCGACCGCCGCCGAGATCGCAGCCTTCACCTCGTCCTCCGACATCTGCTTCGGCAGATAGGCCGAGATCACGGCGATCTCCTCGCGCTCCTGCGCGGCGAGCTCGGCGCGGCCGCCCTTGTCGTAGAGCTCGACCGACTCCTGGCGCTGCTTGATCATCTTCTGCAGCACGCCGAGCAGGTCAGCATCGCTGAGCGGCGGTTTTCCTTCGCCGCGGGCGGCGATATCGGCGTTCTTGATGGTCGAATTGACCATGCGCAGCGTGGAGAGTTTTCGCTCGTCCTTGGCCTTCATCGCCTCCTTCACGGCGGTGTTGATGTCGTCGCGCAGCATGGTCAAAATCCTCTTCAAGCCCTTAGGGCTGCTGATCTAGGCCGTTCCGGCCCGAGACACAACCGAGTTCCCATGCCGCTTGGCTCGCGAACAGAAAGTAGAGGGTCCGCCGTGACACGTCAGGAGATCAAACTGCTCACACCGGCCGATGCGCCCGATTACCGCGACATCCGGCTCGATGGTTTGAGGCAGAACCCGCACGCTTTCGTCGCAACGTTCGAGCACGAAAACGCGATGCCGATCTCATGGTTCGAGGAGCGGATCCTGGTGAGCAGCGTGTTCGGCGCCTTTGTCGACGGCGAGTTGCTCGGGGTGGCCGGCTATCGGCGGCAGGACGGCGCCAAGGAGAGCCACAAGGCCATTCTGTGGGGCATGTATGTGCGGCCAAGCGGCCGCAATCGCGGCCTCGGTGAGGCCCTGATCGAGGCCATCGTCGCGCACGCGTCGACCCGCGTCGAGCAGCTGAAACTGGTCGTGACCGGCGGCAACGAGGCCGCCCACCGGCTCTACAAAAGACTGGGATTTTCGGAATATGGCCGCGAAACACGGGCCTTGAAGCACGATGGCCGGTATTTTGACGACGTCCTGATGGTCAGGTTCCTCGCAAACGGTTGACCCGCCCCACGCAATCCGCATGTGGGTTAAGCGGCCGGCGGCTTTGACGGCGGCGATGGCGCCGACTATGTAGAGGCCTCATGACACACATCGAAAATGAGGCCGCCTGGCCGGACCTCAAGCCGACCGCGCTCCTCGTGCTCGCCGATGGCACGGTGCTGGAAGGTTTTGGCCTCGGCGCCGAAGGCCACGCCGTGGGCGAGGTCTGCTTCAACACCGCGATGACCGGCTACGAGGAGATTTTGACCGATCCCTCCTATGCCGGGCAGATCATCACCTTCACCTTCCCGCATATCGGCAATGTCGGCACCAACGAGGACGACATCGAGACGGTGAACATGGCCGCGACGCCCGGCGCGCGCGGCGTGATCCTGCGCACCGCCATCACGGACCCATCGAATTATCGCGCCACGCGGCACCTCGACCAGTGGCTGAAGGCGCGCGGCATCATCGGCCTCTCCGGCATCGACACCCGCGCGCTGACCGCGCTGATCCGCTCCAAGGGCATGCAGAACGCCGTGATTGCCCATGCCAAAGACGGCAAGTTCGACCTGCATGGCCTGACGGAAGAGGCGCGCGAATGGCCGGGCCTCGAAGGCATGGACCTCGTGCCGATGGTCACCTCGGGCCAGCGTTTCACCTGGGACGAGACGCCCTGGCTGTGGAACGAGGGTTTTGGCCGGCAGACCACGCCGGAGTTCAACGTCGTCGCGATCGACTATGGCATCAAGCGCAACATCCTTCGCCTGCTCGCAGGCGTCGGCTGCAAGGTGACGGTGGTGCCGGCAACCACCTCGGCCGAAGACATCCTGGCGCTGAAGCCCGATGGCGTGTTCTTGAGCAACGGTCCCGGCGATCCCGCGGCGACCGGCAAATATGCCGTGCCTGTCATCAAGAGCGTGATCTCGTCGGGCACGCCGACCTTTGGCATCTGCCTCGGCCACCAGATGCTGGGACTCGCGGTCGGCGCCAAGACGAAAAAGATGCATCAAGGTCACCACGGCGCCAATCATCCGGTGAAGGACGAGACCACCGGCAAGGTCGAGATCACCTCGATGAACCACGGTTTTGCCGTCGACCAGGCGACGCTGCCGAAAGGCGCGACGCAGACCCATGTCTCGCTGTTCGACGGCTCCAATTGCGGCATCGCGCTCGACGACAGGCCGGTGTTTTCGGTGCAGTATCACCCGGAGGCCTCGCCGGGCCCGCGCGACTCGCACTATCTGTTCGACCGCTTTGCCGAGCTGATGCGCGCGAAGAAACGAGCGTAGTTTTCCTCTGTCGTTGCGAGCGCAAGCGAAGCAATCCAGAGCCGTGCGAAGATTCTGGATGGCCTCGGCGCCATGGCGCGTCGCCATGACGATCGGTTACGAGCGCGCGCTCGATTTCCTCCAGCCCCCAACGGGAACATCCGCCGCTGACATCGGGTTGATCCGCTAATCATCTGTTCGCGGAGCGCCGCCATGCCGACCATCAAGGACAGAATCGAGCCGCTCGCCATCGTCTTCAAGGACGACGGGCTCGTGCCGAACAGTCCGATGCCGTTGCTCATCTACAAGGGCGCGGTCGATGTCGATGGCCCCGAGCCGGAAGCTGCGATCGAAAAGCTGTTCGGCGCGAACGGCTGGGGCGACATGTGGCGCGACGGCATTTTCGACTATCTGCATTACCATTCGACCGTGCACGAGGTGCTCGGCATCGCACGCGGACACGCGCGCGTGCGTTTTGGCGGCGGCTCCGGCAAGGAGTTTGACATTGCCGCCGGCGATGTCGCCATCCTGCCCGCCGGCACCGGCCATCAGCGCCTCTCTGCGAGCGACGATTTCTCCGTGGTCGGCGCCTATCCGCCGGGACCGAAAATGCAGGTCACGCAGCCGACGCCGGAGAACCATGCCAAGGCGCTGCAATCGATTCCGCAAGTCCCGCTGCCAACGAGCGATCCGGTGATGGGAAAGGACGGGCCGCTGACCAGACTATGGAAGCGGGCTTGACCCATCAGCGCATCTTTCGGCGCAACAATTCGTGATGCATCACTGCGGCCCCCACGTGAACTGGTTCACCATTGACGACGACTACCTCCGGTAGACATCCGCCGATGCCGCTGTTGCGGATTCGACATTCCATTTACCTCATCCGTGACGGCCATCGTTGTAACTCAACGTAGAGGGGTTTTGTCATGATGAATCGCTGCCGTTGCATCAACTGCATCACTCCACCTCACCTCCTCCAACACCTGCTCGAGAGCTCGGATACCAGGATACGCGATGCGGCACAGCGAACCCTGCTGGTATCGTCCCGCCTTCGGGGAGAACGCAACATCCGCGGCTTGATCGCGTTTGCAGCCGGGGCTCCGTCAAACGCTCGTCGAACGGTATCTGACTGCGCGAACAGCACGTTCCTTCCGTCCGCGACCGTGGCGCGCACCGAGGATGGGTCGCCTTCGCAGGACGATTCGGCAAACCGGGCGTTTGACGGATTGGGGGCAACTCGCGAATTCTACAAGGAGGTCTTTAATCGGGATTCGCTAGACGGACGCGGCATGCGCCTCAATGCGTTCGTTCACTATGGCGAGGCCTTCAACAACGCCTTCTTTGATGGCGCCGAGATGGTTTTTGGCGACGGTGATGGCATCCTGTTCACGGACTTCACGAAATCACTTGACGTCATCGCACACGAACTGACCCACGGAGTAACCTCTTTCACAGCGAACCTGAAGTATCACAATCAATCGGGAGCGTTGAACGAATCGATGTCCGACGTTTTCGGCTCTCTCGTCAAACAGTGGGCAGCCAAGCAGACGGCCGACCAGGCCGACTGGCTGATCGGCGCGGATGTTTTCACTCCCGACATCGGAGGTGACGCGTTGCGATCGATGAAGAACCCCGGCAGTGCCTACAACAATCCTACGATGGGCAAGGATCCGCAGCCTGATCATATGAGCAAATTCAAGCAGATGCCCGATACGGACATCGGCGATAATGGCGGCGTTCACATCAACTCCGGAATTCCGAACAAGGCTTTCTATCTCACCGCCATCGGCATCGGCGGACATGCCTGGGAAGCGCCGGGACAAATCTGGTACAATGCGCTACTGGCGTCGAATCCGGACACGAGCTTCCAGGAATTCGCCGATACCACCTACTTGCAGGCCAGCCAGCGTTTCGGAGAGCAGAGCGCGGAGCAGCAAGCGGTTCTGTCGGCCTGGAAGGAAGTCGGGATCCGCATCAGCGGCATTCGCTCGTTGGCCGGGACCGTTGCCCGCATGCGACAGCCGGTTGCAGTCGCGGGGAACGGCGTCGAGGAGACCGACGTGTCCAAGAGAATCGAGCAATTGTCCGGCCAGTTGGCGGCCTTGACGAAGCAGGTCTCGGGCTTGAGGGGCAAGGCGCACTAGCCGCCGAAGCCCTCGGCATTGCCTCGATCCTGACCGCGTTCTAGCAAGGTCAACATGAAAGTCACGTTCGCTCAACACGGGGGGCAGGCGGCAGGCATCTACCTGCAGCGCCCGCCCCTCGTTATCGACACCGCGGCGCTTGACAAGGCCGCGTCGGCGGAACTCCAGGGTCTTGTCACCGCAGCCGCTTCCACCCCGCCGCGCGCCGTGAACACCGGGAAGACGCGGGATGAGATGAGCTACACGATCACCATCCAGGACGATGGACGCGAGACCGTGCTTTCGCAGTCGGACACGACGATGTCGGCCGAGTTTGCGAAACTGCTCGCATGGCTGCGACGCCGTGCGACGGCTCAAGGCAAGTGAAACGATCCGGCGCCCGACGAGCGCCCTGCTTCGTCGCTTCTGCCCACACTCGCGCAAGTGCTGTTTTGGCCCCTGTCCGGGGAAACGCGCGCTAGCCGAGCGTGGAGCGGTCGCTCCTCGCGTCCGTGACCGAGCTACGCGGCGTTGCTGCTTTCCTGGCGGCTGGCCTCGAACAGGAACCAGGTACGGCGTTCTGTCTCGTCGATGAATGTTTCCAAGAGGCCCGCGGTGCCGGAATCGTCGTGCTTCTCGCAGATCTCGTGGGCTTTGCGCATGGCGGCGGCGATGTGCTTGTTGTCTTCCATCAATTCACGCAGCATCTGCCGCGGCGGCACATAGTCCTCGTTGTTGTCCTGGATCGTCTGCAGTTTCGAGACGTGGCCGATCGAGCGCAAGGTCGTGCCGCCGAGCTTGCGGACCCGCTCGGCGAGTTGGTCGGTCGAGGCGAAAATCGCGTCCGACTGCTCGTCCAGCATCAGATGATAGTCGTGAAAATGTCGGCCGCTCACATGCCAGTGAAAGTTCTTGGTCTTCAAATAAAGCGCGAACGCGTCCGCCAGCAGCACGTTGACGGCGGCCGAGATTTCCCCCACCGCATCCTTGGGCAGGTCGGTCGGCGTATCGAGCTCGGGGTTGACGTTGATGGGTTTGGTCTTTTTGGCTTCGGCTTTGCTCACGGGGACCTTCCTGTTAGGAACCAGCGCTATGGACAGGGGTGATCGGACCCGTTAACGCCGCAGCTTGGGGGCAGTTCCAGTTTTCGGGGAACCCCGCGCGAGACCAGAGTGTCGAGACCAGAGTGTCATGGACGAGTGGATCGATTATTACGATTCGACGCATACGATCTATGTGAGCAAGTTGCATCGTGAGTTGCATTTCAAGCTGATCGCGCGCGACATCATCGCCTATATCGACCGGCCGGACGCGGTCGTGCTGGACTATGCCTGCGGCGAAGCGCTGTCGTCGACCCAGGTCGCGGATGCCTGCGGCACGCTGATCCTCGCAGAAGCAGCGCCTGGCGTGCGCGGCCGGCTGATCGCACGCTTTGCGCCGGACACCAGGATCAAGGTGCGTTCGCTGCAGGAAGTGCGCAACATGCCGGAAAAATCCGTCGATCTGGCGATCATGAACTCGGTCTCGCAATACATGACGGCGGACGAGCTCGATCAGGCTCTGCAGGTGCTCCGCCGCCTGCTCAAACCGTCGGGCCGGCTGGTGCTGGGCGACGTGCTGCGACCCCAGGTCGGGATGTTTCGCGACGTGATCGCGCTGTTGCGCTTTGCCGCGATGCACGGCTTTTTCAGGGATGCGCTGATCGGCCTGGTTTCCACCGCGCTGTCGGACTACCGGGACTTGCGCAAGAACCTCGGCCTGCAGCGCTATGGCGAAGCCGAGATGGTTGCAAAGCTCGAGCGCAACGGCCTGATCGGCACGCGGGTGCGGACCAATATCGGCTACAACCCCTGGCGCATGACCTTTGTCGCGGTCCATGCGCCGGGGGCCGAGTGAGGCCGGCGGCTTTCGAATTCGGTAACGGCTGGTTAGGGATAAATCCTGCGTCTGCTGGCTCACCGTGCCGTGATCGGTCATGATCGCCTTGGCCCGGTGGCGGAAGCGTCGACGCGGGAGCGGTGCATCGCTCTTTATCCTGGTTCAAATCCAGGCCGGGCCTCCAAGCTTCGCCCAGGGGCTTCGCTTGGCGCGCCAGCCTTCGTTCGCTGCGCGAGCTACGGCTTGGCAAGCCAGCCCCACGCTCTATCGCAGCGAAGTGAGCGAAGGCTGCCCCGCCATAGCCCGAAGGGCGACGGCGGGCTCCATCCGCCGGCGCCTCTCTCGCGAGCTTCGGCTCGGCAGGCCAGCTTCGGCGGGCTCATCCAGCGCTGATCACCTCGCATTGGGGAAGCTGCAGCCGCTCCGCATCGCGTGCAGCCGATGCCAGCACCGCATCGAGCAGGCCCGGAAAACGGGCATCCATATCGGCACGGCGAAGGCTCATCCATCGCGCGGTGCCCGCAACGCGGGTCTGAATCAGGCCGGCCTCGCGCAATTTCGCGAAATGATAGGCCAGGTTTGACTTGCCGCTGAGGGCGTAGAAGTCGCTGCAGCACAATTCGGCCGCCTGATCGGCCCGCGCAAGATCGTAGACGATCGCCAGCCGGATCGGATCGCTGAGGCAATCCAGCACGATCGGCAATTCGATCTGCTCGCGGGTCGGGTGGGGCGGCGTACGGCTCATCGGCACACCATATGCAACGCAGGCCAATGGTTCAATGGTTCTTGAACCAGTTGACATGGAAACGGCGACGATCAATAGTTCAAGAAGCATTGAACATAAGGAATGATCTTGCCATGAGCGTGTTCTGGCTGGCCCTGGCGGCGTTTGCGATCGGCACC
>Ga0070709_10000541_pt1 | contig 22128 bp, 22 predicted proteins | sample LARL51metaG_FD_65449 | JGI IMG/M metagenome (GOLD analysis project Ga0070709, IMG submission 65449) | Corn, switchgrass and miscanthus rhizosphere microbial communities from Kellogg Biological Station, Michigan, USA - LAR L5-1 metaG | ecosystem: Host-associated > Plants > Roots > Rhizosphere ... | reverse complement strand
ATGATGGCCCAGGTCTATGCCAAGGGCTTTCGCGCCGACATCATGCGCCGCCTGCTGTGCTTTGCCCTGTTCTGGCATGCGCTGGACATCATCTGGGTTGCCATCTTCTGTGTGGTGTATCTGATCGGGAGCGGGACATGAGCGAGCAGATCGAGCGTCTCCACGACCGTCCCGACGTCGCGCCCGGCGAGGAAACGGAAGTCCGCATCGGACCGCGGCTGCTCGGCTATGCGATCGGTCTCGGGCTGTCGGTGCTGCTGACCGCAACCTCGTTCTTCATCGCAGGCACCGATCTGGTCTGGCAACCCAGCATTCCCGTCGCGCTCGTCGTCCTCGCGATCGCGCAGATGGGCGTGCATCTGGTGTTCTTCCTGCACATCACGACAGGGCCCGACAACACTAACAACGTGATGGCCCTGGCCTTCGGCCTTCTGATCGTCTTTCTGGTGGTCGGCGGTTCGTTGTGGATCATGTCGCATCTCAATCACAACATGATGCCGATGGACCAGATCATGCCGATGAACCGCTGAGCGGCCGGTCAAACTATCCTGCGTTAATCGGCGTCCGTCGGCACGCGCTCGAGGCTTCAGGAACGATGCATGGTTGTGCGGCGTTCCTTGTATGATGAGGGCAATGCCTGAAGGAGCGCGCCGATGAAGAAGGGCGCCGTGGGGCTGCTTTTGGTCTGCGCGCTACCTCCCGCCAGAATTGTGCTGGCGCGCGACGACGGACGCTACGTCAACTCACCGCTGAAACCGTGGTTCGACAGCCTGAAAAGCAGCAAGGGACTGTGCTGCTCGGTCGCCGACGGAATGGCGCTTGCCGATCCGGACTGGGAGTCCAAGGACGGACATTATCGCGTTCGTCTCGAGGATGGCTGGATCATGGTGCCCGATGAGGCTGTCATCACCGAACCAAACCGTGCGGGCCGGACCATGGTTTGGCCGGTCAAGAGTTCGCTCGGTACATCCATCAGGTGTTTTCTGCCGGGCAGCATGAGCTGAGCCGAGGCGGAGGCGGCAAAGGGAGCACGCGCCGGAGGCCCGCTGAGATGATTCTCGGCGGGCTCGCCGGCGCGCGTGCTGCGTTTGCGCTGGCTTTCCGTCCGAAAGGAGCGAACTTCGAAGCGTCTTCATCGTTATATAAATGTCATAAAACTGTCAAACTCAAGGGGGCCGGTGCGCGATTGCCCGTCGCGACCGGCTGAGAGGTCATGGCCCTAGTCACGGTAGAAGCGACCCCACCCGACATCGCGATCGCACGTGCTGTGGCACGCCACACCGACCGCCGCACGGAGCGGGTGGCGCGCGCCCTTACATGGGGCGCCGACGAAAAGATTCTTCTCGTCCTTGCCGCGGCCGGCTGGGCGGCGACGCGCGCGAAGGGGGAGCCGCTGCGCCGCGCCGGCAACCATGCACTGCTCGTCACGGTCGCGGCGTCGCTGCTCCCCCATGCCATGAAGTCGCTGGTGGACCAGACCAGACCGGACCGCAAAACGGTGCTCGGCCACGTGCACGGCGTGTCGTTCTCAGGAAAGCGCGACGACGCCTTTCCGTCCGGCCATGCCTTGCATATGGGTGCGCTCGCCTCCGCCGCCGGGACATTGCCTGCCACGCCGCGCCGGGCCGCTTACGCGGTCGCGATCGGCCTGTCGCTCACGCGGGTCCTGGTTCTCGCGCACTGGGCAAGCGACGTCCTCGCCGGCTTCGTGCTGGGTGCGTTGCTCGAGCGGACGTTGAGGTTCTGGACCGGATACCCTCGGGTGAAATCCAGGAAGAAAGCGAGCTAGCGGTGGAATACGTCGCCCGCTTCCTCATTGGCGGCTTCATCGTATCGGCCTTTGCGCTGCTCGGCGACCTGCTGAGACCAAAGAGCTTTGCGGGCCTGTTCGGTGCCGCACCATCGGTCGCGCTGGCGACGCTAGGTATCACCGTCATCACGCATGACGCCCCCTATGCGGCGCAGGAGAGCCGCGCGATGGTCCTTGGTGCGATTGCGCTGGTGGTCTACAGCATCGTCGTGTGCCAGCTATTGATGCGGACCGGGATCGGAGCCCTGCAGGCGACGGCTCTTGCCTTGGTGGTCTGGCTGCTCGTGGCATTCGGTCTCCAGATGCTGGCCGGAGCTGTCTGATGCTGGTGCGTGCCTCGCCATCAGCACTGAAGCAAGGGCGATGGTACGAATACCTGATCCGCTTCGCACTGGGCGGCGCCGCGACGGTGTTCGCCGGCTGGGTTGCGAGCCGCTTCGGCCCGTGGGTCGGCGGGGTTTTTCTCGCAATGCCCGCGATCTTCTGCGCCAGCGCCACACTGATCGAGACCCATGAAGCGCGCCGCAAGCGCGAGGCGGGCAAGCCGGGAGAGCGCAGAGGCCAGCAGGCCGCGGCCCTGGACGCGGCCGGCGCCGCGCTTGGCGGAGTCGGGCTGGTGGTCTTCGCCATCGTGTTCGCGGCCTCCGTGGAGCGCAGCCCGGTGGCGGCCCTTGCCTATGCCTCCGCCGCGTGGCTTCTGGCGTCGATCGCCGCATGGTGGCTTCGCCAAAAGCTGCGGAGGCCGCGCAACCTCGCGGCGAACAGTCGCACGGCCGGCTGAAGGGGCCGCTCGCGACAGGATGGAACGTTTCGGGGGCAAGTCAGGTTATCCGTGCCTCATCAAGGGAGTGTTGCCAATGGCTACGAAAGAAAAAGACCTCAACGAGCTTTTCCTCGATACGCTCAAGGACATCTATTACGCCGAGAAGCAGATTCTGAAAGCCCTGCCGAAAATGGCCAAGGCCGCGACCTCGCAGGATCTGCAGGCGGCTTTTGAAAAGCACCATGAGGAGACCGAGGGCCACGTCGAGCGGCTCGACCAGGTCTTCGAACTGCTCGGCAAGCCGGCGCGTGGCAAGAAGTGCGATGCCATTGAAGGCATCATCGAGGAGGGCAAGGAGATCATGGAGGAATATGCCGACACGCCCGCGCTCGATGCGGGGCTGCTTGCGGCAGCTCAGGCCGTCGAACATTACGAGATCTCGCGCTACGGTACCTTGAAGGCATGGGCGGTCAAACTCGACCTGAAGGACGCGGCCAAGCTCCTCGATCAGACCCTGTCCGAGGAAAAGAAGACGGACGAGACCCTGACCAAAATTGCGGAAAAAGCCGTCAACTACGAGGCCGCCGCCTGACAGGAGGCCGCACCGCCATGGGCCGGCGGGTCCGATCCCCTCTTGGCCGTCATCCTGCCTGAGCAGATGAAGCTGATGCCGTTTGCGGTTGAATGAGCTTCACCGCTGGCTGGAAGAGCGCAGGTTGTGCCTGTGCTGCGAGCCCGGTAGGGTCATCCCGAGATCTTGTGCGCGAAGCCCCGCATCCTGCGGGTCGTCGATTGCAGACGGTCGACGGAGAATTGGAGTGTGCGGGTTCGTTCATGGCACCTGGCTCGGGCGCCTCGAGGGCCGCGATGCGTCGCTCTGCGTCGAGCGATCCCGCAGATTGGTGCGATGACGGCGGATCGGCGTCCGATCGGGCTCTCCAGCGCCGAAATCCATTTGTGGCTCAGCGGCGATCAGGTGGATTCCGAGACAGCCGCACGCTGCCGGTCTCTGCTGAGCTTCGATGAGAGGCAGCGCGAGGCGCGTTTCGTTTTTGAGAAGGATCGGGCGCGACATCTCCTCACCCGCACGCTGGTTCGCCAAGTGCTGTCGCGCTACGCGGCGGTTGAACCAGCCGACTGGGTCTTTTCGACCAATCCCTATGGGCGCCCGGAAGTCGATGCTGCGATGACGCAGGGACGGGATCTCTGCTTCAACGTCTCGCATACCGCTGGTCTGATCGTGCTTGGGGTGACCAAAGGCCGCGCCCTGGGAGTAGACGTGGAAAGGCCGCAGCCTCTGGCGGATCTCCGGGGCATGGCGGAGTACGCGTTTACGCCGGCGGAGGTCGCTGAATTGGCCGGACTGCGGGAAGAACTGCGGCTGGACCGGTTCTTCCAGCATTGGACGTTGAAGGAGGCGTATATCAAGGCGCGCGGCATGGGCGTCTCGATCCCGCTGCAGGACTTTGGCGTCGGGCTCGCGCAGGATGGCCTCGCAAGGCTGGATATCGCCCCAAAACTCTCCGATCAATCCGGCAGGTGGCAGCTATGGCAGGCACGTCCGTCGCCAGGTCATTTGCTGGCGATCTGCGCGGAACGAGTGCAGCACCTGTCGCCGACCATTGTTGCGAGGAGGGTGGTCGTTTTCGATCGCGACGAGATCATCCCGCTCCAGTTCGATCGTATTTCACCCTAGCTGCGGGACGTGGTGACCAGCCAATGATGCGCGCCGTCCCGCCTCGATCTGAGGGGCGTGTCGCGATCGTCACGAAACGCGAGGGGGGATGCGATGGACGTGTTGGCGACGCGCACTATTTTTTCGTGCGGACGAACGGCGCCGATGCGGACGTAGAAGCGTATGGTCCTGGCCTCCCGACGCTGAGGTCAAGTCGTGCGGTGACGAGCCGTGCTTCGATAGAGGCGAGCGTGCATTGGAGAGCCCGAATGCATCACTCGTTCGGTTCTCAGTCGCCGCGTAGCCGGTCCACGAGGCCGATGGGCTCGAGTCCGGCCCGGTATCGCGTCGATACGGGGTCCGCCTATATGGCGGTTCAGCAGAACAAGGCGGTCGGCATGGTGGCGAACACCATGACGATCACCAAGCTCGTCAACGAGTCCAAGGCCGCGGGCCAGCCCTTGAAGATGATCGAGGAGCCGATGGTGCTGCAGCCGATCGGTTGTCGGCATGAAAAAGGACGAACCTGCGCTGCTGGACAAGGTGAACGAAACCTTGCTGGCGCTGGATCAGGCGGGCGAGATCAATCAGCTCTGGGACAAGTGGCTTGGTCCGAACACCGAATTCAAGATGACCCGCACCGACAAGGTGATGCCGCTCAGTCAGCTGAAATTCACGCCGCTGCCCTGATCCAAGGTGACCGCTCGCGCGATGGAAAGGTTTGTTTGAAGCGGACCCGACCAGACCAGTCCCGGCCACGGACCATCTCTGCCCTCTTTTGCAGCTTGAAGGCAAGTCATCGTACATGTATGATGACTTGAGCATTCCGGCACTGGCATCCCCTTGCGATCCGTGCCGGTTGTCGAGGGCAACATGCAGACCAAAGAGCGCGCGCGGGGCGGTGAATCGTTGGTCATGCAGGTCGGCGAGAGCCTGCGGCGGGCGATTGCGAGCGGAAAATACGGACCGGGCGACAGACTGCCGAGCGAAGTCGAGCTCACGGAAGCGCATGGCGTCAGCCGGACGGTCGTTCGTGAGGCGGTCGCGGCTCTTCGCTCGGATGGCCTGGTGGAGGTGCGCCAGGGGGCCGGAATCTTCGTGATCGCTCCGGAAGCGGCGAACGCGTCGGCCGGCAAGGTCGAGAGCGCGCGAGTCTATTCGGATCTGGAGGTGCTCGAAGTCCGCACGCCGCTGGAGATCGAGGCGGCGGGCCTGGCAGCGCTGCGCAGGTCGCCCGCGCAGGAGGAAGCGCTCTTTCGCTGCCACGGGCAGGTTCTTGCCTGCATCGAAAATGGCGAGACGATACGGGATGCCGACATGCGCCTGCATCTTGCGATCGCCGATGCCACCAACAATCCGCTGTTCCGGCAATCGCTCCTGGCGCATGGCGCCGCCATCATTCCCCAGTCGCGCGTCGTGTCTGAAACCGACAAGGCGGAGCAGGACGCGTATCGGCGCAAAATCCATGCGGAGCACGAGGCGATCGTGATGGCGATCTCGGACGCGAACGAGGAAGCCGCGCGAGGCGCGATGCGCGAGCATCTGCAGGGCAGCCAGATGCGCTATCGCAACCTCCTGCGCGATCTCCGCTCGCCGCGGTCCTGACCGCGCGATCGCCCTCGATGCGGATTGGTCGTACTGCGTCGGTAGACCCTCATGGTGAGGAGCGTGCTCTTGCACGCGTCTCGGACCATGAGGCCCCGATGCGGATTTCCGGGCCTCATCCTTCGAGACGCAGCGAAGGCGCCGCTCCTCAGGATCAGGGGACAGAGCCGCTTATGGACGCAGTTAGATTAGATGAGGTCTCGTCCCCAGACCTCGATCTGCGTGAGCGCCGGAAAGGGGGAGGGATCGTCCGCCTTGATCAGATCGTGCAATTCAATCCATTCGACGATCCGCGGCGGCAGCGCAAAACTCTGTGCCTTTGCGGACTTCTGCAAGGCAAGACCGACCGTTTCACCATCCGAAAACGTGACGCTGGCCTTCTCCCACCAGGAGTCGTGCGGAAAATCCGCTCGCAGATAGAGCACGAGTTCATCCACCAGCACGGCGTGGCCGAAATCGATGCGAAGGCGTGCCCGCGGATCGCGGTTGATGCCCCAGCTCGTAAAAGGCCAGAAGCCGTGATTGTCGTTGGCTGTTTCCCCGTCGATGGCGTTACGCGCGGCAAACACCGCTTCGCCGCGCGTTTCCACATTGGCGCTGGCATGCGGAAACAGGGCGGCGTTGAGATGGTCGTCCCACGGGTTGAGCGCCAGATTGCGCCGCATGGCGATTCGATCGGCATGCGCCGCGCGCGCATAGAGGCGGTGCAGGTTGCCGTCGAACGCTTTTGGCGAGTAGGAGCGGCGCCTTTCGCCGAACGGCACCGCGAAGCGATGCGATGGCTCCTTCAGATAGGCGATGGCCGGAGCGACGGCCTCGTCGAGGCAGACGGTGACATGGCCATTCCCGGAGCTTTCGATCAGGATGCAGTCGCCTTCCCGATAGGGCCTGTGATGGACCAGAATGACCTCGCCTTGCCCCGATGCGGTTGCCAGAAGATCGCCGTCCGCATCCACGATCTTCAACGTCAGTTCCATTCCTTGGCTCCTCAAATTATCTTCAGCTTCAGGCTTCTTGCCCGGAACGGGACGCGTAGCCGGTAGAGCCGCGCCGGCCAGGCAAGACGCAGCCTCGCATCGGAAATCTCGATCGGCTCGATCGCGATGCCTCCGCCGCCCTCGATCGCGATGCGTCCCAGGTGTGCGATTTCGATCCCGTCCGGAGTTGCAACCGCCGGCGCTGCCAGCATCAGAGACAGCGTGGCATCGCGCGCGCCTTCATAGGCGTCGGCGATCTCGACATGGCTGCCGCGCACGAGCCGCACGGTGCGGCGATAGCTCTTCAGCAGCGCTTCCTCTGGATATGCTGGCGCAAGATCGAGGGAGATGCGTGCCTCTTCGTCCGTGGATGCGACGTCGACATGATCGGCGGCAAACGCGGCCCCGTCGGCCTGCATGATGCCCGAAAAGTCCGGCAGATTGTGGTAGGCTGACTGCATGGTCCAGATGCTGTAACGCAGCGGAGAAAACGTCTTTGCGGTGTAGGTCTCGACCCCGACGTCGACGAGGAACGGCTTGCCATTCTTGTAGAGCGTGACGCTGCCGACATCGTTGTGGTTATGGCTCTCACCATTGTTGCCGCCCTTGACGGCGAGCGCGAAGGTGTCGTCGCGTGCGATGAAAAGGCCGATGCCCGGATAGAATTTGTCACGCGGCGGGACGGGTACGGACCTCGGAGCAGCAATCGTGGCGTCCGCGAGCAGCTCCAGCGCGCGATACCACAGACTCCATTCCTGCGGCAGATGCGGCTCGTCGGCGTCGAGGCGGTCGCGGGCCGCAAAGCCGCTCAGCAATTCGGAGCCCACGGCCTGGCCGAACAGGACTTCCCGCGCGCTGCAAGCAGCGAGCACGGCCGAGGAATCGGCGAAGTTGAAATAGTGCCGGCCGGCGACATGCAGGTGGACGATATGTTCCGCCATGTTGCGGATTTTTGGATGGCGCCACAGCGCAGCGAAACAGCCCGGTGCGACGGTATCGAGGATCGTGAGCGCGCCGTGCAGGCACAGGGCCGCGTGCCGGTAGTAGAGCGCGCCTTCCTCGCAGGCTCCGTCCTCGGCATAGTCCTTTTGAAACGCGTCGAGGCTGCCCAGCGCCTTTTCAACCACGCTGCGGCGAAACGTCTGGCCGGTCGGCAAGGCGAAGGTCGCGAGCAGGACATTCTGGGTGATCCACGCCGTCCAGTTGTTCATGCGCTCGTCGGCGCGGCCCATCCACCAGAAATGGCAGGCGAGGTAGGGGTCGAAAATGCGCGCCTGTACTTCGCGCAAGATCCGCGCCCGGATCGCCGGATCGAGGGCATCGAGCGCCTCGCCGAGCAGGGCGGATATGCTCGCGAACTGCGCGGCTGTCTCCGCGGCGAACAGATCGATCACCGGTCGCGCTGGATCCGGCAAGCCCGCGCGTTTACCGCTGCGCTCAGAGGCGTTGTGCGCCGGCAATTGCCAGCCACTTTCCTCCGATATCAGGAATACGCCATCAACAATCGCCGGCAGAAACCGGCCCTTGTTCTGCAGCAATTCGCCAAGCACGAGCGCATTCAGACTGCGCCGGCGGGTGAAGTAGAGCTGTTCGAACTGCGCGCGGTGACCGCTGACGGAAAATTCTCGCCACGCGGAGGCCGTGATCAACGGCCAGGGGCGCGTCAGCGCATCATCGGCCTCCTGAAGCACGCGATCCCGCAGCCGCCCAGGAACCGCGTCCCACCTCTCGCGCGCCGCAAGCGGCGCGCCGGGCGTGAAATCACCCAGCCGTTCCGGCAGATATCTGGCAATCTCAGTGAACATGATCCGTCCCGCGGCATCCGCCGACCTATCATACGTATTTTGAGACGGCTATGGAATTTGTATGATAAATCTAGAATTTGTTTGACCGGTCGTCGCGAGGTGCTATGTGTCGCGCAGGGAGGCAGGGAGCGGAGCGCTTTCTGGCGGACGATCGGAACAGATCGGTCCATGGAGGATGAAGCATGTCGACATCACATGCGGTCGCGGCCGCAGGTGAGGCAGCCACGGCTGCGGCGCCCCGCCGTCGCTCGAAGGTTTTGACACGGCGCCAGCGGAAACGGCGCGAGGCTCTGGTTGCCTACTCCTTTATCGCGCCGAACTTCGTCGGCTTTGCGGTCTTCACGCTCGGCCCGGTCGTCTTCGCGTTCGCGCTGGCCTTCATGCATTGGGATGGCTCCAATGCCATCACATTCGCGGGGCTCGACAATTTCTGGCGCCTGTTCGAGGACAAGGCCTTCATCACGGCGTTCTGGAATACGATCATCTATACCGCGGTCTCGGTTCCCGCGACGCTGGTCTGCGCGCTCGGTCTGGCCGTGCTCCTCAACAGCAAAATCGCCGGACGCAATTTCTTTCGGACCGCGATGTTCTTTCCCTACGTCGCCTCGCTCGTCGCGGTCGCCGTGGTCTGGAACATGATGTTCAACCCCGAAATGGGGCCAGTCAACATGCTGCTCTACACGCTGGGGCTCGATCCGAAGAACATGCCCGGCTGGGCGGCGGATCGCCACTGGGCGATGATCACCGTCATCCTGTTCGGCGTATGGAAGAGCATGGGCTATTACATGGTCATCTATCTCGCCGGCCTGCAGGGCATCAATTCCGAGCTCTACGAGGCGGCGGGTCTTGACGGCGCCAACGCCTGGCAGAAGTTTGTCCACGTCACGCTGCCGCAGCTCGCGCCGACGACGTTCTTCGTCACGGTGATGCTGACGATCCAGTCCTTCAAGGTGTTCGACCAGATCTACATGATCACGCAGGGCGGTCCGGGCACGTCGACGCTGGTGCTGGTCTATCACATCTACAACGAGGCCTTCATTTCCTGGGATCTCGGCTATTCCAGCATGATCGCGCTGGTCCTGTTCGTCCTGGTGCTTGCCGTGACGATCCTCCAGTTCCGCCGGCAGAGGGAGGATTAGGTCGGTGCGGACAGGCGGCTACCGGATCAATCTCCCGATCGTCTTTCTCTACGTGGTGATCATCGGCATCACGGTGATCATGCTGCTGCCGTTTGCCTGGATGCTGTCGGCATCGCTGAAACTCAGCCGGGACGTGTTCGTCTTCCCGATCGAGTGGATCCCGTCCGAGCCGCGCTGGCAGAACTATGTCGACATCTGGACCAAGATCCCGTTGGCGGTGTTCATCTACAACACCTCGAAGTTGACGCTGATCGTCACGGTGCTCCAGCTCCTGACCTCGAGCTTCGCGGCCTATGCCTTCGCCAAGCTTAACTTTCCCTACAAGAATACGCTGTTCCTGGCCTACATCGCCACCATCGCCATGCCGTGGCAGGTCTATATGGTGCCGCAGTTCCTGTTGATGCGGGAGTTCGGCCTCAACAACACGCATCTGGCGCTGATCTGCCTGCAGGCATTCACTGCCTTCGGCGTCTTCCTGATGCGGCAGTTCTACATGACGATCCCGACCGAGCTCTGCGAGGCGGCGCGCATCGACGGCATGAACGAGTACCAGATCTGGGCGCGCATCATGCTGCCGCTGTCGAAGCCGGCGCTGTCCACGCTCGTCATCTTCACCTTCGTCACGACCTGGAACGACTTCCTCGGACCGATGATCTACCTGACCAGGACCGAGCTGAAGACGATCCAGATCGGGCTGCGGATGTTCATCTCGCAATATTCGGCGGAGTACGGACTGATCATGGCTGCCTCGGTGGTCGCGCTGATCCCCGTGCTGGTCGTCTTTCTGTCGTTGCAGCGCTTCTTCGTGGAAGGGGTCGCGTCCTCAGGTCTCAAGGGATGATGCCGTGAACGATCCGTCCGCCGTCGCGCCTGCGCCGATCACCGAAGCCGAGGTCACGGCAGCGCTCGAGCTTGCCGTCGCGCAGGTGCGGCGGAACCTGCCGCACTTCACCTACGCCGCGCAGAACCACTCGAGCGTCGGCAATGTCTATCCTGCCGTCGCCAACGAGCAGTGGACGGCCGGCTTCTGGCCAGGCCAGATCTGGCTCGCCTTCGAGCATACCGGTGACAAGACCTTCCGCTATGCCGCGCAGATCCAGGTGCAGAGTTTTCTGCACCGGATCGAGAACCGGATCGCGACCGACCATCACGACATGGGCTTTCTCTATTCGCCCTCCTGTGTCGCGGCGTGGAAGCTCGTCGGCGACGCCGACGGCCGCAAGGCGGCTCTGCTCGCCGCCGATCAGCTCATCGAACGCTTCCAGCCGATCGGGAACTTCATCCAGGCCTGGGGCCGCAAAGGTCTCGCGGATGAATACCGCTACATCATCGACTGTCTCTTGAACCTGCCGCTGCTCTATTGGGCGAGCCGGGAGACGGATGACCCGAAATATCGGGACATCGCACTTATTCATGCGCGCACAACGCTTGCGAACTCGATCCGGCCGGACGATTCCGCCTATCACACCTTCTACATGGACCCGGCGACGGGCGCGCCGGTGCGCGGCGCCACCAAGCAGGGATACCGCGATGACAGCGCCTGGGCGCGCGGGCAGGCCTGGGGCATCGCCGGCATGGCCTTTTGCTATCGCTACGAGCGCCTTGACGCCTATCGGCAGACCTTCGACCGATTGCTCGACTTCTATCTCGCGCGGCTGCCAGCCGATCTGGTCCCTTACTGGGACCTGATCTTTTCCGACGAAGATGGCGAGCCGCGCGACAGCTCCTCGGCCTCGATCGCCGCCTGCGGCCTGCTCGAAATGGCCGAACTTGTCGATGCGGGGGCTGCGGCGCGCTACCGCGATCTCGCCCGTCGCATGGTCAAGAGCCTCGCCGATCAGTACGCCGTCAAGGATCCAAGCCTCTCCAACGGGCTGGTGCTGCACGGCACTTATTCGAAGAAATCGCCTTACAACACCTGCCGCGGCGAAGGTGTCGACGAGTGCGTCGCCTGGGGGGATTACTACTACATGGAAGCACTGACGCGGCTTGCCCGCAACTGGTCCTCGTATTGGTGACGGGATCGATCGATGGCCAGCATTTCACTCAAGAGACTGAACAAGACCTACGGGACGCTGACCGTCGTCCACGACATCGATCTCGAGATCGCCGACAAGGAATTCATCATTTTGGTGGGTCCGTCCGGATGTGGCAAATCGACCACTTTGCGCATGATCGCGGGCTTGGAGGAGATTTCCGGCGGCGAGCTTCGGATCGGGGGCGATCTCGTCAACGAGGTGCCCTCGAAGGACCGCGACATCGCGATGGTGTTCCAGAACTACGCGCTGTATCCGCACATGACGGTCTACAAGAACATGGCGTTCGGGCTCGAATTGCGCCGGGCGCCGCGGGATCACATCGACGCCCAGGTCAAGGCGGCCGCCGATGTCCTCGACATCACCCATCTTCTCAACCGCAAGCCCAAGGCACTGTCCGGCGGCCAACGCCAGCGCGTGGCGCTCGGACGCGCCATGGTCCGCAACCCGGCGGTGTTCCTGCTCGATGAGCCCTTGTCCAATCTCGACGCCAAGCTGCGCGGCAGCATGCGATCGGAGATCAGCAAGCTCCACAAGCGCCTCAGCGCGACCTTCGTCTATGTGACGCATGACCAGGTCGAAGCCATGACGATGGCCGACCGTATCGTCGTCATGAGGGACGGACACATTCAGCAGGTGGACACGCCGCAGAACCTCTATGACCGGCCGGTCAACCTGTTCGTCGCCGGATTCATCGGCGCACCGCAAATGAACGTGCTGCCCGCGGTGATCGCGAACCGTGGCGACGGCTTCGCCGCCGTCTTCGATGGACGCGAGCTGCCCCTTCCCGGGCACTACGACAAGGCGCGCATCGCACCCTATGCGGACCGGGAGGTGATGCTCGGCCTTCGTCCGGAAAGCCTGCATGAATTGCCGCCGGCCGATGTTGACCAGCAGCATCTCGCGCCGTTCACGGCGACGGTCGATCTCGTGGAGCCCATGGGGTCTGAAATCCATCTCAACATGACGGCCGGTGGCCAGAGCCTAATCGCTCGCGTGTCGCCACGGTTCAAGCCGGCAATCGGTCAGGACGTCAGGCTGACCGCCGACATGAGCAACGCCCAGCTGTTCGACAGGGAGACGGAACGCTCGATCCTCTACTGAGGCTCGTCGCGGGAGGACGATCATGCAGTGGCTGCGGGACAGCTGGATGAAAGAGGGCAGGGGCATTTCCAAGGATGCGCCGAAAAAGCAGGGGATCGCGCTGTTCGCCGAGATCCTGCTGCGCGAATGGTGGGAAATGGTGAAGCTGAACCTGCTGTTCGTGCTGGCATCGCTGCCGCTGGTCACGATCCCCGCGTCGCTCGCGGCGATGGCGAGCATCAGTGTCGCTCTTGTGGAAGATCGCAACATCTATCTCGCCCGCGATTTCCTGGCTGCGTTCCGCAGGCATCTTGCAGCGGCGACCGTTGTCGGCGTGGTGCTCGGCGGGACCATCGCGCTCGGTGCCTATGCGGTCGTTTCCTACGCGGCATTTGCCAACGAAGATCTGATGTTTGCGGCGCCGCTCGCCATCACCCTCGGAGCGACAGCGTTTCTTTGCATCTTCGCTTGCCATTTTTTGGTTCTGATGGTGATGCGCGACCTCTCCTATCTGCAACTCGTCCGCCTCGCAGCGCTTGCGAGCCTGGCGCGTCCCATGCCTGCGATCGGTGCGCTTGGCCTCGTTGCCGTGCTGTGGCTCGTGCACATCCTGTTCTATCCGCTTTCGGTGTTCATGCCCGCGACGGTGAATTTCTCGCTCGGGATGTTCGCCGTCACCTTCGCTGTTCATCGTGCGGCAAATGATGTCCTGGCCTTGCCGAGGGCCTCGCGGGCAGGGCTCGATGCGGATCCGCGCGGTCCTGCTCGGAACATCTGATCACAGCTACCGAGGGAGGAGTTTGCAATGCGTTTGGGCTTGATCGGAACGATCTGGGGCGCTGCCGCGACGGCGGTGATGACGGCGGGGACAGCCTTCGGCCAATCAGGCGACGCAGTCACGTTGAAGTGGGCGCTGTGGGACTGGGACAAGGTGGCCTATTACAAGCCGCTGATCGAGGCCTACCAGGCCAGGCATCCCAACGTGAAATTCGAGGCGGTCGATCTCGGCTCGCAGGACTACCAGCAGATGATCGCGACGCAGCTTGCGGGCGGATCGAAGGACATCGACATCGTGACGGTGAAGGATGTGCCAAACTACGCGAACCTCGTCCGGGCCGGAACGATCGAGGATCTTTCGCCCTTCATGGCGAAGGAGAAGATTGACCCTGCTGACTTCGGCGGCCTCGCGGACGAACTCAGGATCGACGGCAAGATCTATGCCTTGCCGTTCCGGTCTGACTTCTGGGTGGTCTATTACAACAAGGACATTTTTGACAAAGCGGGCGTTGCCTATCCCACGAACGACACGACATATTCGCAGTTCGATGCGATCGCGCGCAAGCTCACGGGCGGCATGGGGGTCAACAAGATCTATGGGGCGCTATTCCATACCTGGCGTTCGACGGTGGAGCTTCCCGGGATTCTTGACGGCCAGCACACGCTCGCCGGCCCCGATTACGCCTTCCTGAAGCCGTGGTACGAGCGCGCGCTCGCCCTCCAGAAGGACGGCGTCGTTCCCTCCTATGCGTCGCTGAAAACCTCCAACACGCATTATTCGGCGTTGTTCTTCAACGGCACGATCGGCATGCTTCCGATGGGCACCTGGTTCATCGGCACCCAGATTGCCAAGGTCAACACGGGTGAATCGAAGAGCAAGAACTGGGGCATCGTCAAATTTCCGCATCCGGACGGCGTTGCGGCCGGCACGACCGCCGCGCAGATTTCCGCGCTTGCGGTCAACGCCAACTCCGCGCACAAGGACGCTGTTCGTGACTTCATCAAGTTCGTGACCGGTCCCGAGGGCGCCTCGATCATCGCCGCCACCGGCACGATCCCGACCGTCCGAACGCCGGAGGTCGTCGCCAGGATTGCGAGCCTGCCCGGCTTCCCGCAGGATGCCGCGAGCAAGGATGCGCTGCAGGCTGGAAAATCCTTTCTGGAAATGGCGGTCAGCCCGGGCGCCGCGAAGATCGAAGTCGTGCTCAACCGTGCACACGACTCGATCATGACCGACAACATCTCGATCGACGACGGTCTCAAGGAGATGACCGAGGGCGTCAAGGCGATCAAGTGAGGCCGCACCAGCAATGACCTATGATCCCGTGCGCGCCAATCCGCTTCACGGCAATCCGCTCTCCTCGCGCGACGATCTCGCGCGCGCCGTCAATGACCTGTTTGCGCCGTTGCTGCCTTACTTTTCCGAAGGCGGTGCCCGTGTCAGACTGGGCGCGACCGCGGCGCATTTCGACCGCGCGGCCGCGGATCTCGAAGGTTTTGCACGGCCGCTGTGGGGGATCGTCCCGCTTGCCGCCGGCGGCTATCACTTTCCGCATTGGGATCTCTATCGGCGCGGCCTCGTGAGCGGGACGGATCCTCGCCATCCGGAATATTGGGGTGAGATTGGAGATCGCGACCAGCGGCAGGTCGAACTTGCCGCGGTCGGCTTTGCGCTTGCGATGCTCCCTCAGCACCTCTGGGATCCGCTCGATCGCGACGCGAAGGCGAGGGTGGCGGCCTATCTCCTCTCGGCGCGGGAGAAGGAGTTCATCGACAACAACTGGAAGTTCTTCCGCGTCCTGATCGACCTCGGCCTTTCGCGCGCAGGTGTTGCCTTCGATTCTGCAAAGACCGAGCGCTATTTTGAAGAGCTGGAAGGCTTTCGCATGGGAGAGGCCTGGTACCGCGACGGACCAGTGCGCCGGGCGGACCACTACATCCCGTTCGCGATGCATTTTTATGCCTTGATCTATGCCGCCCTCAATCCATCGGATGACCGGCGCGCGGCGGCCTATCGGGAGCGGGCACGCCTGTTTGCGCGCGAGATCCGTCACTGGTTCGGCCCCGACGGAGCGGCACTCGCGTTCGGCCGCAGCCAGACCTACCGCTTCGCCGCCGGAGGCTTTTGGGGCGCGCTAGCCTTTGCCGGCGTCGAAGCGCTGCCCTGGGCGGAGATCAAGGGCTACTACATGCGCCACATCCGCTGGTGGGCGCAGAGGCCGATCGCAGAGCGCGACGGCGTGCTTTCCATCGGTTATGGCTATCCCAACCTGTTGATGAGCGAGAGCTACAACTCGCTGGGCTCACCCTATTGGGCCATGAAATTCTTCGTGCCTCTGGCACTCGGCGAAGATCATCCGTTCTGGACAGCGCAGGAAGCTGAGGCGCCGGCATTTCGCGACGCCGTTGCGCTTGCCGAACCCGGGATGGTGGCGATGCATACGGCCGGCAATGTCGTGGTGTTGTCCTCCGGCCAGCAGCACGACAAGATGCGCGGCGCGAGCGAAAAATACGCAAAATTCGTCTATTCGACACGCTATGGCTTCGCCATCGAGGCGAACGATCGGCATTTCACTGCTGCAGGTTTCGACGGCATGATCGGATTTTCCGATGACGGGGTGCACTTCCGCGCGCGTGAAGCGCTGGAGGAGGCGCTGATTGCTGACGACCGCCTCTACTCACGATGGCGCCCGTTTCCCGACGTCGTGGTGGAGACCTGGCTCATTCCTGCTGCGCCCTGGCACATCCGCGTGCATCGCATCTCGACGCCGCGTTCGCTGCAGACCGCCGAGGGCGGCTTTGCAATCGAGCGGGCCGACTTCAACGAAGATGTGAGTGAAGCCGGCAAGGGGCGCGCGGTCTGGCGCGGACGCGACGACATCAGCGTCATTCTTGACCTGTCACGCGCGGCGAGCCGCGAGGGGCATGCGATCAGCCCGATCGCCAACACCCATGTGATTCACGCCAAGACGCTGCTGCCGCAGCTTCGCGGCGACAATGCCACCGGTGAAACCGTGCTCATGACCGCAGTCCTGGCGCTTCCGACCGGCCCGGCGGCGGAGGCGGCGCTTGAAGCGCCGCCGGCACCGGTCGCCGTTCACGATCTGGAAGACCTGTTCAGGGCGAAAGGGCGCCGCGTTCCGGTTTTCGATCTGGCCCCGCCGGCCTGAGCGACTTCAGGGAATGTTCTCCGGTCTCACGAACCAGTCGTTCGACGTCGACTTGTGGTGGAGCGGGAAGGGATTGAGCTGGTTCGCCAGGACAATCTCGGCGAATCCCTGATCACAGGCGCCGAAACCGATGCTTCCGCATGGCGCCAGGTACACGCGTAGCCGGCCTGCGCTCATATGTGCCTGCCAGTTGGCGGTGATCGACTGCACGTCGCTGACGCTCACGTCGGGACCCGACACCACAGCACTCTTTGCACCGGCGGTGTCGGTGGCCTGTGCGTTCGTGGTGTAGGTGCCTGGTGGCAGCCCGCATTCCTGGTATTTGAACGTGGTCTGGGTGATCGTCGCGGTCTTGCGTGCGCGGGAGCCGAGCTGGACGTCGACGCTCGCAAGCTGTCCTTCGGGATCGGAGGCGCTGCCTGCCACGGTGACGCAATCGTCGGTCACGGATGCGCTGCTGATCGCGACTTTTGGCGGCAGGTTCTCCGGCGGCGAACCCACCTTGACGGGCGTTCCGCTCACGCTGGCGGTGGCGCCATCATTGTCAGTTGCAGTGGCGACCGGCACGTAGAATGCGTCCGGATGCAGGTTGTCGAACGTGATGGTCCAGTCGCTCGTACCTGACGCAACCTTCGACAGTTGCGGAAAGGCGCCATCCAGCCGCACCGTGACGCTTGCAATCGAGCCGGTGGGCACGGATGCCGTGCCGCTCACCGTCACGGCATTTCCGCTGGCCGTGGCGGAGGCAATCGCAACGGACGGCGGCTGGCTCTCATGGAACGGATGCGCCTTGAAGAAGGCCCATTGCAGCTCGCTGGCGCTCGGGCCGGTCGGATCGGCGAATTGTCCGCTGTTGTCGCCGACCCAATAATGCGAGTCGGTGGCGATGAGATCGCCATGCTTGCCGTCGTAGAACACGGTTTCGACGATAGAGCGCTGCGCCGTGCCATAGCTGGTCTGGGTGCAGGCCACGCCCTTGGCCGTACAATTCGACGTCGCAACCGGCGTTGCGCTCAGACCGTAACGGCGGATCCAGGAATCGCGGATGTTCTGCGAGCCCAGGATGTTGACCACGCAATCATTGCGCGAATGGATGGCCATCATGGGGACGGGACGCTGCTCGTCGGGTTGCTGCTGCTCCTTCTGCATCGCGAGGGCGTCGGCCGAAACCGGCTTGAACATCCCAGGGTTGGCGCAGACGAAGCCCACTGCGGACGAGGTCTCGGAATAGGGCAGGCCCTCGACGGAGCCGGCAGCCGCAAAATAGGCGCTCTGCGCGACGGCGAGGTCCACCGACATGCCGGCGCCGGATGAAAGGCCGGTCACGTAGCGCCTGTTCGGGTCGATCTTGAATTCGGCTTCGACCTCGAGCGCGATCTGGTGCAGATCCTCGACCTCTCCGGCGCCCTTGTGGATCTGCTGGTCGATGAAGAACCCCCAGCAGTTGGAGCCGCGTGGCGGCGAGGGATCAAAACTTGTGACGAACGGGTAGACGACGATGAAATTGTCGCGCTCCGCCAGGTCCTTGAACCTGGTCTCGTTGACCATGTTGACGTCGGTCTGGCTGCAGCCGTGCAGGACCATGACCAGGGGAACCCGGTCCTGTCCGGTGTAGGAGGACGGCACGTACACCTTGTATTTCCGGTCGCGCGAGCCGGCATAGGATTTCGCCGCAAACTGCTTCTGCTGCAATTCGCCGGCGATACCAGTTCCATTGATCAGAAAGCAAAGAATGATCGTCAGCAATGGCCGGAGGATTGGAGACATGCGAACCTCCAATGCTTGAGTGTGCGTCTGTGCAATACTTTCGCGTTCTGCCGCGGCGTGCTGGTCGCGGTGGGGTCCTGTCGAACAGGAACAGCCATGATATCCTTGTCGCGCTCCAGGAGCCACATCTGGGCTGCACGATTCTCTCACCGCGATGACGGTCGGGATGTGATCCAAACCACAAATCAAGTGCATGTTATCAATGACTGCTATCGTTCAGAGCGAGCAGTTCCCCGAGCCGGACATCCGCCCTCCCGTCCACGATCTCACCGGATGCGACGCGGCTATTGGGCGAGCAGTCTCAGACAGGCTTCGACAAAGACCTGTGCGCCGGTGACGATGTCGGCATTGGCTGTATTCTCCGTCCAATGATGACTGATGCCACCAATCGACGGCACGAACAGCATGCCCGCGGGCATGATGGTTGCGAGGACCTGGGCGTCATGGCCAGCCCCACTGGGCATGCGGACGGACCTTCCACCTGACACCACCTTGCTCGCAGCCTCGATCGCGTTCTGAAATCCCGCATCCATCATGGCAGGGGCACCCGTGCGAACGCGATCCAGCGTCACGCTGCACGGGCCCTTCGCGGTGGCCTCATCCGCCATCCTCTGCAGCAGGTTCTCCAGTCGCGCGATGACTTCGGGATCGTCGTCGCGGATCTGGAACAGCATCTCCGCAGCCCCGGGAATGATACTCGGCGCGCCGGGCTCGAGCCTGATGCGGCCAGTAGTCCATACGGTGCGCGGTCCGCTCAGGGCGGGAAAGCGCTCGTCGATAGCAACGCAAAATCGCGCCAGCGCCAGGCCTGCATCCTTGCGCGCTCTCATGCGGGTCGTGCCCGCATGATTCTGCTCGCCTGCAAAACTGATGCGGTATTGCCAGATGCCGACGATCGACGTCACGACCCCGATCGCAAGCCCGCTGCTTTCGAGCGTGTCGCCTTGCTCGATATGGGCCTCCAGATATCCGATGTGCCGGCCCGGTTCGGCTGTCATGCGGGGCCGGTTGGCAAGACCTGCATCGCGCAGCGCCTCACGCATGCTCCGACCGCTGGTGCGATCGCGCGCGGCATCGATGTCCGCTTCAGAGACGCGGCCGACATAGGATCTGGAACCGAGGAAATGACCGAAATGGCCCTCCTCGTCGCACCAGGAGGCGACCTCCACGGCACCCCTTATAGCCGGATCACGATTGATCAAACGCGCGGCTTCGAGCGCATAGACGACACCAAGCGGGCCATCAAGCCAGCCGGCATAGTTCTGGCTTTCCAGATGCGAGCCGGCCAGCAGTCTGGGTCCGGCTTTGTCGCTGGTGCCGAGGACGTTGCCGATGCCGTCGATCGTGGCGGTCAGCCCGGCCTCGGGCAGGCGATCGACCAGCCACTGCAGGGACGCCAGATGTGGTTCGGAAAAGGTCGGCTTGTGAACGCCGGTCTTGTAGGCGCCGATGCCGCGGAGCGCATTGAGGTCGGCGAGCACGCGATCGCCATTGGCGGAGGGGCTGATGTCAGGCATCGGCCGCAACCTTCAAGGCCTCGCTGCGGATCTCTTCGACCAGGCGTTCCTTCAGGGCGACGAATTCTGGCGTGGTCTTGATCTTGTAGGAGCGCGGATGGGGCAGATCGACGGGAATCTCCACCTTGATGCGGCCGGGACGCGCGCTCATGACGATGACGCGGCTGCCGAGAAAAATCGCTTCCTCGATGTCGTGGGTAACGAACAGCACGGTCTTCCGGTCGCGTTCCCAGATGCCGAGCAGCATCTCCTGCATCAGCGCCCGGGTCTGGTTGTCGAGCGCGCCAAAAGGTTCGTCGAGCAGCAGGATCTTTGGATCATTGGCGAGCGCGCGCGCAATCGCCGTGCGTTGCTGCATGCCGCCGGAAAGCTGCTTGGGCCAATGGTTCTCGAAGCCGGTCAGCCCGATCCGATGAATGAAGGCATCCGCGATCTTGCAGCGCTCTGCTTGCGGCAGGCCGCGCTCGCGCAGGCCGAACGCGATGTTCTCGCGCACGGTCAGCCAGGGGAACAGCGTGTAGGATTGGAACACCATGCCGCGCTCCGCGCCGGGACCGCTGACTTCGCCACCGTCGAGCATCACGCGCCCGGAGGTCGGCCGGTCGAGACCGGCGATGATGCGGAGCAGGGTGGATTTGCCGCAGCCGGAGGGCCCGAGGATGGTGACGAAGTCGTTGTCGCCGACAGCGAGGTCGGTCGGTTCCAGCGCCCGCGTCGGGGCATGGCCCGCGCGTGCCGTAAAAGTGCGGGAAATCTGCTCGATGCTGAGCGCAGTCATGCCAGCTTCCACGGAAACAGCCAGGCATTGAAAGCCTTGAACAGGAAATCCGAAACGAGGCCGATCAGGCCGATGACGATAATGCCAAAAATGATCTGGCCGGTGTTGAGCAGGGCCTGGCTGTCGGTGATCATGTGGCCGATGCCCGACGATGATCCGATCAGTTCGGCGACGATGACGTAGGTCCACGCCCAGCCGAGAACCAGGCGGAGGATTTCCGCGACGTCGGGGGCAGACGAAGGGAGCAGCACGCGGCGGATGATGCCGCCGTTGCCTGCGCCGAGCGTGTAGGCGGCCTCGACCAGGTCGCGCCTTGTGCCGCCGACGGTCACGGCCACCATCAGGATGATCTGGAAGACCGAGCCGATGAAGATGACCAGCAGCTTCTGCAATTCACCGATGCCGGCCCACAGGATCAGGAGCGGAATGAAAGCCGAGGCCGGCAGATATCTTGCGAAGGAGACGAAGGGCTCTAGAAAGGCCTCGATCGGCTTGTAGGCGCCCATCAGAACGCCGAGTGGCACGGCAACGAGGGTCGCCAGCACAAAGCCGCCGACGACCCGCCAGATCGTCATGCCGATATCGAATACGAAGCCGTGTCGGGTCAGCAGCTCAAAGCCTTCCTGCGCCATGGTCAGCGGATTGGCGAGGAAGGTCTTTGACACATGGCCGCCGAACGTGGCCCAGGCCCAGAGGGCGACGAACAGCACGAAGAACGCGAAACCATAGGCCGCGCGCTGCTTCGAGGTCACGGGATCGAGGGGACGTATCACATCATGTATCCGAACTTGGATGATGCGCCGGTCCCGCAGGAGTGAAGCGGAACCGGCCGAGCACGGGTAGCTCTACTTGATGAAGCTGGCGTCGAAGAGATCTTCGACCTTCGGAGCCGCCTTGATGATGCCGATCTCGAGCAGCAGGTCCGCGGCATCCTTGTTGAAGGCGAGGAAATCTCCCGAGAAGAATTTCTGGTTCGCGGCCTTGTCCTGCCAGCGCAGATATTTCGCCGAGTTGCCGAATTGCTCGCCGGACTGTTTGACGTCGGCGCCCATGATCTCATAGGCCTTGGCCTGCTCCTTCGCGATCATGTCGAGCGCCTCGAAGTAGCTGTTGGCCAGTGCCTGCGCGGCTTTCGGGTTCTCGCCCAGGAATTTCGGCGTGCAGCCAAAGGTGTCCATCACCATCGGATAGTCCAGCGTGGTGGCGATGATCTTGCCTTTGTCGGG
>Ga0070709_10000537_pt1 | contig 22204 bp, 21 predicted proteins | sample LARL51metaG_FD_65449 | JGI IMG/M metagenome (GOLD analysis project Ga0070709, IMG submission 65449) | Corn, switchgrass and miscanthus rhizosphere microbial communities from Kellogg Biological Station, Michigan, USA - LAR L5-1 metaG | ecosystem: Host-associated > Plants > Roots > Rhizosphere ... | reverse complement strand
GCAGCCGGCATTGCTGGCCGCAACCGAAATCGCGGATGGCTTCCCGCAAATGATCTCGACCAATCCGCCACCGGCGAGTGGCGGCGGCGGCGACCGCAATTCGGTGCCACCATATGATTTTCCATCTTGGACCATCACCAGCCATCGCCTGCTCACGATGCCGATCCGCACCTCGGCGCTGCGGACACTGGGCGCGCAGGGCAATGTCTTTGCCATCGAGTCGTTTCTCGATGAGATCGCCATCGGCCGTGGCGAGGATCCGGTCGCCTTCCGCCTGCGTCACCTCGGCGACGAGCGCGCCCGGGACGTGATCCGCAGGGCCGCGAGCAACGCGAACTGGAAGCCCGCTCGCAAGGATGGCATCGGTCACGGCATCGGCTTTGCGCGCTACAAGAACACTGGCGCCTATTGCGCCGTCGTGGCGGAGGTCGAGGGCGCAGAAAATATCCGCGTCAGCCGCCTCAGCATCGCCGTCGATGTCGGCGAGGCGATCAATCCGGATGGCGTCGTCAACCAGGTCGAGGGCGGCGCGATCCAGGCCACGAGCTGGGTGCTGAAGGAGCGCGTGCGGTTCGATCGCACTGCAATCACCAGCAATGGCTGGACCGCGTATCCGATCCTCCGCTTCGGCGAAGTACCGCAAGTCGATGTCGATGTGATCCAGCGGCCCGAGATCGAGCCGGTCGGCGCCGGCGAAGCCGCGCACGGGCCGGTCGCCGCGGCGATCGCCAATGCGGTGTTTGACTGCCTTGGCGTGCGCGTGCGCAGCCTGCCGATCACCCGCGACAGCCTGATCGCAGCGATGGAATCTAGTTGATGAACAGTCTTAAGATTTTGAGCGGCGGCGCCGCGCAAGGCCTGGTGGCGAGCGTTGCGGCAAAATTCCGCGAGCGGACAGGGTTCGACATCGCGGGCGAATTTGGCGCGGTCGGCGTCATGGCCGACAGACTGCGGGCGGGCGTACCGACAGATCTCGTAATTCTGACCAGGGCGCTGGTGACAAAACTGGCCGGCGAAAATCTGGTGGTTTCGGCCTCGATCCGCGATGTCGGCCTGGTCGAAACCGCGCTCGCGGTTCGCGCCGGCGATCCAAAACTGTCGGTCGCGAATGCCGACGACCTGCGCCATGCCTTGCTTGCCGCGGACGCGATCTATGTACCGGACACCAAGACGTCGACGGCGGGGCTCCATGTCGCAAGCATCCTGGACCGGCTCGGCATCACGGCCGCCGTCGCCGCGCGCCTGAAGGTTTATCCGAACGGCGCGACCGCCATGCGCCAGCTCGCCGCCTCCGATGCCGCTCGGCCGCTCGGCTGCACCCAGTCGACCGAGATCATCGCAACATCGGGTGTGGAGCTCTCGGGCGAGCTGCCACGCGGATATGACCTTGCAACCACCTACACGGCCGGCATGACAGCGCAATCCGTCCACGCCAAGGCTGCCCAAGCCTTGATCGAGCTGCTGACCGCCACCGAGACGGCGGTGCTGCGCAGCGAGGCCGGATTCTTGAACATGGGCGCGTGATGGCGCCGCTAGCTACTCAATTGCGTGAGGCCGGTCGGCGGGCCGTCGACCGCGGTCCAGCCGCCATCGACGAACAGCGTGCTGCCGCTGACATAGCTCGCCGCATCCGAGGCGAGATAGGCCACCGCGGTCGCGACCTCATCGGCGCTGCTCCAGCGGTTGAACACGGTGTGGCCCGCGTAGAGATTGAAGATGTCCGGCCGCTGCTTGAACGGGTCGGTCAGCGCGGTTTCGACGATGCTGGGCGCGATCGCATTGACCCGCACGCCGAAGCGGCCCACCTCGGAGGCAAAGCCCTTCACCAGCAGGCCGATCGCCGCCTTGGTCGAGCCGTAGACGGCGAGCCCCGGCTCGATCGTCACGGCGCGCACCGACGAACAGGCAATCAGGCTGCCGCTCTTCTGCCCGACCATGATCCGTCCAAACGCCTGGAAGAAATAGACCGTGCCCTTGACGTTGAGATTGATGACGCGATCGAGATCCTCCTCGGTGTAGTCGAGGATCGTCTTGCGGATGTTGATGCCCGGCGTCGTGACCGCGATGTCCAGCTTTGGAAACGTCTGCATCGCGGCCTGCGCGAGCGCGGCGACGTCGTCGCGATCGGCCGCGTCACAGGCGGCCGCGGTTGCCACGCCGCCCTGCCCGCGAATGGCCTCGGCAGTTGCCTCGGCACCATCGACCGCCCGGTCGGCACACAGGACCTGCGCGCCGAGCGATGCGAGCGCCTCGGCCGAGGATTTGCCGATGCCTGAAGCCGCGCCGAGAACGACGGCGGTCTTGCCTGAGAGATCGAAGAGCTTGCGATAGTCCAACACCATCTCCTTGAGAACCATTCTGCCGCGGAGAATCCGCGGCGGCGGCAGGGGAAAGAGGCACATTTGGCGTTGCCAAGCAATTCATATACTAATATATCAACGCCAATTGAGGGCAAAATGCCGGCGCGCGCAAAAAAGAAAGCGGAGGGTCGAACGTCCCGTCGGGTGCTGGCCGCGCCGCGCCGCAATGGTCGATCCCGCGCAGCGACGGCGTCCTCGCGTATCTACTCCGATCTCCGGGCGGAACTGGTTTCGCTGCAGCGGCGCCCTGGCGAGGCGATTTCGGAGACCAAGATCGCGCTGTCCTATGGCGTGAGCCGGACCCCGGTCCGCGAAGCCATCCTGAAGCTCTCCGACGAGGGTCTCCTCGAGATCTTTCCGCAATCCGGCATCATCGTCTCGCGCATCCCGATCGCGGCGCTGCCGGAATCCATCATCATCCGCAAGGCGCTGGAAGAGACCACGGCGCGATTTGCCGCCGAGCGTGCCACGCCGAGCCAGATCTTGACGTTGCATGCGATCGTGCAGCGCCAGCGCGAGGCGGACGCCGCAGGCGACCGCGCGGCTTTCCATCAGGCCGACGAAGCATTTCATGCTGCGATCTCCGAGGTCGCCGGCTATCCCGGCATCTGGAAATGGGTTCAGCAGGTGAAGGTCCAGGTCGACCGCTATCGCCTGTTGACCCTGCCGCAGGCCGGACGGATGGCCCAGGTCATCGCCGAGCACGAGCCGATCCTGGCTGCGATCGAGGCGCATGATCCGGAGGCTGCAAGAGCCGCCATGGACCGGCACATTGGACGGCTGCTCGTCGACATCTCGGCCACGCAACACATCAATCCGCAGTATTTCGACCAGCCTGGTTAGGCCGGGACGGCCACGGCCAAAGAAGGCCAGCCGAACAAGCAAGTTGGAATTTTCAGGGAGGACCATCATGAAACGTCGCGACTTCATCAAGCTCGGTGCCGGACTCGGCGCCGCCGTCACATTGTCATCTCCGCTGCCCGCGCGTGCGCAGGCCAAGGCCGTCTTCAAGGCGGCCGACGTCCACCCGACCGGCTATCCGACCGTTGCGGCAACCGAGAATCTCGGCAAGAAGCTTGCGGAAGCCACCAACGGACGGCTGTCGGTGCAGATGTATCCGTCGGCGCAGCTTGGCGCCGAAAAGGAAACCATCGAGCAGGCCCAGATCGGCGCGATCCAGTTCCTGCGCGTCAGCGCCGGCGCCCTCGGCCCGATCGTCGACGACATCAATGTCGTCAACATGCCGTTCCTGTTCAAGAACACCGCCCACGCGCAGAAAATGATGGATGGGCCGATCGGCCAGGAATTGCTGGACAGGATCACCGCCAATGCCAATGCCGGACTTGTCGGGCTGTGCTGGATGGATGCGGGCGCGCGCAGCATCTACAATACAAAACACCCGATCAAGACGATCGACGACATCAAGGGGCTGAAGGTTCGCGTCATCGGCAATCCGATCTTCGTCGACATGATGAACGCGCTCGGCGGCAATGGCATCGCGATGGGCTACGACCAGGTCTTCAGCGCACTGCAGACCGGCGTGATCGACGGCGCCGAGAACAATCCGCCGAGCTATGTGTTCGACAATCATTACACGGCCGCGAAATACTATTCGATGACCGAGCACCTGATCATTCCGGAACTGTTGTGCTTCTCCAAGAAGGCGTGGGGATCGCTGTCGGCAGACGATCAGACCCTGATCAAGAAGTTCGCCCGCGAGGCGCAGCTCGAGGAACGCGAGTTCTGGAAGAAATATGAGCAGAGCGCCATGGAAAAGGCCAAGGCCGCCGGCTGCGAGATCATCGAGATTGCCGACAAGGCCCCGTTCCAGAAGGCGGTCAAGCCGGTGTGGGACAAGTACGGTCCGAAATACCAGGACATGATCAAGCGCATTCAAGAGATGGCCTAGCCTGATCATTTCGGCAAAACCGCTTGAACCGCAAGGCTCAAAGCAGGTCTCCGAACCGAGCCGGCTCAAGCCGAGAAGATGAAGTGCGATGGTGACTTCAACGTCAGGCCATCGCGCTTCGCTCACCCCTCAACTCTTCGAAAACCGGGAGCCCCTGGTCATGGCCGGTCACTATCGCCGCGCAATGGACTATCTCTACCTTCTGTGCGTCATCGTCGGCGTCACTGCGCTGGTCCTGATCTCGGCCGTGATTCCCTGGGCGGTGTTCACCCGCTACGTTCTCAACAGCGCCGCGTCGTGGCCGGAGCCGCTCGCGGTGCTGCTCACCATCCTTTTGACCTTCGTCGGCGCCGCGGCCGGATACCGGCTCAACCTCCACATGAACGTGTCCTACTTCGTCGATCAGTTGCCGGCGCCGGGGCGGCGCTTCTTCGACCTTCTCGTGCAGCTGCAGATGGCCATGATCGCGATCTTCATGGTGGTCTGGGGCGAGAGCCTCGTCGAGGTGACCTGGCACAACTCCATCGCCGATTTCCCATTCCTCTCGGTCGGCGTCACCTATCTGCCGATCCCGGTCGGCGGGGTGTGCCTGCTGCTCTTCATCATCGAGCGGATTTTTCTCGGGCCCCCGCCGGACCCCATCGCGCATCAATCCCATTCCGTTTCCATCGACTGATCGAGACAACAGACCATGGATATTTTTGTCCTTATCGCGACCATGATGGTCTGCTTCGTCATCGGGATGCCGATCGCCTATTCGCTGGCCGCCGCTGCAATCGTCGGCGCGCTGTGGATCGGGATTCCGCTCGAAGCCTTGATGCTGAAGATCTCCGACGGCGTCAGCAAGGTGGCGATGCTGACCATCCCGTTCTTCGTGCTCGCCGGCGCCATCATGGCCGAAGGCGGCATGGCGCGCCGCCTGGTCGCCTTCGCCGACGTGCTGGTCGGCTTCACCCGCTTGCGCGGCGGCCTCTCGATCGTCAACGTGCTGGCAACGACGTTCCTGAGCGGCATTTCCGGCTCGGCGGTCGCCGACACTTCGGCGATCGGCTCGGTGATGATTCCGCAAATGGAGCGGGCCGGCTATCCGCGCGTGTTTGCGACCAATCTCACCATCACCGCATCGGTGCAGGCGCTGCTGGTGCCGCCCAGCCACAATGCGGTGCTGTATTCGCTGGCGACCGGCGGCACCATCGCGATCAGTTCGCTGTTCATGGCGGGCGTGTTTCCGGGCCTGCTGCTCGGCTTCTCGCTCGTCATCCTCTGCCTGATCTTCGCCTATCGCGAGGGTCATCCGCAGGGCAAGTCGGTGCCGGCCAAGGACGCCGTCCGCATCACCATCGAGGCCGCCTGGGGCCTCATCACGCTGGTCATCATCCTGGGCGGCATTCTGGGCGGCGTGTTCACCGCGATCGAGGCCGGCGCGGTCGCCTGCATCTGGGCCTTCTTCGTCACGATGTTCATCTACCGCGACTACAAGTGGCGCGACCTGCCGGTGCTGCTGCATCGCACCTTGCGCACCGTCGCGATGGTCATGACCTTGATCGCCTGCGCCTCCGCCGTCGGCTACATCATGGCGCTGACCCAGATGCCGGCCAAGATGACGGCGTTCTTCCTGTCGATCTCCTCGAACAAATACGTCATCCTGTTCCTGATCAACATCCTGCTGCTGCTACTCGGCACGCTGGTCGACATGGCACCCTCGATCCTGATCGCGACTCCGATCCTGCTGCCGGTCATGCGGAATTTTGGCGTCGATCCCGTGCATTTCGGCATGATCATGATGCTCAATCTCGGCATCGGATTGTGCCACCCGCCGGTCGGGTCCATCCTGTTCGTCGGCTGCGCCGTCGGCAAGGTCACGATCGAGCAGGTGATGCGCAAGATCTGGCCGTTCTATGCGGTCATGTTCCTGGTGCTGATGTGCGTCACCTATATCCCGGAGATCTCGCTCTGGCTGCCGCGCCACGTGCTGCGGTGAGGTCTTGCGCGGCAGCTTAAAGCTCGCCAGCATCGGGAGGTCCCAGTCCTCCCGATGCCGGAGCAATTTTCGCCGTGAAAATCGTCGACCTCAGCCGCGAACTACATCATCGCTCAGCGACCTATCCGGGTCATCCGCCGGTCATGCACGGCGTCTGGAAAACTCATGCGGACTCCCGCGCGGAATCCGGCGTTTACGGGCTTTCCTCGATGTTCATCTCGATGCCCGACCATGCCGGCACCCATATCGACGCGCCCCGGCATTTTGGTCCTGACGGCATCGGCATCGACCAATATCCGCTCGAAAAATGCATCGTGCCGGGCATCTGTCTCGACCTCCGGCATATCTCCCCACGGGCGGAAATCACGCCGGCCGATCTCGCGGCCGCGGTGGACAAGGCGGGCACGCCGGTGCCGAAGGGCGGCACGGTGCTGCTGTGCACCGGCCACCACGCGCGCACCTTTCCGCGCAAGGAGTACGCCACCGACAATTCCGGCGTGAATGTCGCGGCCACCGAATGGCTCGCCGAACGCGGCATCGTGCATTTCGGCATCGATTCGATGCGGCCGGGCCCGATGGGCGACGTGAACCTCTGGGTTCACAAGGCGTGCCTCGACCTCGACATCACCCACATCGAGAGCCTGTGCAATCTGGAAGCCCTGCTCGGCGAGGGTCCATTCACCTTCATCGGACTGCCGATGAAATGGCGCGACGGCACGGCATCGCCGATCCGGGCCGTGGCGGTTTTCGGCATCGCGGCGTAAGGTCGCCTGCTCGGAGGGAGGCCCATGCGCATCGGACCAACGGCTGATCGATCGCGCCGCACATTCCTGCAACTCGCAGGAAGCGCGCTTGGCGCGGCAGCGGCGTCGGGGATCGGGACAGACCGCGCCAGCGCGGCGACCTATCCCGATCATCCCATCCGCATCATCGTCCCGTTCGCGCCGGCCGGACCGACCGACATCATGGCGCGGATCCTGGCCAGCAGTCTTGGCGAAGCGCTGAACGGCACGGTCGTGGTCGAGAACCGGCCCGGGGCCGGCGGCAATATCGGGATCGGCCTTGTGGCCCGTGGCGAGCCGGACGGCTACACGCTTCTCGTCACGTCGAGTGCCTTCGTCGTCAATCCCGGCCTCTACACCAAGATCCCCTATGACCCCCAGGCCGATTTCGCGCCGATCGCCGAGCTTGGCACCTCGCCCAATGTGATCCTGGCCAACCCGAACACCGGGCTGACCTCGATCGCAGAGGTCGTGGCCCGGGCCAAGGCCAATCCGGGCGAACTGAACTATGCGAGCCCCGGCATCGGCACGACGCCGCACCTTGCGGGCGAACTGCTCAAGATCATTGCAGGCGTCGAGATCGTCCATGTGCCGTTTTCCGGCGCCGGCCCCGCGATCCAGGCGCTGCTTGCCGGCACCACCCAGCTTGCCGTCGCGGCGCTGCCGCCGGCTCATCCCCATATCGCGGCCGGGGCGCTAAAAGCCCTCGCCATGACCGGCGCGAACCGCTGGTTCGATCTGCAGGATGTACCGACCATGGTCGAACTCGGCTATGCCGATTTCATCTCCGACACGTTCCAGGGATTTCTGGCGCCGGCGCAGACGCCTCCCGCGATCGTCGCGCTGTTGTCGGCGAAGTCGGTCGAAATCCTGAAGACGCCGAAAATATCGGAGCAGTTGCGCAACAACGGTTTTGAAGTCATTGCCAACGGTCCGGACGGCATGCGGCGGCGCATCGAGGCCGAGGTGCCGAAATGGCGGGACATCATCGCCAGGGCGGGCATCAAGCCGGTCTGACGCCCTGGGATTGTGCATTGCGCACACTACAAGCCGACTTGCTGCGGTGTCGCGGTATGGCTTACGTTCCACTCCCATACCAACAAGCAAAAACCGGGGAGGAACTGTCATGAATACACGTCGCGATGTCCTGAAGACCGGCGCAGCGATTTTCGGCGGCCTCGTGTTCTGCGGCTGCGGGCTATTGCATCGGGCGCACGCGCAAGGCGCGAGCCGTCAGACACTTCCGGTCAGCGTCGGGGCCAGGAAGATCAAGACGATCGACGTACATAGCCATTGTCATTTCCACGAGGCCGGCGCTCTGGTCGGCGCGGAGGCCGCGAAGCTGCAGATTCCGCCGGTCAATGGTGCAGAAGAGGCCTTCATCGAGATCGACAAGCGCCTCGCCGCAATGGACGCGCAGGCCGTCGACATGGAGGTGCTGTCGATCAATCCGTTCTGGTACGACAGGGATCGCGACCTCGCCGCGCAGATCGTCAAGATCCAGAACGAAAAGCTCGCCGAGCTCTGCGCCGCAAAACCCGACCGCTTCGCAGCCTTCGCTTCGCTGACGCTGCAGGCGCCCGACCTTGCCGTGCAGGAGCTCGAGACCGCCGTGAAGAAGCAGGGCTTGAAGGGCGCTGCGATCGGCGATCGCGTCAATGGCGCCGAGTTCTCCGATCCGCGGTTTCACCCCGTGTGGGCCAAGGCCGAAGAGCTGGGCGTACCCCTGTTCATCCATCCGCAGGGCCAGCCCGAACTCAACAAGCGGTTGGAAGGCAATGGCTGGCTGGCGAACACGATCGCCAATCCCCTGGGCACCACGATCGCGCTCTCGCATCTCATCTTCGAGGGCACGTTCGATCGCCATCCCGGACTGAAAGTGATCGCGGCGCATGGCGGCGGCTATCTGCCTTCCTATGCGGACCGTTCCGACCATGCCTGCCTGGTCGGACCGAAGGGCTGCAATCCCGACATCAAGCTCAAGAAGCAGCCGAGCGAATATCTCAAGCAGATCTATTTCGACTCGCTGATTTTCTCGCCGGAGGCGATCCGCCACCTCGTGGCCCAGGTCGGCGCCAGCCAGATCGTGCTCGGCAGCGACTATCCCTATCCCTGGGAAATGAATCCCGTGGCGCCCATCCTTGCCACCGCGTCACTCAGCGATGACGAAAAGGCTGATATCCTCGGGCGGACCGCGGCGAAGCTGTTCAACGTTCAGGCCTGACACACCCTGCCAACATCGGGAGACCAAGCGCATGGCGCGCAAGCTGATCGATATTTCCGTGCCCCTGCAGAACGACGTGCCGGCGGATCCGCCGGGCAATCACCCCACGATCCAGTACATCGATCATCAGCAGAGCCTTCCGCACATGCTGCCCTTCTTCGCCGGGCTAAAAGCGGAAGACTTGCCGGATGGACAGGGCTGGGCCGTCGAACGGGTCCAGCTCTCCACCCATAACGGGACCCATCTCGACGCGCCCTGGCATTTCCATCCCACCATGAACCGGGGCGAGCGTGCCTGGACCATCGACGAGGTGCCGCTGGAATGGTGCCTGCAGCCCGGCGTCAAGCTCGACTTCCGCCATCTGCCGGATGGTCATGTGGCAACCGCCGCCGATGTCGAGCGCGAGCTCGAGCGGGTCGGCCACACGCTTTCGCCGCTCGAAATCGTCGTGGTCAATACGTCGGCAGGCGCCAAATATGGCCGGCAGGACTACGTCAATTCGGGCTGCGGGATGGGGTATGAAGCGACCATGTACCTGCTCGAGCGCGGCGTCCGCCTGACCGGCACCGATGGCTGGAGCTGGGACGCGCCGTTCGTCCATACCGCGAAGAAATATGCCGAGACCCACGATGCCCGCATCATCTGGGAAGGCCACAAGGCCGGGCGTCACATCGGCTATTGCCATCTCGAGAAGCTGCACAATCTCGAGCTTCTGCCCGCGACCGGCTTCATGATCTCGTGTTTTCCGGTGAAGATCGAGCGCGCGTCCGCAGGCTGGACCCGCGCTGTTGCGATCATTGACTCGTAAAGCATGGCGCCGAACCCTTTGGGTTGCGGCGCCGGAGGTCTCATCCTCCGGGGGATCAGAGACCTCCTTCCCGATTGCATCTAGCGACAGGGATCACTCGCCGATGACGTCGCGTTTCCGCTCGAACGCAACGTCAATCTTGAAGAACTGCTGAAGGCGATCCCGACTCAGTTCTCCCTCTCGGTCCGCGTCACGACGGCCGGCCGCGCGAGCTGCATCGGCGCGGGCGCCACCATGTTCGCCGCGACGAACTCCGACTGCACCGCGTCCGAGATCAGCGCCGAAGATGCATGCGTGCTGATCGCAAGACCGACGAGTGCAAAGAGCACGGCACAATGGACAACGAAGAGCTTAGCCGAGCCGCGGCGCAACGTACGCTCGCCAGTCAAGCCTGAATCGTTTTGAGGTCCCAACATCACAATCTCCCCTGTACGCAAAATTACGTTGACGTGATCGGTTGCTTTTTATGCACACGATTGCGAACACGGTGAGGCCATCAAGAAATCTATTTTACCGTTAACGGGTTCCCGCGCCACAAATTCTCCCAAAATGCGACGCCATCAATTATCGGGTTGCATGAATTCGCCACGACTCGCGCGCTGCGCGTGCATGTCGTTTTGCGTCCGCGACGGAATGATGGCGCCGGACGTTGGTTGCGCCGAGCAGATGGCGGCGATGAGTTCAGGTCGTGGCGAGCGCAAGCGAAGCTCCAGCCGCCGGCGATTGTTTCAAACCGAACTGCGCCGGATTTCGCCGCAATCTTATCTGCAAGCATCCGTTCGAGACAGCGAACGCCACATTCGTGACAAGCAGTTGCCTGCAGCTTGCGCCGTGTCGGATCGTTGCTGATTCGGCGCTGGCGGTTCGTATCCTGCTATCGCTGCGCATATCGAGACGACGCATCGACATCGCTCTGCTCGGTCGTGCCGAACTCGGCCCGCGCCGCCTCCGAGATCAATTCCGAAGCCGAACGACGGCTGATCGCGAGCTCGATCAAGACCAGCGCGAGCACGCAGCAGAATGCGAGCGCGCCGGTGAGCAGGCCTTGCAAGGCGTGGTGCCGGAGGAAGCCTGACCCCGGTTGAAGTCGCCGCATCGGATGCATCCTTGGAGTGCACCGGCGTGATTAGCGCCAACGCGCAGCAATGATTGCGAGCCGGTTCACACTTGCCCGCGATCAACTTTGCGATGTCGATTGAACCAAAACGATCGTCCGAAGACTAAAGTGGTCCTCGGCGCCGCAGCCGATGCTGTGCTATCGCCATTTGCGTCATTAGACCCTCATGGTGAGGAGCGCGCCTGCGCGCGTCTCGAACCACGAGGCCGGAGTCGGGCCTCATCCTTCGAGACGCGCTAAGAACGCGCTCCTCCAGGATGAGGGGAGAGACCCGTTTTCGGCGCGCGGATGGTGCGCTATTCGTCCGCCCCTGCCCCCGCCTGCGCAAGCTCACGAAGCGCGTCGGCTTCCAGGACCACGATCGCACCATGCTCCAGGCGCACCCAGTTGCGCGCGGCCCAGGCGCGCAATTGCTTGTTGATGCTTTCCCGGGTCATGCCGACCATTTCGCTGATTTCCTGCTGCGTGATCGCAATGGTCCGGCTGGTGGGGTCCAGCTTGCGCCGTTCGGTCAGGCCGAGCAGCGCGCTGGCGAGCCGGCCAGGCAGATCCTGCAGAATCACCTGCTCGACCTGGTCGCTGGTCCACCGTACCCGCTGGCACAGCAGTTCGATGAATTTCATGGCCAGCGCCGGCTGGCTGCGCACGAATGGGAGAAATTCGCGGCGGTCGATGACGAAGATCTCGCAATTGGTATTGGCGGTACCGTCGGTGGTTCGCGCCTTGCCGTCGAGCACCGAAACCTCGCCGAAAACCTCGCCCGGGCCGATCAGGTTCAGGATCGCGTTCCGACCATCGGGCGACGATACGCTGATCTTCACGGTGCCGCTGATCACGGCATAGAGACTGGTGCCGGGATCGCCCTTGGAAAAGATCACCGCCCCGCGCTTCAGCGAGCTGAGCTTGGCATAGCGACAGAGCTGATCCATCGCATCGGGCGCGAGATCGCTGAACATCGGATGCTTGCGCAGGACCGATAGTTTGCTCGCGTATGAGCGCGTCTCGCCTGTCTTCTCTTCCGCCACGCCGGTATCCACTCAGGAAGGAACTGGCCCAGTTCCTTCCGTAGTCAAGCCCGGCTGGTTTTTCAACGGGAAACCGCGTTGTCCCGCCGCTTTGGGGCCGGAAAATGAGAATTGCGGCCCGGCATCAATGCGGCCCGGACGAACGAAGCGGAAACCACGCGATCGAGCCGCCATGGAGCCATTCAAGTCGGGGCACCTGTTTGCTGCTGCACGAGCCAGCCGCCTCTAGGGGCGACCCGGCAGCATCGTCGCCGCTCTGAACAGGCTCACGGGGCATCAACGTGCTCACCGCGCTCAGGCGCGAAAACAGTTGAGCCAGCAAGGCCAGAAGGCCTTGCTGGCTCGTCCGCATCGGCGGCGCGGTCAGACGAAGCCGAAGCTACTTCTTCAGCGACGTATTCGGACAGAGCATGTGAAGGCCAATATGGACGTGGCCGTTATGTGCGAATGTCTTGACGTGCAGATCGTGCGTGTGGTCGACGTTCTCGCCGACCTTGAGCACCATCGGCAGCGGCTGCGAGGACCTCAGGTTGGAACCGATCACTTCGGTCAGGTGCTTGCGGACGTGTTCGGAGATCTCGCCCGAATTCTTGTCCCAATGCGGGTAATCCTCCGCCTTCGGCACCATCTGTTTCATCATCTGACCAAACGAATAGGGACCGTGTTTCTGCTCCATTTCCTTGAATTTCTTGGCCGTCTCCGCAATATTCTTGTGGCTGAAATGCTCGTTCACGGTCTGCTCAAATTTGCCGCCATAAACCAAACCACCCATTTTCTTTCCTTTCTTTCCTCTAAAAATCGCACCGACACCTGCTAATCAGCAGCAAATATCTACCAGTTCAACAATTTCGCCAATTCCAGCCTAACACGTTCAAGTTGCGCGGTCATTTTCGATTTTGCAAACAGCTCGATTCGCCTGATTGAGTTCGTCTTGTGCTTCGGAGGTTCGGCCATTGACCGCAAGGAGGCGGGCCAGGACTCCCTTTGCAATACCCGAGAGCGGCCGCATCCCGAGCTGGGCGGCCATGCCGGCGGCCCGCTCGAGCTGGGCAATCGCACGATCGGCCGAGGAGTCATCCTCTGAAAGGATCATCGCCTCGGCAAGCAGCGCCTGCAATTCGATCGACTGATGGCCCTTCTGCTTCGCCCCCGCCTGGCAGCTACGCGCGATCTCGATGCCGCGGAGGCGGTCGCCCAGCTGCGCATAGGTCGAGGCCAGATAGACCGACGCGAGAACCATGATGGTCTGGTTTCCGACCGACTGAGCCTCCTGCTTCGCTTCAAGCAGGATGCTCTCAGCGCGCGTGGCGCGGCCGCTCTGCACATAGATGCTGCCGAGCATGCACAGCACGATCGGCAGGAACAGCCGTACTTCATTTTCACGCGCCAGGCGGGCCACGTCCGCGAGAATTTCTTCTGCCCTGTCGAGATCGCCTCTCTCGCGATAGACCATCCCTCGGGCGTAGCCGGCGGCAACAAGATCGTAGGGACGGTTGCTCTGATGGGCAAAATCCCTCGCGCGCTGTGCGTTTCTGACCGCCTCGTCATGCTCCCCGGTATACGCTGAAAGGATGGCCTTCATCATGTGACACAGAACGAGGAGGCTTGATGCGGTCGTACCCGGAGGAACATCTTGTGGATTGTCCGAGAACCGCGTGATCGCCTGCGTCAACCACGGGTCAGCTTCAGCGTATTTGCCCGCAATGAAATAGGATTGTCCAAGACCATATTCGGCGAGGCCGAGCCAGGTCCGGTTGTTCAAGCGAGCGGCCAATGCGACCGCTTCTTCCCCCGCAGACATCGCCTCAAAGGGCGTTCCGTAGAAATTCAGTGCCGCAGCCCTGATCGTGATTGACGCAAGCCTGCGGCCCTCGTCGCCAATCTTCTCGGCGCGCGCTTCACCGTCGCGACCGATGGCAAACCACTGCTCGATCTGTCCGAGGGACGCGTAGGCGAGACGTGACTCGGCACGGAGATCGATCGCCCGCTGCTCGCGCGCGACCGAGTGAGGCAGCCTGTCGACGGCATCCATCGCGACCTGGAAATATTCGGTGGCGTCGCGAAAGGCCGAACGCGCAAAGGCCTTCCGTGCCGCCATCTCTCCATAACGGTCGACCTTCACCCAATCGTCCGCCTTGAGCGCGTGATGGCAAAGCGCCTCCGCGACCTCCTCGGCCCTTCCTGCAGAGTTTCGCTCGAGGCCGGCCAGGATCCGGCGGTGCAGGTCCTCGCGTTGCGGCCGCAGGATCGAATCATAGGCCACCTCGCGCACGAGATCGTGCGAGAATTCATATTCGACCGACGCCAGCCAGCGCGATTCGACGAAAAAGTCCAAAATTTCCAGCGACCACAGATGGCTCTGCAATTGCGGGGCGGGCATTCCGGTCACGGCTGCAAGGAGTTGCGGCGAGACGCGGGGACCAACCACCGCCGCAAGCTGCAGCAGCGATTTGTCGTCGCGCGACAGGCGATCGATACGCGAGGCGATCACGCCTTGTACGGTCGGCGGAATCCCGAGCGACTCCCACGTCGACTTGGCGTCGATCTGGCGGCCCTGCTTGAGCACCCCGCGATCGAGAAGCTGGCGGGCGACCTCTTCGACAAACAGTGGCACCTGCCCGGTGTGCTGCAGCACATGGGCCTTGATCTCGTCCAGATGGTCTCCCGTGCCGATCAGATCATCCAGCAGCTCCTTTCCGGCGGATTTGTCGAGCGACCGCAGCCAGACCTTCCGTACCTCGAGCTTTGTGAGCCATTCCGGGGCGTTCTCGGTTCGCCAGGTCAGCAGCACGAGCAACGGGTGATCGGCGATGAGCGACAGAATGGCCTCGATCGCGGTTTCACTCTGCCCATCGATCCAGTGCAGGTCCTCGAGCAGCAGCAAGGTTGGCCGCGTGGAGATCGCCTTGCCGATCCGGTCGCGGACGGCTTCGTTGATGGCACGCCGCCGCAGCAGCGGTTCGGCCTCGTTCCATCTGGGATCGTCAGGCGGCTGATCCAGCAGCGTCCGCAGGGCAGCAGGCCAGAGATCGGTGTGCCCCGGCGCCTCGGCCAAACCGGGATGTCCAGTCAGTTCATCGAGGCCGACAATCTGCAATGCGCTCTGCAACAGCTTCTTGAGCAGCGAATAGGGGGCGGCCTGATCGAGCGGGCTGCCCTCGGCTTCCAGAACCTGCCAGTCCTTCTGCCGCAGCGTCGCTTCGAACTCGTGAACGATGCGGGACTTTCCGATGCCGGCCGTCCCCACCAGTGCGAGAATCTTGCCCGACTTCCCGACCTCCAGCGCGGCCTTTTCGAGCAGCGCGGTCTCCTCCGCACGCCCGACGAACGCGGAAAGACCGGTGGTCGAGCGCGCCCGCCAGCGGGTCAGCCCGCTGAGCTCGACGAACTCGTAGCAAGGGACCGGTGCCGAGAAGCCTTCGAGGCGCTTGGGCGGCAGCGGCCGGAAATTCACAAGCCCGGCGCACAAGGTCTGGCAGGATTCCGAGACAATGATCTGTCCAGCCTGCGCGGCTCCCTCGAGCCGCTTGACCAGATGCACGGCGGCCCCGCCAGCCTCGTAGATCGAGGAGAGATCAGCCTCGATCATGTGGGCCACGACAAAGCCCGAGTGCACGCCGACCCGAACATGAAGACCGGGATCATTCAATTGTCCGATGCGGCGAACCAGTTCGGCGGCAGCCTGGCAAGCCATCACGGCATGATTGTCGTCGGCGTGAGGAGCGCCGAACAGCGCGATCAGGCCGTCTCCGCCCTCCTTGCTGACAATGCCGCGATTGCGCCGTACCGCACCGCGCATGGCGTTCAGCGCCGGCTCGAGGCGGGAAATGGCGGCTTCGGGATCGAGCTCCGAGATCAGATCGGTCGAACGCTGCAAGTCGACGCAGAGGACCGTCAGATATTTTCGTTCGCCCGCAATCCGGTTGCGCGGGTCCACGGGCGCGGCCTTTGACGGCTGATCGGGAACCGCCGCCCCGCAAGACGAACAGAACAGATCACCGGCCCTCAGGGGTGAAAAACAAACCTGGCAAGACACGCTCGGCTTTCTCCGAATCCTCTGAGCTTATCGAAATATCATGTCGGAACAGGCACTTGGAGAGTGACTTTGCGGGGGCAGGCCCCGCGCAGCGCAGAGCTTACAGATCGCGCCCTCAAACCTGCGCGCGGTCGCCAAGATCATTTTGGAGACGATTTCGGAGAGTACAGCGAAGTTAAAGGTCGTATACAACCAGGTCCACACCTCAGGGTATGGGCTGGGACGCCCTTGTGGAACAATTTCGATGGTTGGCATGAGCAGCCTTCCGGCGCGGCAAGGTAACTAGGATCCACACTAGAGGACCCTGCACAGCTTGTCCCGCACCGCAGCGGCGGCTCATTCCCGAGGAATCCCCAGCTCTTTGATCACACGTGCGTATTTTGCAAGCTGCACCCGTGTCATGGCACCGAGGTCTGCCGCCGAGTCGCCGCGGATGGTGAAACCCAGGTCTTCCAGCTTGCGGCGCACATCCGCATCGCCGAGCGCCTTGAGGACTTCGGCATGGAGGCGGGCGATGATGTCCTTGGGCGTCCCGGCGGGCGCCATGATTGCAAACCAGGAGTTGAACGCGAACCCGGGCAACCCGGATTCGGAAATGGTCGGCACGTCCGGAAACTGCGCCAGCCGGTTCGGCGTAGCGACCCCGATCAGCCGGAGCTGACCGCCACGCACCATTGCGGCCACCGTTCCCAGTCCCTGGAAGCCGACCGGAATCTGACCTCCGGCAATGTCGGCCGCCGCCTGGGTGGCTCCCTTGTACGGCACGTGGGTCAGCGAAATGCCGGCTCCTGCTGAAAACATCGCCATGGCGAGGTGCTGCGGACTGCCCGGGCCGCCGGAACTGTAGTCGATCCTGCCGGGCGCGGTCTTGGCTGCCTCGATCAGATCGGCGGCGCTGTGGTAGCTGGTCCGGTTGCCGGCGACCAGCCCCCATTCGACGGTGGCAACCAGCGAGACCGGCTCGAAATCCTTCAAGATGTCCCACCGCAAGTTGGATTGCAGGTTGGGCACCATGGTCATGATGCTGTCGTTGAAGCCGCCGATCGTATAGCCATCCGGCTCGGCGCGCGCGACCTGCTCAGCACCGATCAGACCGGACGCGCCCGGCTGGTTCAGGATCACGATCTGCTGGCCCATATTGTCGGCCATCTTCTGGGTCACGATGCGGGCGGCGACATCGACCGCGCTGGCCGCCGCCAATGGCACGATCATCTTGATCGGGCGGTTCGGATAGGACGTCTGTGCGAAGCCAAGACCCGTGCACGCCAGCAAGGCCGACGCCGAAACAAGCAAGCGCCAATGAAACATGCACCAACTCCCCGGCCGATCGATCGCGTATTCCGGCAAACCCGGTCGCGATCTCTATGGCCGCAGATTGCGCTGGCGTGTCGGGATTGGCAATCCGGTGCGAGGGATGCGTGGCAGGCAGGGCCACGACGGTCGACTGCACCGTCGCGGCAATTAGCCGGCCGTCGTCACGATCTCAGAAGCTGCGGCGTCTGAGCTGCAACGCCGAGGTGTCGCGCGTCTCCGCGGAGCCGCGCTGTGAGGTCTGGGAATCGGCCCAAGCGAGGACGGCTGCAAAGCCGACGAAAACCGCAGTCACCGCCAGGCTCACGATCATCGCGTCGAACGGCATCGCATCTTCCCCCTTATGTCGTTTGGAAGAATTGTCGCGCATCTGCGCGCGGCGCGGTTTGATCGGGATCAAAATGCACGGCGATTTTGCTGGCCCGCCCGGGCGCCTCGGCTAGGCGGCGGCAAGCGCCTCGGCGCGGGCCGCATCAAGCAGGCGAACGCCTCCCGGCACGATCCCGATCACACCCGCGCGCTCGAGCTTGGTGAAGGTCCGGCTGACGGTTTCGATGGTGAGGCCGAGAAAATCGGCGATGTCCTGCCTGCTCATCGGTAGCGAAACGATCGCCGACAACTCGCCGATCCGCGCCAGCCGGTCGCGCCAGCCGACCAGAAAGGTTGCGAGCTTTTCTTCCGCCGAACGGCGCCCGAGCAGCACCATGTGATCGCGTGCCTGATTCAATTCGAACGCCGTGAGCTCGTTCAATCGGCGAAGCAGATTCGGCTTCTGCTCGGAGAATCGCGCAAAGGCCGCCCTGTTGAACTGACAAACCGTCACCGCATTGACGGCGTCCGCCGAGAAGCCGTGCTGCCCGGCTGTCGATAGTCCCAGAAAATCGCCTGTCAGCGCGAAACCTACGATCTGGCGGCGGCCGTCGGGCAGCAATTTGTAGAGGCGCAGGACGCCCTCGAGGACACTGTAGAACGAGGTCGCGATATCCTCCTGCGCGTACACGGTCTCGCAGGGCGCGAAGCGGACATGGCGTGTGAGAAGCTCGATCTGCCGGATCTCGTCCGTGTCGAGCAAAGCGCACACGCTCAGCCTGCGGACTGTGCAATCGCTGCAGGACTGCTGGACCGGATCGACGGTTACCGGAGAAAACTTCATGCCCAACTCCGCGGCACAGACCACAGCCTGCGACAATGGCATTTTATCTCATTGCCAGAATTGCGGTTGATGCAGATCAAATGAGCCGACCTTGACCTGGCTATTTTGTTCAAAACCGGCCAAGGGATGGGCGATGATGCTGCGAGTTGTGCTGCGACAGTCTGCTGTCGCGCTGATGATAATGTCTCCGGCGCTTGCCGCATCTTCTCCGGAACAGCGCGGCAAGGCGTTTGCAAAGACCCATTGTGCCCGATGCCACTCCATCGAACGGGCGGGCGCAAGTCCATTCAAGCCGGCGCCGCCGTTCCGGACCTTGCATCTGCACTACCCGATCGAAGGACTCGAAGAGGCGCTCGCCGAGGGTATCGTCACCGGACACCCGGCCATGCCTCAGTTCGTGCTCACGCCCGACCAGATTCACGACTTCCTGTCGTTTCTCAAGACGCTCGAATAGCATTCAGAAGGCCACCACCGTCCAGCCGATCAGATCCGTCGCAATCCGGCCAAAGGCCTCGTTGAACGCATCGACCGCCGCCTGCGGCTCGAGCCGGTCGAGCTTTTGGCTCGCCTCGAACAGGCGCGCGGCGATGATCTTGCCGTTCTTGTCGAGCAATCGCGCCGACAGTCCGATCTCCGCCGCAGGCTCGGCTTCGGTCGCGATCCGGAACCGCCTGACATCGACCACAAGCTGGTAATCGGCCTGGCCGGTATCGGCCGCGCGCAGCGGCGCGTGAGCCATGTCGTAATTCTCAAAGCTGTCGATCAGCCTGGCCTGCAACAGTTTTGGAATGCTGTCGGCCCAAAGAAAGCCTTCGAAATTCGGATAGTCCTTGACCGGCGAAAACAGCATGCGTTGCGTTTCCAGCATCGCGACCGCGGTCGGCTCGGGGATCGCAAGTTGCCCCTTGACGGTTTTGCCGGGCGAGCCCGAACCTGGCAGGGCGCGCAGGTCGTAGGTGACCTTTGGCGCGGCCGCTCCGCCGCCGGTCAGCTTTTCGAGGCCCGCGACGATGCCGTCGAGCTTTCCGGTGTTCCGCGCCAGGCCGTCCGAGAACGTCTTGAGATTGGCGATCGTATCCTTGAGGGGTTCGGAGTTCTCCGCAAGGATCCCATCCACCCGGCGCAGGGCATCGCGGGCCGCCTGCGTCATGCTCTCCCCGGCGCCGGGCTCGGCGATCAAGGTTGCGACCTGCCCCGATCCGGCGGGCAACCGGCCGCCCTCGAGCGCGATCACGGGCACGCCGGTCAGGCCCTGGAATTCCAGACCGACCTTGGTGTCGGCGCGGATCGGCGTCGTGGCTACGACCGAGATCGTGGCATTGACCCGGCGCGCATTGTCGGGCGCGAGGCCGAGCTCGGTCACCTCGCCGACCCGGATGCCGTTGAACAGCACCGCAGCCCCCACCAGCAGCCCGGGCACCGACCCCTCGAACTGGACGTGATAAATGGTGCGCGGCCCGAGCCCACCGGAGTTGTTGAGCCAATAGACGAAGCCGAACACGGCAACGATGGCCGCCAGCACGAAGGCGCCGATGGTGGCGAAGGGAGCGCGGGTTTCCATGTTTCAGCTCGCTTGGGGTTGCAGCATCTGCGAGCGCTTGCCGTGAAAATAAGCGCGCACCCAGGGATGCTCGGATTGCAGCAGTTCGCGCATCGGCCCGATGGCGACGATCTTGCCATCGGCGAGCGCGGCGACACGGTCGCAGACCGTGTTGAGGCTGGCGAGATCGTGGGTCACCATGAAGACGGTGAGCCCGAGCGTCTTCTGCAGCGTGGCGATCAGGGCGTCAAAATCCCCCGCCGCGATCGGATCCAGCCCCGATGTCGGCTCGTCGAGGAACACGATCTGCGGATCGAGCGCGAGCGCCCGCGCCAGTGCGACGCGCTTGATCATGCCGCCCGACAGTTCGGACGGAAACTTGTCGGCATCGCCGGGCGCAAGCCCGACCATCTCGAGCTTGGCGATGGCAATCTCGTCCATCAGCTCCTCCGACAGCACGAGGTTCTCGCGCAGCGGAAACTGCACGTTCTGCCGCACCGTCAGCGACGAGAACAGCGCGCCCTGCTGAAACAGGATGCCCCATTGGCCGGCAATGTTCTGCGTCCGACGATCGCGGACGCCGCCGACCGGCCTGCCCAAAACCTCGATCGTGCCGCTCCGCCGCGGAATGAGCCCGATGATCGTCCGCATCAGCACGGACTTGCCGCCGCCGGACGCCCCGACCAGGCCGAGGATCTCGCCCTTGCGGACATCGAGCGACAGATGGTCGATCACCACCTGCCGGCCGAAGCCGACGACGAGATCGCGCACGCGGATGGCGGCAGGTTGTTCTGCTTGCGGCACTGTCACATTCCGATCGATGCGAAGAACACGGCGAACAGCCCGTCGAGCACGATCACCAGGAAGATCGATTTCACCACGGATGTCGTGGTCTGGCGGCCGAGCGATTCGGCGCTCCCCTTCACGCGCAGCCCTTCGCTGCACGCCACGATGCCGATCACCAGGGCCATGAACGGCGCCTTGATGATGCCGACCTCGAAATGCGCAACCGAAATCGCGTCGTGCAGGCGGGCGATGTAGATCGCCGGCGACATGCCGCCATAGAACTGCGCCACCAGCCCGCCGCCATAGAGCGCGGCCATCACGCCGATGAAAGTCAGGATCGGCAGGGCGCAGATCAGCGCCACCACCCGTGGCAGGATCAGCACTTCGATCGGATCGAGGCCCATCGTCGAGAGCGCGTCGATCTCCTCGCGCATCTTCATCGATCCGAGCTCCGCGGTGTAGGCACTGCCGGAGCGGCCCGCGACCATGATGGCGACGATCAGCACGCCGAGCTCGCGCAGCACCAGGATGCCGACCATGTCCACGGTGTAGGATTCGGCGCCAAATCGCCGAAAATGGAAAAATCCCTGCTGCGCGATGATGGCGCCGATCAGGAACATGATCAGGACGATGATCGGAATGGCCTGCCAGCCGACCCTGTAGAGTTGATAGACCGCGGACGTGATCCGCAGGGATCGCGGACGACGGAGCACGCCGAGCATGGCGACGAAGAGGGAGCCGAGCATCTGTAGAAACGCCGCGACGTCCTCGGTCGCGCCCGATGCGGAGCGCCCGATCTCGCCCAGCCTGACCACGACCGGGTTTTGCGCCGCAGGCGGCGGGCGGCTCTGACGGTTGACCTGGCGGACCTCCTCGATCAGACCGGCATAGTTTGCGGCGACGCCCGTGACGTCGACGCGATGGCCGGCCGACACCGCACGCCTGAACAGCTTTTCCAAGAGCCACGCGCCGACCGTATCGAGCTCGCCGAGATCGGCGAGGTCCAGCTTCACTGTGTTGGCGCGGTCGATCGCCGGCGCCGCGGCCGCCGCCAGAGATTCGAGCGTGGTAACCCTGGATGCGGTCCAGGAGCCACGCGGGCGCAACTCTAGCAGTTCACCGGCGGACGTCGCCGTGAGCAGCGGTTCGGATGCCACGATCTCGTTCCTCTC
>Ga0070709_10000536_pt1 | contig 22217 bp, 24 predicted proteins | sample LARL51metaG_FD_65449 | JGI IMG/M metagenome (GOLD analysis project Ga0070709, IMG submission 65449) | Corn, switchgrass and miscanthus rhizosphere microbial communities from Kellogg Biological Station, Michigan, USA - LAR L5-1 metaG | ecosystem: Host-associated > Plants > Roots > Rhizosphere ... | reverse complement strand
GGTGCAGTCGGCGCTGCCGCACCTCAATGACGGCGCCTCGATCATTCTCAACGGTTCGGTGATCTCGCGCCTCGGCAATCCCGGCTATGCGGCCTATGCCGCGAGCAAGGCCGGCGTGCGCGCCATGGCGCGTGTCCTCGCTTCAGAACTGTCGCCGCGCGGCATCAGGGTGAATGTCGTCTCTCCCGGTGCGTCGAGGACGCCGATCTGGAATGGCGCGGCGCCGACGCCGGAGGCGTTCGCCGTCTTCGAGAAACGCATTTCTGGAGTCATTCCGCTGGGGCGGATCGGCGAGCCGGAGGAGGTTGCCAAAACCGTGCTGTTTCTCGCCTCTGACGACGCGTCCAACATCCAGGGTGCGGAACTCTTTGTCGATGGCGGCGCAACCGCTGCACCGGCGGGAGCCCCGGTGTTTCGCGCCTAGTCCGATTCATTTCGTGAAATAATCACGGCAGGCCAGCGGGTTCACTCGCGGATGCGCCGCGGGGGTTGCGCCGATTTTTCGGTTCTTCCCTTGAACGTATTTTGTGCAAGCGTTGAACCTTGCTCGCCGCTCGGCAGACCTTCTTGCAGGCTGAGATTTTTATTCGCCGACCTGGAGGGTCCGTAATGTCGAAAGCCGCTCGCCTTATTGTTTCGCGTCCTGCATCGACTGCCTCATCCGACACGTCCGATACTCATGAATTGATTTCGATCGCGCTGTTTTCAGGACTTGGACTTTTGATCACACTCGTGGCGACCCTGTTTGGCGTACAGGGAGTCTGGTTCTAGCCTCGTCCGAACGAACGACAAGACATGCCGGCCTGCCGCCTCGCGAAAGACGGCAGGCCGATCAGCTTAGGATTTCCTAGGCTGCGTGGAGATTGGTCGCCGCTTCGAGGGCGCTTGTCAGCGCCTTCTCGCGATGCTCGGGCCCGACCTGAATGCCATCGGCCGAAATGAATTCGAGCCGGCTCACTCCGATGAAGCCGAACACGCCGCGCAGATAAGTCTCGAGATGCTCGAGCGCCGCGGCCGGCGTGCCCGCGCCATAAAATCCGCCGCGCGAGATCGCGACGATCACGCGCTTGTTGCCGGCGAGCCCCTGCGGTCCGTTCGCCCCGTATGCAAAGGTCTTGCCCGCGACCATGATGCGGTCGATCCAGGCCTTGAGCTGGCTCGGGATGGTGAAATTGTACATGGGCGCACCGAGCACCACGATGTCGGCGGCGAGAAACTCTTCCAGCGCGGCTTGGCCGGCCGTGAGATCCTCCTGCAAGGCGGCTTCCGCCGTAGCGCCTTGCGCGGCGGCAAGATGCTGACCCGACAGATGCGCCAGCGGTGCGGTGGTAAGGTCGCGATAGGCCAACTCCAGCGACGGCGTCGCCCGCTTGAGGCGTTCGACGATGGCGGCGGACACTTTTCGGCTGACGGAATGCGGGCCGAGCACGCTGGAGTCGATATGGAGCAGCTTCATCGAGGTCACCCTTTGGCTTGGTGGTATCGGTTTGTAACTGGCGCTATATGAGTGACTGTCATAAAACCCCGCAAGAACGCACATTTTTGAAACCCGAGCACAAGGATGAAACCCGAGCACATGAATGTGCCTGTCTCTGAAATGCCCGTGTTGCCGCAGCAGCCGCATCCCGATCACGCGGATTGCCGCGGGGTGGCTTCGATCCTGTCGATGGTCGGCGACAAATGGAGCGTCTTCGTCATCATGATGCTCCATGACGGGCCAAAGCGCTTCAATGAGCTGAAACGCATGATCGGCGGCATCTCGCAGCGGATGCTGACGCTGACACTGCGCGGGCTGGAGCGCGACGGGCTGGTCACGCGAACGGTGTTTCCGACCATTCCGCCGCGGGTCGATTATGAACTGACGGATCTCGGCCGCGGCCTGGCAAAGCCTGTGATGGCGCTCGGCGAATGGGCGAAAATTCACCAGGGCGAGATCGAAGGCGCGCGCATGCGGTTCGATCGGAGGACCGCCCCCTGATCTAGATCAGCGAGACCATGCCGCCGCCATGGCGTTCGAGCCGGCCGGCAAGTTCAAGCTCGAGCAGCACCATGCGCACGATTGCGGGCGAGATGCCGGCCATGCGGATCAGATCGTCGATCAGCACCGGCGTTGGTCCAAGCAGGTCGACCACCCGCTCGCGCTCGCCCGCCAGCGGATCGGAGGCGGGCAAGTCGTCGTCATCCTCGCGCAGGCTGAGCGCGGGCGGCCGTTCCATGATGGGGGCAACCGCCTGGATGATGTCGGCGGCCTCCGTGACCAGCGTCGCGCCCTGCTTGATCAGGTCGTTGGTGCCGGCGGCGCGGGGATCGAGCGGCGAGCCGGGCACCGCAAACACCTCGCGGCCCTGTTCGGCGGCCATGCGCGCCGTGATCAGCGAGCCGGAGCGATGCGCGGCCTCGACGATGACGACGCCGAGGGCTGAGCCCGAGATCAGGCGGTTGCGGCGAGGAAAATCGCGTGCCCGCGGCTCGTGACCGAGCGGCATTTCCGAGATCGCAGCTCCCGTACTGAGGATGCTTGCGAGCAGATTCTCGTGCTCCGGCGGGTAGATCTTGTCGTGACCGCCGGCCAGCACAGCGACAGTGCCGGCGTCGAGGCTCGCGCGATGCGCCGACTGGTCGATGCCGCGCGCGAGACCGGACACGATGATGAAGCCTGCCTCGGCAAGTTCACGCGCCAGCTTTCCCGCAAACTTCAGTCCCGCAGCCGATGCATTGCGCGAGCCGACGATCGCGATCATCGGCCGCATCAGCGCCCGGGTGGCGCCGCGCACGCCAAGCAGCGGCGGCGCGTCTTCGATGGTCGCAAGCCGCGGCGGATAGCCGGCCTCGCCGGGCGCCAGCAAACCGATGCCGAGCCCTTGGGCCGCCGCGAGCTCCGCGCGCGCGTCATCCGCGCTCGGAATGCGCGCACTGCCACCGCCGCGCCGCGCGAGGTCCGGCAGCCGCTCCAGCGCGGCGCGCGCGCTGCCGAAATGCGATAGCAGCGAACGAAATGTCCGCGGCCCGACATTGTCGGCGCGGATCAGCCGCAGATGGTCGATCCGCTCGGCCTCTGTGAGCAAGATGGTCGGATTGAACGCGTCCACGCTGGCCTCCCGGTATCAGCATGACGCAACCTGAGGGCGTGGGGAAGGGGGCTTGTTTCATCACCTGAGCGCGTCCGCTCGTTCTCCCGTCGGTGTCACACCCGCGCCGGGGCCGTGAACGACTGCAGCGCCGCGGTGACGTAGTCCCAGGGTTCCGGGACGGCTGGCCTCGCCTGTTCCGTGCCCTGCCGCAGCCAGCGCTCGGCCGCCGCATGACCGCGCTCGCACAATAGCGTGATGAGGCTGCGATCGATCTCCGCGGCGCTCTGCTGCGCCAATCCCTCAACCTCGTCCTCGGCCGCGATCCGGTGCAGCCGGAAGCGGTGCAGCGAGGTCGAGAGGTCGCGCGCCCACTCGATCGCCGCGATCTCGGCCTGCAGCGCCGCATTGGCGGCGATCTGGTCGAGCCGGCGATCGATCGCAGCCGCGGTGGCCGGAACGCTATCGTCGCGCGAAGGCGTCGCCTGCACGACCAGGAGGTCGGCGGATTCCGATTCCTGGACCAGCCGCAGCAGCGGCGGATTGGCGCTGTGGCTGCCGTCCCAAAAAGCCTCGTCGCCGATCTCGACCGCGCCATGAAGCAGCGGCGGACAGGTCGATGCCAGCAGCACGTCGGCCGTGATGTCGGCATTGCGGAAAATCTGCGGCCGGCCATCGCGCACGCGCGTTGCTGCGATCAGCAGCTTTGGGCACGCGGCGGTGCGCAAGGCGGTGAAATCGATGTTGTCGGCCAATTCCTGGCGCAGCGGATTGAGATCGAACGGATCGATGGGCGAGAGCCGCAGCGCCGACCCGAACGACACCGAGGTCGAGGCCGGCGCGAATGCGCCGATCAGCATCAGCGCGCGGAACGACGTCCCGTTCACCGTCCGGTTCCAGAAGCGCGCGAGCAGCGCGCGGGCGTGCTCGCGGCCGCCCTCGGCGAGGCCGCAGGCCAGAAGAGTGGCGTTGACGGCGCCTGCGCTGGCGCCGCTGATGGCGTCGAATGAAAGGTCCGCCTCCTGCAGCAGGCGGTCGAGCACGCCCCAGGTGAAGGCCGCAAAGGTGCCGCCGCCTTGCAGGGCCAGCGACAGTTTTCGGGGCGGCCACACCGCGACCTCGGCCGCGCGCGGTTGCAATGCGGGTTTCGGTTCGGTCTTGGATTCGGTCTTGCCTTCGGCGCTCTGCTGCGCACTCGAACAGGCGGCCTTGGCTCTTGCCAGAAGCTCGGACGGCCGCGCGCGCGGAGGCGGGGCGGCTGCGGGCACTTCGGCTTGATCGGGGGCCGGGGACGGTGCGTGGCTTTCGCTCTGCGTTGCCGGCACGATCTGGGTTGCGGCTACGCTCTGCGTTGCCGGCACACTCTGCGTTGCCGGCACGGTCGGCGTTGCCGGGACGCTCTGCGCTGAGGGGACGCTCGGCGTCGACCAGATGTCGGTGGCGGCGAGCAGCGCGCTCGCGCCGGTCCGCACCGGCACGGCGGCTGCCTGCGCGGCGTCGCGCTGGCTGTGCTCACCATGCGCGACAGAAGATAAGATCGTGCTCATCTGACGTCACCGCTGTTCGTCACGCAGGATGACAGGCGCAAAACTCCTTCACCAGCGCCTGCCCCAACTTGCGAACAGGATAAGCCCAATCGTTCACAGGATTGAAGACGTCGATGCTACGGTCTTGCAATCGCATCAAGGGCTTTTCGAATCATCCTCGCGCTGCACTGCATCAGCTTTCTTGGCGCCGATCTTGCTCTCGGTTCCCGCGACCAGCCGCTTGATGTTTTCGCGGTGCATAAAGATCAGGAGCAGCGTCAGAACTGCGAACAGCAGCGCCAGCGCGCTGTGGCCGAACCACCACAGCAACGGCGGCGTGATGACGCTCGCCATCAGCGCTGATAGCGAGGAGTAGCGGCTGGTGAAAGCCGTCGCGAGCCAGAGCGCGCAGAACATCACAGCCGCCGGCCAGTACAGGCCGAGCAGGATGCCGATATAGACCGCGACACCTTTGCCGCCCTTGAACTTGAGCCAGACCGGGAAGAGGTGGCCGAGAAAGGCGCCGAGCGCGGCCAGCATCGCGGCGGTGGGGCCACCGAGATAGCCCGCGAGGATGACTGCGACCGTGCCCTTCAGCATGTCGCCGATCAGCGTTCCCGCGGCGAGCCCCTTGCGCCCGGTGCGCAGCACATTGGTGGCGCCGATATTGCCGGAGCCGATCGAGCGCAGGTCCTGCGTGCCGGCGAGCCTGGTCAGGACCAGCCCGAACGGGATCGAGCCGAGCAGATAGCCGATGACGAAAGCGATCGGCAGGGCGAGTTCAGGCGGCATCGGTGGAACTCCCAACGCCGTCGCCCCTCTTGGTGAGGAGCCGCGCCCTTGCGCGGCGTCTCGAACCATGAGGCCGAGATGCGAGCCTCATCCTTCTAGACGCGGCGAAGACGCCGCTCCTCAGGGGCGAAACCGGCTCTTTGGTTTGCATATTACACATGCTCATACACCGTCCGCCCGCCGACGATGGTGCGGACCACGCGGCCGGAGAAACGGGCCTCGTCGAACGGCGTGTTCTTGCACTGTGACTTCAGGTCGGCACGATCGAGGATCCAGGGCGTATCGGGATCGATCACGATGACGTCGGCCGGCGCGCCGGCGCGCAGCGTTCCGCCGGGCAAGCCCAGAATTTCGGCCGGCCGCGTCGACATCGCCCGGATCAGCGCCTTGAAATCCATCTCGCCATTATGCACCAGGCGCAGGCCCGCCGGCAGCATGGTCTGCAGGCCGACCGCGCCGAACGCGGCCTCCGCGAAGGGCAGCCGCTTCACCTCGACGTCCTGCGGATTGTGATCGGACATGATGACGTCGATCAACCCCGAGGCCAGCGCCTCGACCAGTGCGCGGCGGTCGCTTTCCCCGCGCAGCGGCGGCGACAGTTTCAGGAACGTGCGGTAGGGGCCGATGTCGTTCTCGTTCAAGGTCACGTGATTGATCGAGACCGAGGCCGAGACCGCAAGCCCCGCATCGCGGGCGCGCTTCAAAATCTCCAGCGAGCCGATCGAGGACAGCGAGGCCGCATGATACCGGCCGCCACTGAGCGCCACGAGGCGCATGTCGCGCTCCAGCATCACGGCCTCGGCCGCATCGGGGATGCCCATCAGCCCGAGGCGGGCGGCGAACTCGCTCTCGTTCATGACGCCTTCGCCGACCAGGTCGGGGTCCTCGGTGTGGTGGACGATCAGCGCGTCGAAATCCCGGGCATAGGTCAGCGCGCGGCGCATCACCTGCGCATTGGTGACGCTCTTGGCGCCATCCGAGAACGCCACCGCGCCGGCCGCTTTCAGCAAGCCGATCTCGGTCATCTCCTGGCCGGCGAGACCCTTGGTCAGCGCGGCCATCGGATGGATGTTGACGATCGCGGTGTCGCGCGCCCGCCGCAGCACGAAATCGACCGTCGCCGAATTGTCGATCACCGGCGAGGTGTCCGGCTGGCAGATGATGGTGGTGATGCCGCCGGCCGCGGCGGTCTGGCTCGCCGAGGCGAAGGTTTCGCGGTGGCTTGCGCCGGGCTCGCCGACGAAGGCGCGCATGTCGATCAGGCCGGGGGCCACGATCTTCCCCGCGCAATTGATGACGTCGGTGCCCTCGGGCACGCCGGCCGCGCCGATGCCGCGCTTCAGATCGCGGACAAAACCGTCGGCGATCAGCACGTCGCCGGGGCCATCGAAATCCCGGGAGGGATCGATGATGCGGGCGTTGGCGAGCAGGATCGGGCGTCGTTCGGTCAGCATGGCCCGCCTCATGCGTTCGGCAGGTTGCGGGCGAGCGCGTCGAGCACCGCCATCCGCACCGCGACCCCCATCTCGACCTGTTCGCGGATCAGCGACTGCGCGCCGTCGGCGACGATGGAGTCGATCTCGACGCCGCGGTTCATCGGGCCGGGATGCATGACCAGTGCATCCGGCTTTGCATAGGCGAGCTTTTTCTGGTCGAGGCCAAAGTAATGAAAATACTCGGCCGTGGATGGCACGAACGAGCCGTTCATGCGCTCGCGCTGCAGGCGCAGCATCATCACGATATCGGCGCCGCTCAGGCCCTCGCGCATGTCGCGCGCGACTTCCACGCCCATGCGCTCGACGCCGGGCGGCAAGAGCGTCGAGGGCGCCACCACGCGGACTCGCGCGCCCATGGTGTTGAGCAGCAGAATGTTGGAGCGCGCGACACGGGAATGCAGCACGTCGCCGCAGATCGCGATCACGAGCCCCTCGATGCGGCCCTTGTTGCGGCGGATGGTGAGCGCATCGAGCAGCGCCTGGGTCGGGTGCTCGTGCGCGCCGTCGCCGGCATTGATCACGGAACCGTCGACCTTGCGCGCCAACAGTTCCACCGCGCCGGAGGCGTGATGCCGCACCACCAGGATGTCCGGGTGCATGGCGTTGAGCGTCACCGCGGTGTCGATCAGCGTCTCGCCCTTGCGCATCGAGGAGGAGGACACCGACATGTTCATGACGTCGGCGCCGAGCCGTTTGCCCGCGATCTCGAACGAGGACTGGGTGCGGGTCGAGGCCTCGAAGAACAGGTTGACCTGGGTGCGGCCGCGCAAAACGGTTCGTTTCTTGTCAACCTGGCGGTTGAGCTCGACATATTCCTCTGAGAGGTCGAGCAGGCCGGTGATGTCGTGCTGGGAAAGTCCTTCGATGCCCAGCAGATGCCGGTGACCGAGGACAAAAGTCGATTTCGAATGAAGGGTCATTAAAGCCGGTGCTATAGGGGAGGACGCCCGTGGCCGCAAGTGCGAAAGGCGGGGATAAAAGTTATCCCCGGCCGAGTTCCGGCCAGGGCGAACACCGTCCATGGCCTCGTTTTTCGGCCGCCATCGCCCGGCTCGCCGCCTTGGCCAAACTCCGGCGCACCAACATCCCCCTGCCGTCATCGTCCGGCTTGACCGGACGATCCAGTACGCCGCGGCTTTTCGGCTCAAGCACAACGGTCTCTGGAATACTGGAGGCCCCGCTTGCCGCCTCCGCTAAAGCTCCGGCGCGCCCTTGATTTCGTCGCCGCGCCGAAGCCTTGGCGGAGGCGGGAAGCGGGGCATGACAGCGGAGAATGTCGTGAGTGAGTGGAAGCATGAACTCGCGTTCTCGCGGCACCATGTGCCCGAGTTATGCGGCTCGTCCGCCCTCGAAATCGAGAGGGCGCAGGGAATGCCGGGTGAAGGCCTCACCCATGGCCCGCCAGCAAACAAAAAAGCTGGCGGCAGTTACCACAGGATTAGCCGGATCATCCGGCATTCCCTGCGCGATGGTGTACGGCTTATCGCGCGCTCTCCTCGGGGACCGGGCTTTCTTGCCCCCGTCATCGCGCGGCTCGTCACCACGCAACTTGACCTCAGCGTCGGGAGGCCAGGACCACACGCCTTTGCCGTCCGCGTTCGTCACGTTCGTCTGACGTGCCGCTCGCGTCCACCGCATCCCCGCCTCACGTCCGGTGACGATTGGCCAAAATGCCCTCTGTAGTCGAGGCGGGATGGGTGCAATATGATTCTGTTTTTCAGAATTTGTCAAGCGATATTTCTCGCGCCGCCTTCGAACCGCCGGGCGACGTTGAATCGCTTCATGAATTCTGATTTTCCGCGCGTCTGATCTTTGTCCCTTGAGAGGTCCACGGTCGGGAGGTCACCGGCAAGTTCGCACTGATTTGCCCGAGCGGTCGGGCAAATCGTTGCCTGCCGACGTTGAGCCAGACGAGAGTAAGCGTAGCCCCGATGAGCGCAGCGACATCCGGGTCTCGCGCATGTCGCTGCGCTTATGCGGGCTAATTGCTGCCGACCTTGAGCCAAATGTGAGCCGGCCGACCCGTCAACCACCTTGCATTCGGTTTGGATACCGCGCTGCCGCTCCGCGGCCGGATCGCCACAATCGTTAACGGTTTCTTACCCCAATTATCCGGAAAATTGTACCCCCGGTTGAAGCAACTTTAGATATTCCCCGTCAAACTACGGAGGCAAGGCGCAAGAACTCATCCGCAAATTTGACGACGAGGCACAGCCCTATGAAGGCGAGGCTCTCGTGCTTTTTGATGGTCGTGGCCACGGCGATCGAGTGCGGCATTATCGCGGTCGGAATAGCCTTCGCGATCGTCGCGCTGGTGAACGGTCTTGGCGAGGGGCCTGGCTCAGGCTTTTGCTCGATCGACACCTCGTTCAATTGAAGCAAGTGCAGGCCATGGGCGAAGCGACATCCGGGTCGTCAGCAGCTCGCTCTTGCCTCTGACGAGCGTCCGCCGTGCCGCCCGGCCTTCGCTCTCGGAGCGGCGGCGGACCAGTCAAGCGCGGCGGACAAGCCGGCGGGCATGTCGCTTTGCCGGCTGCTTGCGAGCCGCCGGGATCAGCGGCGGCGATGAGGCCTGTCGGGGATTCCAATGCAGGTTGTCGTTCCGTCTGTCTCATGAGCCGCCACACCGCAGGGCCGCGCGGGGACGGGGCGCAGCGGGACGTCCTCTGCCTGCGCTTGCGTATTCGCCGTGCCCTGCATCTGGTTCGGCGGCGTCGACTGTGCGGCAGAGGAACCTTCCTGGTTCGAGGCGCCTGCTGGTGATGCTCCGCCGGGAACGTTGCGGACTGGGGCGGTACCCGTGGTCTGGCCTCCCTGGCCACCAATGATGCCTCCCGTGGTGGTCGTTGTGGGCCGGATTTCCGGCGCCTTGACGCCGGGTTGGCGTGCCCCCGTGGCATTCAATGCTGGATTGCCCGTACCGGCTGCTCCATTGCCGGCTGGACGGCTGGAGCCCGGCGTTCCACCTCCCACCGCTCCCGCAGCGGTGCCTCCGCCGACCGATCCCGATGGCGCTCCGCTGCCGACGGCGGCGCTGCCCATGCCGGCCGCACCCACACCGCCACCCACACCGCCGCTCGTGCCAGCGCCACCGGCGCCACCGCCACTGCCTCCGGCGAAGGCATATCCCAGCGGGACTCCTGCGACCATCATGGCCAAGGCGAAACATCTCGGATTGAAAATCATCATGGCTCGCTCCTGATCGATCCGAAGAAGGTGGCCCGCGTCGCCAGACCAAACGAGTGCGGCGAACCATCGCCGCCGCCCCCATGTTCGCAGGCCGATGCCATTAAACGCCTCCGCCACTGCAAAGTGCCTCTCGCAGATGTGGGAAAAGCGCGGGCGAACTCGCCCGTGCTGGGGCCGAGACAGGCGGTCAGGGCGGTTAGCGGGGCGCAACCCTCCGATCTGCCGGGTGGAATGGCGGATTACGCTGTCGCATCCGCCCTACCTTGTGGCCTAGAAAGCGAGTTGCGGCTGGGCGGTTGCGGGGGCGTCAGCTTCCGGCTGAGCTGAGGCGCCGCCGTGCTTCGCGGCCGGCGGCGCAACCGTGACCTCGCCTGTCGCGATGGCGGTGACGTCGTCCCAGCGGGACAGGAACGCGTCGACGCATTCGGGATCGAATTGCCGGGCCTTGTTCTCGACCAGATAGGCGCGCGCGAGGTCGAGCGGCATCGCGTCCTTGTATGATCGTCTGGTGGTGAGCGCATCGAACACGTCGGCAACGGCCACCACCCGCGCCGCAATCGGGATGCCAGCCTCCTTGAGGCCGTGCGGATAGCCATTGCCGTCCCAGCGCTCATGATGGGCGATGGCGATCTCCGCGCCGAGTTGGATGAGCTCGCAGTGGCTGTCGGCGAGGATGCGCTTGCCGATCGCGGTGTGGGTCTTGATGACGGCCATTTCGGCGTCGGTGAGCCGCGCCGGCTTGAGCAGGATGCGGTCGGGAATGGCGACCTTGCCGATGTCGTGCAGCGGAGCCGCCAGATAGATGTCGCGGCAGAACCGCGGCGTCAGTCCAAGCTGCTCGGCAATCAGGCGGCTGTATTGGGCGACGCGCAGCGTATGTTCGCCGGTGTCGTTGTCGCGATATTCGAGGGCGAGCGCCAGGCGCAGGATGAGTTCCTCCTCGCGCTCCTGCAGCTTTCTCGTGGCGGCTGCGACCTCGCCCGCGAGATCAGCGGCGCGATCGTTGAGTTTTCGGACCGCGCAGGCGAGGCGGATCAGATTGCGCAGGCGGACTTTCAGCTCGAGGCTCTGCGGCCGTTTCGGCAAGAAATCGGTGGCGCCGGCCTCCAGCGCCCGCATTCGCACCTGGTCGCTCTCGATCGAGGTGATCATGGCGATCGGGATGTCGGCGAGTTTTGGGATCGCCCGCAGCGCGCGGATCAGGGAGATGCCGTCCATCTTCGGCATTTCATAGTCGACCAGGACGAGATCGAAGTCGGTGATGCGCGCCGCCGCGATGGCCTGCAATGGATCGAGGAAGGCGGTGGCGCGCGCCGCGCCGTCCGCTTCGACATGCCATTTCAGGAGGTCGAGGACGGAGCGGCTGTCATCGACGAGGAGCGCGTGAGCGGGCATCGGCTGGTATCATCGCTGGCGCCGAAGCGCGAAGGACGGCGAAACAGGGCGCAACCGTAATCCGGCGGGCTTAACGTGGAGCTAAGCCGACGGCACGGGCGTGCGCAGCGAAGCGGTGCCCGTAGGATTCCGGGGGTGCGCCGGTTAACCAACAACATTTCAAATTGATTGGGTTTTGTCTGATGAACTTGCGGCGCGACACGCGGGAAGAATCCCGATTTTCAGATCCAGGAGGTGCTGTCTTGCGACGCCTGTTCTGTTGCTTTCTGGCGGACCGGTCCGCCGCGACCGCGATCGAATATGCCGTGATCGCCTGCGCCATTTCGATCGCCATACTTGCTGCCGTCAACGGTATCGGCACGACACTCAGCACCTCGTTCACGTCGGTGGGCACGTCGCTGAAGTAGTGCGTCTCTCATATCGAGCTGCGGCCCCTCACCCGATTGAACCGGAGCGACGCCTTGCATCGCTCCGGTTCAATCGACCTCTCCCCAACGGGGAGAGGTGCACCGGCAGCAGGCGTAGCCCGGATGAGCGAAGCGACATCGGGATCTTGTTCTTCCGCATGTCGCGGTGCGCGCGGGCTATTACAGATCGAAATTCGTCGGCAGCATGACGACGTCGCGGATGGTCATGCCGCGCGGCCGCGTCAGCATGAACATGACGACCTCGGCGACTTCACTCGGTTCCAGCAGACTTCCCTGGTCTCTCAATTCCTTCAGCTTCTCGGCCGGCCAGTCCTTCAGCAGCGCGGTGATGACCGGGCCGGGCGAGATCGAGCCGACACGGATGCCGTGCTTGAAGACCTGGCGCCGCACCGTCTGGACGAAGCAGTTGATGGCCCATTTGGACGAGGCGTAGACCGGCTCCCAGGGTGTCGGAAAGTGGGCGGCGAGCGAACTCGTGACGATGATGTCGCCGGTCCCGCGCGCGATCATGTGCGGCAGCACGTCGTGCACGTTCTTCATCACGACGTTGACGTTCAGGTTCAGCATGCGGTCGATCGCCGCAGAGTCGGCATCGACCAGGTCGCCGCCGATATAGCTCCCCGCATTGGCATGCAGGATGTCGAGCTGGCCGGCCTTCTCCAGGATTTTTTGCAGCAGCGCCGCGCAATCCCCGGGATCGAGCAGGTCTGACACCAGGGCCATCGCCGCCTCGCCATGCTTTGCACAGAGCGCCCTCAATGCGGCCTCGTCGCGGTCGACCAGCACCACGCGCGCGCCCGCCGCCAGCATCGCCTCGCTGCTGGCCAGGCCGATGCCTGACGCCGCCCCGGTCACGGCGGCAATCTTGCCTTCCAATTCTTTCGCCATCGCTCTTCAACCTTGCTGGTCACCACAACACATGGACCGCTGTACAGCCATCGTAGACGGCGTTCTCGCCAGTGTGCATCATGTACACGCTGGCCTGCACGCGTCCCGCGATCTCCGCAAAGGCGGTCGTCATGCCCGGGCTTGACCCGGGCATCCATGACTTCCTTATATCACCGCAACGAAGACGTGGATGGCCTGGGACATCTGCGCGAACGCGCGCGCAAGACGCGCTTTGCGCTTTTGCCCGGCCACGACGATGGGGAACGGCCTGTGAAAGCAACGCTGATTGTGTTCGCGGCGGCGGTTTGCGCTTCGCAGGCCTGCGCGCAGCCGCTGCCCGCCGATTTCGTCTATCTGCGCGACCTCGATGCCACGATCCTGCAGGACATCCGCTACGCCGGTTCCAACAATTTTGTCGGCCGTCCGCTCGCGGGCTATGCGGTGGCCGAATGCATGGTGAGGCGCGATGTCGCCGAACGGCTGCAGCGGATCCAGCGCCAGCTTGCCGCGGAAAACCTGTCGCTGAAAATGTTCGACTGCTACCGGCCGGCGCGCGCGGTGGCCGATATATGGGCCTGGGCCCACGACGGCAAGGAGACCGCGGCGGACCGGCGCTTCAGTCCCGCGTTTGCCAAGCAGGATCTGTTCCGCCTCGGCTACATCGCAAGGCATTCGGGCCATTCCACGGGGGCCGCGCTCGATCTCACGCTCGTCGACCTCAAGGCCGGCAATTCGGCCGCCTTCGATGCGCAGAAAACTTATGCCGATTGCACCGCGCCCGCCGAGGCGCGTGCGCCCGAGGGCAGCGTCGACATGGGCACCGGTTATGATTGTACCGACGTCAAAGGGCATACGGCTGCGACCGCGATCACGCCGGCGCAGCGGCGCTGGCGCCAAAAACTGGTCGCGGCGATGGCAGGGCAGGGCTTTGTGAACTATTTTCGCGAGTGGTGGCACTTTTCGCTGCCGGGCGGAGGCCACGTCGCCTATGATTTTCCGATTCAAGCGCGGACGAGGTAGTTCCGGCGATCCGAGATGGTACGACGAGTCGAATCGCCGCAAGCCGCTTGCCGCTGACCGTGGCAGCCTGTATGGCGCTGTCGAACACGGCGCCGCCGATATCAGCGCGCTGCTTGAACGCGCACTGCCTTGACGTCCACCGGCGTCATGCCCGGCCTTGTGCTGCCTTGTGCCGGGCATCCACGTCTTTCTTCCTGCGGCTCGCAAAGACGTGGATGGCCGGGCCTTCGCCGCGCCGAAGGGGCTTCGGTCCCGCAGGCGGGACAAGCCCGGCCATGACGAGCTAGCAGAGTTGTTGCCAATCGAAAGCCAACTGCATGGACCAGCCCAGCCCAGCCCATCCCCCGGTCGCCATGACGCCCGCGCCGCATCGGCGCCGGGTCTGGGGATTCTGGGGCACGCTGCTGTGGGGGTTGTTCGTCTTTGCGGCCATGTTCATTGGCCAGCTCGCGGTCATCGCCTACCTCATCCTGATGCAGGAGGGGCCGTTCGATGCCGGCGCGGCGACCCGGCTCGTCGGCAGCGGCCTGACGATTTCGCTGTCGGTGATGGCGGGATTGCCGGCCGTGGTGGCCGCGCTGTGGCTCGCCATCCGCCTGACGTCGACGCCGTTCAGCGACTATCTCGCCCTGCGCCGTCCTCCCTGGAAAGCGACGCTGCTCGGCGTCGTCGGCCTTGCCGTCATCGCCGGCGGATGGGACCTGATGTCGCGCGCCACGGGCCGCGAGAGCGCGCCCGGCTTCATGACCGATGTGTTCAGATCGGCAGAGGCGAGCGGCACGGTGTGGCTGCTGGTGATCGCCTTCTGCGTCGCGGCGCCGATCGCCGAAGAACTGTTTGCACGCGGCTTTCTCTATCGCGGCTGGTCGGAGACGGCGCTGAGGCCGATCGGCGCCATCCTGCTGTCGTCGGCGGCCTGGACCGCGGTGCACCTGCAATATGAGTGGTACTTCTTCGGCGAGATTTTCACGATCGGCGTCTGGCTCGGATTTCTGCGCCTTCGCTTCCAGTCGATCTGGGTGACGATCATCGTGCACGGCTTGAACAATTTTGCCGCCGTACTCCAGACCATGTGGCTCGCCGGGCAATCCTGACGCCAAATCAGAATGTCGGAACTCAAAAATCCCAATTCTGCGGCCCAGGTCTCGCCGCAACCGCCCCGGACCTGGGACTTCATGGAGACGACCTTCGTCGCCCTGATCGCCTACGCGGTCTTTGCTCTGGCGTCCGGGCTCACCCTGTCCGCGCTGCTTGCGATGCAGGATGGCACGAGCACGATGACTGCCCCCCAGCTGCACATTTTATGGGAGCAGGGCCATTGGTTTGGTGCGGCCCTCATTGTCGCGTGCCCGCTGACGGTCGCCGTGCTGTGGATTGCAATCCGCATGGCCCACAGGGAATTCGCCGATTATCTCGCATTGAATTGGCCAACCGCCGGCGAGTTTGTGCGTGCCCTCGCCGTCATGGCTGTCCTCCTGTTGGTCGAGATGGTATCCATGGCCGTGTTCGGCGGGCAGGGGGCTTCGCTCGAACCTTATCTCAGCGCCCGAAAAGCCGGCGGCTTGCTCGTCTACCTGGTCGGCGCCTGCATTGCGGCTCCGGTCATGGAGGAGCTCGTCGTCCGCGGCTTCATGTTTCGTGGCTGGTCACAATCGTTCCTCGGGCCGGTCGGCGCCATCGTGCTGACCTCGACGCTGTGGGCGATGATTCACGTTCAGTACGACTGGTCCGGGCGCTTCTGGATCTTCGTTACCGGTCTCATGCTTTGTCACCTGCGTTGGCGCAGCAATTCCACCTGGCTGCCGGTCATGGTCCATTCAGCGATCAATATTGTGATCCACGTGATGATGGGGCTGCTCTACGCTTAAGACACCAGTGCGATCGCAATCGGCATGGTGATCGCGGCCAGGATCGTCTGCAGCGTGATGATCTGCGCCAGCAGCGGCGCATCGCCGCCCATCTGGCGCGCCAGCACATAGGCGCTGGACGAGGCGGGGATCGCCGAGCAGGCCGCCACGATCACGAGGTTTTGGCCGGTCAGGCCGAACCACAGCGCCATCGCAATGCCGAGCACGGGCATCAGGATCAGTTTCAGGAACACGCCGATCGCGGCGGCGATGTTTAAGCGGAGCAGGCCCTCGAGATGCAGGCCGGCGCCGGTGACCAAAAGGCCGATCGCCAGCGACGAGCGGCCGAGGGCATCGGCGACCTCATGCCAGAGTTTTGGCAGGGGCAGATGCAGCACATTGATGGCGAGCCCGATCGCGCAGGCCCAGATCAGCGGATTCCTGACCACCGTCATGACGATGGTGCCGGCCGATTTTTTCTCCGGCGAGGCGTAGCGGACCAGCACCGCGACGCTGAACACGTTGACCAGCGGAATGATCGCGACCATCGCGACGGATGCCAGCGCGAGCCCGGTGTCGCCAAAGAGATTTCCCGACACCGCGAGCGCGACATAGGTCTGCCAGCGCGTGGCGCCCTGAAAGATCGAGGTGAAGGCAGGCCCGTCAATGGCGAGGCGCGTGAAGAGCGGGCGCAGCGCGAGGCAGAGCAGCGACATCACGAGCGCCGACAGGAACAGCGCGCCGCCGACGCCCGCGACCGGCACCTTGGTGAGGTCGGCCTTCACCAGCGTCTGGATCAGCAGCATCGGGAACAGCACGTAATAGGTCAGCCGCTCCAGCCCGTGCCACTGCGTCTCGAGCCGCATCAGGCTGCGCTTCAGGATCGCGCCGAGCACGATCAGGATGAAAACCGGCGCCAGCGCCGCGATCACGATGATCATGGCGCAGCAGTCCCGCCCAGCCTGGCGAGCCGGTCGAGCGCGCCCTGCAGGATGAAGATCGCAGCATGCTCGTCGATCACCTCGGCGCGCCGGGCGCGGCTGACATCCATGCCGATCAGTTCGCGCTCGACCGCGGCAGTGGAGAGCCGCTCGTCCCACAGGCCGATCGCAAGGTCGGTCAGGCCGGAGAGATTGCGCGCAAAAGCCCGGGTCGACTGCGCGCGCGGGCCCTCGCTGCCATCCATGTTGATTGGCAGTCCCAGCACGAAGCCGACAGCCCTGCGCTCGGCCGCGATCGCGAGCAGGCGGGCTGCGTCCTGCTTGAACGCCTTGCGCCTGATCGTCTCGACGCCGGCAGCCAGCCGGCGATCGGGATCGGAGGCGGCCACGCCAATGGTTTTGGTACCGAGATCAAGCCCGATCAGCGCGCCGCGCGCGGGCCAGTGTGCGGCGGCATCGATCAGGGGAAGAACGAGTGCGGGCATGCTTTTCGCTTAACACGCGACGGCGCGAACAGGCAAAGGTCCAGACCTGCGCAGCATCAACGCGAAGGCCGTCAGGCGGCGATATCAGCGTCTTTTCCGTCGAGGCAGGCGGCGAAGCCGGCGAGCGCGCTGTACTGATGCGCAGCGCGGCGGTGGATGAACAGCGTCTCGACGCGCGCCTGCGACGGTTTTAAGGCGTGGATGCTGATGGTGTCCGCAAGCTCGCTGCGCTCGACCACCGCGCGCGGCAGCAGCGCGACGCCCATGCCGGCTGCGACGCAGCCGATCATGCCATCCAGCGTGCCGAGCTCGCAGCGCGCGGACGAGGGCCAGCCCAATTCGGTGAAGAGCTGCTCCAGGCGGTGCCGATAGGTGCAGCCGATGCGGAACACCAGTGCGGTGGGTCCGGAGTCCGGGGTGCCGGCGCGTAACGCGGCCAGGTCGTCGAAACGGCGCGCCGTGATCAGCACCAGCTCCTCACGGAACGCGATCATGGTGTCGAGTTCGGCATGGTCGATCGGGCCGGCAACGAAGGCGCCGTCGAGCGTGCCGTCGAGCACCGAGGTGACGAGGTCGGCAGTCGGCGCGGTGCGAAGGCTGAGGTCGACGGCCGGGAAACGGCGGTGGAAACCCGCAAGCAGCGCCGGCAGGCGCACCGCGGCCGTCGTCTCCATCGAACCGATTGCGAGCGGTCCCTTCGGCTCGCCGTGGTCGCGCGCCGCCAGCAGCGCTTCGCGCGATAGTGCCGCCATCCGCTGTGCGTAGGGCAGCAGGCGCCGGCCGGCGCCGGTCAAGGTCATGCCGCGGCTGTGACGCTCGAACAGCGCGGTGCCGATTTCGGCCTCCAGCGCCTTGATGCGCTGCGTGACGTTGGACTGCACCGTATTGAGCACGTCGGCAGCACGGGTGATGCCGCCGGTGCGCGCCACGGTCGCAAACGTCGTCAGATCGTTCAGCTCCACCGCTCAGGTCCGTTTCAATTTTGTGATGGCAGGGTTCTCAAGTAATCATTTCCAGAGAATGCTAGCCCGGCCTAGTCTCGGCGTCCAGCACCAGGAGATACAGATGCCGCTGACGACGCCCTTGACCAGACTACTCGGCATTCAGCACCCGATCCTGCTGGCGCCGATGGACGTCGTCGCGGGCACGAAGCTGGTGCGCGCGGTCAGTGCTGCGAGCGGTTTCGGCATTCTCGGCGGCGGTTATGGGGAGCAAGGCTGGCTCGAACAGCAGGCCGCGGAGCTGAAAGATTTTTCGGCGCCCTTCGGCATCGGCTTCATCACCTGGTCGCTGGCGAAGCGCCCCGAACTGCTCGATATCGCGCTCGCAGCGCGTCCGCGCGCGATCATGCTGTCGTTCGGCGACCCAAGTCCGTTTGGTCAGCGCATCAAGGCGGCCGGGGCGCTGCTGATCTGCCAGGTGCAGGACGAGGAGATGGCAAGAGCGGCGCTGGACGCCGGCGCCGACATCCTGATTGCGCAGGGCACCGAGGCCGGCGGCCACGGCGCCTCACGCACCACGCTCGACGTCGTGCCCGCCATCGTCGATCTCGCGGCCGGCCGTGTGCCGGTTGCTGCGGCCGGCGGCATTGCCGATGGCCGCGCCCTTGCGGCCATGCTGATGCTGGGCGCCGGCGGCGTGCTGCTCGGCACGCGCTTCTATGCGAGCCAGGAGGCCGACATTGCGGACGAGGCCAAGCGCCGGGTCTGCGCCGCGAGCGCGGGCGAAACCGTCAGGGGCATCATCTTCGATCTCTCGCGGAGCAATGTCTGGCCGGCGCCATTCACCGGGCGCTGCCTCGTCAACGATCACGCGCGGCGCTGGATGGGGCGCGAGGTCGAACTGATGCAGAATGTGCGAGAGGTTGCGGCCGACTATGCCGCGGCCAAAGCCGCCGGCAATTTTGATGTTGCGGCGGTCATCGCCGGTGAGGCGGTTGGCCTGATCCATGATATTCCGCCCGCGGCGGAGATCGTGCACCGGATCGCCGGCGAAGCGGAACAGATCCTATCGGGCCGGCGTAATTCCGCCAGCACCGCGCAGGCCGCTGCGGTGAATTGAAGCATCAACCAGAGAGATATTCCCATGTGGCCGGATCGCCGAATTATCGACCTGTTCAAGATCGAAGCTCCCATCCTGCTGGCCCCGATGGCGGGCGTGATCGATGCCGAGATCGCGGTCGCGGTGGCCGAGGGCGGCGGGCTCGCCTCCATCCCCTGCGCCATGATCTCGGCCGAGAAGACGCGCGAGCAGGTCAACATCTTTCGCCAGCGCGTCCGGGCGCCGATCAACCTGAATTTCTTCTGCCACAAGGCGGCCGATGCCGATCCGGCGCAGGAAGCGGTCTGGCGGCAGCGCCTCGCACCTTATTATCGCGAACTGGGCCTCGATCCGGCTGTGTCGATCAAGGCCGCCAACCGCGCGCCGTTCGACGCCGCGTTTTGCGAGGTGGTCGAGGAGCTCAGGCCCGAGGTGGTCAGCTTTCATTTCGGCCTGCCGGAGCAGGCGCTTCTGAAACGCGTCAAGGCGACCGGCGCGATCGTCATGTCGTCTGCCACGATCGTCAGGGAAGCGGTCTGGCTCGAAGACAACGGTGCCGACGTCGTCATCGCGCAGGGCGCCGAGGCCGGCGGCCATCGCGGCATGTTTTTGACCGAAAATCTCGCCGAACAGCCTGGCACATTCGCGCTGGTGCCGCAGGTCGTCGATGCGGTGAAAGTTCCGGTGATCGCGGCCGGCGGCATCGCCGATGGCCGCGGCATTGCCGCTGCCTTTGCGCTGGGTGCTTCGGGCGTGCAGATCGGCAGCGCCTATTTGCGCTGCCCGGAATCCAAGGTGTCTGCACCCGCGCGCGCAGCGCTCGCGAGCGCACGGGACGACTCCACCGTCATCACCAATGTGATGACCGGGCGGCCGGCGCGCGGTGTCGCCAACCGCGCGATGCGCGAGGTCGGGCCGATCTCTGCCGATGCGCCGGCCTTTCCCCATGCCGCCACCGCGCTCGGACCGTTGAAGCAGGCCGCCGAGAAGCAGGGCAAAGTGGATTTCACCAATCTCTGGGCCGGGCAGGCGATCGGATTGGGGCGGGAGACGCCCGCGGCCGAACTGACGCGGAAGCTGGCGGCCGACGCGCAGGCCCGGATGGCCCTTTTCGCCGGCGGCTAATTGCGGCGCAAACCGGCTCCATCCCCTCGTCCTGAGGAGCGCGCTGTTGCGCGCGTCGCGAAGGATGAGGCCCGACTCCGGCGTCATGGTTCGAGACGCCGCGCAAGTGCACGGCTCCCCACCATGAGGGGCTGGCCGCGGGGTCGGGCAGCTAGTTGCGGCGCAAAACGGGCCTCTGTATACCGAAGGCTGAAAAATGCCAGTCGAGGCCCTATATAATGTCTGTCGATGAAGCCACCGTCCGCCGGATCGCCCATCTGGCGCGGATCGCCGTCAGGGATGACGAGGTTCCGCCGCTGCAGGGCGAGCTGAATGCGATGCTCGCCTTCGTCGAGCAGCTGTCGGAGGTCAATGTCGACGGCGTCGAGCCCATGACCTCGGTGACGCCGATGGCGATGAAGAAGCGGGCCGACGTGGTCGATGACGGCGCCATCGCCGACGACATCGTGAAGAACGCGCCGGCGACCGAGAACCATTTTTTTCTGGTGCCGAAGGTCGTGGAATAGGTTTTTGCGTTTCGAGCGAAGTGGACAGCCCTTCGCGTGACGAAAACGCTTAAGGAGTGAAAGCCGAGGCGTCGATGTGTCTGCTCTGCGACGATGAAAAGGCCTATCAGGCCTATATGAACTATCTCGACGCGATGGAACGGCAAGGCAAGAATGCCGATCCGGACAAAGCCGTCAATGCGGTGCTCGACCAGCTCGAGGCGGCCGAAAAGGTGCGTGCCCGACAGGACGACCCGGCCGACGACAAGACCCTGTCTCCCTTCTTCTGCAGCCCGATCAATAAATGACCGACCTGATATCGCTGACGCTTGCCGAGGCCCGTGACGGCCTCGCGAAAAAGTCGTTTACGTCGCTCGAACTGACCGACGCGCATCTTGCGGCGATCGAGGCAGCGCGGGCGCTCAACGCCTTCGTGCTGGAGACGCCGGAGCGGGCGCGCGCCATGGCGCGTGCCGCCGACGCCGACATCGCCAAGGGCGAGCGCAAGCCGCTGGCCGGCATTCCCCTGGGGATCAAGGACCTGTTCGCGACGGAGGGTTTCCGCACCACCGCGTGCTCAAAGATCCTCGACAATTTCGTTCCGACCTACGAGTCCACGATCACCTCACAGCTCTGGCGCGACGGCGCCGTCATGCTCGGCAAGCTCAACAATGACGAGTTCGCGATGGGCTCGTCGAACGAAACCTCCTGCTTCGGCCCGGTCGCCAATCCCTGGCGGCGCGCAGGCGCCAACACGACGCTGGTGCCGGGCGGCTCTTCCGGCGGCTCGGCCGCGGCGGTCGCCGCGCTGCTCTGCATGGGCGCCACTGCAACGGATACGGGAGGATCAATTCGCCAGCCGGCCGCGTTCACGGCGACCGTCGGCATCAAGCCGACCTATGGCCGCTGCTCGCGCTGGGGCATCGTCGCGTTCGCCTCGTCGCTCGATCAGGCAGGTCCCATCGCGCGCACGGTGCGCGATGCCGCGATCCTGCTGCGCTCGATGGCCGGCCATGATCCGAAGGACACGACCTCGGCCGATCTTCCTGTGCCGGACTACGAGGCCGCGGTCGGCCGATCGCTGAAGGGCATGAAGATCGGCATCCCCAAAGAATATCGCCTGGACGGCATGCCGGCCGAGATCGAAAAGCTGTGGCACCAGGGCGCGGAATGGCTCAAGGCGGCGGGCTGCGAGCTCGTCGACGTGTCGCTGCCGCACACCAAATACGCGCTGCCGGCCTATTATATCGTGGCGCCGGCGGAAGCCTCCTCCAACCTCGCGCGCTATGACGGCGTGCGCTATGGCCTGCGCGAGAACGGCCGCTCGATCGGCGAGCTCTATGAAGATACGCGCGCCGCGGGTTTTGGCGCGGAGGTGCGGCGCCGCGTCATGATCGGCACCTATGTGCTGTCGGCCGGCTATTACGATGCCTATTACATCAAGGCGCAAAAGGTCCGCACCCTGATCAAGAAGGATTTTGAGGACTGCTTT
>Ga0070709_10000534_pt1 | contig 22268 bp, 24 predicted proteins | sample LARL51metaG_FD_65449 | JGI IMG/M metagenome (GOLD analysis project Ga0070709, IMG submission 65449) | Corn, switchgrass and miscanthus rhizosphere microbial communities from Kellogg Biological Station, Michigan, USA - LAR L5-1 metaG | ecosystem: Host-associated > Plants > Roots > Rhizosphere ... | reverse complement strand
CCCAATTTCGATAGATTGCTCGATGGCCTTGCCAATACGGCCTTGCTGCCTCGTGTAACGATTGGACGCTGAATCAATTCCGGATGCTTAACCATCGTACGGATCAGCTGATCATCATCCAGATTCTGACCCGCGACATACCGCTGATAAGCGGGTTCGTTCTTCCGGAGCGCGTCCCGCGGCTTTAATCCCGCCCTTCGCAGCAGACGTTTCAGTTCATCCACCGAGAAAGGCTTCTTTAGGTATTCGATGCTCTCGAATTCGATTCCCTGTTCTGTCAAGATTTTCTTGACCTCACGGCACTTAGTGCAAGTCGGCTTCTCGTAAAGAACAACTTTGGCAGCCTCGTTGGTTTTCATGTTGTCTCAAATACTGCCACAGAAGTGGTTGGATTTGTTCCGTATTCCCACACGAGATGCAGGTTGGGCTTGTCTGGCCACTCGCAATCTCTGCTACACTCTCGCGCATGAGCACTCTTACCCGTAGGGCATTCGTCGAGCAGTGCGCTGCCGCGGCAGCAGGGGCATGGATGTTGTCGAATGTGGCGGTTGCGGGCAGTTCACAACCATCGGTCCAATTTCCTTCCTATCCGCGAGAGCGGGTTGCGGTCGCAGCATATCCATTTCGTGAATTTATTGTGGGATGGAAGGGTTGGGACGGAAACACTCCGAGCAAGGTTCCGCGAGAACAGCAGATGGAGTTGAAGGCATTTGCGGCTCACGTGGCGGAGAAATTTAACGTCCACCACATCGAGCCGTGGAGCCCTATCTTTCCTTCGACGGATCCGAAATATCTCGACGAATTTCGGCTCGCCGTCGCCAAGGCAAAATCATCGGTAGTCGATATCGCAGTCGACGGGCGCCATAGCCAATATGCGACCGACGCGGGCGAGCGGAAAGCATCAGTTGAAGCGACGAATCAGTGGATCGACGTCGCAGTCGCACTCGGTTCACCCAGCATTCGTACGCACATTGATGGCGGCAAAGATTCCAAACCGGACGTGAAACTGGCGGCTGATACGCTGGCGCGGAACGCCGAATATGGGGCCAAGAAGAATGTGGTGGTACATCTTGAGAACGACAATCCAGTAAGCGAAGACCCGTTCTTCATTGTGCAGATCATCGAAAAAGTGAACAGCCCGTGGCTGCGCGCGTTGCCGGATTTTGGAAATTCGCTCGCCGCCCACGACGAACCATTCCAGGATCGAGCGATGGACGCCATGTTCGCCCACGCTTATGGGATCTGCCATGTAAAGGACGGCGAACTGGATGAGCAAGGAAAACCTTCGCGGGTCGATTTGGCCAAGGCGTTTGACGCTCTGAAGAAGCATGGCTACAAGGGCTATTGCTCGATCGAGTATGACGCGCCAGGAGATCCTTACAAGCCAACGGCTGAGTTGATTGATAACACGATTAAGTTTCTTTCGTAAGCGGACGAGATCTGGACCGATATTTGTCACCCACCGCTTCGGCCAGACCCATGATGTCGCGGATCTTTGTGCTTGTGATGCATGTGTATTTTTGAATTACACAGACAAAACGACAACCATTAGTATTATGGCATTCACGATCCGGACCTCGGAGCACCTCATCGAGAACTTTCGCCGTGGTGAGCATCGTTGCGCGTGAACGAAAACCAGAGTAGTGGAGCTCGGAATCCAAAACCAATCAACCTCGATCGTTTGCTTGAATTGGCATCGGTCTTCCTGAAATTGGGAACCATCAGCTTTGGCGGCCCCGCTGCCCACATAGCGATGATGGAGACCGAGATTGTCACAAAAAGACAGTGGGTCACGCGTCGGCAATTCCTGGACATCCTCGGTGCCGCCAATCTGGTTCCGGGGCCGACCTCTACTGAGACCGCGATTACGGTTGGCTTCACACGCGCAGGTTGGTTAGGTTTGTGCGTCGCCGGGTTGAGTTTCATTCTGCCGGCAGCGCTGATCACCGGAACCTTCGCTTGGGCCTATGTGAGATTTGGATCGCTGCCGCAAGCCGCGTCGGTGCTCACTGGAATCAAACCAGCAGTACTTGCCATTATTGCAATTGCAATCTGGCGTTTGGGCCGAACAGCAGTAAAGGGCTTTGGTTTGGGCGCGTTGGCTGCCATCGCGCTTACCGGTTTCCTGTACGGACTGAATCCGATTGTTGTTCTTTTCGGGGGTGGCGTGATTGGCATGATGGTGAAGCGGGCTTGCGATCTGCGACAAACGGCGTCATTCTCTTTTGTAGCGTCCGCTGATCGATGGTTCCCTTCTTCACTCCGGTTCTCTGGTGCTGCGTCGGGGTCTCTGGCTGCTGGGTCTCTCGTGCTCCGCCCATCCGTCGGACAAATCGGACTCTTCTTCTTAAAAGTGGGGGCCGTGTTCTACGGCGGCGGATACGTTTTGCTGGCGTTTCTGGAACAGGGGCTGGTTCGACAACATACGTGGCTCACACGCCAGCAGTTGCTCGATGCTGTGGCTATCGGGCAGTTCACTCCCGGCCCCGTCCTTTCGACCGCAACCTTCATTGGATATATTCTTGGCGGCGTTCCCGGGGCGGTGGTTGCAACTTTCGGAATCTTCTTGCCGTCGTTTTTCTATGTTGCACTGCTGGCGCCTGTGCTTTTCCGATTGCGTCAGTCCGGCTGGATGGCTGCTTTTCTTGATTCGGTAAACGCATGCGCCGTGGCATTGATGTGTGGAGTGACACTGCGGCTTGGAGCGGATGCACTACAGGGGTGGCGGACGTGGATGGTTGCGGGCGTGTCCCTGACAGTATTGCTACGCTGGAAGGTGAGCCCCGTGTGGATCGTTCTAGGGGGAGGAATCGCAGGATTGTTATTGGGCGTTCGTTAAAGAACAAAACTTGGAGGAAAATATGACCTTACGCGGAATTGGATGCGCTGTACTTCTGTTAATTTTCTCAATCGGAGCCGCGGCACAAGACCGGAAGTTCATCGTGAACCCGCGGCCGGCGGATACAAAGGCCCTGCCGTTCAGCGATGCCGTGCTGGTTGGCAACACACTCTACATTGCCGGACACATCGGGCTTGATCCGAAAACTAGTCAGGCGCCGGCTGATCCTGAGCAGGAGGCGCACTTGGTCATGGATGGCGTCAAGAAAACGGTAGAGAACGCCGGGCTGACTATGGATGAGGTTGTATCGCTGCAGATCTTCTGCACCGATCTCAAGCTCTATGAAACCTTCAACAACGTCTACAAGACGTATTTTCATGGCGACTTCCCGGCCCGTGCTTTCATTGGTACCGACAAAATACTCCGGAACGGGCATTACGAAGTGTTGGGGATAGCAGTAAAACGATCACACTGAAACGAAGTTATTCGTTTTTTATTCGCCCTCGTATGGCTTTTGTGGTAATTGTATAAAACCATGCGAAAGGCCGTTGCTCACTTGAAGAAGTGCGATCCGGTTCTGCGCGCGATCATTGAGCGCGTTGGGCCGTGTCGCATGGAGTTTGGTCCGGCGGAGTTTAGCAGTTTGGCGGAGGCGATCGTCTATCAGCAGTTGAATGGCAAGGCCGCGGTGACGATTTTCAAGCGCTTTATAGCGCTTGCCGGGGAACCTCTCACGCCAGAGGGCATACTTAAACTAAGCAACGAACAACTGCGAAACGCTGGTCTCTCGAACCAGAAATCGTCTTACCTGAAGGATCTCGCCACCAAGACGGCGGCTGGGATGCTGGATTTCTCCCGGCTACCGGCGCTATCGGATGATGAGGTCATCGAGCATCTGACTCAGGTGAAGGGTATCGGTGTATGGACAGCGCACATGTTCCTGATCTTCAGCCTCCGTCGCCCGAACGTGCTGCCCACCGGCGACTACGGCGTGCAGATGGCTCTCAAGAAGCACTACAGGAAGCGCAAGCTGCCGAGGCCGAAGGATATGGAAAAGATCGCACGCGCTTGGGAACCGTATCGGAGCGTGGCTTGCTGGTACATGTGGCGCAGTTTGGACATCAAAACCTTGTAGCCAAACGCTGGACATGCGGGAGTAATGAGGACAGAAATGATTCCCCGTGGCTCTGTGGTTTAATGGAGTTTGATGGTTGACGCTAAGATTCGTGTGCTGGTGGCCAAGCCCGGTCTGGACGGCCATGATCGCGGTGCAAAAGTCATAGCCCGAGCACTGCGCGATGCCGGCATGGAAGTCATCTATACCGGATTGCGACAAACTCCAGAAATGATCGTAACGGCTGCATTGCAAGAAGACGTGCAAGTGATCGGACTTTCGATTCTTTCTGGCGCACATAATGCAATCGTGCCGCGCGTGATGGACCTGCTGCGGCAGAATAAGATGGACGACGTGATTGTGCTCTTGGGCGGCATCATTCCAGACCAGGACATCGATGGTCTCAAGAAGGCCGGCGTGGCGGCGATCTTCCAACCTGGCACAGCGATGGACGATATCGTTCAATTCATCCGCAAGAACGTTAAGGGCCCCGGCGTTCCGGCGGCCGGGTAAGATCGGTCATGGACTCGGTCCGCGCCAGTAAAATCCTCTCTCAAAGTGTCGGACCTGCTCCGTGGTACTGGCAAACTTTTCCCGCATTTGAATCCACCTCTCGACAGCGCTTCGTGTGGGCTCACCATGGAACTGAAGGGCCGGTGGCACATCTGGTCACTCTTGCCCTTCAGCAAGATGTTGCAAACGTCCGGTTGGCGCTGAACACCTACTGCCGCCCTTTCATCACTTCGACGAATCTTCTCGGGATATGGTGCCCCGAAGGCCGGAACCTCCGGCTCGTATGCTTCGATCCCGATCAGCTCAAAGAATTTGATGTGGCTGAGGTAGCGGGGTGGTTCAAGCAGTCTTCCGAAAGAATTTACTCGGCGACTGCGCCTGTTGCTGATTTCGAGGTTTCCCTGTCATTGCCAGCGGGGACGCACAAAATCGAAGTCCCAGCGGAATTCAAAGGCGTGGACGAATTGATCGCTCCGACCAGCTACAAGGCAATGAGTCCCCACGATCCAGCTTTCGCGCTGTTCATCTTCTACCTACAAGCTGGGCTCGTGGAAGTTCTGCCGCAGAAGTGGTTCACGGCGACGCAGTACCAGGTAGGTCAGCAGTGGATCACCCGGGCGGCACGCGATCCAGATTCGCAGCGGATTTTGGGGGACTGTTTTGGGGTGGGCACGTTCTTGCTGGAAGAAGACGGCATTCGATTGGCAGAGTGGGTGGAACGAACCTGAGTCCCGCTCCCCCAGTTCGATCCTTGGATTCATGTCGCAGACCTCGTTCAAGATCGAAGAACACCAAGGCACTTGTGTGGTACACCTGCAATCGGAAGATGACACGAATCGTCTAACGCGAAGCTGCGTGATGTCTTTGACGGAAGCTCTGCGCGATCTGGCGCTACATTGCCGAGGATTGATCATCGCGGGCAACAACCAATTCTTTTCGGCCGGTGCCGAGTTAGAGGAAGTCTCCGCCCTGACGGGGCCGAACGCATTTGAATTCGCGAAACAAGGCCAGGCTTTAATGAACGCCGTGCAAAGTTTTCCGGCTCCGGTGCACGCGGCGATATCAGGATATTGCATGGGCGGCGGTCTGGACCTGGCGATTTCCTGCCATCGACGGATTGCGGCATCCACCGCCGTGTTTGGGCATCGCGGAGCCGCATTGGGACTAATGACAGGCTGGGGCGGAACCCAACGGTTGCCACGATTGATCGGCAAAGGACAAGCGATGGCGATGTTTATCGCTGCCGAAAAAGTTCACGCAGTGCGCGCTTTGGAGATCGGCCTGGTCGATGCGATTGCTGAAGACCCTGTTACCGAAGCTGTTCTAAGAATTCGAGGGTGATAGGAGGAATGAAGGAATCGGTGTTCTGCCGCATTGCGCGCCTCTACCCGGCTGGTATACCGTAAACAGTCTGCTTCTTCAATCATGGCTGACCGCAACGAATCTCTGACAGCGAATGGGTCTCCCGCCGGTACCGTGCTGGCGACCAACGTGGATCCTACCTCTGCCCGCTTTGAAGCTAATATGCGTTTTCTGGCCGATCTGATGTCCCAAGTGCGCAACGAAGCAGAAAAGATCTGCGAAGGTGGCGGGACGAAAGCGATTGAGAGCCAGCATTCAAAAAAAAGACTAACAGCGCGCGAGCGCATCGGACTGTTGGCTGATCCCGGGACGTTCTTTGAACTGGGTCTGTACGCTGCCCATGAGATGTATGAAGAGTGGGGCGGAGCGCCGGCCGCGGGGGTTATCACCGGAATGGCGCGTGTACAGACTCGGCTGGTCATGATCATCGCAAACGATGCGACAGTCAAAGCCGGCGCATTCTTTCCGATGACATCGAAGAAGGTCATTCGGGCGCAGAACATAGCGATCGAAAATCATATCCCCACAATTTACCTTGTCGATTCAGCAGGCGTTTTTCTCCCATTACAGGAAGATGTCTTTCCAGATACAGACGACTTTGGGCGAGTGTTCCGCAACAATGCGGTAATGTCAGCAATGGGAATTCCCCAGATCGCCGCAATCATGGGAATGTGCGTGGCGGGCGGAGGATACCTGCCAGTAATGTGTGATCACGTGCTGATGACAGACGGCAGCGGGTTGTTTCTGGCGGGTCCGGCGCTAGTGCAGGCAGCGATTGGACAGAAGGTCTCCGCCGAGGATCTTGGCGGCGCAGCCATGCATTCTGCGGTTAGCGGGACCGTCGATTTTCGTGAACCAACGGATGAAGCGTGCATCGAGAGGATACGGTCAATTGTCGAGAAGTGGGGATATCGCAGGCTGTCGCCGTGGGATCGCAAAAAGCCGGTGGAACCTACGATGGATGCGGAGGAAATCTATGGAATCTATGATCCGTCACCCGCGCGTCCATACGACATGAAGGAGATTTTGGCGCGGATACTCGACGGTAGCCGCTTCGACGAGTACAAACCGGAATACGGGAAGACAGTCATTTGCGGATACGGAAGAATCGGCGGATTCGCCGTGGGGATTGTCGCCAACCAGAAACTGCACGCGCAGCAGACCGACCATGAAGGACATAAGCGTGTTGAGTTCGGCGGGGTTATCTATACCGAATCGGCGGAGAAGGCTTCCCGTTTTATCATGGACTGCAACCAGAATCTGATTCCTCTCGTGTTTTTCCACGATGTAAACGGCTTCATGGTAGGGCGGGACGCCGAATGGAGCGGAATCATCAAAGCTGGCGCAAAAATGGTGAATGCAGTGTCGAATTCCGTGGTCCCGAAGATTACCGTCATCGTTGGAGGATCATTCGGAGCCGGACACTACGCCATGTGCGGCAAAGCCTATGATCCGCGTTTTGTATTCGCTTGGCCAACCGCGCGATATGCGGTGATGAGCGGCGATTCCGCGGCGGGCACCCTGGTTGAGATCAAAGTCAAACAACTGGAACGCGGCGGGAAGAAACTGAGCGACGAAGAAAAGAAAGATCTTTACGAATCGGTCAAGCGTACCTACGATGAGCAGACCGATCCAAGATACGGTGCGGCGAGGCTATGGATTGACAGGATCATAGATCCGATTGAAACGCGCGAAGCCATCACTGAAGCCCTTGAAGCAGCGGCCTTGAATCCTGACGTGCCCGAGTTCAAAGTCGGTGTACTGCAAACCTGACACAATCTCTACATGATTAGTGCCGTCAAACTCATCGAGTGTCCTCGCGATGCGTGGCAGGGCCTCAAAGGAATACTACCGGCCGACTTGAAGGTGAACTATCTGCAGGCCTTGATCAGCGCGGGATTCAAGCACATTGATGCAGTATCGTTCGTGTCTCCGAAAGCAGTGCCCCAGATGGCGGATTCGGAGGAAGTGCTAAAAGAGCTCGATCCTCCTGATGACGTTGAGATTATCGGGATTGTCGTAAACGAGAAAGGCGCGCAACGAGCGATCGATACACAAGCAGTCTCAACGCTGGGGTTTCCTTACTCAATCTCCGAGACTTTCCTGCGGAAAAATCAGAACCAGTCTCCCGAGGATTCAGTTGAAGAATTAGAAAAGATCCAGAAGAAGGCGGATGACGCAGGACTTGCAGTCGTCGTATATATTTCGATGGCATTTGGGAACCCATATGGAGATCCATGGAGCATCAAAGAGGTGATTGACGCTGTTGAATTGCTGGAAGCTGAGGATCTCCACATGATTTCGCTTGCCGATACAGTGGGAATGGCGGGTCCTGAGCAGATCGGTGACCTTGTTCGGGCCATACTGGACAAATACGATTACCTGGAAGTCGGTGTCCATCTGCACAGCAGGCCCGAAGATGCAACGGCGAAAGTCCTTGCTGCCTACGATGCTGGATGCCGTCGATTCGACTCCGCCATAGGAGGACTTGGGGGATGTCCCTTCGCGCAGGATGCACTGGTGGGAAATATTCCTACCGAGAAAGTGATCGAGGTACTTCGCCAACGGGGCGCGGAGTTGCCAACGATGAAATCCCTCGATACTCTTCTGAAGGCTACGGGGGGCATCGCCACAAGGTATTCACACGCCGCTGACTAAGAACCGACAATTAGAGCCGTTCAATTTGGCTTCAAAGATCCATTTGGTGCTCATATGAGCTATCACACAGTTCAACTCGCCTACGAAGGGCCGGTTGCGATAGTCACTTTAAATCGCCCGGAGAAGCGTAACGCGATCAGCTTCGAATTGATCGATGAACTGCTGCATGCGCTTGATGAGGTCTCAAAATCCGATGCGATCGTGCTCATTTTGACAGGTGCCGGAAAGGCATTTTGCTCGGGGATGGACCTGGAGAATCTCAAAGCTCTCTTGGGGCGCACACCTGAACAGAATCTCCAAGACTCAGAAACGATGGTCAAACTGTTCCGATACTTATATGAATTTCCAAAGGTGACAATTGCAGCGGTCAACGGGCCGGCCATCGCGGGCGGCACCGGACTAGCACTACTATGCGACTTTACGCTGGCTGTCCCGGAGGCTAAGTTCGGCTACACCGAGGTCCGCATCGGATTCGTGCCGGCGATCGTTTCCACATTCCTGCTGCGGCAAGTGGGGGAAAAACAGGCTCGCGATCTATTACTCAGCGGGAGAATTTTCGGAACGGAAGAGGCCACCCGGATGGGGCTGATTACAGAAGTCGTTCCCGCCGAGGCTTTGATGAACAGGACTCGAGAATTAGCATTGCTGCTCCTCGAGAATAGTGCGTCATCGCTTCGAGCCACCAAGCAACTCCTGTCCGATCATGCACGCATGGAACTCAATGCGCATATTGACGCCGCCGTAAGGGAGAACGCTGCGATACGAGGTACGGCAGACTTCCGTGAAGGCATCACCGCATTTCTGGAGAAACGCAAACCGGTTTGGACGGGGCGATGAGTTCCAACCACCAGGGTATCGTGAACGAAACGCGTCTGCGAGTACGTTACGCAGAAACCGATCAAATGGGCGTGGTCTATCATTCCAACCATCTCATCTGGTTTGAAGTGGGCCGAGTTGAACTGATGCGGCAGATGGGCCTGGCTTATCGTGACATGGAGACCGAGGATGGACTCTTCATCGCCGTAGCGGAGGCAAAATGCCGGTATCGTGCGCCCGTGTACTATGACGAGGAGATTATTGTTCGGACCCGAGTTAAGGCGGTAAGGAAGTCGCTGATTGTCTTCAACTACGAACTTGCCCGGGCAGAGACAGGCGCTCTGCTTGCAGAGGGCGAGACAACGCACGTGGTAACGAACACGAAGATGAAGGCTGCAGCCTTACCGGAGAAGTATCTAAACCTGTTTCGCCAGGCAGTAGACAAAAGGTCATCGATTCAGGAACGCTCTTGAACGCTCTGCACATCAGTGGCAACGACATTACCCTGGAGGACGTCCGCGAAGTCGCTATCGGACGGCGCGCCGTCCTTCTGTCGGGAGATGCACGCGAAACCGTGAATCTGGCTCGCGCCGTCGTCGACGACATAGTAGCCAGCAACAAGAGTGCATATGCGATCACGACTGGCGTAGGCAAACTTAGCGATGTCCGAATTGCGGGCGAGCAGATTCGTGAATTGCAAGTCAACCTCGTGCGATCGCATGCCATGGGTGTCGGTGATCCTATCCCAATCGCAGAAACCCGTGCGATGATGTTGCTCCGCGCAAACTCCCTGGCCAAGGGCCACTCGGGCGTTCGCGCGGTGGTCATCGATACGATCTGCGAGATGCTCAACCGTGGAGTCACTCCGATGGTTCCATCGCAAGGCAGCGTAGGAGCGAGTGGTGATTTAGCGCCTCTAGCTCATCTCGCCCTGGCCTTGATCGGGGAGGGTGAGTGCTTCGACGAGAAAGGCGGACGAATCTCCAGCAGTGAGGCGCTCAAGCGGTCACAGGTTAAGCCCCTGATCCTTGAATCCAAAGAAGCGATATCGCTTATCAACGGCACACAGGCGATGTTGGCCGTTGGGACGCTGGCATTACTGACGATCGAGACGCTGGTCAACACAGCGGACGTATTGGGTGGACTGTGCTGCGATGCGTTGAAAGGCACCGATACTGCGTTCGATGAGCGAATTCAAAACGCACGCCCGCATGCTGGCCAGATTCGCACGGCCGCAAATCTGCGCCGAATGCTCGAGGGCAGCCAGATTCGAGAATCGCACCGCGACTGCGGCCGCGTGCAAGACGCATATTCACTTCGCTGTATACCGCAAGTGCACGGCGCCGTTCGGGATACTTTGTCGCACTGCCGAAGTGTTCTCGAAATCGAAGTAAACTCCGCGGTTGACAATCCACTTGTGTTCATTACTGATGCGAAGACTGCGCAAGGCGATGTCATCTCCGGGGGAAACTTCCATGGAGAACCCTTGGCCTTCGCTCTAGATTTTCTGGCGATCGCCTTGAGCGCACTGGCTGGGATTAGCGAGCGGCGAATTGAGAGACTGGTCAACCCTGCCTTGAGTGAGGGCCTACCGCCCTTTCTTGCTCCCGGCGCTGGGCTCAATTCTGGCTTCATGCTGCCGCAGGTCACGGCCGCGGCTCTCGTGAGTGAGAACAAAGTATTAGCTCATCCTGCATCTGTGGATTCCATCACGACCTCCGGAAACAAAGAAGACTATGTGTCCATGGGAATGACCGCGGCTCTGAAACTCAGGAGAGTTGTCGAGAACACAACGAATGTACTCGCAATCGAAGCCATGGCAGTCGCCCAGGCTTTGGACTTTCTAGCCCCACTGAAGAGTTCGAAACGTGGGCAGGCAGCACATGCGGCGATCCGCGGGGTATGCCCCACGATGGAGAAGGATCGAGTTATGTATCCCGATTTGGCGCGGATCGTTGGATTGATATCGAGCGGCAAGGTAGCAGAGGTTCTGCGCTGATTTTCTAGATATGAAGACTTTGACGGAGTACCTTAAATTTCATACCAAGACTCATCGCGCGTACGTTCACCTCACGCCCCAGATTGAGCAAATTGTGAGCAAGAGTGGGGTGAAAGAGGGCATGGTGCTGGTTTCAGCCATGCACATTACCGCTGGCGTGTATGTGAATGACAACGAGAGCGGATTAATTGAGGATATCGATCAATGGTTGGAAGGGCTCGCGCCTTTTCGTCAGGACTACAAGCATCATGACACGGGCGAAGATAACGGGGATTCGCACCTGAAAGCATTGCTGATTCACCATGAAGTGATCGTACCGATTACGGCGGGCAAGCTTGATCTGGGCACCTGGCAGCGAATTTTCTACGCAGAATTTGATGGACAGCGCGACAAGCGCGTCATTGTGAAAGTAATGGGGGAATGACGAATGTCAGAAGAATTGGCTGAGTTGAAGGAACACGCCGAGCATGCGAAAGAGCATCCCACGCTCGCGCCAGTATCAGTCACCATGGCGATTCTGGCAGTTCTGGTCGCAGTGGTCACGCTGTTGGGACATCGAGCACATACGGAAGAAGTCGTGCTGCAAGCTAAGGCATCAGATCAGTGGGCCTACTATCAGGCAAAGAACATTCGGCGCCACGAGGATGAGATCGCTGCCGACGTAACTTCCGTCCAACCAACCACAGACGCGGCTGCTCTGTCGAAAGTGCGCGAAAAATATTCCTCTGAAGCGGCCAAATACAAAGACGATCAGAAAGGGATTGAAGATAAAGCGCGCGAGATGGAAGCGGAGGTTACAACTGAGAGGAGTCGCGCCGATCGCTATGATCTGGCCGAAGTCTTTTTGGAAGTCGGGCTCGTAATTACCTCGATCACCCTGCTTTCTGGGCGCAAGTTCTTCTGGATACTCGGAATTCTGCTGGCGATCGTTGGAATTGGACTGGCCGCCACTGGTTTTCTTGTGCATTGAGACTAGGAGGTCGGCGGACTGAACATCGCTCAGGCGACGTCAACCCAACCTGGAATACTCGGCAAGCCAGATGGCTCTGCCTCACGTTGGGTTCGTTTCGCAAAATGCCATCTGATTCCTTCATCAACTCACGATGGGTCCGGCTCGCGCGAGTTTCCATGGGTTCGTTTCGCAAAACGGCGTGGCGTCATCGTTCGAGACCAGAGCGGTACCAATCTCGGCAGGGATTCCGGATCCGATCAGGCGCCCAGGCGCGGGAATGGACAGCACACCAAGTGAAGGCAAACTCTACTCGCTGACGTTAATCTGTTGGCCCAGAATACAGGGTTTTCCGGAGAATCAAAAAACGACGAGATGGGTTGGCACTAATAGCCACTCGTAAATTAAACGGAGGACCGAGTGAGAAAAACTGCCATACGATCAATATTCATTATTGCTCTATTCGGTACAGCCATGGCGTTCAGCGGTTGTGCTTCTGCACATTACCGAGATCAGTATCATGACGACTATTACAACCGTGGCAGTGAGCAGCAGGCCCACGCATACGGATTTCAGAACGGATATAGCGACGGCTACCGCAAAGGCCAGCACGAAGGACGGGAAAATGATCCTGGGGACATTAGTGTGAGAGCTTTAGAGCAAGCCACTCATGGTTATCAGTCATGGATGGGCTCCGTTGAATCTTTCCAGGAAGGCTATCGGGACGGATACCGACGTGGCTTCCGCAGGGGATATGAAGCGACGAATCGCAGGTGGAGAGATCGTGACTACGATGACTACAGATATTGATCGTCTTGGCTATTGACAAGTTAGCGGGGCAGTCCCGCTCACGTTGGCTGACGTGTTTTGCACTCCGTTGCTGATGGTGAACTGCAGGTTTTCGGGAGCAGTGGCGGTGACCGTAATAGTGCCCGGCGCGGAGCAAGTCGCTTCTCCTGTCGAGCCGATGGTGGCCGCAACAGCACCAGTGCTTGTCGCCGAGGTCTTCCAAGAGAGCCCATCCACCTGTGATAGTTCTCGGCTCTTGCCGTTAGCGAAATTCCCGGTGGCGGTGTATTCAACTTGTCCCTGGTTGCTTGACGCCGTCGCCGTTTGTGGGCTCACGGATATGCTTTTCAAGTTTGCATGACCGGCTCCGCAACCCAGGAGGCCAGCCACCGCCAATAGAAGCAACGCCGCGTGTTTCATACTGCACCTTGGATGGCTCCAGTCTACGCGGAGGTTGCTGGTGTCTAACCCTGAGAGCGACTGCGGCGAAGCCCATGCTCTGCAAGCTCTTCGCGCTGCGGGAAGCAGCTCTGGCTCCTTCTCGCCGCCGCCTCACCATGACCGAACACATCTTGCAGGCTTACCGGATTGACATTGAAACACGCACAAATTCGGAGGGCGACCAGCGCCGCAACCCAGAGGGCTGGAAGGTTAACGCTCATGAGATCAAGTCAGGAGTTATCTACAAAGACGCGAAAGTTACGGTCAGAGCCTTCCCCACGAAGCATGCGATGGAGAGCTACGGATATCGATTCGATACTCCAGATCGCAGCGTCGTAATCGCGGGTGACACCAGTCCCACAGAGGAGACGATCAAGGCATGCGACGGATGTGACGTTCTGATCCACGAGGCGAGGGCGGAAGAGATGTATGCCAAGCTGCCGGAAGATCGCCGCTCGTTCGGTGCGAAGAATCATACGACCTCAGAACAGCTAGCAGAGTTAGCGAGCAAGGCCAAGCCAAGACTGCTCATTGTGTATCATGCCTGGATTTCCTGGTGGCCGGATGTTGCAGCTTCGGACAAGCCAATTGTGCTGACCACCGGCGAACTTCATTCCACACCCGAGGTGCTCCAGAAAGAGATCGGCTCGCGATACTCGGGAAATTTCGTGATCGGGAATGATCTCGACGTGTACTAGGTACCGCAATTGCTCGTCGAAGCGACGCTGCTTCGATGAATCGTTGCTCTGGTCTGAGCAACTCGGAAACTGCTGTCGTCTGCTCGTCTCATGTGGATAGCTCGAATCATCCACAAAATTATTGCCTAGGCTATGTTCTCACAATCGAAAACACTGTTGACGTAAGAAAAGATTGGCTACTCTTGATTATGCTGCAAGCTTCCCGGGGAAAGTGCCTCGAGGTTGAAAGAGCGCGACGCCTAGCCAGGTGTTGAGCAGCGAATAAATTCATCCAAAATCGCTTCCGGATTGCCGGTAACGCCAAGGAGTTAATTCTCGAAACGTGACCGCTAAGCCGTTGCGGATTATTCGTAGCGAAGCGCAATCATGGGATCGACCTTCATCGCGCGGCGTGCGGGGATGTAACTAGCCAGCAGCGCAACCGCCCCAAGCAGCAGTGGCACAGCTAAGAACGTAATCGGATCAGTCGGCTTGATGCCGAAGAGGAATCCACCGAGCAAACGCGTAATCACGACAGAACCAACAATGCCTGCAATTACGCCGAGTGCCACCATCCTCAGCGCCCAACCGAGCAGCAGTTTTAATACGTCGAAGCGAGCGGCGCCGAGAGACATGCGGATGCCGATCTCGCGCGTGCGTTGTTCCACGGCGTACGCAACGACGCCGTAAAGGCCAACCGCGGCAAGCACTATGGCAGAGACGGCGAACACGAGAACGAGGATCAAATAGAAACGCCGTGGCGCGATGGATTGCGACATCATCTGCTCCATAGTTCGCACGCGAGTGATGGGGAGTTGCGAATCGAGCGCGTGGACGGTAGTTTGCAACGCGGCGATCAGGTTTTGCGCGCTGCTCTGGCCACGCAGCACGATCCGCAGATCGGAGAATGATTCGTACTGCAGATAGCTTTCGTAGGTCTGGGGACGAACATCTTTCTCAAGATCGAACTGCTTCACGTCGCCGACGACGCCGATGATAGTCATCCAGTAACTCTCAGATTCGGGCGGGCCCCATTTCATGCGATGCCCGACAGGATCCTGGCCGTGGAAGTAGCGCTCGGCGAGCGTCTTATTGACGATGACGACGCGCGTGGATTTCTGCGTGTCAGCATCATTGAAGAACCGACCGCGAATTAGCGGTATACCGAGCGTCTGAAAATAGTTTCCGAGCACAACGGTATGCGAATCGACATTGAGTCCAGCGCCGGGCGGCGGCACTTGTCCTTCAATACTGAAAATCTTCGACCAGGCACTCTCGAGCGGGAGGTCGGTGCCTGCGCCTGTGGATTCGATGCCCGGCGCGGCTTCGAGCCGGCGCACGAGTTCGAGGTCAAAAGCGCGTTTCTGTGAGTGTTCTTTGTACCCTGTGTCCGGAAGCGAGATTTCTCCTGAGACGATGTTGGTAGTCTGGAAACCAGGATCGACTTGCAGCACACGCTGGAAGCTGCGTATCAGAAGACCGGCCCCAACGAGCAACATGAGCGCGAGCGAGAATTGCGCGATGACGAATCCGGCACGCACGTATCGGTGCTGCGGGCCGGACATCATGCTGCGACCACCTTCTTTGAGGTCATCGTTTACATTGACGCGCAGGGCGAGCATTGCAGGAGCTACGCCGAAAACGACTCCGGAGACGACAGAGATGGCCAATGCGAAGAGGAACACGCGCCAGTCCACGTGAACCGAGTGAAGCCGGGGAATGTTCGTGGGAACGGCGCTGATGAGTGCTTCCGTACCAAGGCTTGCGAGGACAAGCGCAAGCGCTCCACCCAGCAGACCAAGGAGTACGCTCTCCGTGATCAGTTGCATGATGATGGTACGCCCGGTTGCGCCGAGGGCGATCCGAATCGAGAGTTCCCGATGGCGGTTGGTTCCCTTCGTGAGCAGCAGGTTGGCTACGTTGGTAATGGCTATCAGCAGGACGAACACGACCGACAGCAGCATGATCAGAATCGGACGACGATAGTCCCCGAGCGCGTCTTCGCGCAGTCCCATGACAACGCCGTGAACTTCGAACTGCGACTTGACGGCTGCGGGATATCCCTCTCGAATGATTTGCGCGACACGTTCTACGTCGGATCGAGCCTGGACGAGCGAGACTCCGGGTTTGAGGCGCGCCACAATGTTGTAATCGAAGTTATCGCCGACGGATTTACGTTCTCCCTCCGTGAACGCCATCGGCACCCAGAGTTCGGAAGGATCAAGCTGCGTCTCGATGGGGAAGATGAAGTCTTTGCCCATCACGCCGATGACGGTATACGGATTACGGTCAAGCGTGACGGTTTGGTCGAGGACGTTGGGATCCGATCCGAACAGGCCTCGCCATATGCGATAACTGAGGATGACGACTTTCTCCTTGCCGATCCGGTCTTCGTCCGGCGTGAAGTTGCGTCCCAGCATCGGTTCGGCTCCGAGTACAGAGAGAACGTTGGAGGTGAGACGCGCGCCCTGCACTTTGCGGGGGGCGCCCCGTCCAGTGAGGTCGTAGGTGCTTTCCTGGTAGCCGGCGACGTCGGTGAACGACTTGGTTTCACGTTGATACGTGAGTACATCGGGAGCAGGCACAGAAAAGGCCGTTGGACCGAGTTTGGGGATCTGGTTCTTGATCGTCACCAGTCGGTCGGGATCGGAAAACGGGAACGGGCTGAGCAACACTCCGTTCACAACACTGAACATGGCAGTGGTGGCCCCGATTCCGAGCGCCAGCGTTAGCACCGCGATGATGGTGAAGGACGGGCTTTTGAAAAGCATGCGCACAGCGAAGCGGAGGTGTTGCCAAAAGATGTCCATGTTGACCTTCCAGCGCCAACTAGATAGAGGTTTCCCCAGTTCACCGCTAAGCAATTTGTGAGCCGTTTCCTCCGATGGGACAAAGTTCTTGAGGAAGAGAGACGAAGGCTGCCGTCTTCACCGAGCGGGAGACAGCACTGCGTCCGTAGGTGAACGGTTTGTCCGAAAGTGAACGGGAGAGTGGGCCTCCATTCAGCAGGGAGGCCCTCCGTGTGGCAGACTGTCGTTAGGTTAATCGTCGGCCACAGTGGAGCCGATGAAGCTGTACGAATGCTCTGGGTCAACGATGGCCGTTAGTCGTCTTAACCGGACCTTTTGCATCGGCCTCGAAGCGGATATCTATTCGAGTACCGACTGTCAGAGACAGGACGCCCCCGCGTGAATCGACGAAGGAATTGCCGATGCGAATCTCGCGGAAGAGGGGTTCGGCTTCGGGGATGCTAATCTCGAGTAGCTCGGTCTCATCACGGTAGCGTGGGCGGATGATTTGCTGCGCGACGGCGGGCATGACCTTCCAGGCTCTTTCACTCGGGCTGGTCAAAGGAGAGTGGCGCTCGGAGAATCTACGCTGCTTGCGGGCTACGAGGTCATTGAGTTCGTGGCTTAACGCCTCAAACTTGGCGTAGTCCTTTTCCTGCTGAATCTGAAGACAGAGAGTATTCATCCGTTCGCGTTCTTCCGGTGTCATAGTCCTCTACCTCCTGTCATCACGCTGCCTCTCTATCTTTGGCTCGTCGCCTTGGCTCCGGCAATGGCGTCGCTTCGATCAACAACTTCGTTGCACTCGTCTCTCATGTGCTCAATCGTTCCACGCAAAAGCTGTGATAGTTCTTGCAGTGCCGGTGCCAAATCACCATCAGTTGCGGCCACTGCCTTGACACAGAGTTTGCGTATTCGGTCTTCAATTCTGCTTTGAGGGGAGGCATCGAATCGTGGTGTAAGCATTACACGGAGTTGGCAGTTCTGAGATGCCCGACAAACTGTAGTTGGTCCTACAGCGTTTGCTCGAGAAGTAATATTGGTCTCTTTAAGCACTCGGAAATGAGCATTTTATGCCGCAATATTTTCCAGAGGAGAACGCTCTCCGATGGGGACCTACGTGTGCAAAGAAGGAGCGTGAATTTAAGAACGTCAATGACGGATCACGAACGTGAGACATTGACAACGTTGTGTGCCCGAATCAGCTATGAGAAAAATCCTGCCGTTTTCCTGGAACTCTTGATTGAGTTGGAGGCTCTGCTCAACAAGGCCGGATGGCCCAAAAGCGACGCGTAAAGAAAGAAGACAGCCTAGAGTGGTTGACGGCGGTTCACGCATTCGCGAAGTTGTGCTGCGTAATGCGCACCGGTCAATGTGTTACGCCGCCTCGCGAATGTTTTGTTAGGAACTCTTAGCACTTTGCCAGCGACAGAATTGTGGTCATTGAGCCTACAATAATTCGGAGACTGGGACTCCCCATGACGTTCTATGAGCACATTCTTCAGGAACACTGGCTGCGCGACAAACAGGACGACGGGAAAAGTTTGATCCTCGATGACGACTCTAGTTGGGAAATCCATCCGTCCGATCAAATCATAACAGCAAGGTGGTTGCGTGGGTCGACGATCATGGTTGAGTACAGTGAGAAACAGGGCTATCCCTATCTACTACGGAACCGCACTGAGGGCGAAGTGGCGCGGGCTAATCTTCTGGGGTTATTTCATGTCGCAAGTTAGGCGGCGCGTTTCACTGGTCGGCCGCCTTCTCCTCAACGGAACGAATGCCATGCCCGAAATGAAACACCATTCTTACCAGGCTGAATCCGTCCATACTGTTGTAGTGCCCTTTAATGTGCTGGCGTTCGAAGAACGCTGGAATTTTGTGGGAAGGACCAATGCGCCTGAAACGAGAGAGGTAAGCCTTGGGTCCACTCCCCAAATCACAAATTGCCAGCAAGTTTTCCCTACGGAGAGGGCATTTTGAGTGCAATGGGATATTTAGTCAGTTTATTTAGTCAGTCAGGCTGAGCGCTGGCCGTCTTCATCTTCCGGCAATTCGGTTGCTTTTATTTTTAGCGGAGGAGGTGGTGGTGTGTTGAGAAAGAAAGGACGATAGAAGCGGCCTAAGCAAGAATGGCAGCGTACGGGTCGCAGCATGAAAATGAAAGCAGCGGCATCCCATAATGTCTTCACCCGCGAAAGATAAACGTGGGACGAATCGTCACAATAAGGGCAAGAACGTAGCCTAATCATTGCCAAACTCTTGGAGAAATATTCCTGACGTTTACGCCCGTTTTCCGAAACAATCAAGCCACCAATCGACTTAAAACCCCTGGGGCATTTTGAAGGTAATGGGGAAGTTAACACTAGCCATCGACTAAAATGCCTCAATGTCGTTTTGTTTCGATTCGGGTCCTGAAGGAAGAAATGTTCAGTAGAGGAGTTGTCGATGCCATCCCCCAAAGCAAACATTCTCGTTGTATTTTACTCGCGGGACGGATCAGTGGAAGCGCTTGCAAAGGCCGTCAATGAAGGAGCGCGTGAAGCCGGAGCTGAAGTCCGCCTTCGCCGCGTACCTGATCTCGTTTCGTCTGAGGTGATGGCCAAAGTTCCCGGCTGGGAAGAACGGAGCAAGCGGATGCTTGCCGAGTACGGTGCCCCAACACACGCTGACGTAGAGTGGGCCGATGGGATCGTATTTGGCACCCCGACGCGTTTTGGGAACACATCGGCGGAGTTGAAGGCATTCATTGACGGCCTCGGCAGTCTGTGGTTTCAGGGGAAGCTGAACGGGAAAGCGGCTGGCGCATTTACTTCCACAGCGGGTCCGCACGGTGGAAACGAAACTACGATAGTATCCCTGTTCATTCCAATGGCGCACCTTGGGTTCATCATTGTGCCGACCGGCTACACACACGAAAAGGTTATGCAGGGCCACGGGACGCCTTACGGAGCGTCATCGACTTCGGGGCAGAACAGCGCGAAGCCAACCGCAGAGGAGCTTGTGGTCGCGAAGCATCAGGGCGCACGCATCGCGCAAGTCGCCGCAGCTCTGAGGGCCCAAGCTAAAGCTTGATGTGACTTGTTCTAAACAGGCGACAGCGCTCATTGACGATGATAAGTGCAATGGGGATTTTTCGCCAATTCGCGTGGTTCCCCAAATCTGATGAGTGTCTCGCAATCCTTTGCGAGCGTAGTAGGCTCTTGAAGTGCTACGATGACCTTCCGGCCTCGACGCCTTTCGCGCTGGCTGTCCTTTGCGAGGAAGGTGCCCACATCTGCTGCCAGGGATGAGATGTGGGCTAAAGGACTATGCCGCAGTCAAAGCGGAGGCGGGTGCAGAGCTTGTCCCAACAAGACCGCACCCGCGGAGTGAGGTCCAACAGTGAAGCAGTGTTTAATTTAGAGGGTACTTGCGACCAGAGCTACTGAGATTTTTGACAGTCATCTGCCGAGATCAGATTTGGAGTATCTGATTGCGTCAGTCATCCTCGGAAGAGGCTCATCTGGCGTACGCTGCTGGTGAACGCCAGCTTATTTTTTTGCTGGGGGCGGGTAGTTCTTCAGAAGCTTTTTTACTGCCTTGGCCAGATTCTTTTGCTGCTTCTCTGGCTTGGCCTTGGGATCAAGGGTTTTGCTCGCCAGTCCTCGCCAGACCAAGTCATGCCCCGCGGAATCGTACATGTCCAAGGCCAACTGACCTTTATAGATTGTGGAGGTCGACCCGGTGGTAGTAGTTGAACCCATTCCTCCACCGTACCAGCCCCCTCCCCAGCCTGGCCCGTATCCCCAACCCGTGCTGTAGGAATTAAACTGCTTCTCTTCGCCGACGGCTGCCTGATAGCCCACATAAAGGTTGGCATCGTCTCCCTCAACTTTGCTCAAACCCTTGGTTGCGAGTTCCGCATCGATTGCATCCTTGATTTGCTTATCTACTAGGTCGCTGACCTTTGCTGCGTCTTTGATCGGCACCCATTTGTAGGTCTTTAATTTTAGGAAGTCAGTATTTTTGTCAAAGTTGTATCGGACGTCCTGAGCAACTGAAATAGACGACAGTAGCGTAAGAACGGCGAGCGCAAAGATGTTTTTCATGTTGATTCTCCTTATAGAGGTTGAAGGGCGGAAATCACTGAGGACAACTGGCAGCTCTTACAGTTGAGGCTTGTCGGTGTTTGGCTTTCTGCAAGACGGCCTGCTTGGCAGAACTCACCCAAGCACTAGGTCCGGCCAGGCTCGTTCAAAAAGACAAGGCCCGAAATCCGGTGGGAAACTCAGGCCTCGTCTTCTTCCCGTTCACGCGGAGCGCTCATGGGCATAAGACCCCGCGAATAGGAATGTAACTCTGAAGATATGGCCTATCTGAAACCAGGGTTGTAAAGAAAACGTAAGACTCACGCGGGGGCGTGGAATCGGTAACAACGCACGCGCATTTTAAGATCCTGGAGTAGACAATTTGTGACTCTGGGAATGGGTCCGACATTAGACACCGAATGGGCGCAGAGATGCGCTCAACTATTGATAAATAGTCATTGCACTCAAAATGTCCAGAACAGGCATTCTGAGTGTAACGCCAAGATAAGAAAAGGATGTGGGCACTGGGCGTTCTGAAATGGGGCTGAGTGCAGCATCCTGTCGCGGCGATGTCTCTGCCGTGGCAGATCGCTGATTTGTGCAAATGAAGCAGCCTGTTGTATAAGGCTGCCCGGGGGATAACGGCCAATGATCAACTATGAGCTAAATCCAGCACTGATGCACAAAAAACAGACCAAGGCGAACGACTGCTGGTACGCCTCGGTCCAGATGCTCAAGAGCTATCGTCTCGGCGTAAAGACGAAGCCCGTGGGAACGCACACCATGCATCTCCATAAAGGATTGCTAGGGCATCGGCTCCATGCGGACTCGAAGGTGAGCAAGCACTTCGCTGGTGTACTGCAGGAAAACAATCTCCGCTGCCTCGATACAAATAGGTTTCTCCTTTCCAGCCCTGGCATGGTAGAGGAGTGCCTCAGGGAATTCGGCCCGATTGCCATCTTAGGCAACTTCGGACAGGTCGGTCCCATACGGGGACTTGGTCACTTTGTCGTTCTTGCTGGAATAAAAGAGGATGCAGCCGGCATAGGCACGCGAAAGTTCAAAATTCACGATCCCGCCAAAACTGTCGGAGGATGGGAGCCAGCCAAGTTCTACATCGACAATTGGGGAGGCGATGACGAGTCCGCGATCGTTTACGCCGCTTAACCTTAGAATATTGGGACAAACCGCGTAGCAATTCGGTGGTAATTGAGTGTAATCGCCTCTAGCTGTTGAAACTCCCCATTACACT
>Ga0070709_10000532_pt1 | contig 22284 bp, 19 predicted proteins | sample LARL51metaG_FD_65449 | JGI IMG/M metagenome (GOLD analysis project Ga0070709, IMG submission 65449) | Corn, switchgrass and miscanthus rhizosphere microbial communities from Kellogg Biological Station, Michigan, USA - LAR L5-1 metaG | ecosystem: Host-associated > Plants > Roots > Rhizosphere ... | reverse complement strand
GCCCCGGCCCACATGCCCCGCGCGCGCCCGGTCGCCGCCGCACCCGCGCCGCGAGCCGACTCACTGGCCTGGACGGTCCAGCTGGCGGCCTACGCCGGCCTCGACAAGGCGCTCGCCCTGGCGGACCGCCTGAGCGCGGAGGGCGTCACGCCGTTCGTCACGCCGGTCGCGCTCGAGGGGCGCGCCGGGGGTGGAGGGGGGGGTGCGGGCAGCCTGTGGTACCGTGTGTTCGCCGGGGCATATCCGACGCGCGATTCGGCCCTGAGCGCCCGTTCGGGGCTGTGGGCACGCCGGCTGGCTGATCGTGGCCAGGGCGACGTTCTGCGCGCTCCGTATTCCCTCGCGCTGCGGCAGGCAGGGAGAACCTCGAGGGACAGCCTTCGGGCGCGCGGGATCGCGGCGGTCTCGTGGGACGCGGGACGGCTGCTGGCGGGTGCTTTCGAAACTCCCGAGCAGGCTACGATTCTCGAAGGCCAACTCAAGCGCGCAGGCGTTTCGGCCACTCTCGTCACCCGGATGACGACCACACCATGAGATTGACCCGGCTGGAGCTGGCGGGATTCAAGTCCTTTGCGGGCACGGTGGAGCTGCCGTTCGAGGCGGGAGTCACCGCCATCGTCGGGCCGAACGGATGCGGCAAGTCGAATATCTCCGACGCCGTGCGCTGGGTCCTGGGCGAGCAATCGCCGCGCTTGTTGCGTGGCGGCAAGATGGAAGACGTGATCTTCCAGGGCTCGACCGGGCGCCGTCCGCTGAACGTGGCCGAGGTGTCGCTCGTCTTCGACAACTCGGACGGGACGCTCCCGGTGGCTTATCAGGAAGTGGTCGTCACGCGACGACTCTCGCGCTCGGGCCAGAGCGAATATTTGCTCAACCGATCGCCGGTGCGGCTGCGCGACGTGCAGGATCTGTTGCGCGGCACCGGCCTCGGGGCGGACGCCGCGGTCGTGATGGAAGCGAAGATGATCGACGCGCTCCTCTCCGAGAAAGCCGAAGAGCGTCGTGCGCTGTTCGAGGAGGCGGCTGGGATCGGCCTCTACCGCGACCGCAAGAAGAGCACCGAGCGTCGCCTCGAGGAGACGGCGGCGGACCTGGCCCGGCTCGACGACCTGGTCAGCGAGGTGCAGACGCAGGTCCGGAGCCTGGCGCGACAGCGCGGCAAGGCCGAACGCTACGAGAAGATGATCGAAGAGCGCTTCGGCGTGGCGCTGACCTTGGTGCGCCGCGAGCTCGAGGATTTCGATCTCGCGCTGGGTGGCCTCGGCCAGCGTGCGGAGCAGCTGGCGACCGCCCTACCCGCCGAGCGCGGGCGACTCTCGGAGGCGGAGCGCGAGCGGGAGGCACGGGCGCAGGCACGGCACACGGGCGAGGCCCGTCGCACGGAAGTCGAGCGGCGCCTGGCGGATGCCAAGCTGGAAGTGGGGCGGCTCGAGGGCGATCTCGCCTTGGCGGCGGAGCGGCTACGCAACGCCGGGCAACGCCGAGCCACGGCGGGGCAACGGCGCGAGCAGGAGGAGGCGCGCGCCGTGCAGGCGGAGCGAGAACGCGAGGCCGCGGCCGCCGAGCACGGGGCGGCCGAGCGGGACCTGGCGTCCGTCAGTCGGGAGCTCGCCGGCCGCACCGCGCTCGAGCAGGCCGGCCGTGATGGGCTGCTCGCGCAGCGCAACGCCGTTCGTGAGCTCGAGGAAGACCTGCAGCGCCGGGCCGAGGGGTTCCGGGCGCTCGAGGGCGAGCGCGCGGCGCTCGAACGCGAGCGGGCCGAGCTCCGCCAGCAGGTGGCGCAGGCGGCGCAGGAGCGGTTGACGCGCGACGCGGCGGAGCGGGCAGCCACGATGGAAGTGCGCACGCTCGCGCATCGCGCCGCGACGCAAGCGCACGAGTCGGTCCAGGCCGTCGAATCGCTCGAGGGCGCGCGCCGGCGCGTGGCGGAGCTCAAGGAGCAGGAGACGCATGAGCGGACGGCTCGCCGCCAGGCGGAGGAGACACTGGCGCAGGTGGCGGCACGGCGCGACGCGCTCGCCGAGCTCGAGCGTGAGCGCGTCGGCCTCGCGCCCGCTGCCCGCGCGCTGCTCAAGGCCAAGCCGCAGTTCGGCGACGCGGTGATCGGCCCGCTGTCGGACTTCGTGCGCACGAGCCGTAGCGACGCGACGCTCGCCGAGCAGCTGCTGGGCGAGTGGCTGCATGCGGTGCTCGTCCGCGACGCCGCGGCGGTCGATGCCATCCGCCAATGGCACGCGAGCGCCAAACCGGGTCCGCTGGTTCTGTTACCGGCCGTCCCGGGCCCCCGACTCGCCGCCGACGGGCATCCGCTGCAGGACTCCCTGCGCGTGGACGGACCGGCGGCCGCCTGGGTGCGCGCGTTGCTCGCGGGGCACGAAGTGCTCGAGGGCGGGAATGCGCTGCGCCGCGCAAACGGCGCGGTGTTCCTCGCGGGAACGAACGGCGCCGGCGGCGGTGGGCCCCTGGAGCGGCGCGCCGAGCTCGAGACGCTCAACCAGGACGCCCGCCAGGCGGAGGCCCGCCGTGGCGCGACCGCCGCGGCGCTCGAGCGGACGGTGGGCGAGCTCTCCGCGGCCGAAGCCACGTTCGTCGAGGCGGGAGCGCGCGCCGAGCGGGCCCGCCAGGAGGAGCTCGAGGCCGGCGCGGTGAAAGGCGACGCGGAACGTGCGGCGGCGCACGCGCAGCGGGAAGCAGCGGACGTCACGATGCAAGTCGAGCGTCTCTCGGCGCGGCTCGAGCAGGTCGAGGCTCGCCTCGCGACCCTGCACGAAGCACTCGAGCAACACGAGGTCGACCGCGTCCGTCTGGATGAGCGGCTCGGCGGCGAGCGGGCGCGGCTGGCGGATCTCGAAGCGCAACAGGAAGCGGCACGCGAGCAGCGTGTGCAATGGCAAGTGGACGCCGCCCAGGTCGAAGCACGGCTGGCGGCCGCCCAGGAGCGCTCGAGCCGGGCGGCGGCGATGGCGCAGGAGGCCCGGGACCAGGCGGCCGCGCTCGCGCGGGAGATGGACGAGCTCGAGCGCGAGGCCGCGACCCTCACGGGGCAACGGACGCAATGGGAAGACACGCTCAAGGAGCGGCGCCACGCACTCGGCGCCCTCGAACGGGCGGCGCGGGACGCGGAAGCTCAGGTCGAGCAGTCGGAGGCGAGCCTGGCCCAGGCGGAGTCGGCGCTCGACGAAGTCCGACGGGCCCTCGATGCGCGGGGCGCGGAGGAGCACAAGCTCGAGCTCGAGCGGACCGAAGTGCTCGGCCGGCGCGCGGGGGTAGTCGCGCGCGTGGAAGCCGAGTGGCGCAAGCCGCTCGAGCGGTTGCTCGCGGACGCACCGGAGGTCGAGGGCGATCTCGAGTGGCTGCGTCAGGAGGATGAGCGACTGCGGGCCGCGATCGACGGGGTCGGCCCCGTGAACGCGCTCGCGATGGACGAGCACGCCGAAGAAACCAAGCGCCTCGAGTTCCTCATGACCCAACGCGACGATCTCGTGGCGGCCCGGCAGTCACTCCAGCAAGCCGCGCGGGAAATCGATCAGACCGCCAAGACCATGTTTCTCGAATCGTTCGGCAAGGTGCGCGAGAACTTCCGCACCGTGTTCCAGACGCTGTTCGGCGGGGGCGAATGCGACGTGCGCCTCGCCAACGAAGACGAGCCGCTCGAGAGCGAGATCGAAATCCATGCCGCACCACGCGGCAAGCGCACGCAGCGGATCCACCTCCTGTCGTCCGGCGAGCGGACGCTGGTGGCCGTGTCGCTCCTGTTCGCGATCTTTCTCACCAAACCGAGCCCCTTCTGCCTGCTCGACGAGGTGGACGCCCCGCTCGACGACGCCAACGTGGGTCGCTACGTGCGGCTGCTGGCGGAGTTCAAGGACCAGACGCAGTTCATCGTTATTACTCACAATCCGCGCACCATGCAGGCGGCCGACGCGGTATACGGCGTCACGATGCAGGAACCCGGTGTTTCCACCATCGTGGGCGTCCGCCTCGGCCAGATGGAACCCGCGTAAGTGGACCTGGTCACCGTCGGCACGGGGACGGTCGCGCCCTCGGCGACCCGTACGTCGGCGTGCCATTGGGTGGCACGAGGGAGCCTCAAGATCCTTCTGGACTGCGGCGCGGGTACGCTGCACCGGCTCGCCCAGTTCGATCTGCCGTGGCAGCAGGTAAGCCACGTCATCGTGTCCCATTTCCATCCGGACCATTGGGGCGAGCTCCCGATGCTCGTCTACGCCCTCAAGTACGTCGCGCAGCCCCCGCGCCAGGAACCGCTCGTGATCCTCGGCCCGCGTGGCGTCGTGCGGCTCATCAAGCAGCTCGCCGAAGGGTACGGGCCCTGGCTGCTCGACCCGGGATTCCCGATCGGGATTCTCGACGTGCAAGACGGCGAGCCGTTCCCGCTCGACAAGGACGTGAGCCTCGAGACCTTCCCCGTGCCGCACACGCCCGAGAGCGTCGCGCTGTCGCTCGTGGCGCCCGAAGGCCGGCTGGTCTATACCGGCGATACAGGGCCGTCGAGCGAGCTCGCGCGATGGGCGGGCGGAGCGGACGTGCTGCTCGCGGAGTGCTCGCTCCCGAAGGAGATGGCGCTCGACATCCATCTCACGCCGGAGCAGGCGGGTGACCTGGCCAAGGAGGCCGGCGCGCGGCACCTCGTCTTGACGCACTTCTATCCCCCGGTAGAAACTTCGGACCCGGCCCGAGCGGCCGGGACGCGGTTCACGGGCCGGATCACGGCGGCCCGGGATGGCGATCGGTTCACCATCGGAGGCGAAGGGGGAGGCAAGTAGCGGTGCTCATCGTGATGCGACACGGCGCCACGGAAGCCGAAGTCCGCCGTGTCATCGCCGTAATCGAGGAGATGGGCTACAAAGCGCGCCCCATGCCCGGCGCGCAGCGCACCGCCGTGGGCCTCGTGGGCAACGACGGGCGCGTGGACGCCTCGCGGCTCGAAGGCCTTCCCGGCGTGCAGGACGTCATCCACGTCACGAAGCCGTACAAGCAGGTGAGCCGGGAATGGAAGGCGGAGAACACCGTCGTCCGGCTGCCGGGCGGCGTGTCGGTCGGGGGGACCGAGGTCGTGACGATCGCCGGGCCCTGCTCCGTCGAGAGCGAACGACAGATCATCGAAGCGGCGCGCCAGGTGAAGGAAGCGGGTGCGGTGATCCTGCGCGGCGGCGCCTGGAAGCCGCGGACGTCTCCCTACGCGTTCCAGGGACTGGGCCGGCCGGGACTCAAGCTGCTCGCCAAGGCGCGCGAGGAGACGGGCCTCTTGATCTGCACGGAGGCGATGGACCCCGAGGGCGTGAGCTACGTGGCGGAAGTGGCCGATATCATCCAGATCGGCGCCCGCAACATGCAGAACTCCACCCTCCTCAAAGCCGCGGGCCGGGCGAAGAAAGCGGTGCTCCTGAAGCGGGGCATGGCCGCAACGATCGAGGAGCTGCTGCTCTCCGCCGAGTATGTGCTCGCGGAAGGGAACCACGACGTGATCCTGTGCGAACGCGGCATCCGTGGGTTCGATACCGCGACGCGAAACGTCTTCGACCTCACCGCGATTCCCGTCGTGCACAAGCTGTCGCACCTGCCCATCATCGCGGACCCGTCCCACGGAACGGGGCTGCGCGACAAGGTGATCCCGATGGCCCGTGCCGCGGTGGCCGCGGGCGCGGACGGGATCATGGTCGAAGTGCACCCGAACCCGGAGCAAGCGCTTTCCGATGGCGCGCAGACACTGTTCCCCGAGCAGTTCGCGCAACTGATGCGTGAGATACGGGTGATCGCGGATGTGATCGGCCGCCGCGTCGCCGAGCCGGCGCCGGTGGGGGCGTGAGGCAAGTGCGGAGTGCGGAGTGCGTAGTGCGGAGTTGCTTGGCGATCGTGGCTTCCGTTGCGCTCCAGGCCCCCGACCCCTGGCCCGCCCTCGATCACGCGAGCCAGACCTACCAGACCATCACGACCTTCTCCGCCGAGTTCGTGCAGGTGATCACGAATCCGATGATCGGCGCGCCGGACACGACCCACGGCCGGCTCTATCAGATGCGCCCCAGCCGGTTCGCGATGCGGTTCACCGACCCGAAAGGCGATCGCATCGTGGCGGATGGGCGCTTCTTGTGGCTGTACACGCCGAGCACCACGCCCGGGCAGGTGATCCGCTCCCGCATCCCCGCGTACGGCACGACCGGGCCGAATCTGATCGGCCAGTTCGTGGAGGAGCCGCACGAGCGGTACACCGCGCACTACGTCAGGGTGGACTCCCTCGACCACCACGTCGTGGACGTCATCCGGCTCGTGCCGAAGAAACCCGACCAACCCTACAGCGCGGCGGTGATCTGGGTGGGGAAGGACGACGGGCTGGTGCATCGCCTGGACATCAGCGAGGCGTCCGGTCAGGAGCGCGCGGTGATCCTGACGGACCTCAAGGTGAACGCGGGCGTCCCCGGACGCGAGCTCACGTTTTCCCCCCCGGCCGGAGTACGGGTGGTAGATCAGTAGCCAACGCCGCGGCCACGCGCGCCGCGGTCGCCGCATCCATCCCCCGCTTCTGCGCGAGCTCGAGCGCGGCCCGCCCCAACACGCGATACAGCGCCGCATCGTCGGACGTCAGCGCCTCGAGGTGCCGGCGCACAGTCGCCTCGTCGCCGCGCGCGACCGGTCCCGTCAGGGCGGCCGTCGGTGGCTGATGCGCGAGATTTTCGAGGGTGCCCTCCACGAGGGGGCGCAGCGCCTCCCATGCCTCTTTGTCGGACAGTCCCGCGTGTCGGAGCAGGCGCTGAGCCACGGCCTCGACCACGACGAAATAGTTCGACGCGAACACCGCGCCCGCGTGGTAGATCGCCTTGGCGTTCGACGGAAGTCGAAACGGTCGCATGCCCAGATCTCGCGCCAGCCCCTCGGCGACCTCCACGGCGCGGGGCATGCCTTCGACGGCGGCCCACGTCCCCTTGAGCCGTTCCGCCGCCCGCTCCGGCTCGGAGATCGTCTGGAGCGGGTGGAACGACCCCAGCGCGGCACGCGATCCCACGAGGGGCGTGAGCGCCTCCTGTCCCTGTGACCCGGACAGGTGCAGCACCACGTGGTCCGGCCGGACCGCCCCGGTGCGCGCCAACACGCCGGCGAGGGGCGTGATCGCATCGTCCTTGACCGCGAGAATGAGAACGCCCGCCTGGGCGATCCAGGCGGGCGGCTCGTTTTCCGGCCCAACGGTGAGGGTGAGCGGGTGAGGTACCGCTTTCTTGGTGCGGCCGTGCAACCGGACGTCGCGCCCGCTCTTGGCGAGCGCGAGGGCCAATCCAACGCCCGCACGCCCCGGTCCAACGATGCCGACCACGGGGGGCGGGGGGGGGCCCACGGTCCGTCTCAGCGGGGGGCGCCGCCGCCCCGTCATGCGCTTAGTTCCGGTTCGTCGCCGCGGGCTGTGCCATGGCGATGGCGAGCAGATCCTGGGGCGTCTTGGCACGGCGAGCCAGCCCCAACGCCGCGCGCACCTGCCGATCCTCGTCCCGCTGGCGCCGCACTTCCGTCGAGCGGCCGAATACATAGCGCGCGATTTCGAAGCCCAGGTCCTGCGAAATCACCTCACGCGCTCCCGCCAGCACGCTGTCGGGCACGGCGACCCCGCGCGCGCGGACACGCTTGATCACCTCATCCGCCATGTCGGGGGTGACCACGAAGGTCGGGCTCTTGATCCGACCCGACGTCTTGACCTCGAGCGCGTAGCCCGTCCGAACGTCCTGATACGTCGTGATCTTGTTGCCCAGCGCCCTGATGAACGAGCGCTCGGCCGTGTCGAATGTATCGGGCGTTACGAACAGGTCCGGGCGGATGCCGCCGCCGCCCAAGAGGACGCGCCCGCGATCCGTGTGGAAGACCTGCGTGGAATCGGTCTTGGTCGTGTCGCGCCCCAACTCGGCGGCTTCGGCCTGCGCCACCTGGTCCTCCTCGTTCTTGCTCTTCCGCTGAATCGTGCGCCCGCTGGGCGTATACCAGCGCGCCGTCGTGATCTTCAAGGCCGTCTCGGGCGTGAGCTGCCACAGCGACTGGACCAGTCCCTTCCCGAACGTCGGCGTGCCCACTACCACTGCCCGGTCGTGATCCTGGAGCGCGCCGGCAATGATCTCCGCCGCGCTGGCGCTGAACCCGTTCACGAGCACGACGATCGGGAGGTTCGGCCACGGCTGCGGCTTCGAGTCGCGGTAGGTCCTCGAGATGTTGGGCGCGCGCCCGCGCGTCTCCACCACTTCCTGGCCGGGGTCGAGGAACAGCTCGCTCACCGCGACGCCCTGATCGAGCACGCCACCAGGATTGCTCCGCAAATCGAGAATCAGCGACTTCATACCCTGCTTGGCGAGGTCCGCGATGGCCTGTGTCAACTCCGGCGCCGACGTCTCACTCACCGTCGTGAGCAGGACGTAGCCGACCTTGTCGTCCAGCATCATGGCGACCTGCACCGAGCGCACGTGGATGGTCGCCCGGGTGAGCTTGAAGGTGAGCGGCTGCTCGATGCCGACACGGCGAACGCGAAGCTCGACGGGGCTGCCCGCCGGGCCACGCAGCTCCTTGACGGCCTGGTCCTGCTTCCAGCCCTCCGTCGACCGGGCGTCCAGCGCGGTGATCTGGTCCCCGGACTGAATGCCGGCGCGCTCGGCGGGCGTATCGGGCAAGGGGGCCACGACCGTAATCCAGCCGTCCCGCACTTCGATCTGGATGCCCAGGCCGCCGTAGTTGCCGGTGGTCTGCTCATTGAGCGCGCGGAAATCGTCCCGCTTGAGGAACACCGAATACGGGTCGTGCAGCTGGTCCAGCATTCCGTCGATCGCCATCTGGTACAGCCGCCGCTCGTCGATCGAGTCGACGTAGAAATCGGCGACGTGGGCGAGCACGTCCTCGAACAGGCGCGCCTGCTGGTAGACGGAACCCGTGGGCTCGGCCTCGTGCTGGAGGAACCACCCACCCGTCGCCAGCGCCAGACCGGCCGCCGCGGTGACCACGATGACGTTGCGCAGCTTCATGAGATGCCTCGCGTTGAGAGCGCGGTTGCCGCCGTGACCTCGCGCCACGCGGCGTCTTGCACGACCTTCTTCGGTTGCGTCGCGTCGAGGTGCACCACGCCCGCCCCCACGGCCCGGCGGTACGCCTCGCGCACGCGTTCATGGAACGCGTCGTCCTGCCGTTCGATACGGTCCTGCGTCTTTCGGGCCGCTCGCTGCCGGGCGCGCCCCAACTCGACCGGGACATCCAGCACGAGCGTCACGTCCGGCACCAACCCGCCCGTGGCGAGCCGGATCGCCTGCGAAACCTGCGCCGCGGGCAAGCCCGCCCCCGCCACCTGGTACGCCATCGTTGACAGGTCGAAGCGGTCAGCCACAACGACCTGCCCCGCTTCGAGCGCCGGCCGGATCACGCGCTCGACCAAGTCCGCACGGGCCGCGAGAAAGAGAAACAGCTCCGCGACCGGAGACATCGCGTGCGGAAACTTGAGCGCCACTTTGCGCGCCGCCTCCGCGACGGGCGTCCCCCCGGGCTGCCGGACCGTCACTACCGAGAGGCCTTCGGCCAACAAGCGCGTCCCCAGCCAGCGTGCCAGGGTCGATTTCCCCGCCCCCTCGGGGCCTTCCACCACGATGAACATCTAGCCCAGGGTGATGATGGGGCTCGCCGCCCCCTGCTTCATCCCCTCGTAGATGCGCGCGTTGACCTTGGCCATCATCTTCTCGAAGTTCGCCTGCGCCGCCACGACCTGCTGATACACCGGATTTCCCTGGACGCTCTGAAGCGCGCGGTCGTACTGCTCCACCTGGTCCTTTGTGGGTTCTTTACCTTCCTGCGACGCCTTCTCGATCGTCCCCGCGATGCGCTCGACCTCGGCGAGCAGTCCCCGGCACGTCGCGTCCTCTTTCATGCGGTCGCTCGCCCGAAGCAGGGCCTTGTACTCCTCGCTCTGACCCAGGAGCCGTCCGAGTTCCTGCGCCTTCTGGTCGATCACGCGTCCTCCTCGAGGGCGGCCAGCAGGTAGCGTGGCCGGCCGAATAGATCGTCGTACACCGCCACATGGGGCCAGCGACAGGCCTGCGCGAGCGCGCGCACGGCATCCGCGCGTCGCTCGTCGATCTCGAGCGCGAGCAACCCGCCAGGCTCGAGGAACGGCCGCGCGCCCGCGAGCAGCGCGCGGGTCGCGTCGAGTCCATCCGGGCCGCTGGCCAGGGCGTCCCGCGGCTCCCAGGAACGTACCGCCGGATCGAGGTCCCCGTATTCCGCATCGGTCAGATAGGGTGGGTTGGAGACAATCACGCGCAGCCGTTCACCTGTGAGGGGCGCGAGCAGGTCGCCCTCGCGGATCTCGACCGGGACGAGCGGCCGCACCCGCGCGACGTTCTCTCGCGCAAGCGCGGCGGCGGCAGGTGAACGCTCGACCGCAATGACCCGGTCGAACGCTCCCTCCACGGCGAGCGAGAGTGCGATGCAGCCGGAGCCCGCACCGATATCCGCGACGGTACCCCCGGGTTTCCGGGGTCCGGTGTTCGGTGTCCGCAGGGTCCGCAGGGTCCGCAGGACCAGGTCGACGAGGCCCTCGGTCTCGGGACGCGGAATCAGGGCGCGGGAATCGATCGCGAGATCGAGCGTCCGGAAGTCCGTCTTCCCAACGGCGTACGCGAACGGAGCTCCCCCGGCCCGGCGCGCGACCACGTCTTGAAAGCGGGAAGCCACATCGGGAGTGGGCGCGCCGCCACGCGCGAGCCACACGTCTCCGGGCGTCATCTGGGCGCCGGCGACTGCGGCCCAGAGCGCGCGCGCCTCGCGCCGCGCGTCCGCGACTCCCGAGGACGCGAGTCGCCGGGCCGCATCGCTCAGCGCGTCCGCGAGAGTGACTTCAAGCACTGAGCCGCTCCTTTTCGCCCGCGAGCCGCAGCGCGCCGATCAAGTCATCGAGATCGCCGTCCAGCACTTCTGAAAGGTTGTGCACCGTATAGTGGATGCGGTGATCGGTGACCCGGTTCTGCGGGAAGTTGTATGTCCGGATCTTCGCGGAGCGGTCCCCGGTGCCGACCTGGGCCCGGCGGTCGCGGGCGCGGGCCGCCTCCTGCTCTGCCAGCATCTTGTCCAAGAGTCGCGAGCGCAGCACCTCCAGCGCCTTGATCTTGTTCTGCAACTGGCTTTTTTGGTCCTGGCACTGCACCACGAGGTTGGTCGGCAGGTGCGTGATGCGGACGGCGCTGTCGGTGGTGTTGACGCTCTGGCCCCCAGGCCCCTGCGAGCGGAACACGTCGATCCGGAGGTCCTTATCCTCGAGCTTCACGTCGACCTCCTCCGCCTCGGGGAGCACCGCGACGGTCGCCGCAGACGTATGAATGCGCCCTTGCGCCTCGGTAACCGGCACGCGCTGGACGCGATGCACGCCCGATTCGTAGCGCAGCGTGCCGTAGACGCCGGGGCCCCGCGCAGTGAAGATGGCCTCCTTGAGACCCCCGAGGCTTCCCTCGGAGAGCGAAACGACCTCCACCTTCCAGCCACGCCGCTCGCAGAACCGGGTGTACATGCGGAACAGGTCGGCGGCGAACAAGGCGGCTTCGTCGCCCCCCGTGCCGGCGCGAATCTCCACGATGGCGTCGCGATCAGCCAGGGGATCCGCGGGGGTGAGGAGCTCGGTGAGGCGCCGCTCGAGCTGACCGATCTCCGGGCGCAGGCGCTCGACATCGGCGCGCGCTAGCTGCGACAGCTCGGGATCACGGTCCTGGAGCACCTCGCGCGCCTGGGCCAGCTCACCCTGGAGCCGCTCGAGCCGGTCGTGGGTCAGGCGGATCTGGTCGAGTCGGGCGTGCTCGCGGCCCAGTTGCTTCAGCCTGGCCGGTTGCCGCGCGGTGTCGGGGTCGGCCAGCTCGCGGGCGACCTCCTCCGCCCGCGCGAGCGCCTGGCGGAGTCGGGCCTCCATGGGTCAGCCTGAGACCTTGTCGGCCCGGTATTTCTGGCGGAACCGCTCCACCCGCCCGGCCGTATCCATGAGCTTCTGCTTGCCGGTGAAGTACGGGTGGCACTTGGCACAGACCTCGACGTGGATCACGGGCACGGTGGAGCTCGTGACGAAGGTATTTCCGCAGGCGCATTGTACGGTCGCCCGCCGATATTTGGGGTGAATCCCGGGTTTCACTGCACTCGATCCTTGACTGAAAGTCGAACGACACGAAGAGCGGAAATATAACTGGCACCACGAGTTGGCAGCAAGCGGCGACCCCTGCTCCGAATTGACACCGGCGCCGCCAGGACGTAAGCTTGCCCCACCACAAACCAGCCGCCAACCCCCAGCTCGAGCCCCAGGGCCCGCTATCGTGTCGGTTACCGCGATCCTCCAGAAGGTCCCGCTCTTCAGCCAACTGGCGCCCGCCGAGCTCGAGCGGGTCGCCGACATCACGCGCGAACGCAGCTACCCACGCAACTCCGTCATTCTGTTCGAGGACGACCCGGGGGATGCCCTGTACGTCGTCGCCAAAGGACAGGTGAAGGTGGTGCTCATCGGCGAGGATGGACGCGAAGTGATCCTCTCGGTGCTGGGTGAAGGCGACTTCTTCGGCGAGATGTCCCTCATTGACGAGGAGCCACGCTCGGCCCACGTGATCGCGATGGAAGACTCGAACCTGCTCGTGATTCGGCGCGAGGACTTTCAGGCGATCCTGCAGCAATCCCCGGGCATCGCCATGGGGCTCCTGCGCGAGCTGTCGCGCCGGCTCCGGCGCGTGGACGAGAAGGTCGGGAGCCTCGTGCTGCTGGATGTAAACGGCCGGGTGGCCCAGCTCCTCCTCGAGCTGGCCGACGAGGCAGGCTCGGAGCGTATCACGCGTCGCCTGACGCACCACACCATCGCCCAGATGATCGGCTCCTCGCGTGAGACCGTCAGCCGAACGATGCGGGAGCTGGTGGAGAAGGGGTACATCGAGATCAGTCGCCGCGAGATCTTGATCCGCGACCGCGCCGCGCTGGAAGCATCCGCCGGCCGGTCGTGAGGTGGGTCACGAGGGCCGGGTGAGGCGGCGGCTTGTTCTACGTCCATAATTTTCCATAACTTAGCGCAAGGGTAAACGGCGTTGCCGGCACGGATGGCCTACACGGTGACCTTCTGGGGGACACGCGGCTCCATCCCCACCCCCGGAGCCCACACCGCGCGCTACGGGGGCAACACGCCGTGCGTCGCGGTCGAGGGCTCGGGGGGGGGGGGAGGTGCGCGACGGGAGGGCGGCGGACAGCTGGTCATCCTCGATGCCGGCACGGGGATCCGGGCCCTGGGACGCGAGCTCGTGGAAGGTCAGAACGGAGCCGTGCACGCCGAGATCCTCCTGTCGCACGCGCACTGGGACCACATCCAGGGGCTGCCACACTTCAAGCCGTTCTTCGCACCGGGCAACGCCGTGCGCATCTGGGGGTCGCGTCAAGGAACGACGTCGCTCGAGGCGATTCTGCGCCAGCAAATGGATCCGGCCGTCTTCCCGGTCCCCCTCGACGCGCTGTCGGCGAAGCTCACCGTGCAACAAGTCGAACCCGGGGAGTTCACGGTCGGCCCGTTCCGGGTGCAGTCGATGCAGCTGCGTCACCCGGGCACGACGCTGGGCTACCGGCTCACGCCCACTGCGGGCGGACCGAGCATGGCGTACGTCACGGACAACGAGCTGGGGCCGGGCGGTCATTACAACACGGGACCGTCGTGGCGCAAGGATCTCGTTGGGTTCTTGAAGGGCGTGGAGCTCCTGATTCATGACGCGATGTACACGCCCGAGGAGCTGGAAGAGCACCGGGGGTGGGGCCATTCGACCTTCGAGGAGGCCGTGGCGCTCGCGGGAGATGCCGGGGTAAAACGGCTGGTGCTGTTCCACCACGAGCCCGAGCACGGCGACGAAGCGATCGACGCGTTGCTCGCGGCGGCGCGGCGCCAGGCGAGATCGAAGGGCCTGCCCGCCGAAGTGCTGGCGGCGCAAGAAGGCACGACACTGACTCTCTGAAGTAAGGAGTGCATCATATGCGTTCGCGTTGGCTTGCGATGGGCGTGTCGCTCACGCTGGTCGCGTCAGGAGGATGGCGCGGGCTGGGCGCGCAGGGTCGGGGGGGCCAGGACACCCGGCCGGGCATCGCCGTGATGCCCTTCGACAACAGCGGGTCGTACGGGCAGGACAAGGAGAACTTCGACGCGCTCCAGAAGGGCATCGCCGGAATGCTCATTTCGGAGCTGGCGGCCAATCCCGCCGCGCGCGTCGTGGAGCGCGCCGAGATCCAGAAGCTCCTCGACGAGCAGAACCTCGGCGCCACCGGCCGGGTGGACCCGCAGACGGCGGCGAAGGTCGGCAAGCTCGTGGGCGCGCGCTATGTAATCACCGGCACGTTCATCGATTTCTACGGCGACTTCCGCCTCGACGCGCGTCTCGTGAACGTCGAGACGAGCGAGATCGTGAAGGTCGAGTCGGACCGGATGCAACGGGATCACCTCTTCGACATCATCCGAAACGTGGCGGCGCGGCTCATGAGGGACACCAACCTGCCGCCGCTGCCCAAGCAGGCGTCCGACCAGCGAATGAGCCGCCAGATCCCGACGGAGGCGCTGACGTTCTACTCCAAGGCGCTGCTCTATCAAGACCGCGGGCAGAAGGACAAGGCGGTCGAGATGTACCAGCGGGCGCTGGCGGTCTTCCCGGAGTACGCCGAGGCACAACAGGGACTCCAACGCGTCAAGAACTCGTGAGGTGACGCGGGCGCAGGCGTCCGCGTCGCGCATCTCGTCGTGAAATACCTGCTCCTCCACTCGCCCGCCTGGGATCCGGCGGGCGTTCGACCGGTCCTCGAAACGGCGCAGATCGAGGCCCGGGCCGCTCGAGTGCCGCGAGACCTCGCGGTGGACGAGCGGCCCACGGTGTTCGTGCTCGACTCCGAATGCCGCTCGATCTTTCCGCTCGACGTGCTTCGGGCCTTCGTGGATGCCGGCGGGGCGATCGTAGCGCTGGGTCGCGCCGGGGAAGAGGATCTCCCGTCGGCCATGCCAGCCGAGCTCTTGTCCGGATTCGTCCCCCATCCGCTCGGCCCGCGCCAGCTGCTCGTGGCCGTGCGGGCGGGCTATCGGGAAGCGGCCGCCAGGATGGAGACGGCGCGCGCGCGGGGCGAGGCAGCCAGCCGCAGCCGCGAAATCGGCGAGCTCACCCGCATCGGCGTGGCGCTCGGGACCGAGCGGGATCTGAAGGCCCTCCTGGACCTGATTCTCACCCAGGCCCGGCGCATCACCTCGTCCGACGCCGGCAGCCTCTACCTCGTTGAAACGAGTGAACAGGGCCCGAAGCGCCTGCGCTTCCGGCTGGCACAGACCTTCTCCAAGCCCGAAGCGCCCTTCATCGAGTTCACGATTCCGGTCGACCGCACCAGCTTGGCGGGGTACACGGCGGTCACCGGCGAGCCACTCGTGATCGATGATGCCTACTTCCTGCCGCCGGACGTGGAATACAGCATCAACCGATCCTTTGACGAGCGCTACGGCTACCGCAGTAAGTCCATGCTGGTCATCCCGATGAAAGATCACAAAGAGGAAGTGCTCGGCGTCCTCCAGCTGATCAATCGCAAGCGCGACCCGGAGGCCGTGCTCGCCGATCCGGCCGACGTGGAACGACAGGTCGTGCCCTACTCGAAGCGCACCGTGGAGCTCGTGACGGCGCTGGCCGGTCAGGCCGCGGTGGCCATGGAGAACAGCCGGCTGTACGACGACATCGAGCGCCTGTTCGAGGGGTTCGTGAAGGCGGCGGTGCACGCGATCGAGCAGCGCGATCCGACCACGTTCGGCCACTCCGGCCGGGTGGCCAGCATGACGGTCAGCCTCGCGACGGTCGTCGACCGCGCGCACGACGGCGCCTACGGCGCGGTGCGATTCACGCGAGAGCAGATACGCGAGATCCGGTACGCCGGGCTGCTCCACGATTTCGGCAAGGTCGGCGTGCGCGAGCAGGTGCTGGTCAAGGCCAAGAAGCTGTATCCCCTCCAATACGACCTGATCAAGCACCGCTACGACTTCGTGCGCCGGACCGCGGAGCGACAGTTCTGGAAACGGCGCGCGGAGTTCCTGGAGACGCACGGGCGGGAGGGATACGATGCGTTTCTCAGAGAGCTCGAGGCCGCGCACCGCCAGGAGCTTCAGGGCCTGGAGCGCTTTCTCGACGTCGTGCTGGAGGCGAACGAGCCGACCGTGCTCCCGGCCGGAAAGTTCGAGGAGCTGCTGCAGCTGGCGCGTTCCACATACGAGGACTCGAGCGGACAGGCACACGCCCTGCTGAGCGAGGAAGAGCTGCGCTACCTCACCATTCCCAAGGGCTCATTGGACGAGACGGAGCGGCTGGAGATTGAAAGTCACGTGACGCACACGTACCGTTTTCTTCAGCAGATTCCGTGGACCCGGGAGCTGCAACACATCCCGATCATCGCGTACGGGCACCACGAGAAGCTCGACGGCGGGGGGTACCCCCGGCGCGTGACGGGCGAAGCGATTCCGATTCAGACCCGCATGATGACCATTAGCGACATCTACGACGCGCTCACCGCCGCCGACCGGCCGTACAAGCCGGCCGTCGCGCGCCCCCGAGCGCTCGACATCATGACCGACGAGGTGCGCGCTGGACAGCTCGACGCGGAGCTGTTCCGGCTGTTCGTGGATGCCAAGGTCTTCGACGCCAAGGTCTAACCCAGCAGCAGCTTCCCCGCCACGATCAGCAGCAACGCCCCAAACGCCTTCCGCAGCGTCGTGTCCGCCATGCCCCCGGCGAGGTTCGCGCCCACGAACGCCCCGATGAAGAGGCCGAGCGCGATGATGACGGCGTATGGGATGTTGACTTGCCCGCGCCGGTAGTACTCGATCGCGCCGAGGATCCCGACCGGCAGGAGCAGCGCGGCGAGCGAGGTACCGTTCGCGGTGTGTTGCGGCAACTTTGCGAGCAAGACGAGCGCGGGTACGATCACGACCGCGCCACCGATTCCGAACAACCCCGACACCACGCCCGCCACCAGGCCGATCAGCGCCACCAGCACCCAGGTCATCGCTCGTCTCCTGTGTTCTCGTGAGCCAGCCCCAGCCCCCCCCACCCACCGCCGCCCGGCGTCTCGATGCGCAACACGTCGCCCGAGGCCAGCGACGTGCTCACTTTGGACGCGAGTGCCGCCCCATTCAAGAGTGTCGCCCCCGTGGCACCGGCGCGCCCGCCCGCGGCCCCGCGCGGCCCGTGCCGCCGTCGCTCGGCGAGAATCCCGGCGTCCATCGGCGCGAGCGCCTGGAATTCCCGCACGACCCCGTCCCCGCCCGCCCACGTGCCCGCACCCCCGCTCCCGCGTCGCAAGGCGTAGGTCCGTAACCGCAATGGGTACTCCATCTCGAGCACTTCGATCGGCGTGTTCCGCGTGTTGGACATCCCCACATGCACGGCCGAGGGCCCGTTCGCTCCGTGGCTTGCGCCCTGGCCGCCTCCGATGGTCTCGTAGTACGTCCAGCCGCCTCGGTGTCCGGTGTCCGGTGCTCGGTGTCCGCCGAAGGTCACGTTGTTCATCGTTCCCTGGCCCTGCGCCGGCACCGCGATTCCGGCGTTCGCGAGCGCGAGAAACAACGTGTCCACGATCCGTTGCGAGGTCTCGACGTTCCCGGCGGCGACGGCGCTCGGGAAGCGCGCATTGACCAGGCAGCCAGCGGGGGCCGTGACGCTCACCGCGCGTTGCACGCCACCGTTGGTGGGCACATCCTCGGGGAGGAGCGTCCGCACCACGAAGAGCGCCGCCGAGCGCGCCACCGCGAGCGGGCAATTGACGTTGCCGCGGGCGGCCGGAGCGGTGCCCGCGAAGTCGACCAGAAACTTGCCGTCACGGATTTCGACCCGAACACGGATTTCCAGGTCCGCGTCGTCCACGCCGTCTCCCTCCAGCCAATCGCTCGCCACCACCGCCGGGATGCTCAAGCGACCGAGCGCATCCAGCGCGCGGCGCTCGGCATAGTCCAACAGATCGGCGGCCGCTGCCCGTACCGCCGCCGATCCGTAGCGCCCCGCGAGCGCGCACAACCCGTCCGCCCCGCGCTCCACGGCGGCTCGCTGCGCCGCCAGGTCTGCGCGCCGGTCATCCGGTGTCCGGACGTTGGCGAGCAGGAACCGCTCGACGTCCGGCGAGAAGCCCAGTGGCGGTACGATGACGCCTTCGGCGAAGATCTCGCGTGCGCCCGCGGGCATGCTGCCCGCCTGCACGCCCCCGACGTCGGAGTGGTGCGCGCGGACCACGCTGTAACCACCGACCGCGCCGTCGAGCTCGATGACGCCGATCAGGGTCAGGTCGGGCAGGTGCGAGCCGCCCGTATATGGATCGTTGAGAATGAAGACCTCTCCCGGTCCGGGAGAGAGCGCCCGGACGGCGGCGACGGACTCGTGCATTGCGCCGAGGTGCACCGGAATGTGAGCGGCCTGCGCGATCATCTCCCCTTCGGGGTCGAACAGCGCGGCCGAGCAGTCGCGGCGCTCACGAATGTTGGGCGACACGGCGGAGTGAATGAGGACCAGGCCCATTTCTTCCGCGATGGACGCGAACGCATGCCCCATCACCTCGAGGCCGACGGCATCGAGACTCACGCGTGCTCCAGTACCAGCGCGCCGGTCTCGTGTACGGTGCCCCGCCACTCCGGCTCCACCAGTGCGGTCGCGTCCCGCCCTGCGAGAATCGCCGGCCCGGTGAGCGTCACGCCGGGAGCGAGCGTATCCAGAGCCCACACCGACGCGGTCACCCGCTGGGCCCGCAGGGTGATCGGCCGGCTGGCCCCGGGGTGCCGGACGTCCCGGCGCGTGTTCGCGAACCGAGGCACTGGCCCCTCGCGCAGCGCCACAACGCGGAGGTTCACGAGCTCGACCGCCTGATCCGCTCCTCCGCCGGCGTGTCCGAAGCGCCCGCGGTGCTCAGTCAAAAACGCCTGCCGGATCCGGCGTGGATCGTGGTCGGTGACCGGCACCGTCATTTCGTAGCCCTGGCCGGCGAAGCGGCAATCCGCGTAGCGGAGCAAGGCGCCGGCGGACGAGAGCTCGTCGAGGAGCGGCGCGAATGCTCCGGCGACGTCCGCGGCGGCAACATCATCCACCAAGCGATGAAACGACACGATCCGGTCGACCCGCTCCGCCGCCGCGGCGAGCCCCATCGCCGACAGGGCACCCGGATGCGGGGGAATCACGATGGTGCGCATCCCCAGCGCCTCGGCGAGCGCGCACCCAAACAAGGGGCCGGCGCCGCCGAACGGCAGCAGCGCCAGACGGCGTGGATCCAGCCCTCGCGCGACGCTCACGCGCTTGAGCGCACGCGCCATGACGGCGGTCGCCACGGCGACGATCCCGGCGGCGATCGCCGGCGCGTCCGCTCCGCCGACCGGACCGAGAGTGCGGAGCGCCTGCTCCGCGGCGTCGCGATCGAGCCGCACCTCGTCCGCGAGCGGATGCTGCGCGTCGAGCCAGCGGAGCGCGAGGCAGGCGTCGGTCACGGTCGGCCGCTGGCCGCCCCGCCCATAGCATGCGGGGCCCGGGACGGCGCCGGCGCTCTCGGGGCCGACCTTGAGCGCTCCGCCTTCATCGATCCGCGCGATGCTGCCGCCGCCGGCGCTGACCGTCTCGATGAGGATGGCGGGGAGGGCGAGCGGAATGCCCGCCACCGCTCCGGCGCCCTCGCCGTGCGGTAGCCCGCCCCGGACGAGGCTCGCATCGGCGCTCGTGCCGCCCATGTCCAAGGTCAGCAGGTCCGGCACGCCGACCGCGGCGCCGATCAGCTGGGCTCCGACCACTCCCCCGGCGGGCCCGGACAGGGCCAGCGACGCCGCGTGCGCGGCGGCTGTCCGGGGCGGCAAAGTGCCTCCGCTCGACGTCATCACGCGGAATGTGCCAACGCTCCGGGCTTTCATGTCCAGCTCGACGCGTGCCAGATACGCTGAGACGGCCGGGCGGAGATACGCCTCGACCGTCGTCGTGCTGGTGCGCTCGAACTCACGAAACACCGGAAGCACCTCACAGCTCGTGGCAACGGGGACATTGGGCAATGCCTGGCGCAGCGCCGCGGCCAACCGTTGTTCGTGGCTGGGGTGGCGGAACGAGAACAGCAGGGCGACCGCGATGGCGTCGGGCGCCAGCCGCCGGACCGCTTCAGCGACGCGCGCGACCTCCTCCTCCGTGAGGGGCTCGATGACGCTCGTGGGACCGGCGCGCTCGGCGACGCCCACGACGTCCCCGCGGGCCACCAGTGGAGGCGGGTGGTCTCTCGCCAGGTCGTACAGCGCCGCGCGATCCTGCCGGCGCAGCCAGAGCAAGTCCTCAAACCCCTTCGTCGTAACCAGCACGACGCGTGCGCCGCGCCGCTCAAGCAGCGCGTTGGTCGCGATGGTCGTACCGTGGATCAGGACATCCACGGCGCCGCTCACGGCGTCCAACGCCCGGCCCAGCCCAACGGATGGGTCCGACGGTGTGGTGGCGACTTTTCGGACGGCGATCTCACCGTCCTCGGCGATGGCGACGAGATCGGTGAACGTCCCGCCTACGTCGACCCCTACCCTCACGGCGCGCGCTCCGAGGTCCATTTCTTCTTCAAGAGCCAGCCCGCCAGGCCGAGGGTCGTCAGCACGACGAGCGTTCCGACCCAATCGCCCCAACGCACGTACAACGGGACCACGTCGCTCGTGCGGAGGACGCCGGCCACAGCGGCTTGCCGCTCCAGCCCCGTTTCGATGGAGGTACGGCCCAAGGGATCCACGAGCTCGGAGATGCCATCGTTGGCCGCGCGCGCGATGCCTGCCCGCGTCTCGATGGCCCGCATCACCAGATGGGTCGCATGCTGATAGGGGCCCGCGGTGCGGCCGTACCAGGCGTCGTTCGTGATGTTGACCAGGAACTCGGCACCCGTCCGTCGATAGCCGCGCGCGAGCGCCTCGAACGCAGACTCATAGCAGATCATCACCCCGAACCGCCCCAGCGGGCTCGCGTAGAGCGGAAGCCCCCGTCCGATGCCGAACCCGCCGAACCATTTGAGCTGGAGCCAGCGGGGCGGAACGAACGGGACGCGCTCGACGATCGGGACGAGGTAGTGTTTTTGGTACACGGGGTAAGGCTGCCACTGCCCGGCGGTGTCGAAATAAAACGCGGCGTTGTAGTAGTCCGATCCTCCATCGGGGTGGAATTCCGCGTACAGCCCGCCGGTGAAGATTGGCGTTTTCATCTCGCGAGCCAGGCCTCCGATGGCCGCGGGCCAGGCGGGGTGCTGGAAGAAGTAGCCCGGAATCGCCGCCTCGGGCCACAGGAGGAGCCGTGGATGCTTCTCCGCCACGAGCGCTCGCGACATCCCCACGAGCTTCGACACCAGGCTGTCCGCGTGGCCCGGATCCCATTTCTCCTGGAAGCCCTCGTTGGGCTGGAGGAGGCCGACGATGCCGACGTCGCGCAGTGGCAGCGTCCGCTCGCGCCAGGTACCGTATCCCCACGCCGCGAGGACCGTCGCGATCACCGCGACGGCCGGACGCCACCGGAACGAACCTCTCCCCTCTCCCCTCTCCCCCAGCATCGCTTCTACGACCATCACATTGCACCACGCCAGCCACAGCGTCACCCCACGCGCGCCCGCGATGTCGGCCCACTGGACGAGGGTCGTGGCGTCGCCGAGCGACGTGCCGAGCCCGAGCCAGGGGAAGCGGATGTCACCCTGATGACCGACCGCCCATTCGACCGCGGTCCAGGCCACCGGAAACACGGCCCACAGTGGTATCGCCGGCAGGTCACGGCGCGCGCGCGTCACGAACCAGAAGAGCAGCGCGTGCCACAGACCAAAGATCGTGATCGTGGCCAAATACCCGAGCGCCGACAGCGGCGTGAAGTGCCACAACGCCACCACGAGCCAGTAGAGCACTACGCCCTGGCTCGCGAAGCCGTACCAGAACCCCCAACGCAGCGCGCCGCGCAGGTCGTGCGCCTGCTCGAGGTGCCGCAACAGGATCACCGCGGGCGCGACGGCGACGAAGCTCAGGAGAGGGAGATCGAATGGCGGGTAGCTGACGGCAAGGAGAGCGGCGCCCACCACGACGAGAGCCGCCGCCCGCCGGGTGGGGCTGAGCGCCATCACAGGAGCACGTCGCGCCCTTCGTCGGCGGAACGGTACACGGCGTCCAGCACGCGGTGGAGGGCGAGCTGGTCACGTGGCGGGGGCGCATTGACGTCTCCCCGGATCACCGCGAGGAAGTACGTCCACTCGGCCCTGTACGACTGCGCGAATGGCGTCTCGCGCCCTGTGGCC
>Ga0070709_10000531_pt1 | contig 22342 bp, 22 predicted proteins | sample LARL51metaG_FD_65449 | JGI IMG/M metagenome (GOLD analysis project Ga0070709, IMG submission 65449) | Corn, switchgrass and miscanthus rhizosphere microbial communities from Kellogg Biological Station, Michigan, USA - LAR L5-1 metaG | ecosystem: Host-associated > Plants > Roots > Rhizosphere ... | reverse complement strand
GGGATCGACTCGTAGATGCGCTTGCAGTCCGGGCAGACCGGGAATCGCTTCGGGTCCCGGTTGGGCACCCACTTCTTCCCGCACAGCGCGATCACCGGGGTACCGCTCACCGCACTGTCCACGATCTTGTCCTTCAGGACATAGTGGGCGAACCGCTCGTGATCGCCGTCACCGGTGGAAAGGTCCGGCCGGACATCGGTGTCCTCGCGGGTTTCCTGCTGGGGAAGCACTTCCGTACTCACGGGAGGTGAGTCTACCCCGCCTCAGTTGAGGCCAGGATCTTCCGGATACGTCGCCACCAGGGCCAGGGCACCGCCGGACCGGCGCAACACAGCCCGCCAGAGCTGCTCGGGTTCCGGGTTGAAGACGTCGGCCGCCTCGGCGGGCAGGACATACCACGCGCCCTCGTCGATCTCTGCCTGGAGCTGCCCCGGCCCCCACCCGGCATACCCGGCGAACACCCGGAACGAGGCGATCCCCCCCGCCACGAGCTGCGGCGGAGTGTCCAGATCGATCAGCCCGACCCGGGACGTGAGCGGCGTGGAGTCGAGCGCCCGCCAGCCCACGGGCTCCTCCTTGCCCGGCACGCTGGCCAGGCCAAGCGCGCTGTTCGGCGCGACCGGCCCGCCCTTGAAGACCACCGACGGGTCGCTGACCAGTTCCGTCCACGGCTCGAGCACGCGGCCGACGGGCACCTTGGTCGGGCGGTTGAGGACGACACCGAGAGTCCCTTCCTCGGGCTCGTCCTCCACGACAAGCACCACGGTGCGCTTGAAGTTAGGGTCCCCCAGCATCGGTGTTGCCACCAGCAACCGTCCCGCCCGGACCTCGTCCATGCCTCCATTCTCGCCGATCCCGGGCACCCGCAACCCCGCCCCGCCGCGCCAGCGCGTCAGCGGTGGCGGCCACCGGCAGCATCGCGCACCGCCGCGGCCACGGCGGACGCCACATCGGGGTGGAACACCGACGGGATGATGTAATGCGGGCCCAGTTCGGCGGGGGACACCACGCCGGCGAGTGCCCGGGCGGCGGCGACCAGCATGTCGTCGGTGACCGCACGGCTCTGCGCGTCAAGCAGCCCGCGGAACACCCCGGGAAAGGCGAGCACGTTGTTGATCTGGTTGGGGTAGTCGCTGCGCCCGGTCGCGACCACCGCGGCGTGCTCACCCGCAGCGTCCGGATCCACCTCGGGATCGGGGTTGGCGAGCGCGAAGACGATCGCGTCCTGCGCCATCGTCTCGATGTGCTCGCCGGTGAGGATGTTCGACACCGACACGCCGATGAACACGTCCGCGCCGGGCAGGGCGCCGGGCAGGTCACCGGCGTACCGGCCGGAGTTGGTGTGCTCGGCGACCCATTGCAGGCTCTCCCCCAGCCCCGGGCGGCCCGTGTAGACCGCGCCCTGGTCATCGCAGACGATGACGTCGGACGCGCCGGAGGCCAGCAGCAGCTTGAGCACCGCGGTCCCGGCGGCACCGGCACCGGCCATGACGATGCGCACCGACGCGAGCTTCTTCCCGACCACGCGCAGCGCGTTGGTCAGTGCGGCGAGCACCACGATGGCGGTGCCGTGCTGGTCGTCGTGGAAGACCGGGATGTCGAGCAGTTCCCGCAGCCGCCGTTCCACCTCGAAGCACCGGGGGGCACCGATGTCCTCCAGGTTGATGCCGCCGAACGCCGGCGCGATGATCTGCACCGTCCGGACGATCTCGTCGGTGTCCTGCGTGTCCAGGCAGAGCGGCCATGCGTCGATGCCCGCGAACCGCTTGAACAGCGCGGCTTTCCCCTCCATCACCGGCATGGCCGCGTACGGGCCCACGTTGCCGAGGCCGAGCACCGCGGAGCCGTCGGTCACCACGGCCACGCTGTTGCGCTTGACGGTCAGCCGCCGCACGTCGTCTGGGTTGGCCGCGATGGCCAGCGAGACCCGGGCCACCCCCGGCGTGTAGGCCATCGACAGGTCGTCCCGGTTGCGCAGCGGCACCTTCACGTTCGTTTCGATCTTGCCGCCGAGATGGAGCAGGAAGGTGCGGTCGCTGACCTTGTTCACCACGACGCCGGGGATCGCCGTCATGGCCTGAACGATCTCCTCGGCGTGATGGGTGTCCCTGGCGGCGCAGGTGACGTCCACCCGGAGCTGCTCGTAGCGGTACGGGGTCACGTCCAGCGCGGTGACGGCGCCGCCCGCCTGCTCGACCGCATGGGTCAGGTCGCTGACCGCCCGGCCCCGCGAGGGCACCTCCAGGCGCACGGTGATCGAATACGACACGCTCGGGGCTACCGACACTGGCTCCTCCGCCCTCACCCGGCCCGGGCGCCCGCGCGCCCGGTACCGCCCGACGATCACATCGTGCCACCACGTGTGACCAGGGGGCAGGCATGGCCAGCCGAAAGGATTCGCGTCGTGCGCACAGGGTGGCCCGGCGGCCACGTACTCTTCAAGAATGCCCCAGGGTAGTGTGACCGGGCGCCGCCCGGTTGGCGCCGGGGCGGCCGGGCCGCCTGCGCCGACGATCGATGTGGCCCGGCTGAGGGTGGCCATCGCCCGGCTGTCGCGCTGGCTGCGCCGCCACGAGCTGGCCGGCCTGACGCCCACCCAGCTTTCCGCGCTGTCCACCGTGGACCGGATCGGCCCGCTGCGGCTCGGCGACCTCGCCGCGGCGGAGAAGATCGCGCCGTCCACGCTCACCCGGCTGGTCACCGTGCTGGAGGAGAGCGGTTATGTGGAGCGGTGCCCGGTCCCTGGTGACGCGCGGGCCAGCACGCTGAAAATCACGCACGCGGGCCACGAGGTACTCGAGCGGATCCGCGAGCAGAGCATGATCCTGCTGGCCGACCGGCTCCGAACGCTCACCGCCGAACAGCGTGCCACGCTCGCCGCCGCGCTCCCGGCCCTAGAACAGCTAGCCGACGCCGACCCCCGGAGTCGTTAACGCCCAAGCGGCCGGGGGTTCTCACCTCTGCCAGCAGGGCCAAGGCCCCGTGACGAAGGAACGGGGCCTTAGGCCACCGGGGGGTTCCAGGGGGGTCGCTCCCCCAGGCCAGCACTAGAACAGCAGGCTGGACAGGGCGCTGCGGGCCTTGGTAACCCTTGGATCCCGGGGCGGGAAGATCTCGAACAGACCGACCAGGTGCTGCCTGACCTTGTCGCGGTCCTCTCCACTGGTCCGGCGGATGACGCCGAGCAGCCGGTCGAACGCCGTTTCGGCGTTGCCCAGGGACATCTCGATGTCGGCGACCCTGATCTGTGCCTCCACGTCGCCGGGGTGCGCGGCCGCGTCCTTGCGGGCCTGGGCCTGGTCGTAGGAGTTCACCCGCCGGAACAGGTTCACCTGTGCCAGGCCCACCGTGGCCACCGGGTGGCCCGGGTCGTTCGCAAGCATCCGCTCAAAGGCGTCGGAGGCGGCGTCGAGGTCGCCGCGTTCCATGGCCTGCTGCGCTTCGGCCAGTTCCGGCTCGCGGAGTGCGTCCAGGCCGACCAGCCCGTCGCTGTCGGCATCGCCCTCCGGGGCCTCGGGCTGGTCGCCAGCACCGGGCAGCCCGAGCTGCTGCGCGACCTGGAGCACCTGGCCGAGCCATTGGCGCACCTGAGCCTCGGGCAGGGCGCCGAGGAATCCGGGCACGAGCTGGCCGCCGATCACGCCAAGCACCATCGGGATGCTCTGCACCTGCAGTGCCGCGCTGAGCTGCGGGTTGGCGTCCACGTCCACCTTGGCGAGGACCCAGGCCCCGTCGGCTTCGTTGGCCAGCCGCTCCAGTACCGGGCTGAGCTGCTTGCAGGGCCCGCACCATTCGGCCCACAGGTCCATGATCACGGGGACGGTGCGGGAGCGTTCCAGCACGTCCGTCTCGAATGTCGCCTCTGTCACGTCGAACACGTACTCGCTGTGGGCAGCACCCTGGCTGGCGGCGGCTGAGCCCTGCTGGCGCTGCGCGGCCGCCTGCCGGGCGCCGAGGTCGACGGCGCCGTACAGCGAGAAGTTCCGCGGCTGCTGCATGACTCCATCCTGCCGCATCCACAGGCCCTAATTGGCCGTGACGCCGGCCACCGGTCCCGTACGGCCCGCGAGCGGCCGCGGCTGCCCCCGGTACCCGCCTGGGCAGCCGCGCTATCCAGGCGCTACCGCCGCGCTACCCGGCCGCTACGTGTGCTGCCGAGCCTGGGACCACGCGACCTGCCCGGCACGCCTCACCGGGCCACGCCGGCAGCCAGCGCCAGCAAGCCCATCGAGGTGAAAGGGGAAGCTTATGCGTGTTGTCGTCGCGATCGCCGATCGCATGCTCAGCGCGGTGGTGCCGCGCGCCAGCGCGGGCGCGTGCTGTCCGCCAGACGGGCAGAACATCATCTGCTACTGCAGCGGCTGCCACACCTACCTGAAGTACTGCTACTACACCTGCGGTTGCAAGTACGAATGCGGCGCCTGCAACAAGGCGAACGTCTGCTGCTGATGCCCACCCGGCCGGTTGCAACGGCCAGCCCTCGTTGCGGGCTAGCCGCGGCGACCGGCCGCCAGCCCTGCCAGTCCAAGCCACTCGGGAGCCACCATGCCCATCCTCATCGCCGCGGTCGTTGTCGTCGGCGCCCTGTGCCTGCTGGATTTGCTGCTGACGTTCGGCGTGATCCGCCGGCTGAAGGAACACACCGCGATGCTCGCCGAACGGGGCAGGAGCGGCGCCGGGCCTGACGTCATCGGGCTGGCCGAGGGTGAATCACCGGCGGCGTTCTCCGCGACAACCCTTGACGGGCGGCTCCTGGACGACGGCGCCGCGCTCCGGGTCGTCGGCTTCTTCTCCGCCAGATGCTCCATCTGCCCCGAGCGAGTTCCGCCGCTGCTGGAATACCTGGCTGCGCATCACATCGACCGGGCCAGCACGCTGGCGGTCGTCGTCGGCGACGAAGCCCAGCCACCGCCATACCTGGAGAGCCTCGCGGAGTTCGCGCAGATCTGCATGGAGCAGGAAGACGGCGAGATCGCCAAGGCTTTCAAGGTCGCCGGCTACCCGGCCTTCTGCCTGCTCGGCGCGGACGGGACCGTGCTTGCCTCCGGCTACGACCCTGCTGAGCTGCCGGAACCCGCATTGACCTGATCCGCTGGGCGTGCCTGCCCCCGGGCCCGCGCTTACCGGCGCTCCCGGCCCGGCTCCCCGCCTCGGACTCCGCCACAACCACCCCATGTGTGCGGAAGGAGGTGAAAGCAAATGCGTATCGTCACATCGCTGGCCGACCGGATGCTGGGCATGATCGTGCCCCGGGCGACGGCAGGCGCGTGCTGCCCGCCGGACCCGTGGCTGCAGGAGTGCTACTGCCACAGCCACTCGGTCTACGTGAAGCGCTGCTCGTACAACTGCGCGTGCAAGGTGTTCTGCGGCACTTGTTACAACGATTTCATCGCCTGCTGATGCCGCCGGCGCATTGCCGTGGCCCGGTGGCGCCGGGCCACGGCAATCGCGGCTGAGATCTTTCCGAGGTTGCCCATGCCCGCTTCGGTGCTGCTCCGGGACCGCCCAGCGGCTCCCCGCAGTTCTTCGGTGAAGGCGCTGGCCGGGGTCATCGCCATGGCGTGGCGCTCGCACCCGGTGGTGTTCGCGATCCGGCTTGCCCTCACCGTGGTGGCGGGCCTGGTCCCGGTCGCCGCGGCCTGGCTGCTGCGCACGATCCTGGACACCGTGACCGGCCCGCACCCGCAGGCCGAACTGGTCCCGCTGATCGTGGCGCTCGCCGTGGCGGGTGGCCTGGCGGGAGTCCTGCCCAACGTCAGCCAGTACCTGTCGGCCCGCTCGGGCCGTGCCTTCCAGCGGCACGCCACCCTTGAGCTGTTCACCGCGGTGGGGCGCCTGACCGGGCTGCGCCGGCTGGAGGATCCCGGCTTCCAGAACCAGGTCTCCATGGCGCAGCAGGCGGGCCGGTCGGGACCGGGCATGATCCTCTCCAACGGCGTCGGCATCGTGTCCTCCGCGCTGACCCTGGCCGGGTTCCTGGTCACGCTGGCCGTGCTCAGCCCCGTCCTGGCCGGCATCGTGGTGGCGGCCACGGTGCCCGAGGTGATCGCGGAGCTGGGCATCGCCCGCCGCCGGGCCGAACTGGTGGCCGGGCTGAGCCATGCCGAGCGCCGCCAGGTGTTCTACGCCGACCTCCTGTCCAGCCACGCGGCCGCGAAAGAGATACGGCTGTTCGGGCTCGGCTCGTTTTTCCGGGGCCGGATGCTGGCTGAACTGCGCGCCGCGCAGCGCGAGAACGAGCGGATGGACCGCCGCGAGCTGGGTGTCTACACCCTGCTCGGCACGCTGAGCGCCCTGGTCACCGGCGGCGGGCTGTGGTGGGCCATCTCGGCCGCCGCAGGCGGCAGCCTGACCGTGGGCGACGTCTCGCTGCTGGTATCCGCGCTGCTCGCGGTCTCCTCCGGGCTAGCCATGATCATCAACAACACGGCCATGACCTACCAGGCCGTGCTGATGTTCCGCGCCTACCAGGAGGTCGTGTGCGCCGAACCCGACCTCGCCGTCCCCGCCGATCCGGTCGCCGCCCCGGCCCTGCGGCACGGCATCGAGTTCGACGACGTGTGGTTCCGCTACGGCCCGGACCAGCCATGGGTGCTGCGCGGCGTGAGCCTGTTCATCCCGCCGGGCGAGGCCGTCGCCCTCGTCGGCCACAACGGCGCGGGCAAGAGCACCGTGGTGAAGCTGCTGTGCCGGTTCTACGACCCCGACCGCGGCCGCATCCTGTGGGACGGGACCGACCTGCGCGACTTCGACCCGGGGGAACTGCGCAACCGGATGAGCCTGGTCTTCCAGGACTACATGACCTATGAGCTGAGCGCGGCCGAGAACATCGCCGTCGGCGACCTCAGCCTGGCGGGTGATGCCGCGGCCCTGGCGGCCGCCGCCGCGAAGGCCGGCATGCACGACACCCTTGCGGCACTGCCGAAGGGCTACCAGACCCTGCTCACGCGGACCTTCTTCGACCTGGCGGACAAGGAAAACCCGGAGACCGGCGTCCTGCTGTCCGGAGGCCAGTGGCAGCGCCTGGCGCTGGCCCGTGCCTTCCTGCGCGGCGGCCGGGACCTGGCGATCCTCGATGAGCCGAGTTCGGGCCTGGACGCGGAGGCCGAGCACGAGATCCACAGTGCCCTGCGGGCCCGCCGCCGCGGCCACGCCACCGTGCTGATCTCGCACCGGCTGAACGCGGTAAGGGACGCGGACCACATCGTCGTGCTGGTCGACGGGGTGGTCGCCGAGCAAGGCGACCACGCCACGCTGATGGCACGCCGGGGCACCTACGCGCGGCTGTTCGCCTTGCAGGCGAAGGGGTTCGCGGCCGACGCCACCCCGGCGGCACAGGGTGAAGGGAACGGTCATGGGTGACGTCGCGCTTGCGGTCCTGACGCTGGGGGCCTGGGTTTTCGCCGTTTCGGCGGGCAGCAAGCTCCGGGGCCGCCGCGCCTACCGCGGATACCGGGCCGGGCTGCGCGAGACCGGCCTGATCCCGGAGCGGGCCCTGCCAGCGATCGCCGCGCTGCTGGCCGGGGCCGAGGCGCTGATCGCCGCCGACCTCGCGGTCCTGGCCGTGGTCACCAGCGTGGCCGGGGAACGCGATGTGCTCCCGGCCGCGCAGGGCGCCCTGGCCGGTGCGGCGGCGCTCACCGCCGTGCTGGCCGCCGGGGTCGCGCTCACGGCACACAGCGGCGCCCGGGCGCGGTGCGCCTGCTTCGGCGCGAGAGCGGGCCGCCCGCTGGGCCGGGCGCACCTGGCGCGCAACGTGGGCCTGCTCGCGATCCTGGTCACCGGGCTGGTCGCCGGCCCGCTGGCGCACGGGCACGCGGTCCCCGCGGCCAGCGCGCTGGCCGCGGCCACCGGATCCCTGGCGGCCCTGGTGGTCATCCGCTGGGAGGACCTCGCCGACCTGTTCGCCCCCACCACGGGGGCGGCGGCTTCCCCGCGGCATCCCGCCGGTCCCGAGGCGCGCCCCGGCCCCGCACCGCGACCGGCGGCGACCCCCACGCCGCGCCCCACCGCCACCGGGCGCCCCGCGCGACGGGCAGCCGGCTGATGTGGAGCTACCTGCTCGGTGCCGGGCTGCTGCTGGCGCTGGGCGGCGTCCTCGTCGCGCTGCGGCGGCAGCTCACCCTGGTGACGGTGACCGGGGAGAGCATGCGGCCGGCCTATACCCCGGGAGACCGGGTGCTGGTGCGCCGCGCCCGGGTGGGGCAACTGCGGCTGGGACAGGTGGTCGTGGTCGAGGAGCCCGGCCGCGGCGGCGCCTGGCGCAGCCCGCCGCCCCGGGGGCGGGCCGGACGGCGCCAATGGATGATCAAGAGGGTGGTGGCCCTGCCCGGCGACACCCGTCCGGATGGGTGCCTGCCCGCCGCGGCCGGCCGGCTGGGGCCGCAGGTTCCCCCCGGTAAGTTCGTCGTGCTCGGCGACAACGCGGCCCGCAGCTACGACTCCCGCCAGCTCGGATACTTCCCCGGCGACCGGCTGCTCGGGGTCGTCCTGCGCCGGGTCCGCTAGCCCGTGCCCGCCGACGCCGCGCACCCGGGCGACGCGGCGCGGGCAAGCGACGCCGCGCAGGCGCCCGCCGCCGTGCACACACCGGCCGGCGCGTACACACCCCGCGCCGCGCACGCACCATCGCGCACGTTCGCCGGACCGCGCGGCACCCATCCGGGTATTTTCATTAACGGTCAAAAATCCGGCGAAACGCCCGGCACCCATGGGTCAGCCGGAAATAGCCGCGACATGGCTTGCCGAGCAAGCCCGGCCGGGCGCTGGCGCCCCCAACCGGCCCTGGAGACAGGCGTGTGGCTAGGTTTGTTGGGCACCTTGCACGTCGAGCATGATCACGAGGTCATTGCGGTGCCGGCCGCGAAACAGCGGGTCGTGCTCGCTGCCTTGCTGATGCAGCCGAACCGGGTGGTGTCGTTCGACGAGCTGACCGACGCGGTCTGGGGAAACAACGCGCCACCTGCGGCAAGAGTCACGCTGCGGAACTACGTCAAGCGCCTGCGGCACGGGCTGGGGCCGGAGATGGCGTCCCGGATCAAGACCCGCGACCCGGGCTACCGCATCGACCTGGACGAGGCCGAACTGGACCTGGCGCAGTTCACCCGGTTGTGCGCGGCCGGCGGCGCGGCAGTCCATGCCGGGCTGTGGGAAGAGGGCGGCGCCTTTCTCGAAGAAGCCCTGGACCTATGGCGTGGTGCGCCCCTTTCTGACGTCCCGTCGGAAGCGTTACGCCGAAGCGAGGTACCACGGCTGGAGCAATTGCGCCTGCAGGCGATGGAATGGCGCCTTGAAGCACAACTGCACCTTGGCCGGCACGAGGAGGCGGTGCCGCAACTTCAGGCCCTGATCACACAGTTCCCGCTGCGTGAGCGGCTGCACGCATACCTGATGCTCGCCCTGTACCGGTGCGGCCGCCAGGCGGACGCCCTGACGGCCTACCACGGGGTGCGCCGGATGCTCGTGGACGAGCTTGGCGTGGAGCCAGGAGCCGAGCTCCAGCAACTGCATCAGCTCATCCTGGCCGCCGACGGCCGGCTGCGCTGGGCGGGCGGCACCGACCCGCCGGGCGGGGCGCCGCTGCCGGGCCGGGCCGGCGTCCCGGCACCCAGGGCCACCACCGGGACCAGCGCTCAGCCCACCGCGGCGCGCACTCCCCCGCGCCAGCTTCCGCAGGCACCCCGGTACTTCGCCGGACGCACCGCAGAACTTGGCCAGCTCACCCGCACGCTGGAGCACCTGGCGACCACCACGGGCACCGTGGTGGTTTCCGCGATCGGCGGCGCGGCAGGGGTGGGCAAAACGGCGCTGGTGCTGCACTGGGCACATCAGGTCGCGCCCCAGTTCCCGCACGGCCAGCTCTACGCGGACCTGCAGGGCTTCGCGCCCGCGCGGGCGCCGCTGAGCTCCGCCGAAGCGGTCCGCGGCTTCCTGGCCGCGCTCGGCGTGCCGCATGAGGCGGTGCCCGCGAGCCCCGCGGCCCAGGTGGGCCTGTACCGGAGCCTGCTGGCCGGCCGCCGCGTGCTGATCGTGCTCGACAACGCCAGGGACGCCGAACAGGTCCGGCCGCTGCTGCCCAGCAGCCCGCATTGCCTGACCGTGGTGACCAGCCGCAACCGGCTCACCGGCCTGGCCGCCTCCGATGGCGCGGCGCTGCTCACCCTCGACGTGCTGACCGAGGCCGAGGCCGTGGAGCTGCTCGAGCGCCGCCTGGGCCCGGGCCGGCTGGCGGCCGAGCCCGCGGCGGTGGCCGAACTGATCCGGCGCTGCGCCCGGCTGCCGCTGGCGCTGTCCATCGCGGCCGCCCATGCCGCCGCCAATCCCGGCCTCTCCCTGGCCGCCCTGGCCGGTGAGCTGGCCAGGGCGCGGCTGGACACGCTGGCCACCCAGGACGTGGGCACCGACGTGCGCGCCGTGTTCTCCTGGTCCTACCGGAACCTGGGCCCGCAAGCGGCGCGCATGTTCGCCTTGACCGGCGTGCACCCAGGACCCGACATCACGGCCATGGCCGCCGCAAGCCTGGCCGGGGTGCCACTCGGCGAGGCCAGGGCCGCCCTCACCGAACTGGCAGGCGCGCACCTGCTGGCCGGACCGGGCAGCGGACGGCTCGGCTGCCACGACCTGCTCAGGGAGTACGCCGCCGAACAGGCCAGGGCCGTCATGGAGGGTGCCGCGCGGCGCGCGGCGGTGACCCGGGTGCTCGACCACTACCTGCACACCGCCCACGCGGCGGACCTGCGACTGGACCCGCAGCGCGAACCGGTGCCGCTGGGCAGGCCCGCCACCGGGGTGGGCCCCGAGCCGATCACCTCGCACGACCGAGCCCTAACGTGGTTCCGTGCGGAGCAGCGCGTGCTCCTGGCTGCGGTGGCGCTAGCCGCCAGGTCCGGTTTCGGCAGCCACGCCTGGCAGCTCGCCTGGGCGCAGGCCACCTACTTCAAGCGGCACGGTGACTGGCACGCCTGGGTGGGCGTGCAGCGGATCGCGCTGGCCGCGGCGCGGCGCGCGGGCGACCGGGCCGGCCAGGCTCACGCGAGCTTCGACCTGGGCCGCGCGTCCCTGCGCCTGGGCGCCTACGCCGCGGCCCGGGCCCACCTGCGGGCGGCGCTCAGCACGTTCGGCGCGCTTGGTGACCGCGGCGGCCAAGCCCGCAGCCACATCGAGCTGGGCCGGACGTTCCGCGCCCAGGGCGACCTCACCAGGGCGCTCGACCACGCCAGGCAGGCGCTCATGCTGGCCGAGGCGGCCGGGAACCGGATGGTCTGGGCCGGCGCCCTGAACAACATCGGCTATTACCACGCCTACCAGGGCCAGTACCAGGATGCGCTGACCCGCTGCCAGCAGGCGCTTGAGGTGTTCCGCGAGCTTGGCAGCCGCAGCGGCGAGGCCCAGACGCTGGACAGTGTGGGGTACGCCTACCATCTGGCCGGCCAGCACTCCGAGGCGGTGGACTGCTACCGCCAGGCCCTGGAGGTGCTCCGCGAACTGGACTCCCGGTGCGACCAGGCAACGCTGCTCACCCACCTCGGTGACGCGCTGGCCACCGCGGGCGACCAGGGCCCGGCCAATGACGCCTGGCAGCAGGCCGTGGACATACTCGACGAACTCCGCCACCCCGACGCCAGCCTGGTCCGGTCCAGGCTCCACAGCCTCGGCTGAGGCCACCGGCCTACGATCGGGGTTACCGGAACCGATCGAGTCGAGGTGGGTCATGCCTGGAAAAGCGTTCGCCTCCTCGGCGGACCTGGCCGCTAAGGAACAGACCCTGGAGATCCTCGCCGACGGCGTCTACGCGCTGACCGCCGAGGGCGACCCGAACGTGGGCGCGATCGAGGGCGAGGACTTCCTGGTGTGCTTCGAGGCCCTGGCCACCCCGGTGGCCGCCCGTGAGTGGCTGACCCTGTTGCGCCAGCACACCGATAAGCCCGTTCGCTACCTGGTGCTTTCCCATTACCACGCGGTCCGGGTGCTCGGTGCGAGCGCTTTCAGCGCCGAAATCATCGTTACGCATGAAAAGACAAGGGAGCTGATCGCCGAGCGCGGGCGGCAGGACTGGGAGTCGGAGTACGGGCGGATGCCAAGGCTCTTCAAGGAGCCGGCCTCGATACCCGGGCTGACCTGGCCGACCGCGACGTTCACCGACCGGTTCACGATCGACCTGGGCGGCGGCCGCGGCGACCTGGTGCTGCAGTACTGCGGGCGCGGGCACACCGAGGGCGACATCGTGGCGTGGCTGCCGGACCGGCGGATCCTGTTCGCCGGCGACCTGGTGGAGGCGCAGGCCGCGCTGTACACCGGCGACGCGTTCCACCGTGACTGGGCCGCGGGCACGCTGGACCGCGTCGCGGCGCTGGGCGCGGCAACCCTGGTCGGCGGGCGCGGCGCGGTGGCGCACGGCGTGGATGCCTGCGCAGCGGCCGTCGGCCAGACCCGGCACTTCCTTGCCACGATGCTGGCCGAGGTCGGCGCGGCGCACGAGCGCGGCGGCACGCTCAAGGAGGCGTTCGAGGGCGCGCACGCCGCGCTGGTGGAGCGGTACGGGCGCTGGCCGATCTTCGAGCACTGCATGCCGTTCAACACCTCCCGGCTGTGGGACGAACTGTCCGGGATCGAGCGGCCGCGGATCTGGACCGCGCAGCGCGACCGCGAGGTCTGGGCCGAGTTGCAGGGCTGACCCGATGCCGCTGGTGACGGTCCTTGGCAATGGGCCGGTCGGGCAGACCGTGGCGCTGATGCTGGCCCGCTGGGGCGTGCCCGTGGTGCTGCTCGACCAGCGCCCGCACCGGGACGCGGTGGGTTCCAAGTCCATCGTGCAGCAGCGGGACGTGCTCGACGCCTGGGCGGCGGTCGGCGCGGGGCGGCGCATCGCCGACGAGGGCCTCACGTGGACCACGGCGCGCACGTTCTACCGTGACGCGGAACTGTTCAGCGTCACGTTCGCCGACCCGGGCCGGTCCGCCTTCCCGCCGTTCGTGAACATTTCCCAGACCAGGACCGAGCAGATCCTGGACGAGTGCATCGCCGCCGAGCCTCTGATCATCGTGCGCTGGGACCACCGCGTCACCGCGCTGGACCAGGACGCCGGCGGGGTCAGCGTGACCTGCGCCACCGCTGGCGGGCCTGTCGTGCTGCGGGCCGACTACGCGGTGGCCTGCGCGGGCGCGCACGGCGAGCAGGTCCGCGAGATGCTCGGCGTGCGCTTCGACGGAGAGTCGTTCGGCGACCTGTTCCTCATCTGCGACATCCGCACCGACCTGCCCGGCTGGGCCCAGGAGCGGCGGTTCTACTTCGACCCGCCGTGGAACCCCGGCCGGCAGGTGCTCATCCACCCGTGCCCCGGCTCCACCTACCGGGTGGACTGGCAGGTGCCGGCCGGCTTCGACGAGGCACCCGGCGCCCGGCATGCCCGGATCGCCAAGATCATCGGCGACCGGCCGTACGAGGTGATGTGGTCCTCGGTGTACCGGTTCAGCTCAAGAATGACCGACCGGATGCGGGTGGGCCGGGTGCTGCTGGCCGGCGACCTGGCGCACCAGCTCTCCCCGTTCGGCGCGCGGGGCCTGAACTCCGGGGTCCAGGACGCGGAGAACGCCGCCTGGAAGATCGCGTTCGTGCTGCGCGGCTGGGCGCCCGAGGCGCTGCTGGACAGCTACCATGCCGAACGGCACGCCGCCGCGTGCGAGAACCTGGAGGTGACCTCGGCCACGATGCGCTTCCTGGTACCGGGCACCGATGCCGAGCGGCGGCACCGCGTGGCCACGCTGGAGGCCGCCGTGGCCGACCCCGCCGCCCGGTCCGCGGTGGACTCGGGGCGGCTGGCCGAGCCGTTCTGGTACACCACCTCGCCGCTGACCACACAAGACCCCGCCCGGCCCTTCACGGGCCGCCCCGCCCGGGGAGCCGTGCCGCCGCCGGGCCCGGGCATCCTCGTCCCTGACGTCCCTGTTTTTACGGCAATACGATCGGCCCCGCAGAACCTCCGCGCGCTGGCCCGGGCGGGCTTCGTGCTGCTGTGCGCCTCCGGCGCGGACGTGGCCGCGGCCCGGAGTGCGGCGGAGGCGGTGGCGGCGCCGGTCCGGGTGCTGGACGCCGCGGCGCTGCCGGATTCCGGGGCTGGCCTGGCCGCGGCGGGGCTGGCCGCGCCCGGCGAGGTATGGGTGATCCGGCCGGACGCGCACACCACCGCGGTGCTGCACGACCCGGGGCGGCCGGAGATCGTGGCGGCACTGCGCCGTGCCCTGGCCCTGCCGGAGACGCCGTGACCCGGACGGACGCACCGTGACCTGGCCGGACCTGCCGCCGGAGACAGGGTTCGGCGTGCACAACCTCCCGTTCGGCGTCTTCTCGCGGGATGAATGTGAGTTTGAGGCCCCTAGAAGGGCACCAAACCCACATTCATCCCGCCCCGGGCGGCGTGTGGGCGTTGCGATCGGGGACTCCGTGCTGGATGTGGCCGCTGTGGCCGATGATCTGCGGCTCCCGCTGCGGGACCTGTTCGCCGAGCCGGCCTTGAACCGGTTCCTCGCCGCCGGGCCTGCCACCTGGCGGGAGGCACGGGAGCGGATCACCGAGTGGGTCACTCTGCCGGCGCACCGCGCCGTAGTGGCGCCGCACCTGGTCCCGCTTGGCGAGGCCCGGCTGCACATGCCGTTCGCCGTGGCCGACTACGTGGACTTCTACGCGTCGCGGAACCACGCCGAGAACGTGGGCGCGATCTTCCGCCCCGGCCAGCCGCCGCTGCCGCGGAACTGGCTGCACATGCCGCTCGGCTACCACGGCCGGGCGGGCAGCGTGGTGGTCTCCGGTACCCCGGTGACCCGGCCGGACGGGCAGCGCCGGGCACCCGGGGAGGACGGGCCGTCGTTCGGGCCGTGTCTGCGGCTGGATTTCGAGGCCGAGGTGGGGTTCGTGGTGGGCGTGCCGTCGCGGCACGGAGAGCCGGTGCCGGTCGAGGACTTCGAGCGGCACGTGTTCGGCGCCTGCCTGGTGAACGACTGGTCCGCCCGCGACATCCAGGCGTTCGAGACCGTGCCGCTCGGCCCGTTCCTCGGCAAGGCGTTCGCCACCTCGGTGTCCCCCTGGGTGGTGCCGCTCGACGCCCTTCGCGCCGCGCGCACCGCTCCCCCGCCACGGGATCTGGTGCCGCCGCCCTATCTTCGCGACCGCAAGGACCCGTGGGGCCTGAACCTCAGCCTGGCGGTCCGGATCAACGGCTGCCTGGTCAGCCGTCCGCCGTTCGCCACCATGTACTGGACCCCGGCGCAGATGCTCGCCCATCTCACCTCCGGCGGCGCGCCGGTGCGCACCGGTGACCTGTTCGCGTCGGGCACGGTCAGCGGGCCGGGCCGTGATCAGCTCGGCTGCCTGCTGGAACTGACGCGCGACGGTGCCGAGCCGATCACCTTGGCCGACGGCACCCAGCGGGCGTTCCTCGAGGACGGCGACGACGTCGTGATCAGCGCGACCGCGCCAGGACCGGACGGTGCGGTGCTCAGCCTCGGCGAGGTGCGCGGCCGGGTGGCCGGCAGCCCGGGCTGATCACGCCGCCCGGGTTACTCCCGCGCCATCAGGAGGTAAAGCAGCGCTATCAGAGTGGGCCCGCTGACGATCGCGCCCCGGTCGATGAGACCGGGGATGCCGGCGAGCGGGATCCACTCGATCCGGTCGGCCTCGGTACGGTCGGACGGTGGGCCGGCATACCTGGCGCCGTCGGCGCGGAACAGGTAGTGGACCGAGTCCACGGAACCGCTGGCCGTCCGGCAGTTCCACGTCGACCAGGTCGAGGCTCACCCAGGAGCTTTCATAGATGGGCCGGCGTCCGTGGACCGTCCATTGCATGGTTAAACGCTCCCCTTGGTCGACCTGCGCCTGGCGGCACCGCTGGAACCGTGGCCCTGACCTTCTCCGCGAACTCCCGTGCCTGCGGGGACTGCGGGAAGCGGGTCAGCGCGCGCACCGCGAACTGATGGACCCGGTGCCTGGCCCGGGAGGACCGGAGCGTGGCGATCTGGTCCAGCGACAGCGCAGCCGTCCTCACCGCCTCCTCCGGTTCACGCTGGGCCAGCCGGACGTTCGCAAGCCCGAGCAGGTCCAGCACCCGGCTCCGCACGTAGAACGGCTCCCGGCTGCCCAGGGCCGTGGCGATGTGCTCCGCCGCCATCCTCGCGCACCGGGCCGACTGCGGGCCACGGCCGCGCAGGGCCAGCACCTCACAGCACGCGCCCGCGGTTCCGGCGATCTCCGGCGCACCGAACAAGGGGTGCCCAGGGGTGTCGCCGGCCAGCGCGTTGACCACGCGGGCGCCCATGTCGTCGTCGCCGGCCTCCCGCGCCGCGTCCAGGGCCAGGGCGAAATACCAGTGCGCGACCCCGTCGCGGCCAGCGTCGCCGGACATGTGCCCGGCCATCAGGGCGAGGCTGCCCGCCACGCCGAACAGGCGGCGGTACACCGCGCGCGGATGACGCTCGGCGAGCAGGTCGGCCATCTCGTTGAGCTGGCCGACCACGGCCTTGCGCCGCATCCCACCGCCGTACTGGTGCTCCCATCTGCGGAATGCGGCGGCGGTCTTCTCCAGCTCGCTCATACAGATCGGCCCGGTTCAGCCCGGGGGCCTGGCCGGCGGGCGGTCCGCCGCACCCGCACCGGGCGCCGCCCATGAACGGGGCTCGGAGCCAGGTGACACCGGGCAGACCCACCGGGCGGACGGCGCTGTCCGTCCGGTGACAGGCCCCCGCGCGGCCAGGGCAGCCCCCCAACGCCCCTGGCCGCGCGGGCACCACTCCTCGCACCGACGGCGTCTGCCTGTCGTAGAGCCCTGGCAGAATCGCGCTCATGCCGCTGATCGAGAGGATTCGCACCGGCCAGGTGGTGGTCGGCTCGTTCGTCCACGAGCCGGGAGAGGCGGCGGTGGCCACCGAGTGGTGGCAGCGCGGTTGCCTCGCGTTCACCGACTTCGGGCGGTGGCAGGTCCGGTCGCGGCGCGGCAGCGGAGCGGTCACGCCGGGACGGGTCCTGGTGGGGGCGCCCGGGGCTGAGCACGAGTGCCGGCACCCGGACGGCCTGGACGACCGGATGCTGTGCGTGATCTATCTGGGTGACCCGGATCCCGGCCCGGCCCTGCTGGTACAGCAGTCGCCGGCGCTGCGCCGGGTACGGCGGTCGCTGATGGCCGCGTTGCGGCTGCCCGACCCGGACCCAGACGAGGTCGACGCGCTGTGCCTGGGCAAGCTGGAACTGTGCCGGGACGCTCCCGGCCCGCCCGGCAGGCCCGGACCGAAGTCGCGCAGGCTGGTGGCCCGGCTGCGGACGGAGGCCGCGGCCCGCTACACCGAGCCGGAGTTCAGCCTGGTGGCCGAGGCAGCGGCGCTGGGCATGAGCAGGACCCGGCTGGTTCACGCGTTCCAGGACGTGACCGGCCTTACCCCGCATCGTTACCTGCGGGGCTTGCGCACCACCCATGCCGCCCGGCTGCTGGCCGGGACCACCGCACCGGTGACCGACATCTGCTTCGCCAGTGGATTCGGCAGCATGACCCGGTTCCACGCCGCGTTCCATGAGGCGTTCGGCACGACGCCCACCGGCTACCGGGCGCGGTGCGCTGGATCCGGCGGACCCGCACTTTCCGGGTAGCACTCCGGACGCCCCGGGCCTACCGTCCCGGCATGTGCACACGTCCCGGCGGCAGCACGCCGTTGTCGATACCAGCCTTCCGGCGGGTATGGGCCGGGGTGACCGTGTCGGCCGCGGGGGATGCGGCCGGTTGGGTCGCTCTCGTCGCGCTGGCCCTGGGCCGCCATGCCAGCCTGCCATTGCTGGCCGCCTGTTACACGTTGCCGGTCGCGGTGGGCGGCCTGACCGCCGGGTGGGCCCTGGACCGGTTCGGCCGGGCCCGCCTGATGGCCGCCGACAACCTGGCCCGCGGCGTCGTGTTCGCCTCAATCCCGCTCACGGCCTTGTTCGTGCCGCCGGGCGCGGCCCAGGTGTATCTGGTGGCCGCGGTCTACGGCCTCCTGATGATGGTCACCCTGGCCGGCTTCCCGGCCCTGCTTCCCTCGCTCGTCCCGACCGCGCAACTGGGCCAGGCGAACGCCCTGGAAGGGGCCAGCTACGGGCTGGCCAGTCTCACCGGCGCGGCACTGGGCGGGCTCACGGTCGCTACGGTCGGGCCGATGCCGGTACTGGCCTTCGACGCCGCCAGTTACCTGGTCCTGGCCGTCATCCTCGCCTCGATCCGGCGCCTGCAACCGCGGGCACCGCGCGCCAGCCCGCAGCTCGCCGGCGGCCACGGTGGCACCGGCCTGGCCGCGGTCGTGCGGCTGGCGATCAGCAACCCCGTGCTCCGGGCCACGACGATTATGTTCGCGGTGTTCAACATCGGCGAGGGTGCGCTCCTGGTGTTCCTGCCGCACCGCGCGGTCGGTCTTGGCCTCGGTGCAGGCGGGTACGGCTACCTGGTAGCCACGGTCACCGGGGGCGAGCTGGCCGCAGCGGCATTCCTGACCCGCCACCCCTGGCGGGCCCCGCTGCTTGTGTCGATCATTGTTGCGCAGCTCATCGCCGCCCTGGCGATGCTGGCGCTGCTCACCACCTCGCTGGTGGCCACACTGCTCGGGCTGGTCGTGCTGGGAACATGCAGCGCGCCAATGACCGCCTGGGCGCAGACCCTGCGGATGCGCCTGGTACCCGAGCAGGCGCACGGTCGGCTGTTCGCTCTGCTGCGAACGGTGATGCAGGCCACGCCGCCGCTGGGCGCCGGGCTGGCCGCGGCGACCATGCGCCTGGGGGGCGCTGCCACCGTGTGGGCCGTCGTGGCCGCCATGGGCCTGCCCGCGCTCCTGTTCGCGCCCTGGCTGCTCACCGCACCAGCCGGGGAAGACGCTAGCGGCGGGCCGTCCGCTGACGCCGTCGGCCGGCCAGAATCTGGTGCGCCGCGTTCCGCCCGGGAATCCCGGTGACCCGCCACCGCGCAAGCCCCAGATCCCGCCACTGGAACAATCTTCGGGTGCCCCTGACCCGCCCTCGCCGGGAGGCGATCAGCACACGGTGGTGCTCGGTGCTCCGTACACGGTCACTGGTGCATCGTGCTGGGCTGCACTGTAAGAAGGGGAGTCGAACCCCATACGCTGCCCGCCGCGTACGCCAGGAAGGCCGAATATGCCGTCGGCCCGCCGGCTCTGTGCTCGCCTCGCCTCATCCGGCTACCTGCTCCCGAAGACCACGCATGTGGCGGCCGCTAGTCCATCAGCTCCGTCTCCCAGTTCGCCTGCTGAAGCCGGACATCAAGTTCCCGATGCTGCTTGGCGGCCTCATCGGCAGCCGCCCGCAACTCGCTGACCGTGACCGCCGACACATACCGCAGCTCCGACCGCATCTGGCGGACCATCCCCGGCCCGGAGCCGCCGGAGGCCGCATCGGCCACCGAGGTGTACAGCGCGTGCCGCCACCGCAGAACGTCGCGGCGGGCGATCGCGTCGGTCACCGTCGTCTGCTCGTCGAGCATGGTGGCGGCGTTGGTGCGGTTGATCCTGCGGATCAGATCCTCCAGCTCGGCCAGCACCCGGTCCGCCTCGGCCAGCAACTCCCGCGCGTCCTCGGCCGGGGGCTCACCCTCCTGGTAGCGCGCGTTGGCCTGCGCCCGGGACCGCAGCTGCTCGAACCGCCTGGTCGCATCGCTGCGTACGGCGAGCGCCTCGGCTAGCTTCATGGGTCGCACCTCCTGTCCGGCGTCGGCTGTCAGTGTGCTCCCGGCGCCGGCCATCCGCACCCCGATTTCGTGCTTCCCGGTGTTGTCTGCGGGAACGGCCGGGACGTTATGGGGCTGCTGGGTGGATGATCGCTGCACGACGGCGATGAGCATGCTGTACCTGCTGCGGTGGGTTGTTTGGGCCCGTGACGGTGGTATGCCGGCTCGCAGGGCGGTGATCCGCTGGGGAGTGCGGCTGTTCCGCCGGGAGTGGCGCCAGCAGTTGCTGGTGGTCGGCTTGCTCACCGTGGCGGTGGCCGCGATGGTTATGGGCTCTGCGGTGGCAACGGCTGCTCCGGGCCAGCCGGGCGAGGCGACGTTCGGGACTGCTACGGCGATGATCACGCTGCCGGGTTCCGATCCGCGTCTTGCTGCGGACGTCGCGGCCATCAGGCAGCGGCATGGCACGGTTGATGTCATCGAAAGCGAGAACCTGAGCACCGGGACCACGCAGGACGTGCAGCTTCGGGCGGAGGATCCGCGCGCTGCGTTTGGTTCGCCGATGCTGGCCCTGGTCTCGGGGCGGTACCCGGCCGCGCCCGGGCAGGTGGCGCTGACCGGCGCTGTTGCGGACCTGTACGGGGTGCGCAGGGGCGGTGTGGTGCGTCTGGCGGGACGGTCCTACCGGGTGAGCGGGATCGTGGAGAACCCGGGCAACCTGCTGGATGAATTCGCGCTGGTCGAGCCCGGGCAGGTTACCGATCCCACGCAGGTGTCGATCCTGCTGGACGCCCAGCGGGGCGGCATCGCGGGCCTGCCGTCCGCCGCGGCGGTGTCTTACCCGGGCACCGATGGTTCGGGCATCAGACCCGCGGTGATCGCGCTCGCGGCGTCTGTGCTGGGCCTGGTGTTCATCGGCCTGGTCGCGGTCGCCGGGTTCACGGTCATGGCGCAGCGGCGGCTGCGTGCCCTGGGCATGCTCAGCTCTCTCGGCGCCACCGGCCGCAACATCCAGCTCGTCATGGTCGCCAATGGCGCCGCCGTCGGCGCGGCGGCCGTGATCGCCGGAGGGGTCGCCGGCTTCGGCGCCTGGCTGGCGTATGTTCCGCACCTGCAGGCGGCCACGGGCCACGTGATCGACCCGCTGGCGCTGCCCTGGTGGGTGATCATCACCGGGATGGCGCTCGCGGTGATCACCACCATGCTGGCCGCCCGCCAGCCAGCGCGCACGGTCGCACGGGTTCCGGTGGTCGCTGCGCTGTCTGGCCGCCCGCCGCGGGCGAACGCCGTGCACCGGTCCGCGCGGGCGGGCCTGGCCACGCTCGCCGCCGGGCTGGTCCTGCTGCTGTTGTCCGGCGGCACGGGCGCTGGTGGCCCTGGCTCCCGGCTGATCGGCCTGATCGCCACGTCGGCCGGGATGTGCCTGCTGGCGGGTATCTGCGTGACGGTCCTGGGCGGGGCCGCTGGGCCGCGGTTGCCAGTGGCCGTACGCATCGCGCTGCGTGACCTGGCGCGCTACCGGGCGCGCTCTGGCGCCGCACTGGCCGCGGTGAGCTTCGCGGTGTTCCTGGCCATGCTGATCACCCTGGGCGCGAGCTTCCGGTTCTCCATGGCGCTGGACTGGACCGGGGAGAACCTGACCTCCAGCCAGCTCATCGTCTACACGAACGCACACGGTGGCGGGCGAACGGCGGGCCTGCCGGGGGCCCTCAGGGGCCGGCAGCACAGACCCAGCCGCGAACTGGCGTGCGGGCGCTGCACGCGCAGGTGACCACGCTCGCGTCCCAGTTGCGCGCCCGGCCAGTGCTTCCCCTGTACACCGCGGCACCCGCTCACCCGGGCCCGGGGCCAGGGACTTCTGCCACGCTGGTGCAGGTCGGTACCGTGCGGGACAACTTCAGCGGCACCGTGTACGTGGCGACCCCGGCGCTGCTGGCCGGGTACGGGATCAAGCAGAACGAGATTGGCGCCAGCACCGACATCCTCACCATGCACGCCGTCCAGGCCCTGCACGCGACGATGCTGCTGAGCCGCCGCCGGCGCGTCAGGGCTCACCCGCCGCACGATTACCAGTGCGACCGCGGTCGCGCTCGCGCTGCTTGGAGCCGTGCTCGGCTCGGCGGTGGCCTTCGCCGCGATCGTAGCCTGGGCGCTGACGCCGATCGGCGGGGCTGAGTCCCTACTGGCCGTTTCGCACTGCCTCAGCCCACAGCTGGAGGTCCCGCGAATCACGGACAGCAACCTTTGCCGCGCGGATCATCGTGGCCAGGTCTCCGCGCGAGCAGATGAGGATGTTGAGGACCACGTCGTCGGGTGGGGTGACCTCCTGGTAGCAGTCGTGCCACGCGTACTCGGTCAGCTCAAGCAGGTCCAGGCCAGTGGATGCCTGAGAGGAGCCGAGCACAGACTCCACCAGGGGTGCCCGCTCCGCGCGGCGCGCGTCTCTTCCGATCGTCACCACGTGCCTCCCTGGAAGTACAGTCCCGGCCAAACTTTTGCGCCGACCAGGTGCCGGATCTACGCAGGGCTCGGCCTTTGCCGGTTCTGCGGTGACCTGACGCCAGGCGCCGTCACTGAGCCGGGTGGTGCCGATCCACCCACTGAGCTCGCGCGAGATCTTCGACCTCGGGCAGGTCCAAATTCACCACCACGGGTTCCTGG
>Ga0070709_10000529_pt1 | contig 22485 bp, 17 predicted proteins | sample LARL51metaG_FD_65449 | JGI IMG/M metagenome (GOLD analysis project Ga0070709, IMG submission 65449) | Corn, switchgrass and miscanthus rhizosphere microbial communities from Kellogg Biological Station, Michigan, USA - LAR L5-1 metaG | ecosystem: Host-associated > Plants > Roots > Rhizosphere ... | reverse complement strand
ACCTCGATCTGCGTCCGCTTCATGTTCGGCCACTCGTTCTCGACCTGGCGGCTGCATCTGCGCGGCGAGACCATTCGCGGTGCCAACGATGTCGGCTGGCTGCGCAATCTGACCGTCGAACGGATGATGCGCAGCGACGTCGGAAAAGTTCCCTCGACGACGACAATCGCCGGTGCGCGGCGCGAATTCGTGCTGGGGTCGCGGCCGGCCATCGCGGTGGTCAACAATTCCGACGACTATCTCGGCCTGGTGCTGCTGCCCGAATTGTATCTGGGCGAGCTCGACTCGATCGCGGATGAAATCCAGGTGATCGAGCTCGCCCGCTACACCGACGTGGCGCTGCTGCCGGAAATGAACGTCAAGACCGCGATGCGGATGTTCGACGACGCGGAAGCCGAGGTGCTCGCGGTGCTGGAATCCGCCGAGAGCCGCAAGGTGGTCGGCTTCCTGACCGAATCCTTCGCCCGCCGCCGCTATGTCGAGGAGATCGACCAGGCAACCCGCGGTGTCCTCGGCGCGTTGTCATAAAAGCTGCCATAGAAATTGCCCCAAATTGATGCGAAGCGGCGCTTAGAAGCAGCGTCAGCAGACGGCATTGAACTGGAGCCGCGTCAGAGGTGCGCTCCCTCCCCTCGCAACCGGGGTTTACCCCGGTTGCGCATCAAAAATACGCAAGTCGGGCAGGCCCGACTTGCGGCGGGGGAGGGGGTAACCCACGGCCAACTGAGTCCGGGGAGGCCCACCCCATAGCCGAAGCTTTGCTTCGGCGTCTCTTAAGGACGGCCGCCGAAGGCGGCCTATGCCCTCCCCGCAAGGGGGAGGGGAGCTGGCAGCTACCCGAGCGGCAGCAAGCGAGGACGAACATGCGATATCACGCCATCGCGGCAATGGCCGTAGCAGAGCTCCTTCTTTCAGCGGCGAGCGCACAGACCGCCGATCCGCCGGTGCTGAAAGGCAAGGACGCGTTCGGCAGCTGGCGCGACGACAAGCCCGGCACGATCCGCCTGATCCGCCCCGAGGATCTGCCGCCGCCCGGCGCGACGCGCTCGGCCTCGAACGGCTCGCGCATCGTGCGGCGCCCGGCTGAGGCTGTTCCGCAGGTCCCGCCGGGCTTCAAGATCGAGCTGTTCGCGCAAGGCCTGAGCGGTCCGCGCACCATCCGCATCGCGCCGAACGGCGACATCTTCGTCGTCGAATCCGAGGCTGGCCGCATCCGCGTGTTTCGTGCGGGCGATGGCGCGGCCAAGCCGGCGGAGGCGACATATGTCAGCGATCTCAACTATCCCTTTGGCATCGCGTTCTATCCGTCGGGCGATGATCCGAAATGGTTTTATGTCGCCAACACCGACAGCGTGGTGCGCTTTCCCTATCATGCCGGGGACGTGAAGGCGTCGGGGCCTGCGGAAACCATCGTGCAAAACCTTCCCGAAGGCGGCCACGCCACCCGCGACATCGCCTTCACCAGGGACGGCAGCCGGATGCTGGTGTCGGTCGGCTCCGGTAGCAATGTCGGGGAGGGGACGGGCCGGCCGCCGGGCGGGCTCGAGACCTGGGCGAGCCAGCATGCGCTCGGTGCGACCTGGGGCTATGAGACCGATCGCGCCGGCGTGCTGTCCTTCGATCCCGAGGGCAAGCACAAGAGCGTGTTCGCGACGGGCATTCGCAACTGCGTCGCGCTGGTCGTGCAGCCGCAAAGCGGCGAGCCCTGGTGTGCGACCAACGAGCGCGACGGGCTCGGCGACGATCTCGTGCCGGACTACGTCACCCGCGTGCGCGAAGGCGCGTTCTATGGCTGGCCGTGGTACTATCTCGGCGCCCACGAGGATCCGCGCCAGATAGGCCAGCGGCCCGACCTGAAGGACAAGATCACGGTCCCTGACGTGCTGCTGCAGTCGCATTCGGCGCCGCTCGGGCTCACCTTCTACGAGGGCGGCAACTTTCCCGCGGAGTATCGCGGCGATGGTTTTGTCGCCGCGCACGGCTCGTGGAACAGAGCAAAGCGCACCGGCTACAAGGTCGTGCGCATCCGCATGAAGGATGGCGTGCCGACGGGCGAATATGAGGACTTCGTCACCGGCTTCGTGCTCGACGACCGCGACGTCTGGGGCCGGCCGGTCGGCGTTGCCGTCGCCCATGACGGCGCGCTCCTGATCTCCGACGATGCCAATGGCACGATCTGGCGCGTGACCCACGAGTGACTGCGTGCGTCAATCTGCTGAGGTGGTGCCACAAACACCGCGGTCATGCCCCGCGAAAGCGGGGCATCGAGTATGCCGCGGGTTCTCGGTGAAGCACGACTGTCTCTGGAATACCGGATCGCCCGGTCAAGCCGGCGATGACAGATGAATGGTTGCTTGACATCTTGGATCCGAAAGCTCGTCCGCCGTCATTCCGGACAAGCTCGGCGGTAGCGCGCCGGCGAGCGTAGATCCGGGACCCATAACCACTGGCTGTCGTGATGGCACATTGGCAGGCAGTGAGTGTCACAATGCAAGCCTGTGGTTATGGGTCCCCGCTCCAGTGCGCAATTGCGCACAAGGCGCGGACGACATCGAGTGCCCTGAAACGCCGCTCTCGTCATTGCGAGGCGCAAAGCGCCGAAGCAATCCAGAGTCGTTTGCGTGGCTCTGGATTGCTTCGCGGAGTTATCATCGGGCGGCGCTACGCGCCGACCCGTTGGCTCGCAATGACGGAAGCCGTCACCCCCTTCGCACGCTCGCGCCGCCATCGACTGGAAGCGTCACGCCGGTGATGAAGGAGGCTTCGTCGGAGGCGAGGAACAGCGCAGCGTTGGCGACGTCCCAGGCGGTGCCCATCTTCTTGCGCAGCGGCACCTTGCTGTCGCGCTCGGCGGCGACCTCGGCGCGGCTCTTGCCCCACTCGCGGGCGCGGGTCTCGACCGCCATCGGGGTATCCATCAATCCCGGCAGGATGACGTTGGCGCGGATGCCGAACTCGGCGTTCTGGTAGGCGAGCTGCTCGGTGAAGGCGATCATCGCGGACTTGGTCGCCTTGTAGGCGACATACGGGTAGGTCGTGATCGCCGCCATCGAGGAGATGTTGATGATGGCGCCGCTGTTCTGCCGGCGCATGATCGGGATGACATGTTTCGCAGCGAGGATGCAGCTCTTCAGGTTGATGGCGACGACGCGGTCGAACGCTTCCTCGGTGAGCGCAAGCAGGTCGGCATCGCCGCCGCCGAGGCTGACGCCGACATTGTTGTGCAGGATGTCGATCCTGCCCCAGCGGTCGATGGTCTCGGCGACCATCGCCGCGATCTCGGCGTTTTTGGTCACATCGGCCTTGAAGGCGAGCGCAGTGCCGCCCTTGGCCGCGATCAGGTCGACGGTCTCCTGCGCGGAGGCGAGATGATGGTCGACGCACAGGACCTTGGCGCCTTCACGCGCAAAGGTGAGCGCGGTGGCGCGGCCGTTACCCATGCCCGCGCCCGGGCTCTGGCCGGCGCCGACGATGATGGCAATGCGGTCTTTCAGACGCATCGTGATTCTCCTTTGCATCTTGTCCGCGGACGAACCAGCGCGTGCGCCTATTTGCGCGGCTTGCCGGGGCGGCAGTTGAAGGCGCGGCGGAATCCGGCGGCCTGGGCATCGTCCTCGGAGCAGAACCAGCGGTCCGGCTTGGTCGTGCCGGCGTAGCTCAGGCAGCCCTGCAGATGATAGATGCCGACATTGCCGGTAAAACGCGCGCGCGCCGCGAGCTTGGCCTTGATGTTGCAGCTTCCGGGCATCACGGGATCGTCGGGAAACAGCACGGCGCGAATTTCGCCGTCGCGATCGGCGCGGCAGGCCGCGCCCAGCAGCACGCTGTCCTTCTTGCCATTGCGAAAATCCTGCGGGGCGACGAAGCAGCCCTTCCAGAGGCCGCGCTTGGCCTCGCGCGCCGCCTTCGCATCCTCGCTGAACTGGGACTTGCCGAGACCATCGACGCTTGCCGCGAGACCCTGTCGGACCAGCTGCTGGTTGAGGCTGACACCGTCGCCTTCGATCGTGCACAGGCCGGCGTGCCGCCTCCTGAGAATCTTGTCGGGGCCGAGATCGTCGCAATGGACGCTGCGGCCGTCGATCAGTTTTGCGAGCTGATCACGCGCCTCGATGCCGCAGGTCCAGGGATCGGCGTGGTCGTCGATGCAGGTCTGGTCGATCTCCGGCGCATCGGCACCGTCGAGGCGGAATGTGGTGTCGCCAAGCTGGATGGTGGTGCCGTCGCGGACGAGGGCGGTGGCAGAGAGGCCGGGAGCCGGAGAGGAAAGCAGGATGACGAGAACGAAAAACGACCAGATCGGAAACAAGTATCGTCGTAATCGCATGCTTCTCTCGCCCGCGTGCAAGGGGGTCTTGTCGGATGTCTCTTAGCATATCCGCATGTCGCAACACCAACGCCATCCACGCTTTCCCGGCATGGACGCCCTCTTTTCCGGCGCCTTTACTCGCCACCCGGTCTGATCCTATCGTTGCAGGGCAAAGGCCCGGTCGCCCGCGAAGCGGCGACCATGCGAGGTTCGGGAGCGAAACGATGGCCCAGGCAGACGCGCTGCGGGGCGGGCACCGGTCGATCGACGTCAGCGACCCCGGGCTCTACCAGGACGACATCTGGCGGCCGCTGTTTGCAAAACTGCGCCGCGAGGATCCGGTGCATTTCTGCGAGGCCTCGCCATTCGGCCCGTACTGGTCGGTGACCCGTTATGATGACATCCTCGAGGTTGAGCTGGATCACGACAACTACTCGTCGAGCCAGGAACTCGGCGGCATCCAGATCGCGGATCAGCCGAAGGGGCAGGAGATTTCGAGTTTCATCAGGATGGATCCGCCGGGGCACACGGCGCATCGCCGCACGGTGGCGCCGATCGTCGCGCCATCGAATCTTGGCAATCTCGAACCGCTGATCCGCGCCCGCACCGCCAAAGTGCTCGATGGCCTGCCGCGCAAGGAGACATTCGACTGGGTCGAACGCGTGTCCATAGAGCTCACCAACATGATGCTGGCGACCCTGTTCGATTTCCCGTTCGAGGACCGGGCGAAACTGACATGGTGGTCCGATGTGGCGATTGCCAATGACGGTTCGCCCGATGCGGTCGTGCATTCGAACGAAGAGCGCCTCGCCGAACTCGGCAAGATGGCGGACTATTTCCGCGGACTCTGGGATGAGCGGGCCAGCGCGCCGCAGGCATTCGACCTGATTTCCATGCTGGTGCATTCGGAAGCAACGCGGAACATGCCGCCGCGGGAGTTCGTCGGCACGCTCGCTCTCCTGATCGTCGGCGGCAACGACACCACCCGCAATTCGATGAGCGCCGGGTTGATGGCGATGGTCGAGAACCCGGGTCAGTTCGAGCTGGTGCGGCAGCGCCGCGAGCTGATCCCGAGCCTCGTCAGCGAGATCATCCGCTATCACACGCCGGTGTTGCACATGCGCCGTACCGCGCGCAAGGATGTCGAGCTCGCCGGCCACCGCATCGCGGCGGGCGACAAGGTGGTGATGTGGTACATCTCCGGCAACCGCGACGAGAGCAAGATCGACCACGCCGACGCGTTCGTGATCGATCGTATCAAGCCGCGCCAGCATCTCGCCTTCGGCGCCGGCATCCATCGCTGCGTCGGCGACCGGCTCGCCGAGCAGCAGCTCAGGATTCTCTGGGAGGAAATATTGCAACGGGATCTTCGCTTCGAGATCATCGGACCGCCAAAACGGCTCTATTCGAATTTCATTCGCGGCATCCGCGCGCTGCCGGTAAGGATCGTGAATTGAACAGTCATTGCGAGGAACGAAGCGACGAAGCAATCCAGAGCCTCTCCGCGGTAAGATTCTGGATTGCTTCGCTTCGCTCGCAATGACGACGGAAGGAGATGGCTAGGCGAATGGGAATGAACGATCCGGTCGATGTCCTGATCATCGGCGCCGGCGCCTCCGGTGCCGCGGTCGCCTGGAGCCTGGCCGACACCAAGATGCACATCCTCTGCCTGGAGCAGGGCGGCTGGATGAAACCGTCAGACTACCCGAGCAATAAGCGCGATTGGGAGGCGCGTTTCTACGGCGACTACTCGCCGAGCCCGAATATTCGCGCGCGGCCGGAGGATTACCCGATCAACGAGGACAACTCGCCGATCAAGGTCGTCAATTTCAACGGCGTCGGCGGTTCGACCGTGATGTACACGGCGCATTTTCCGCGGCTGCACCCGTCCGACTTTCGCGTGAAAACGCTCGATGGCATCGCAGACGACTGGCCCATCGATTACGACATCCTGGCGCCGTTCTTTGCCGAGAACGACCGCATCATGGGCGTCTCGGGCCTTAATGGCGATCCGGCGTTTCCGCCAAAGGAGTCGCCACCGATGCCGCCCTTGCCGCTCGGCCGCTCCGGCACGATTTTTGCGAAAGCGATGAACGAGCTCGGCTGGCACTGGTGGCCGTCGGACACCACGGTTGCGACCGCCGACTATGAAGGCCGTGCCCGCTGCATCAACCTCGGCCATTGCACGCCGGCTTGCGCGCAGGGCGCGAAGGCCTCGACCGACATCACCTATTGGCCGCTGGCGCTGCGCGGCGGTGTCGAACTGCGCACGCATTGCCGGGTTCGCGAGATCACGACCAACGAGCACGGCATGGCCGCGGGCGTCGTCTACTACGACAAGGATGGTGTCGAGCAATTCCAGGGCGCCGAAGTGGTGGTGATCGCCTGCAACGGCGTCGGCACGCCGCGGCTGCTGTTGAACTCGGCCTCGGGACGTTTTCCGCACGGGCTTGCCAATTCGAGCGGGCTGGTCGGCAAGAATCTGATGTTTCATCCCTACGCCCAGCTCTACGGCTATGTCGACGAGCCGACCGACGGCAACCGCGCGCCGCCGACCTGTCTCTGGAGCAAGCAGTTTTACGAAACCGATCCGTCGCGCGACTTCGTCCGCGGATATACGCTGCAGTTCGTGCGCGGCTGCGGTCCGATCTTCGAGGCCGTCACCAGCGAGGCCAGGGGGATTCTGCCGTGGGGCGCTGAACATCATGCGGTTTTCCGCAGGCTCAACGGCCACCGGCTCGGCGTCTCGGCGATCTGCGAGGACCTGCCCGAGGAACACAACCGCGTCACACTTGATCCGGAGCTGAAGGACAGTCACGGCATTCCGGCGCCAAGGGTCGACTACTCGATCGGCGAGAACTCGGCAAAAATGATCGAGCACGGACTTGCACGAGGCAAGGAGCTGCTCGCGGCGGCCGGCGCGACGAACATCTGCATCAACAGTCCGATCCTCTATGGCGGCTGGCATCTGCTCGGCACCGCGCGCATGGGCAGCGATCCCGCGCGCTCCGTGGTCAATGAATGGGGCCGCGCGCACGATGTGAAGAATCTCTTCATCGTGGACGGCAGCGTCTTCGTCACCTCGGGCGGCGTCAACCCGACCTCCACCATCCAGGCCATCGCGCTCTACATTGGCGACCAGATGAAGCAGCGCCTGGCCAATCTGTTTGATTGAGGTGCCGATGTCCGAAACCATCCTCACGCCGGCACAGCGCGATGACCTCTGCGTCGTCGCCGCGATGATGATCCCGGCAAGCGCGGACTACGACGTCCCCGGCGCCGACGATCCAGTCATCCAGGCCGACATGCTCGCAACCCTCGGCCGCGACACGCGGGCCGTGGCCGCCGCGCTCGATCACCTGGCGCGCCTTGCCGGAAAGCCCTTGGGCGATCTCGATGATGCGACGCGCGATGCGGTGGCCAAAGAGTTTCGCGCCACCGGCGGGGCGGCCGCGGCGACGCTCAGCCGCGTCGTGCTGCAATGCTATTATCGCGACGATCGCGTGCTGCGCTCGCTCAATCTCGAACTGCGAGCGCCATTTCCTTTGGGCTACACGCTCGAGCAGGGCGACTGGTCGCTGCTCGATGCCGTGAAGGCGCGACCGGCGATGTGGCGGAAGGTGACGTGATGTCTCAGCGAGCCGACGATCTTCATCACACAGGCATCACCCGCCGCAGCCTGCTGGCCAGTGCAGCGCTGCTGATCACCACGACCGGGGCGGGCGCGCGCGTCGTTACAAAAGTGCTGCCGTGGCGGCCCAACGAGGCCTATCCGGTGAAGCCGGTCGTTCCCGGCGGCTACCTGTTCTTCACGGCGATCGAGGCGGCCACCGTGGACGCGATCGTCGATCGCCTGATCCCGACCGACGAACTGGGGCCGGGCGCCAAGGATGCCGGCGTCACCACCTTCATCGACCGCCAGCTCACCGGGCCCTATGGCGGGCACGACTGGCTCTACATGCAGGGACCGTTCTCCGAAAAACCGCTGCCGACGCAAGGCCTGCAGTCGCCGCTGACACCACGCCAGCAATATCGGCTGGGTCTTGCCGCGCTGCATGGCTATTGCACGGCGACCCATGGCGGTCGCGGCTTCATCCAGATCAATCCGGAGGAGCAGGACAAGCTGCTTGCGGCAATGGAGAAGGGCGAGGTCAGCTTTCCGAACTTTTCCAGCCGCACGCTGTTCGGCGCGATCTACGCCAACACCATGGAGGGCTACTTCGCCGATCCGATCTATGGCGGCAATCGCGACATGGCCGGCTGGAAGCTGGTCGGCTTTCCCGGCGTCCGCTACGATTTTCGCGACGTGATCGAGAAGCCGAACGAGGCCTACATGCTGCCGCCGGTCAGCCTGCAGGGCCGGCCGGCCTGGGGAGAGCGCTGATGGCCCGTCGTCTCCCGCGCAAGGACGTCGTCGTCATCGGCCTCGGCTGGACCGGATCGATCGTCAGCCTCGAACTCGCCCGCAGCGGTCTCGACGTCGTCGCGATCGAGCGGGGTCCGTGGCGCGACACCGCGACCGATTTCAACATCGGCACCGCCGCGGACGAACTCCGCTACGCCGTGCGCCACGACCTGTTCCTGCGCCCGAAGCAGGAAACGCTGACCATGCGCAACAACCCTTCGCAGACCGCGCTGCCGATCCGAAAGTGGGGCAGTTTCCTGCCGGGCAATGGCGTGGGCGGCGCTGGGTTGCACTGGAATGGCCAGACCTGGCGCTTCCTGCCGGACGATTTCCGCATCCGCAGCCACATGATCGAGCGCTATGGCGCCACCATTCTGCCCGAGGGCAATCACATCCAGGATTGGCCGGTCTCCTATGCGGAACTCGAGCCCTACTACGACAAGTTCGAATATGTCGCCGGCATTTCCGGCAGGGCCGGCAACATCAAGGGCGAAATCCAGAGCGGCGGCAATCCGTTCGAAGGCGCGCGCGCACGCGACTATCCGACGCCGCCGATGAAACAAGGTTTTCAGCAGGAGCTGTTCGCCAAGGCGGCGAACGATCTGGGCCTGCATCCGTTCCCGCGGCCGTCGGGCAACATCTCCGTCGCCTACACCAATCCCTATGGCTGCAGCATGGCGCCGTGCACCTATTGCGGCTTCTGCGAATGGTTCGGCTGCGCCAATTATTCCAAGGCGTCGCCGCAGGCCTGCGTGCTGCCGGCGCTGATCCGCCAGCCCAGTTTTGAGGCCCGCACCGAATGCGAGGTGACCAGGGTCAGTCTGTCCGGCGACGGCAAGATGGCAACGGGCGTTATTTATGTCGATGCGGACGGCGTGGAATGGGAGCAGCCCGCCGATCTCGTGCTGGTCTGCGCTTACAGCCTGTTCAACGTGCGCCTGCTGCTGCTGTCCGGCATCGGCAAGCCCTATGATCCGGTGAAGGACGAGGGCGTGGTCGGGCGCAATTATGCCTATCAGACCGGGTCGGGCACGACCGCGTTCTTCGAGGACGTGAAATTCAATCCCTTCGCCGGGGCCGGCTCGCTCGGCATCGCGCTCGACGACTACAACAGCGACAATTTCGACCATAGTCCGCACGGTTTTGTCGGCGGCGCCTCGATCACCTGCGCCCACACCAATGGCCGGCCCATCCGCTTCCACCCGACCCCGCCGGGTACGCCGACCTGGGGCGGCGCCTGGAAGAAAGCAGTTCGCGACACCTATCAGAAGGTCGCAAATGTCAGCGCGCAGGGCAGCGTGATGAGCTATCGCAACAACTATCTCGATCTCGATCCGACCTACAAGGATCCGCTCGGCCGGCCGCTGCTGCGCATGACCTTCGATTACCAGGACAACGAGCGCAAGATGGCCAACTGGATGGCGGATCGCTGTGACGAGATCGCCAAGGCGATGGGCGCCAAGGCGACGCAGATCAATCGCCTCACCGGTTCGTGGTCCGTGGTGCCGTATCAGTCCACGCACAACACCGGTGGCGCGATCTTGGGGAGCGATCCCAAAACCAGTGCGCTCAACCGCTATCTGCAGTCCTGGGATGTGTCCAACGTGTTCGTCATGGGGGCGTCGGCCTTCCCGCAGAACGCGGGCTATAACCCGACCGGGACCGTCGGTGCGCTGACCTACTGGGCCGTTGACGCAATCCAAAACTATCTGAAGTCGCCCGGCCCCCTGGTGCAGCCATGAGTTTTGCAATGACAAGCGCTGATATGGCGCGGGCTGCGCGGCACGGCGCTGCGATCGTGATCGCGTCCTTGATGATCCCGGCCGCTGCGCTGGCTGATCCGGACAATTATGTCGAGATCGCGCGCGGCAAGGCGCTGGCGACGGCCGGAGACTGTGTGGCGTGCCATACCGCGCCTGGCGGCACGCCATTCGCAGGCGGCCTGGCATTGCAGACGCCGTTCGGCCCGATCATGACGGCGAACATCACACCGGACAGTACCACCGGCATCGGCAGCTGGTCCGCCGACGATTTTTCGCGCGCGATGCATGAGGGCAGGCGACCGGGCGGCGCCTATCTCTATCCGGCGTTTCCGTATCCCTTTTACACGCGGGTGGCGCGCACGGACACCGATGCGATCTACGCCTATCTGCGCTCGCTCGCCCCGGTGGTCAATCGCGTCAACCGCAACACGCTGCCGTTCCCGTTCAATATCCGCTTGTCGATGCTCGGCTGGAATGCGCTGTTTTTCAAGCCTGCCGGTTTCGTTCCCGAGCCTGGACGCTCGGAGGAGTTCAACCGCGGTGCCTATCTGGTCGAAGGCCTCGGCCATTGCGGCGCCTGCCACACGCCGCTCAACGTGCTTGGCGCCAACAAGGCCGATCAGTATCTGCAAGGCAGCCAGATCGATCATTGGACTGCACCCAACATCACCAACGACCGGCAGGCCGGCCTTGGCAAATGGTCGGTCGATGAGACCGTGCAATATCTGAAGACCGGGCAGGCGCGCGGCAGCATCGCGAGCGGGCCGATGAAGGACGTCGTCGAGAACTCGACCTCGAAAATGCCGGAGGCCGACCTCAAGGCGATCGCGGTCTATCTGAAGGAGCGTGGCGCCGAGGGGCCGCCCGCATCGGCGGCGCTGTTGTCCTCGGATGCGCGCATGAAAATCGGCGAAGCTGTTTTCGTCGACACCTGCGCCGCCTGTCACAAGCGCAGCGGCGAGGGCGTTGCGCATCTGTTTCCGCGGCTCGCCGGCAACGTGATCGCGACCCAGGACGATCCGGCCTCGCTGATCCGGATCATCATCACGGGTGGACGCGGCGCGGCGACCGATGCGACGCCGACGGCGCCTGCGATGCCGTCCCTGGGCTACCGGCTCGGGGATGAACAGGTGGCCGCGGTCGTCACTTACGTGCGCAACAGCTGGGGCAACGCGGCCTCGCCCGTCACGGCCGCGATGGTCAAGGCCTTGCGCGAGCGCGTATCTGCCGCGCGCGAATGAGCGGCCCGGTTCCATCGGGCTTGCGGAGGAGGTGCAGGGCACCCATCTGACAAACCCGAAGGAAAATCGCCATGTTGGATATCACCTCAAATGTCTGGGACGACGGACAGCCGTCAGCCCGCCCCCCTGAAGCCGACGCCTCTGACGATCAGGCTCTGCTTGATGCCTATTCCAATGCCGTGATCGGCGTGACCGAGCGCGTCGGCCCGGCCGTCGTGCGCGTCGAAACCGGGCCTCTGGTGCGGACGGCGCGCGAACGCGGCGGTCTCGGTTCCGGTATCGTCATTTCGCCTGATGGGCTGGTCGTCACCAACAGCCACGTCGTCGGTTCTGCAAAGGAGATTCGCCTCCGCGATATCGAGGGCGTGGTGACGGAAGCGCGCGTGCTCGGCGTCGATCCCGACACCGATCTTGCGCTTTTGCGCGCCAGCGGCGCGCGCGACCTGCCCTATGCCTCGCTCGGCAATTCCAAGAGCCTGCGGCGCGGCCAGCTCGTGGTCGCGATCGGCAATCCGCTCGGCTTCGAATCCACGGTCACCGCGGGCGTGGTGTCGGCGCTCGGCCGCTCCATCCGCTCGGTCTCGGGCCGCACCATCGAGGACGTGATCCAGACTGACGCGGCGCTCAACCCGGGCAATTCCGGCGGCCCGCTGGTGTCCTCGCAATCGGAGGTGATCGGGATCAACACCGCCATCATCAACGGTGCGCAGGGCATCTGCTTTGCGGTCGCCAGCAACACCGCGCAGTTCGTGCTGTCGGAGATCATCCGGCACGGCTATGTCCGCCGCGCCTATATCGGCGTCGCCGGCCAGACCGCGCCGGTGCCGCGGCGCCACGCGGTCAATGCCGGGGTCGAGAACAAGATGGGCGCGCTGCTGGCGCAGATCGAACCGGACGGGCCGGCAGCGCAGGCCGGGCTTCTGCCGGGCGACGTCGTGATCAAGCTGGATGGTGTCGAGATCAACGGCGTCGATGACCTGATCCGCGTGCTCGATCGCGACCGCATCGGCCGGATGCTGGCGATGGACGTGCTGCGGCTCGGGCGCTTGCGGGCGATCGATATCAACCCCGTCGAGCGCAAGCCCGCGGCGCGTGCGGCGCTGGTGCCGTGATGAGCGTGCCGGCGGCGGTCGCTACTCCGCGGCCGCCGCAAAACGGGCGTTCTCAAGCTCCGCCTCAAGCCGCGCTTTCTCGGCCAAGGCCTTGGCAATGCTCGCGTCCTTGACATGGCCGTAGCCGCGGATCGTCTCGGGAATGCGCGCCAGGCGTGCCAGCAGCGGAAGCTGTTCGGGCTTGAGTGCCGCAAGATGAGCATCGATCATGGCAAGATAATCCGCGATCAGCTTGCGCTCGTTCCTTCGCTCGGCGGTATAGCCGAACGGGTCAAACGCCGTGCCGCGCAAAAACTTCAGCCGGGCCAGCCCGCGCAAGGCATGGATCATCCAGCCGCCATAGTCCCGCTTCCGCAGATGGCCGGTCGCCTTGTCGCGGCGGCTCAGGATCGGCGGCGCAAGGTGGAATTTCAGCGTGAAGTCTCCTTCGAACTTCTCCGCGAGTTTCCCTGCAAAACTGCCATCGGTGTAGAGCCGCGCCACCTCGTATTCGTCCTTGTAGGCCATCAGCTTGAACAGGTTTCTTGCAACGGCCTCGGAGAGTTCATGGGACGCGGGCGCGATCCTCGCCTCGGCGGTGCGGACCTTGTCGACGACCGTGAGATAGCGCAGCGCGTAGGCCGCATTCTGATACTCCTTCAGGAACGCAGCGCGCCCATCGATGATCTCGTCGAGCGTCCTGGCCGGGCTCGCGGGGCGGCTGCGGAACTGGAGGACGCTGCGCACGCGGGCGATGTCGTGGGCGGCGAGCCGGCCCCAGGTGAAGGCCTGCTTGTTCATCTCGACTGCGGCGCCGTTGATCTCGATCGCGCGCAGGATCGCTTCCAGCGACAGCGGAATGGTTGCTTTCTGGAAGGCCAGGCCGAGCATGAAGGCATTGGTGGCGATGCTGTCGCCCATCAGCGCCGAGGCGATGCCGGTGGCGTCGATGATCTCCAGATTTTGCCCGCCGACGGCCTCGCGCAGGCGGGTCTGCATTGCGGCCAGCTCGAAGTCGATGTCGGGGTTCTGCACAAAACTTGCCGTCGGCTGCAGGTCGGCGTTGACGAAAGCCCTGGTCACGCCGCGCTCGATGCGGGACAGCGCGGCTCCGCTGGTCGACACCACGATGTCGCAGCCGAGGATGAGGTCGGCTCCGCCGTTTCCGATCCGGACCGTCGCGATGTCCTCCGGCCTCCGCGCGATCTGGACATGGCTCATGACCGCGCCGTTCTTCTGCGCGAGCCCCGTGAAGTCGAGCGCCGAGCAGCCCTTGCCGTCGAGATGCGCGGCCATGCCGAGCAATGCGCCGATGGTGATGACCCCGGTGCCGCCGATGCCGGTGATCAGGATGGAATAGGGTCCATCGAGCGTACGCACAGGCGGCAGCGGCAGGTCGGCGAACAACTGTCCGGCATCGACAGCCGTTGTCTTGAGACGCTTCAGCGTGCCGCCATGCACCGTGACGAAGCTTGGGCAAAACCCTTCGACGCAGGAAAAATCCTTGTTGCAGTTGGACTGATCGATCTGGCGCTTGCGGCCGAACTCGGTGTCGAGCGGCTGCACCGAGACGCAGTTCGAGGCGACGGAGCAGTCGCCGCAGCCCTCGCAGACCAGATCATTGATGAAGACGCGCTTGGGCGGATCGGGATAGACGCCGCGTTTGCGCCGCCGCCGCTTCTCAGCCGCGCAGGTCTGGTCATAGATCAGGACCGTGAGCCCGTTGACCTCGCGCAGCTCACGCTGCAGTTCGTCCATCTCGCGGCGGTGATGGATGGTGGCTCCTTGCGGGAAATAACCGCGTGTCGGGTACTTGCCGGGATCGTCCGAGACGATGGCCACGCGCTTGGCGCCCTCGGCCCAGACCTGATGCGCAATCTGCGACACGTCAAAACTGCCCTCGGCGGGCTGGCCGCCGGTCATGGCGACCGCGTCGTTGTAGAGGATCTTGTAGGTGATGTTGACGCCGCTTGCGGCGGCCGCGCGCAGCGCCAGCAGGCCGGAATGGGTGTAGGTGCCGTCGCCGAGATTCTGGAAGATATGCGGTTCATTGGTGAACGGCGCCTGTCCGATCCAGTTGGCGCCTTCGCCGCCCATGTGCGTGATCGTCGCGGTGCGCCGGCTCGGGATCGACAGCGCCATGCCGTGACAGCCGATGCCGGCCATGGCGCGGCTGCCCTCGGGGATCTTGGTCGAGCTGTTGTGCGGACAGCCGGAGCAGAAATAGGGCGTGCGCTGCAGTCCCGCCGGACCTTGCGCCGTGGCCGGACGTTCGAAAGCCTCCAGCCGCGCCAGCCGCTGTTCCAGCACCGGGCTCTGGTGACCGAGCCGGCGGAGCCGTGCCACCAGCGCCGACGCCACGATGGTCGGATTGAGCTCGCCCTCGCTCGGCAGCAGCGGCGCGCCGGTCTCGTCGCGCTTGCCGACCACGGATGGACGTCGCGTGGCGTCCATGTTGTAGAGTATCCGCACGAGCTGGTCTTCGATGAAGCCGCGCTTCTCCTCGACCACCAGCACGTCCTGCAGGCCCTCGGCAAAGCGCTTGGCGCCGGCCTCTTCGGCCAGGTCAGCGCCACCTTATAGATGCGCAGGCCCAAGCCCTCGGCGTCACGGTCGCTGATGCCGAGATCGGCGAGCGCCTGCCGCAAGTCGAGATAGGCTTTTCCGGTTGCGATGATGCCGAGCCGCGCCGGCCTGCTGTCGAGCACGATGCGGTCGAACGTGTTGGCACGCGCAAAGGCTGCGACCGCCGCCATCTTCGGGCCGAACAGCCGCCGCTCCGCTTCCAGCGGCGGGTCGGGCCAGCGGATGTTCAATCCGCCCGGCGGCATCTCGAAATCCGTCGGCAGCACGATCTTCACGCGCGACGGGTCGCTGTCGATGGAGGCGGAACTCTCGACCGTCTCCGAAATCGCCTTGAAGCCGACCCAGCAGCCCGAGAAGCGCGACAGCGCAAAGCCGAGCAGGCCGAGATCGAGATAATCCTGCAGCGTCGCCGGATTGATGATCGGAATCATCGCGGCGGCAAAGATCGGCTCGCTCTGGTGCGCCAGGGTGGAGGACTGGCAGCCGTGATCGTCGCCGGCGAGCGCCAGCACACCGCCGTGCCGCGAGGAGCCGGCCGCATTGGCGTGCTTCAAGGCGTCGGTCGAGCGGTCGACGCCGGGGCCCTTGCCGTACCAGATGCCGAACACACCATCGACCTTGGCGCCCGGAAAGAGCCCAACCTGCTGGCTGCCCCAGACCGCCGTCGCGGCGAGATCCTCGTTGAGCCCGGGGACGAAAGCGATGTCCTGTGCCTGAAGGAACGACTTTGCACGCCACAGCGCGTGGTCGTACATGCCGAGCGGCGAGCCCCGATAGCCGGAGATGAAGCCCGCGGTGTTGAGCCCGGTGAGGCGATCGCGTTCGCGCTGCAGCATCGGAAGGCGGACCAGCGCCTGGACGCCGGACAGATAGATTCGCTTGGCTTCCACACGGTATTTGTCGTCCAGCCCCACCTGCAGCAGCGTCATTCCCGGCAATCTCCCCAAAACCTTGCTTTTGGCGCCTTGGCGCAGCCCGTAGTCAAAAGCATGGGCCGGCAATGTCAATATCGGACGGCGGCGACGCTGCCTTGCGGCAATCGCAATCGCCGGCTGATTGGCGCAGCAGCCGGCAGCGGCGGCGCGCGGGCGTCAGTGTGAGGGAGGGCGCGGCAGTGAAAGCGCTTCACTTACTAATGTTCATCGGTGTGCCGATGTGTGCTGTCCTCGTCGCGTTGGCAGAAGTACTCACGATCGAGATCGCGCACGCGGATTGGCCGCTCATCCATGAAATCCACGAGGCGATGCAGGCCATCGGGGCCGCGAACCAGGTCCTGTGTCGGATCGAATTGAGTGCCTTTCAAAATGTCCCAACGTTCGCGATATTTCCGGTTCAACTCATTGCCGTGCCAGTGATGCGTGATCAAGTCCGGGCACGAAGCCAACCTTCCGCTGGATGCAGATTTCTGCGACCGCTCCCCTAGGGGCGGCCGACGGCGGCGTATGCGGACCTGATTACGAGTAAGATTCAGGTGGAGGCATTGTGGTCATCGCAAGCAAGGACGAGTGCTTCATAACGGTCGTCGAGCGACCCGGTGGTTGTGACGGGCAACGGCTGTGGACGGAAAACGGTTGGCCACCGCGAGCGCCGCCCGCTCATCGGTTTCGAGGGAAATCTTTTGGGCGAGCATGACGTCACCTGGGACAAAGGTACCCTGAGGAACAAAGCACCAGCCTTTCTGGGCTGAACCGTTCTCGTCGAGTTCATCGACGTTCCCAGCCGTTCCGTGCCGGATGCGATACCTTGTTCCGGTATGGCAACCGACAACTTCGAAACAGCCGATCGCGTCGAGCTGTGCGCGCTGAGCAGGTGACAGCCATTCCCGCAGAAGGCGTTCGCCCCGCGCGTGCGCTGCATCCTCATCGAGCAAGCGCTTCCAACAATCACGTACCCGGCGGGCACGCTGCCCGAAGGCGCGCCGCCATAGCTCAAACATGATGAGCCCTGCTTCAGCCGCCCACAAGACGAGGAAAGAACAGCGTTTCGTCTGCCGTCGGATCGAAGCCCTTTACTCGGCGGGATTCACCCGAGGCCGTTCGCACTGCGGCGGTAAACCCAGCGTCAGTGAGCTGCCTGAAGCGCTTTTCGGCTTTCGCTACGGCCTCGGCATCCCGAGGATCAAATTGGTGCCGGCTGTCGCCGGTGTGGTCCATCACTATCTGGGTCGCCATGGAAGTGCTCCTGAATCCCCTGGCCCAAATCCATTGAAGCAAATCTCGTGCCGTACTCATTCGTTCCAATCCTCACGACAGAGATTTTCAATCAAAACGAGCTCGACCGGTTCGCACTTGGCGGTGTCGAGATGACAAATCGGTTGCGGATTTCAATAAGACCGGTCGGGGCAACGATCCCGGACTTTGGCTCACTTCCGCATCATTCGGACCTCGTGCCAAATGGGCGGTACCAAACAAGCGACAACGCCGGCATTCCGTCCCGGTCTCACGCGTTGGCCGCCGAAGTGGGCACCACGTTGCGAACTTCATGGGCCGTCCGATTGGCTTGCGTGCTGTCGCCGGTGCCGACGGCGTGGTATCGTCACGGTGAGGCGTGCGAATTCGCCAAGCGGGATCATGTCAAAGCAAGGTGAGTTGTGCAACAATTGACAGACGAAGGTCGCCGGATCGTCGATGAAGTGGCACGCCGCCATGGGTTTTCCAGCGGCGCGGTGACAGCCATGCTCGGTGCGGTGTCGGCTGGATACGGCAACCAAGCCCAGTTCAATCATCAAGAGTTCGGCGGCATGGGCCAATGGTCGTCGGGAGGGATGATCATGATCGGCGACATGTTCAACAATCATCTCAAGGGTCGCATCAATTCCTTGTGCCAGGAATTGGCGGGTTTGATCCAGAATCAGCCGTTATTCGCGATGCCCGCCCAAAGCCAGAGCCAGTCTCAGGGCGGCGGCTGGCAGGGCCAATCGGGTGGCGGTTATCAGCAGCAAGGCAGCGGTGGTGTCACCGGGTCGAGCCTCTTCGTGCCCAACGCACAATTCGGCAACTGGTGGCCAGCAGATCTGGGCGTTCCTGGATCGACTGGCGCGCAAAACAATCTGAGATATGCCTACTTTCCCGGAGCACGCAGGCTCGCCATCGACGTGGGCGGCCAGATTTCGGTTTACGATACGGGCAATCATCAGATTGGCGGTTTCTCACAACAGCAGAGTGGTGATCAGTCAATTACCTTCACCAGTCAATTCGGGCTGGTGCGGGTGGCCGACCTGGCAAGGATCAACACCGCCAACACCGCGAATGCTTCCACCAACCCGAACCAGTCCTTTGGAAGCGAACCCGTCGCTCCCGGGCCTACCCCTCAGCTGGCGGAGACCGCGCCCGCGTCGGTGCCCGACGCGGCAGTTTTGCCGCTGGGCCGCAATGCTGTAACTCCGGCTGCATCCGACGATATCTTTTCGCTGATCGAAAAACTCGCCGAGCTGCACAAAAAAGGGGTGCTGACCGATAGCGAATACGAGTCAAAAAAGGGCGAATTGTTGAGCCGTCTGTAGCCCGAATTGCAGGGTACTCTTGGTTAAGGCGTCGACGCAGAACTTCTGCCTGCCAATCGATTCGCGATCGAGTTTTGTCTTTTCGTCCGAAGCTGGCCCATCACGTCGTATTCACGATTCGGCCCGTGTCCGCTGCCGGTCAAACCACACAGCCTCGCGCGTGGCGGTGAGGGAAGCTTGCGAAGAGGCGTTCCTGACGATGCGGGCGATCAAGCGAGGGGCTGCGAATCCGGCTTGGCACCTCGGATGACCGGAATTGGCCCGACTGAGAAATCATCACGACCGGCGCCGATGTCGGCTGTCTGAGGCCATGCCGACCAGATTTGCTCACGCGAGACTTTCGCCCTTTGACCCGCAACGGTAGCGTATCGTCATCCATTCGGGAAGCCCAGCCAAGTTCAGCCTGTCAACTAGTGGTGCCGCTTCGACATAGCGGTAGGCGCGCTTTCAGGCGATGAGTTCTGCGTGTTTGATTTTCCCTGGTGCGAGGGATGTCCGAAGGCGCAGCACCCGGTCCGGACTTTGGGAAGTTCGGAAGACCCCATGAAGTCGGCGGCATTGCGCGGATGGTTGCGCGGGCTTCACTCCCCAAAACCAGTAATTTTCGCTCCAACCAGCGAGGTCAGCTATGGAGAAGTACATTCACCTGCAGAACCTCGTCCTATTTAAGAAACGTCTCGCTGAACCGCACAGTGAAGCGGAGATGCCGTCCTAATCTGATGGCAAAATTCGCCGCGTTAAATTTTCTCGAATGAGCAATTTTGACCATAAGCTCGCGTTGTGCTGGGGCACACTGTCACCATCACCGCTCTACTCTCGGCATCCATCGGTGACTGAGAGTGTTGTGCTCCCGCCTGATCTTGAGGGGAGCATGGAACAGCGCCGAGATGGTTGTGGTACCACGATAGCTCCATCACCGGCCGATCACGGCACCTACGGTGACTGAGTGGCTTCCCCCCGAAGAAGTGCAGGACCGCGGTGATCGATAGTTTGAGCACTTGTTCTGGATCAATATGCTCAAAGAATGAGCGCTTAACGTTTGACTGAGCATTCGCCGAGCAGCACACGAGGGAGCTGTTCCGGTGTCTGCGTTAGAGGCCCCGATCACCCCGTCCAGGCCTCGTTGAGCACGGCACCCGTCACACCAACTCGTTGGCGGGGCTGTGCTTGCCCCTCTGCGGGCAACAACGCGCCCGCCATCTCATTTGATCACCCGAAAGGAGATCAATCATGTCACGTCGAACCATTATCTCGGTTGCTGCTTCCGTCATCATTGGCATCGGATGCATTGCGACCATTTCAACTGACGCCTTTGCGTACCGCGGTGGTGGTCGTGCTGGCGTTGGTCGTGCTGGTGTTTATCACGGTGGCGTCCACCACGGTGGCGTTTACCGTGGTGCAGCCGTACGCCGTGGGGTGGGCGTAGGCGTCGGTGCTGCTGCGGTCGGTGCTGCTGCTTACGGCGCATACGGAGGTTATCGCTGCGGATACTATCCCTATCCAGCCTGCCAATAGAACAGGCCCCAGAACCCGGTCCCCATTGGGGCCGGGGACCGGCTTAGGGGAGTGGATGCTTATGCTTGTTAGGATGCACAAGGATGCCCGGGAACGGCCAAGTTCGAGGGAGCTGGATGCGTTGGCCGGCGAGAGCGTCTTCTGCAGTGAGTTCAAATATCGGCCTGGCACCGAAATTTTTGGAGAAGCCGAGCCCGTGGAATATATCTATCAGGTTATTGACGGTGCGGTTCGGAGCTACAAACTCCTTTCAGACGGTCGCCGCCAGATCAACGCATTTCATTTGCCAGGTGATATCTTCGGCGTCGAAAATGGGAATGTACATCGCTTCACTGCCGAGGCGATCATCGAAACCACAACCCGGCTCGCGAGGCGCCAGAGGATCTTTGGAGGGCGGGCACCCGCGACGAACAACGTCCTGAAGCTGATTACCAGGAACCTTCAGCACGCTGAAAGCCATATGCTGCTGCTGGGACGCAAGACATCACTGGAGAAAGTTGCCGCCTTCCTAGTCGAAATGGACAGGCGGTTGACGGCAGCGGGGGTGATGATCCTTCCGATGAACCGGCGTGATATCGCAGACTATCTTGGGCTCACGCTTGAGACAGTGTCGCGGGCTTTGTCCCTCCTCAAGGATCAGTGGACCCTCACTTTCTTAGGACAAACGCAGCGTCAAATCGAACTGCTGGATCGCCGAAAACTGGCCGAACTGGATTCGTGAGCGATCGGTTCGGCTTCGCGCCAGGTGCAGTGGCTGCTGTTGTCCTTCCGGCCGCCATGCGAGTGGTGTTGCTCGATCGCTTAATAGAACGAGCCTCCCGCAAAGCCGAGTAAGGCTAACTTCAATTGACGGGGCTTCTTGCCCTCTGAATCCCCCTAGTGTCCCGCATGAAGGGCGTCGTTGAGATAGATGCAGGTCAGGATCGCAAATACGTAGGCCTGCAGGAACGCGACCAGCAGCTCAAGCGCGGTCAGTGCAACGGTCAATGCCAGCGGCGCCACGCCACCGATCCAGCCAATCGCGCCGAGCGAGGTACCGAGCAGAGCGATGAAGCCGGCGAATACCTTGAGCGTGATATGGCCCGCCAGCATGTTGGCGAACAGGCGCACGCTGTGCGACAGTGGCCGGGTCAGGAAAGAGATGATCTCTATGACGACGACCAGCGGCAGTATGTACATCGGAATGCCCCGCGGCACGAAAATCCTGAAGAATTTTAGCCCATTGTTGTAGAAGCCGTAGATCAGCACCGTGAAGAACACGAGCAGCGCGAATGCGGCTGTGACAATGATGTGGCTTGAGACAGTGAAAGTATAGGGGATGATGCCGATCACGTTCGAGACCAAAATGAACATGAACAGCGAATACACCAGCGGGAAGAACTTCATGCCTTCCTCGCCGGCGGTAGACCGGATCATGCTGGCGACGAACACGTAGCTTAACTCGGCCATGGCCTGGAAGCGGCCGGGAACCAGTTGTCGGCCTTTCATGGCGCGGATAGTCAGTAAGCAAATTACTGCCACCGAGAGCAGCATGTAGGCTGAGGAATTGGTGAAATAGATGGCGTGATCGCCAATCTGGGCGATCTTGAAGAAGTTTTTGATCTCGAACTGATGAATCGGGTCGAGGGTCATGCGCGGCTCTTTGCTCTTTGCTCTTTGCTCTTTGCCGTTTGCCCACCTGCATACTTGCGTCGGCTCTCCAAGCTGTCACGAGCGGTCAGCGTCAATCAATTCACATTGCCGATGTTGATTTAGGTCAATCGGACCTGATTCTACGGGCGCCCCTGGCTTTCGGGTTGAGGCTCATTGTCTCAGGGCCTGCCTCTCACATCGACGGGGACAAAGTCGAGATTGTTCGGCAATCCTGACCCGTTTTCGGAGCGGTGAGACTCGAGATTTTCCGAGTCGGTCCAAAGGACCGCGCGACTGCCGTCAGTTTGCGAGATGAGATGGTGTTTGTGGCGGCGCATGAGTCTGGTTATGGCCCAGGCTGCGTGAAAACGCTCTGTTTGCGGTGATTCGCGCGATAAGATTCCCTGCGACTTGCGGGGCATCAGATGAAGCGCTTTGTCG
>Ga0070709_10000528_pt1 | contig 22521 bp, 27 predicted proteins | sample LARL51metaG_FD_65449 | JGI IMG/M metagenome (GOLD analysis project Ga0070709, IMG submission 65449) | Corn, switchgrass and miscanthus rhizosphere microbial communities from Kellogg Biological Station, Michigan, USA - LAR L5-1 metaG | ecosystem: Host-associated > Plants > Roots > Rhizosphere ... | reverse complement strand
GTTGGCCCCGAAGTCAGCTCATCATGTCAGTGTCACCGGCCGGGGCGTCAGTGTCGTACGTTACGCAAGTCGCAATTTTTATGCGAGGCATTTTTGCGCGGTGCCGCGCGAGCAGATAATCTGACATTTCCGCTGCACTGCAAATCGCACGAGCTTTGTTACCGTTGCTCGCGACTGCCGAACCGCCGTGATGCGTGGAGGGAGTCGACCCGGCAACTCGGGCGTCCGCGGATCGACGCTTTCAGGTGGCGAGCCGTTCTGTCGCATCGGCATCGGAGAGGCGGGGACGATGCGAACGCGAAAACCGCATCACGGCGCGCTCACCGGCATTCGTCAGCTCCTCGACCGTGGTCTTGCCGCTGCGCGCACACTTGATAATTCGCCTGGCCACCCGTTTGCGGACTGAATGCGCTTCCCCGCCGACGACCGTCTGGCAGACACTGTCGAGCGCCAGGTTCATCCGTGCAAGCGTACGCGAATCGAATGTCCCCTCGATCATCGCGCCCTCCCACTCGAATGCGATTATCGACAAGGTTAGCGTGACCTCATGGGTGCGTCGTTAACCTTTGATATGCAGCAGGATTTGGAACATTCGCGGTCGTGGGACGTAGTGTTGTTTGCTGCCGCCGCCCGATCCCCTCGGGGTAGCGGTCGCGGTATGGATGGGCCGCGGCGCCGGGGCCCCGATACCGTCGGCCCGGAGAGCACGATGCCGCGCTATCACTTCGACCTGGTGAACACCAAGACGATCACGGACCAGGGCGGTGCCGAGTTGATCGACGATATCGAGGCGATGGATTCCGCCGACGCGCTCGCGCGCCGGATCCTGGACGAGCGGCCTGAACTGAAGAGCCGTCACTACTCCATTCTGGTCACCAATCAGGACGGCGACGAGATCTGCCGCCTGCCGTTCGAGATCATTCACTAGATTCATGCAAGGGTTTCCGCAGGCATCGCGCCGCCGCGGTGCATCGGGGGACTCATCACTGGAGAATTCGGCCATGAAACGTCCGACCCAGGGCATCGTCAGGGACCGCCGCGCGGAAGAGCAGCCGGCGGACAAGGAACGGGCGCAGACGGTGCATCAGTCCGAGAGCGAGAATGCGGTTTCGCGGGAGGCAACCCGCGATCCCAAATCGACCGACGCCGAAAGAAAGAGGAAAAGTCGAAACCCGAAGTGACTCCGGACCGGCGTCAGGGGCGCTGCAATAGATCGTCAATAGATCATCAGCCGGCCAGCGGCGGCTCGATGGTTCGCGCGGTGCGATAATTCTGGAAGGCCGAGATGGCCCGATTGGCCAGCACCAGGCGGTTGCGCTGCCCTTGCCGGATCATCGCCTCGACCTTGTCCGCGAGGAACTCGCAGGTCTCCGTGTAGTCGTCGATTTCGCCGGAGCGTTGCAGATAGTTCAGCGCAATCTGGATCGCGTTCGCCATCAACAGCGAAGCTCCGTCACCGAAATCAGCCGAGTTGTTACTGAACCGAGTCGACATGGCTTGTGAACTCCAAACTACACGAACGCCGAGACCTCGTTGCGGTTCCTAGTCTTGCTGCGATGGGTTGTCGCGGGAACTGTTGCGCGCACGACGTGTTTGCTGGGTTCATCCCCTCGGTATGGAGGAAAGCAAGATGGCGATGCAAAGTCAGGAATTGGACAAGCGTGAAATCGGCAATCTGATCGGCAGCGACAAGGTCGAAGGCACCGCCGTCTACGGCGCCGACGACAGCAAGATCGGTTCGATCGAGCGGGTCATGATCGACAAGGTCAGCGGCCGGATCTCCTATGCGGTTCTTGGTTTCGGCGGCTTCCTGGGCCTCGGCAACGATCATTATCCGTTGCCGTGGCAATCGCTGAAATACGATACGAGGCTCGGTGGCTACCGGACCGGGGTGACCGAGAACCAGCTTCGCGGCGCTCCGAAATATCACGACGACAGCGACTGGAACTGGAGCGACACCACGCGGAATCGCGCGCTCGATGATTACTACGGCGTGCCGGTGGTATGAGGTGACGCCGGCAGCGGCCGGCGGCATTGAACAGCGGCCGCACTATCTCCGCGATGTCTGCGATATCAGCGCGATTTGCGGATGCGATGGTGAGCAACAAGACAGCAGAGGCCGCCGAACGGCGGCCTCTGCGTTAGTTGCGGTAGGCTCTCGTCTACCACTCGGTCCATTTGTCGCCGCGCCAGTAGCCACGGCCTTCGTGCTCCCGGAACACATACTTCTCTTCGGGGCCCGAGCGCCAGTTGTCCTCGTGAATGATGACCTTGGCATCCGGTGGATACGAATAGGTCTCGTGGGTGTGCCAGCACACATTGCCGCTGCAGACGACCGCCGCCGACGCGCTCATGGCGGATCCCGCCAACAGGCCGGCGCCGAGCGCGACGCTCGCGAGGGTCTTGCCGAGTAGCCTCATGGTGTCCTCCTTCTCGATTCCCTGTCGCCCGCCATCCAACACGCCCGGGGCGATCTCCGTTCCCGGGATTTGGCGTTGCCGTACGATTGGCTCAGGTGAGAATGGATTCGAGTGCCGAGACAAGGGCCGAGCGATCGAACGGCTTTTCCAGTCGCGGCACGTCGGCGAACTCCTCGGGGATCTGCGCGCCGCCGTAGCCGGTCGCAAACAGGAAAGGGATCTTGCGTTGATGCAGCGCCGTGGAAATCGGGTATGCCACCTGGCCGCGCAAATTGAGGTCCAGCACCGCGCAATCGATCCGGCCGCCGGCGTTGATGAGCGTCAGTGCCTTGGCGATCGTCGACGCCGGACCAAGCGTTTCGGCGTGGTACTCGTCCAGGATCTGCCTGAGATCGTCCGCGAGGAAATATTCGTCCTCGACGATCAATACCCGGCGGCCTGCAAGTATGTTTTCGCCCGCTGGCATCAATGAAAGACTCAAAACGAGGGGACTGGGTAAGCCAGTTCAACCGGCACGGAACATAACATAAGTTATTGAACTTGTCTGAACGGACCTCCGACAAAAGAGAATGGGAGATACCACCTGTCGGGCACTTCCATTGGGCCACCTTGTTCGAAAGCTTGAGCATTTCGTCCGGCTATCACCCGCGGACCGTGCCGTTCTGAGCCGGGCCGCGGCCGAACGCGTGCGCAATTTCGGGCCGCGGCTCGATATCGTGCGCGAAGGCGAACGGCCGAAGAGCGTGAACCTGATCCTCACCGGCTGGGCCTGCCGCTACAAGCAGTTGGAGGACGGGCGGCGGCAGATCGTGTCGTTCTTCCTGCCCGGCGACATCTGCGATCTCAACATCTTCATCCTGCGGGAGATGGATCACTCGATCGGAACGATCACATCGGTCACGATCGCTGACCTGTCGCGTGAGTTCTTCGGCGAAATCAGTGCCGGCTATCCCCGGATTGCCACCGCGTTCTGGTGGGAGAGCCTGGTCAATTCCGCCATCCAGCGCGAATGGACCATGAGTCTCGGGCAGCGCACGGCCTTCGAGCGCATGGCGCATCTGCTCTGCGAGATCTTTCTGCGGCTGCAGCTCGCCGGATTGACGCATGAAAATGGCTGCGAGTTTCCCTTAACCCAGTCCGACCTTGCCGATGCCACCGGGCTGTCGAAGGTGCATGTCAACCGCACGCTGCAGGAGCTGCGTTCGGCCGAGCTCATCGTGCTGAAGGGCAAGTCGCTCACGGTTCCGAACCTGGATCGGCTCATGAATGCCGGGTTGTTCAACCCGAACTATCTGCACATGGACCACGAGGGTCGCCACCTCGACTCCAACGAATAGGGCCAGCCGATCCGGGGAAGCGCTCATGGGCCAGCAGGCCAGCGAAAAGAGGTCCGTGCAGGACAGCGAAGCCGACGCGCTGAAGGGCGACGGCGGGATCAACGGCGCCGTCGCGGTCGCGGCCGAGATCGATGCGCGCAAGCCTTCCGATGCGGCCCTGGCGGAGAGCGAAACACGCTTTCGCCAGTTTGCGGAAGCCTCTTCCGACGTGCTGTGGATCAGGAACGCCGAGACGATGCGCTGGGAGTATCTCAGCCCGGCGTTCGAGCAAACCTTCGGCATGCCGCGCGAGGACGCGCTTGCACGGGATGGTCTGCTGCAATGGTTGGAGCTGATCGTGCCTGAGGATCGCGCGCAGGCGCATGACTGCGTATTGCGCGCGCGCGCCGGCGAGCGGGTCAGCTTTGAATATCGCGTCATCCGCAGCGGCGAGCTCAGATGGCTGCGCAGCAACGTCTTCCCGATGCTGGACGAGGACGGCCACGTGCAGCGGATCGGCGGCATCGTCCGCGACATCACCGAGCTGAAATCGGCCATGCATCACCGCGAGCGGCTGCTCGCCGAACTGCAGCACCGGGTGCGCAATACGCTCGCGGTCATCCGTTCGATCGTCCGGCGTACCGCGGAGTCCAGCGAGACCGTCGAGGACTTTGCCGGCCATCTCGACGGCCGGATCGCGGCATTCTCGCGGGTGCGGGTGGCGATGACCCGCGACCCGCTCGCCGGCTTTGATCTGGCCGAGCTGATCGCGGAGGAGCTCCGCGCCTGCGTCGCCCGGGAAGGTGAGCAGTTCACGCTCTGCGGGCCGCCGGTGCGGCTACATCCGAAGGCCGCCGAAAGCATCGGCCTTGCGGTTCACGAGCTTGCCACCAACGCGGTCAAGCACGGCGCGCTTGCGGTCGCCGGCGGCCATGTCGAGGTGTCTTGGCGCCAGCAGACACGGCAGGGCCAGGCGTGGCTCTCGCTCGACTGGAGCGAAAGCGGGATGACCGGCCGCCGCGTGGCGCAGATGCGCGAAGGGTTTGGCACCGTGCTGCTGCTGCGGACGCTGCCTTACGATCTCGGCGCGACGGTGGCGCGGACATTCGCGCCGCTCGGTTTTCACTGCAACATCAGCTTCCCGCTGGCAGCCAACGCATCATGAGCGCGTAGGGATCGCGGAGGCTGCCGGGCGAAGGGGGCCGGGACCTCCGGTTCCGGCAACTCGATCAATCAGCCGCGATGTCGGGAACTACGGCGCATCCCGCTCGATTAGCCCTCGAGCCCCGCGTCCTCGCGGGACCGTCAGCCACAACCGGGATATGTGCAAGTGGATGCCAGAACCGATGGGCGCGGGCCATCCGCCGACAAGCCGCGGCCCGCGCAGCGCCCAGAGCAATTGCCCGCCGACGCGCGGACCGCAGGCGAACGTAAGCAGGACGCAGAGCGCCAGTCGCCGCCATCGCTGCGCGACCGGGTCTGCGAGCACTGGCTGCTCGTCACCGTCGCGGCTTGCGTCCTGCTGATCGCCGTGATCGGCGGCGTCGCGTATTGGCTTGCAGTTCGCAATTTCGAGACGACCGACGATGCCTACGTCGCCGCGCGCAGTTTTTCGATCGCGCCCAAGGTCGGCGGCTATGTCACCGAAGTGCCGGTCACCGACAACCAGCACGTCAAGGCCGGCGATCTGCTCGTGCGCATCGACGAACGCGACTACAAGATCGCGATCGATCAGGCCGAGGCGCAGGTCGCGGTGGCAGAGGCCAATATCGGCAATGTCCAGGCGCAGATCGACAGCCAGCACCAGCAGGTCGATCAGGCGAGGGCGCAGGTCGACCAGGCCGAGGCGCAATTGAAATTCGCCGAGCAGGAGGAGAGCCGCGCCAAGGATCTGGTCGACAAGGGCGCCGGCACCGTTCAACGCGAGCAGCAGACGCGCTCCGATCTTCTGGCGCAGCAGGCCAATACGGCGCGGACCAAGGCCGCGCTGGCCGCGGCCGAGCTCGGCGTGAAGACGCTCGAGGCTCAATTGCGGAGCGCGCAGGCGTCGCTGCAGCAGGCCCAGGCCCAGCTCGATCAGGCGAGGCTCAATCTGCAATATACAAGCGTCACGGCGGCGCAGTCCGGCCGTGTGGTCAAGCTGTCGGGCGCGGTCGGCACCTTCGCGACATCAGGCCAGAGCCTGATGATGTTCGTGCCCGACGAGGTCTGGGTGGTCGCCAACTACAAGGAGACACAGCTGAGGGACATGCGTCCCGGACAGCAGGTCGAGCTGCGCATCGATGCCTATCCGGGCCGCAAGCTCACCGGCCATGTCGATTCCGTCCAGCCCGGCTCCGGCACCGCGTTCAGCCTGCTGCCCGCGGAAAATGCCACCGGCAACTTCGTCAAGGTCGTGCAGCGCGTCCCGGTGAAGATCGTGCTCGACGGCTGGCCGGCCGAGCTGCCGATCGGCCCCGGCCTATCGGTCGTGCCCCGGGTCAGGGTGCGATGACCGACGCGGTGCATGACGGCGCCTCGGGCGGCTGGTCGCCGGAGCGGTCGGCCGCCGGCGGGCACAATCCCTATCTGATCGCCTTCGTGGTCTCGATCGCAACCTTCATGGAGGTTTTGGACACCACGATCGCCAATGTCGCGCTCCGCTACATCGCCGGCAGCCTCGCGGTCGGGCTCGACGAGAGCACCTATGTCATCACCAGCTATCTGGTCGCCAACGCGGTGGTGCTGTCGATCTCGGGCTGGCTCTCCACCGTGATCGGCCGCAAGCGCTTCTACATGATCTGCGTCGCGACCTTTACTTTCGCCTCGCTGCTCTGCGGCTTCGCCTGGAGCCTGGAGACGCTGGTGCTGTTCCGCATCCTGCAGGGGATCGGCGGCGGCGGCATGGCCACCAGCGAACAGGCTATTCTGGCCGATTCCTTTCCGCCCGCCAAACGCGGCCAGGCTTTTGCGATCTACGGCATCGCGGTGGTGGTGGCACCCGTGATCGGACCGACGCTCGGCGGCTGGATCAGCGATAACTATTCCTGGCACTGGGTTTTTCTCATCAACGTGCCAATGGGGCTGATCTCGCTGTTCCTGGTGGGGACGCTGGTCAAGGAGCCCTCAGGTGCCGAGGAGGAGCGCGCGCGGCTCCTGAGCCGGGGGCTGCGCTTCGACTACATCGGTTTCGTTCTCGTCGCCGTCGGGCTCGGCTCCCTCGAATTCGTGCTGGACGAGGGCCAGCGCAACGACTGGTTCGGGTCGAGCATGATCATTGCCTTCGCGTGCGCGTCGGCGTTCTGCCTGATCGCCCTGGTGGTCTGGGAGGTTCTGCACGATGAGCCGATCGTCGACATCCGTCTGCTCGGCCAGCGCCAGTTCGGCGCCTGCTTCCTGTGCATGCTGGGCACCGGCGCCATCGTGATCGCCACCACGCAGATCCTGCCGCAATTGCTGCAGGCGGAGTTCGGTTACACCGCGATGCTCGCGGGCCTCGTGCTGTCGCCGGGCGGCCTCGTCACGATGGTGATGATGCCGATCACCGGCAAGCTCATCAGCATGGTGCAGCCGAGATATCTGATCGCGGCCGGCGCTGGCATCGCCGCGCTGTCGATGTGGCATCTCACCGGCATCACCGGCGACATCAATTACGGATATGCCGCGATGGCGCGCGTCTATCTCGCGATCGGCCTGCCGCTGCTGTTCCTGCCGGTCACCACCGCCTCCTATGAGGGCCTCCCGCCGGACAAGACCAACCAGGCCTCCGCGCTGATCAATGTCGCGCGCAACATCGGTGGCTCGATGGGCGTGGCGCTGGCGCAGAGCGCGCTCGCGCAGCGGCAGCAATTCCATCAGAGCCGGCTGGTCGAACATATCGCGCCCTCCGATCTCGGCTATCAGCAGACCATCGACGCCGTGACACGATACTTCCAGGCGCAGGGATCGAATGCGTCGGACGCCGCCGGCCAGGCCATCGCCTGGGTCGGGAAGACCTTGCAGCAACAGGTCGATTTTCTGGCCTATATCGACGTGTTCTGGCTGCTCGCGATGATCGGCGTCGTCATGGTCCCGATCGCCCTCAGCCTGAAGCGGATCGATCTCGGCGCGCCGGCGCGGGGACATTGATCTCCGCGAGGTCGGCGAGGCGCCACAGAGCAAGGCTCTTGTCGCGCCAGCCGCCATCGCTCTCGTCGCAGCGCTCGTTGATCAGCTGCAGCGGTGGTGGCCAGTCGAAGGGCGGGCGCTGCAGGTTCAACGCGCGCCAGTCGCCGTCCTCGCAGTCCGAATTGATCGCCCATTCCGGAAACGTCGTGGTCAAAAGCCACTTTGCGCCGCTGGCGCGGAAGCGGCCGACGGAGCGGCGGATATTGTCAAAACTGAGATGGACCAGGCAGTCGCGACACAGGACCACGTCGGCGAGGGGGAGGGGATCGGTGGTGATGTCGGCAAGCACAAAGCGGCCGGGGATCTCGCCGCGTGCCGCGCGATTTGTATTGGCGACGATCAGCGACGGCACGATGTCTACGCCGATGTAGTCCAGTCCCTGCACGCAATCCATGATCCAGGTGATATCGCCGCAGGGCGCATCGAGCAGCGCGCGCGCCTCAAGGCGCTGCAACAGGCCAGGCAATGCCTCCCGGATTGCCGCGGTCGCCGCATTTTCGGAGCCAAGGCCCGACACCGACGTCGTAGCGCCCCACAAATTCGTGCGCACGATCCGCTCGAAACGCGCCGCGAGCGAAAGTCCGGCAAAGTTCTTGCGGTCGGCCACAAAACGTTCATGGGCGAGGACCGGGGGGCGGCGGGAGCTCATCGGCACGTCATTCCGACGTCGCAAGGCTGAGCAGAACGCCTGGCCCGCAACGGCGATCTGACTGCCACCGAACTCGATTGCGGTGGAGCGGAAGTGTCGGACCGAGCCTTGTGCCGCATGGGAATTTGCGCGCCGCCGGGTTCAATCGTTCGCACTGGTGTATAGTCGATCACGGCAGCACCTTCATTTTTGGCCCTCCGTCTTGCTCCTGCCCGCAAAAGATACTTCATGCCATGCCGATCCACGACAAGGGAAATTACCCGAATGTATGTCATGCGTCGCCTCCTGCCTTGCATTGTCGCTTGTATCGTCGTCATCGCCGCAGCGCCGGCGCGCGCCGCCATTACCTGTCCCTTCATCGCTGCGCGCGACCTCGCCGGCGCGATGCCCGCGGCGCGGTGGTCGCTGATTTCGAACCAGGACGGCCGCGGCTGCATCTATCAGGGCGGGCGCGGCGATACGCTGATGCTGCAGGTATTTCGCAATCCGGACGCCGATCGCGCCAAGGAGCTTTATGCGACCTTCGTCAAGACGCTTGGCGAGCGCATGACGGTCGCCCCTGTCGTGGGGATCGGTGAAGACAGCCAGGCCGGTGCCACGGCGGCCAGTGCGGCGCGCTCCGAGGCGTCGATCGTGGTGCTGTCTGGTGACTACATCCTGCAGATCAGCGTGTACCGATCCGGCAAATCCGCGACTGACGCGTTGCTGTCACAGCTCGCCGAGGTCGCGCGGCGCACCATCGGCAATGTTGCGGCCAGCAGCGAAAAATTCGGCGGCTGCGAATGGCTCAGCGCCGACGATGCGGAAGGGTTCTTGGATCGCGCGACCCTGACGATCGAGCGCACCGGCGCAAACAGCTGCATGATGTTCGATGCCGCCGCCAACACCATGATGGTCGCCGTGGTCGCGCTGTCGCGCGACACCCAGGTCAGCATGATGAAGCGTGACGGCGGCTGCAAGCACGTGGCGTTGCCCGAGCTCGGCAGCGAGGCGTTTGGCCAGCATTCCTGCACGAGCGGCAATGGCAATGCCGTCGACATCTACGTATGGAAGAAAGGCCGCCAGGCCTCGATCCTGTTTGCGCCGACCAAGCCGCATCCCGAATCCGGCTCGGTCGAGCACCTGAAGGCCGTCGCCGCGCGGGTGTACGGGAAATTATAGACGACGTGGCGGGCCGCGAATGCGCAACCGCGGCCCGCCCTTCATGGTGAGGAGCCGCGCTTTTGCGCGGCGTCGAGAACCATGAGGCCGAGAACGGGCCTCATCCCTCGAGACGCTTGGCCGAAGGCCAAGCTCTTCAGGACGAGGGGAAAGCGCCGGCTTTAGCGTCGCATCGCGTGGTAGCTGAGCTCGCCGGGATCGGTGAGGTCCGGCACCTTCCAGCCGTCGAGGTCGTATTCGGCCATGCATTCCTCGGCGAAGCCCTTGAAACGGTCGGCATTCCCCGAGGCCTGCGCGCCGAACAGGCAGTAGCGGCGAATCTCTTCGGTCGAGCCGCCATAGTTGATCTCGTAGAGCTCGTGCCGGCCGCCGAACTCGCTGCCGAGGCAGTCCCACAGCAGTTTTAACAGCTTCACGCGCTCCTCGGCCTTGTAGCCGTTGGAGCCGCGCAGATAGCGGTCGAGATAGGGGCGGATCTCGTCGTTCTTGAAATCGCTGGAGTGGCTGTTGAGATAGATCAGGCCCGAAGCGACGGTCTGCTCGATCAGGTATTTCACCTTGGTGTAGGCCATCGTCGCGATGATCTGGTAGGCGTTGCCGGGATCCATGTTCGGCAGCACATAGTCGCCGATCCATGGTTTTGGCGCGCGCACCATCGCATCCGACAGGCTCCAGAACAGGTTTCGCCAGGCGATCACCTCGCCGATATTGGCCTGCACGCCGCGATAATCCTTGGTGCCTGCGGCTTCCGTCGCCTTCAACAAAAGCCCGCTGATGAAGTCGAGCTTGACCGCAAGGCGCGTGCAGCCGTGCACGACGAAGCGCGGCAGGAAGCCGGTGCGCGGGAAGAAGTTGTTGGCCTTTTCGATGTCGCCGTAAACGAACACGTTCTCCCAGGGCACCAGCACCTTGTCCATGATGAACACGGCGTCGTTCTCGTCGAGCCGGCTCGAGATCGGATAGTCGAACGGGCTGCCCATCACGCTCGCACTCATCTCATAGGACGTCCGGCAGATGAATTTGACGCCCGGCGCATTGGTGGGCACCATGAACACCACGGCGAACTTCTTGTCCTGCAGCGGAATCAGCCCGTGATGCGCGACAAAGGTGTAGTTGGTCAGCACCGATCCGGTCGCCACCACCTTGGCGCCCGACACGATCAGGCCGGCATCGGTCTCTTTTTCGATATGGCAGCAGACGTCGGCGACCTCGTTCGGCGGACGGTCGCGATCGACCGGCGGATGGATGATGGCGTGGTTGATGAACGGCACGCGCTCCTGGCTGAATTTGTACCAGCGCTTGGCGTTGTCCTGATACGGCTCGTAGAAATCGGCATTGGCGCCGAGCGTGGCGAGAAACGCCGCCTTGTAGTCCGGCGCACGGCCCATCCAGCCATAGGTGATCTTTGCCCATTCCGCGATCGCGTCGCGGCCTGCGACGAGGTCGTCCATGGTTTTGGGCGCCTTGAAGAAGGCGTGCGTCATGCCGCCATTGCCGGTGTCGGTCGGCAGCAAGAGTTTCTGCTTGCGCTTGTCGTCATGCAGCGCGTCGTAGAGACGGGCGACCATGCGCGCGGTGTTGCGGAAAGCCGGATGCGTGGTGACGTCTTTGACGCGCTCGCCGTAGATGTAGACGGTGCGGTCGTCGCGCAGGGAGTCCAGGTACTCCGCGCCCGTCTGCGGCCGTTCGACCCTGACATTGCCGGTGGAGTCAGGCGGAATCGTCTTGCCGGCCGTCTCCTGCGCCTTGATCGCCATCGCGTCTCCTCCCCAATTTTGTTCGATTATCGAACATATGTCCGTATTCCGAACTTGGCGCAACGATACGGCCGCTGCCGCCGTCTGGCAAGAGAAGCGGGAGTTTCACATTGTCGTCGACGAGACCTGGTCGGCGATCCGGTTCAGCTCCGGCAAGAACCGCGCGCGCATTTCGTTGCGGGTAGTGCGGGTCGAGTGGGTCGACAGGTTGATCGCACCGATCGCCTGTCCGGCACGGTCGAGCACCGGCACGGCCAGTGCGCGCAGGCCGAGCTCGAGCTCCTCGTCGACGATGGAAAAGCCTTGTTCGCGGTCGGCGCGGATGCGATCGAACAGCGCCTGCAGGTCGGTGATGCTTTGCGGTGTGTAGGCCTCGATGCGATGCGCCTTCAGCCGTCGCCAGATCTCGGCCTCGTCGAGATAGCCGAACAGCACGCGCCCGAGCGCCGTGTGCAGGGCAGGCAGCCGGCTGCCGACCGACAGCGCTGCCGACATGATCCGCCGCGCCGGCACGCGCGCGACATAGACGATGTCGTGGCCCTGCAGGATCGCCGCCGAACACGACTCGCCCAATCTCTCGCTGAGCTCCCGCATCGACGGCAGCGCGCGGTCGATCCAGTTCTGCGTCGACAGATAGGCAAAGCCGAATTCCAGGATCCGAGGGGACAGCGAGAATTGGCGGCCCTGCTGCTCGACATAGCCGAGCATCGACAGCGTGCGTAGCACGCGCCGGGCGGCGGCCCGCGACAGGTCGGCGACCTCGGCGGCCTCGGACAAGGTCATGGCCGGCCGCTGCCGGCCGAACGCGCCGAGCACGGCGAGACCTTTTGCAAGCGTCGCCATGAATTCCTTGTCGTCGCCGTCGCCATGACCTTGCAGCGATAGCGTCGTCTTGCGGCCTGTTGACTCCATTTCCCCTCTGGTGAACACTGGTCGACTAACGAACGAATGTTCGAATATCGAACGCCGGCGCGCGTGTCAATCGCACACGACGCCGAACCGGCGCATGGCAGGGGAGGACGCGCAGATGACGAGAGGACACTCGACCCAACGCAGTTCAATCGACCGCCGCGCACTGTTGAAATTATCGGCCGCGTCAGGCGCCATGCTGGCGACCGGGGTCAGCGCGCCGGCGGTTGCGCAAAGCCGCGCCGTCAAGCTCGGTTATGTCAGCCCGGTCACAGGGCCGCTCGCCGCCTTCGCCGAGGCTGACAATTTCATCATCGCGAACTTCAAGGAGGCGACCAAGGGCGGCATCAAGCTCGGCAATACGACCGTGCCGGTCGAGGTCGTGGTCAAGGACAGCCAGTCCAATCCGAACCGTGCCGCCGAGGTCGCGAAGGACCTCATCGTCCAGGACAAGATCGATCTGATGCTGGTCGCCTCCACGCCGGAGACGACCAACCCGGTCTCGACCCAGTGCGAGATCGAGGAGGTGCCGTGCATTTCGAGCGTGGCGCCCTGGCAGCCCTGGTTCATCGGCCGGCAGACCAATCCGGCCGGCGGCCCGCCGGCGTGGAAGGGTTTTGACTACACCTATCACTTCTTCTGGGGCCTCGAGGACGTCATCGCCGTCTTCACCAACATGTGGAGCCAGGTCGCGACCAACAAATCGGTCGGCGGATTGTTTCCCAACGATGGCGACGGCAATGCCTGGGGCGACAAGGTCGTCGGCTTTCCGCCGGTGCTGGACAAGGGCGGCTACAAGCTCACCGATCCCGGCCGCTACCAGAATCTCACCGACAATTTTTCTGCGCAGATCGCGGCCTTCAAGGGCGCGAGTTGCGAGATCGTCACCGGCGTCGTGCTGCCGCCGGATTTCACGACGTTCTGGAAGCAGTCGCTGCAGCAGGGTTTTCGGCCAAGAGTCGCTTCCATCGGCAAGGCGATCCTCTTCCCCGTCGCCGTGGAGGCGCTGGGGAAGGACGGCCATAACCTGTCGTCCGAAGTCTGGTGGTCGCCGAACCATCCGTTCAAGTCCTCGCTGACGGGTGTCAGCGCGAAAGAGCTCGCCGCGGCTTACGAAGGCGCGACCAAGAAGCAATGGACGCAGCCGATCGGCTTCGTCCATGCGCTGTTCGAGGTCGCGGTCGATGTGCTCAAACGCGCGCCGCAGCGCGACGGCAAGGCGATCGCGGCGACGATCGCCGCGACCAATCTCGACACTGTCGTCGGCAAGGTGCAGTGGGGCGGCGCCAACCTGCCGCCATTCGCCGCGAAAAATGTCGCCAAGACGCCGCTGGTCGGCGGCCAGTGGCGCTACAAGGACGGCAAATACGACATCGTCATCACCGACAACCGCACCGCGCCGGCAATTCCGGTCGCAGGCCAGATGGAAGCGATCGCCTGATACTGCGCGTGGCCATTCCATGCTGCTGGACATCGCGGCTGTAAGCAGAAGTTTCGGCTCGATCGTCGCCGCCGATCATCTCGATCTTGCGGTGGCGACGAACGAGGCGGTCGGCATCATCGGGCCGAACGGCGCAGGCAAGACAACGCTGTTCAACCTGATTGCCGGCACGCTTGCGCCCGGCGGCGGCATCATCCGTTTTAACGATCGCGACATTACGCGCGCCGCACCGCAGGCGCGCTGCCGCGCCGGCATCGGCCGCACGCATCAGATCCCGCAGCCGTTCGAGAAGCTCACCGTGTTCGAGAACCTGCTGGTCGGAGCCGTCCACGGCCGGCAGGTCAGCGAACGCGAGGCCGCGCAATCCTGCGGTGAGATTCTCGAACGTCTCGGTCTGCTGCGGCACGCCAACTCGCTCGCGGGCTCGCTCACGCTGTTGCAGCGCAAGCGGCTGGAGATGGCGCGCGCGCTGGCAACGGCGCCAAGACTCCTGCTGCTCGACGAGATCGCCGGCGGACTGACCGAAGGCGAATGCGCCGAACTGATCGGCACGATACGCGACATCCGCAGCACCGGCGTTGCCATCCTGTGGATCGAGCATATCGTGCATGCCCTGCTCGCCGTCGTCGACCGCCTGGTCGTGCTCAATTTCGGGCGCAAGATTGCCGAAGGCGTGCCGCGCGAGGTGATGCGATCGCCCGAGGTGCGCCAGATCTATATCGGCATCGAGGCGTGAGCGATGGCGCTTCTGGAAACCCGCCACCTCAAGGCTTTCTACGGCGACTTCCAGGCGCTCTACGGCATCGACACGGCCTTGGAGGCCGGCGAGACCATCGCCATCATCGGCGCCAACGGCGCCGGCAAGTCGACTTTTCTCAAGGCCATCGCGGGCCTCGTTCGCAGGCCTGCCGACAGCGTCCTGTTCGATCGCCTGCCGATCGGCGCACGATCGGCGGCTGACATCGTCAAGCTTGGCATCGCGCTGGTGCCGGAGGGACGGCGGCTGTTTCCCTCGCTCGATGTGGAGGAGAATCTCCTGGTCGGTGCCCATGGCCGCAAGCTGGCCGGACCATGGACTCTCGATCGTGTCTATTCTCTGTTTCCGATCCTGAAGGAGCGGCGATCCCAGGCCGCGCCGACCTTGTCGGGAGGCCAGCAGCAGATGGCTGCGATCGGCCGTGCGCTGATGTCCAATCCGCGCGTCCTGCTCTGCGACGAGATCAGCCTCGGTCTTGCGCCGATCGTCATCGCCGACATCTACGCCGCGCTGCCGCAGATCAAGGCGGAGGGCACCAGCGTCGTGCTGGTCGAGCAGGACATTGCGCAGGCGATGAAAGTGTCGGATCGCGTGTACTGCTTCCAGGAAGGCCGTCTGTCGCTCAGCGGCCGGCCGCGCGAATTGACGCGCGAGCAGATCCACGACGCCTATTTCGGGACCTGACATGACCGGCGCCCTCGATGCTGTGATCCAAGGCATCCTGCTCGGCGGGCTCTACGCCCTGTTCGCGGCCGGGCTGTCGCTGATCTTTGGTGTGATGCGGCTGGTCAACCTTGCGCATGGCGATCTTATCGTGCTCGCCGCGTTCATCATTCTCGTCCTCGCGGGGAAGCTCGGACTTGATCCGTTCATGGCCGTGCTCGTCGCCGCGCCAATCCTGTTCGCGATTGGCTTCGCGCTCCAGCACGTGCTGCTGAACCGGACGCTCGGCCGCGACCTGCTGCCGCCGCTGCTCGTCACCTTCGGCCTGTCGATCATCATCCAGAACGGCCTGCTGCAATTGTTCTCCGCCGACAGCGAACGGCTGCGCTCCGGCGCGATCGAGACGGCTTCCATCGCGCTCGGCGGCGGCATTGCGATCGGCGTCGTGCCGCTTCTCACCCTGTTGTCGGCCGTCGCCGTGATCGTGATCCTCAACCTGATCTTCTACCGCACGGCGCTCGGCCGCGCTTTTCGCGCGACCTCGGATGATCTGGAGGTGGCGCAGCTCATGGGGATCGACCACAACAGGATTTTTGCAACCGCGATGGGCCTCGCCTTTGTCGTGATCGCGATCGCCGCGCTGTATCTCGGCCTGCGGTCGAACTTCGATCCGACCATCGGCCCGGCGCGCCTGCTCTATGCCTTCGAGGCCGTCATCGTCGGCGGCCTCGGCAGCTTTTGGGGCACGCTTGCGGGCGGCATCGTGCTCGGCCTGGCGCAGACCATCGGCGCACGGATCGATCCGGAATGGCAGATCCTGTCGGGCCATCTCGTCTTTCTCATCGTGCTGGCGATACGGCCGCGCGGCTTGTTTCCCCGCGCTCTGGATTGATGGGAGCGATGAAAGACGCGCCACCAGCTCCGAGCCAGATGTTCAGTGTCGCGACCGGCGCGGCTGCCCCGCGCCCCGCGCTGGCCGCCGCCGTCGCGATCCTCCTCATGCTCGCGGCGCTTCCGGCCTTTGCCGCGCGCAATCTGATTCAAGACCTGATCTTTCTGTTCTACATGCTGGCGCTGGCGCAATGCTGGAATCTGCTGGCCGGCTTCAGCGGCCTGATCTCCGTCGGCCAGCAGGCCTTTGTCGGCCTCGGCGGCTATATGCTGTTCGCGCTGACGCTTTTCGCCGGGCTGGATCCCTTGCTCGCGATCCCGCTCGCGGGTCTTGTTTGCGCCGCCTTTGCCCTGCCGACCGCGCTGATCGTATTCCGGATGCGCGGCGCCTATTTTGCGATCGGTACCTGGGTCGTGGCCGAAGTCTATCGGCTCGTCTTCGCGCAGTTCAAGGGGCTCGGCGGCGGCACCGGCACCTCGCTGGCGCCGTCAATCACCTCAACGGTGTTCGGCATCGAATGGGTCAAGGCGCTGTTCGATGTCCGCACTCCAGCCGCGCGCGACATCATCTCCTATTGGGGCGCGCTGGTGCTGATGGCCAGCACGCTTGCGTTCGTCCATGCGGTGCTGCGTTCGCGCCGCGGCCTGGCGCTGGGTGCGATCCGCGATCAGGAGGCGGCTGCAGCCGGCCTCGGCGTCGACATCTACAGGACGAAGCTCGCCGTCTATGTCGCCACCGCCGCAATGACGGGCATGATCGGCGCACTGATCTATCTGCAGAAGGCGCGCATCTCGCCGGATGCCGCCTTTTCGGTGCTGGACTGGACCGCCTATGTGATCTTCATCGTCGTGATCGGCGGCATCGGAACGATGGAAGGTCCCGTGATCGGCGCCGTCATCTTCTATCTACTGCAGCGCAATCTCGCCGATTTCGGCGCCTGGTATCTCATCCTGCTCGGCGCGTTGGCCATCGCTGTCATGCTGTTCGCGCCGCGCGGGCTCTGGGGCTTTGTCGCCGAGCGTTTTGGTGTGACGCTGTTTCCTACAAGGCGCCGACTCATCATGGGCAGCGATCATGGGAAGCGCGTCTGACGCGGGTTACGATGGCGGATCGCTCTCATGCCGCGCCAGCATCGCTTCCATGACTGTCTTCAAGGCATGGTGTCGGTCGTCATGACCTGCCAGAGAATCGCATCGTCGACACGAAAGTATTCGTGGCGGAGACGATTGCCGATCGCTTTGATTTGGCCCCACGGCTCCGTTGGAAAATCTGCAAGCCAATCGTCCGGAATGCGCCGCACTGCTTCGGAAATCGTCTGGATTGCGTAGGCAGCTGCACGACGCGCGACGGCATCGTTGCGAGAAGCCTGCAGCGTCGTTCGCGCCGCGATCTCGTGAAGGATTGCAATTTCGGCGAGGCAGTCCCGGATCGCGATCGTCGGGTCTCTCGTCATTTACGAGACTCTGAGCGCGTATCGCTCGATGCTTTCCTTCATCAAGGGGTGAAGTGCGTTTCGCGTGGTAATGTGCACTGCAATCCCGAGATTGTTCGAGATCTTTTCCTCGATTTGCATGAGCCGAAACATGTTCGGAATCTTGGTTTCAGGGTCGTAATCAATGAAGAGATCGAGGTCGCTATCTGGCCGCTCGGTGCCTTTGGCTCGTGAGCCGAAAACAAATAGTCCCGTCGCGCCATTGTCGCGGAGGTCGGGGTCGTAGGACTTCAGAATTTCGATCAGGTTGGCCTGGTTCATGCTTCTAGTGTACCAGCAGTACAAACAAAAAACGAGCCTGTCGGCCACGGCTGACGCGCCGGAGCCTTGAGGTCGCATCTTGAATCAATGCATGTTGGCCGACGGCTGCTCTCGTGCCTGGTGGCCTAGGCGGCCGCTCTCAGCTGCTCGTTGGCGTAGTTCGTGAGCCGGCAATATTCATCGAACGGCCGGTCCTCGAGCTGGAAATGGGCTTCGAGTTCGTTAACGGCGCGCTGTTCCCATTCCTCGGCCTGCGCCAGCAGGGAACTGCGCAGCAGCGGACGGAATGCCGCGGTCTGGCGGTAAAGCGATGCAATGGTGCGATAGCGGCGCACATTCTCGAAGACCGCGGCTCCATGCTTAATCATCGGTTTATTCTCCCCGTAAAGACGTCCCGTGTTCGCTAATGGACTTTCGCCTCCGGGATTTTCGATTTCGTTAGCGGCCCCGACCAAGCGGGGGGATGGTTTCCGGACCCTTGCCGCTCGGTCAGGCCAGCATGTCGCGCACCAGCGGAACCACTTTTGTGGCGTAGAGTTCGATGCAGGTCATCAGCTTCGCATGGGGCAGGGGACCTGCGGAATATTTGAGTTGGAAGCGCGACAGCCCGAGCGTCTTCACCGTCGCCGCGATCTTGCGCGCCACCGTCTCGGGCGAGCCGATATAGAGCGAGCCGCGATCGGCCTCGAAATCGAATTCGCGCTGCTCCATCGGCGGCCAGCCGCGCTCCCTGCCGATGCGGTCGCGCATGGTCTTGTAGTCGGGCCAGAACTCTTCGCGCGCCTGCTCATCCGTGGCAGCAACATGACCAGGCGAGTGCACGCCGACCGCTTTTGCCTCGCGTCCGAACTCCCGAAAGGCGCGATGATAGAGCTCGACATAGGGTGCGAACCGCGCCGGCTCGCCGCCGATGATCGCCAGCATCAGCGGAAGATCGTAGTGCGCCGCGCGCACCACCGATTCCGGGCTGCCGCCGACGCCGATCCAGGTCTTTAGCGGTGCGCGCTCGAGCGGCGGAAACACCCGCTGGTTCTTCAGCGGCGGACGCAGCTTGCCCTGCCAGGTCAGCGGCTGCTGCGGCAGCAGCGTCGCAAACAGGTCCAGCTTCTCCTCGAACAGCTCTTCATACTGGCGCAGGTCGAAGCCGAACAGCGGAAAGGATTCGGTGAACGAGCCGCGGCCGAGGATTACCTCGGCGCGTCCGTTCGAGGCGGCATCGACCGTGGCGAAGCGCTGGAACACGCGGATGGGATCATCCGAGCTCAGCACCGTCACCGAGGAGCCGAGCCGGATTCTTTGGGTGCGCGCGGCAATCGCCGCCAGCACCACCTCGGGCGCGGAGATCGCAAAATCCTCGCGATGATGCTCGCCGAGCCCGATGAAATCGATGCCGAGCTGGTCCGCCAGCACCGCTTGCGCGATGACGTCGCGGATCACCTGCGCGTGCGGCGAGATGCGGCCGTCCGCGCTGCGGGTGACGTCGCCAAAGGTGTCCAGTCCGAATTCGAGCGTGGTCATGGGTCCTGTCTTCATTGCGCCGCGCCACGATAGTAAAGAGAGCAGTCGGCATCTATTGGTAGGGAGCAACCGATATATATTGCCGGAAGCCTCAAATCAAAGCCGGCACAATCGTTGCCGGCGGGTCAGCGCCTTGCCATCCCCGGAGTATGAAACCATGCAGCTGTCGAATTATCTGTTCTTCACCACTTGCTGCGAGCAGGCGCTGGCCTTCTACACCGCGTGTGGGCTCGGCGAAATTACCGAGCTGAAGCGTTATGGGCGCGACGGCCAGCCGCCGACTGCGGCGATGGACGGCAAGGTCATGCATGCCCGTTTCGAGGGGCCGGGCGTGCTGTTCTACGCCTCCGACAATCACGACGCCGAACCGATGCGCGGCTCGGCCCACATCCTGATGCTGGAGGACCGCGGCGAGACCGAACGGCTATTCGGCCACCTCGCCGACGGCGGAACGGTCACAACTCCGCTCGCCATCCAGCCGTGGGGCGACTACTACGGCAAGCTCACCGATCGCTTCGGCGTGCAGTGGATGCTGAACTGCCGGCTCTGACGGCCTGGCCGGCGGCTCCGTCGCAAGCTGGAAGCGCACGCCGTGCAGGGAGACCGTGAGCGGGATGCCGCGAAAATCGTCGTGGAAGGCGCGGATCCGGCGGGCGAGCTCGGACGCCTCGACATCACAGGGCACGTCGCACATGTCAGCATACATCCGCCGTGTGCTGCGCCGGCCGCTCCAGGAGATCGGCAGCTCCGGCAGCGGAGCGGCTTCGCAGGCGATGTCGCGGGCCATGCGCCAGAACAGGTGGGCGACGCGCAGATAGGCGAGCTGCTCCAGCCCGCGCACATTGACCCCGCTCGGGATATCGAACGGCTCGATGCCGACGATCGGCCCGGAATCGACCCGGGCCGCCATGACATGCGCCGTCGCGCCAAACGTCTTGGCGTCGTCGTAGAGCGCGAAATGCGCCGGCGCCCAGCCCGGATAGTCCGGCGGGCCGGGATGAAAATTGTAGGCGCCGTGACCGAGCGCGGCGAGCACCGCCATGGGAACCACGACACCGCTGGTGAAGGCGACCAGCCGGGCGTCACGCAGCACCTCGGGGGCGATGGCCAACAGTTCGTCGCGCGTCACCGCGCCGCGAAATGCCAGCGCCGGGTTATGCTCCCTGAGCAGCGCCGCGAGCGCGCGCTGCTGGTGCGCATTCCCGGTGAGCAGAATGATCGTCTTCAGCATGAGCAGCCTTTCGCAGAGGGATCAATCGTGGTGCGCCGCGATCGCGATGACCCGGTCGGACGCAGCGTTGCGCGCCAGCGTGCGGAACAGATCGCGTGACGCCATCTGGCCCGGCGCGATTTCGACGATCCGGTGTTTTGCGAGCCGCGCCGCGCCGGTGGCGGCCGCCACGTCGTCCTGCCAGGGGCACAGTGCGACTTCGAGCTGCGCAAAGCCGCCGCTGTCGCTGGCAAACGCGCCGGCCACCGCCTCGACACTCGCCGCCACCGCGCGGGCATCGCTGCCTTCGGTGTCGCGCAGGATCACCATGATGCCCTGCTCCGAGCCGGCCCGCGCTGTCATCACCAGCAGCGGCTCTCCGGCGCCGGTGCGGCCGGCGCGCCGTGGCGCGCGCAGCATGCCCGCGAAATGCGGATCGGGACCGAGATCGGTGCCGGTGCGCAGCGGATGGACGATGCTGGCCTGCCGTGCGGCCGTATCGCCGGCCGGGCAATGATGGGATCGCGGCAACCACACCGTATCGAGCGCGGTCTGCGAGGCGGTCAGGCTCCATGCCTGGTCGAGCAGATAGCCGTCAAAAACCTGCGGGAACGAGGCGGCCAGGTGCTGCCAGTTGCGCAGCAGCGCCTCGGTCGCAGCGCTGCGGCCGAGATAGAGCGTGCGCGCAGAAAACTCCCAGCGATTCCATTTGTGGAGCGCGACATCGCAAGCCAGATTCGCCGGCAGGACGGGCGCGCCGTTCAGGATCGCGCCATCCGTGACGAACAGCAGCGGTTCGCTGTGCCGGGCGAAGGCGCGCTGCAGGAACTCGACCATTTCGAAGCAGGTCGTGGCTTCATCGCCACTCACGGTGTCGATCGGCTCGACGTCGACGTCGAGACCCAAGCTCGCCGCGGCCTGCTTCAGCCGGCGGCCATGGCCCTCGCCCGCCGTCCGCGGATAGCAGGAGACGATGCGAGGCCGTGGGGCATATTCGCCGGCGGCGCGCTTCAGCACGGTCCAATCGGCGCCGCCCCACCACAATTCATGCGGTCCCTCGGCGCCGCACGATCCGACCGTGCCGAAATCGGCGAGCTTCGACTTGAGAAAGTCGAACGCCGGATTTTCACCGAAGGGAATGACGACGACCGTGTTGCCATCGAGCCCGCGCGCAAAAAGTTCGGCGCCGGTGCCGGTCGGCGGCTCCAGCACGATGACGACACCGCCATGCTGCCGCGAGCTGGCGTGGTGCAGGCGCGGCGCGCCAAAGCGCTCCACCAGCCATTGCAGGCGCCGTCGCTGCGGCTGCGCGAGCTTGATGGCGTTGTCGCGCAGCAGGCGGTCGAGCGCGCCGGCGGCGACGTCAGTCGATTCGATGTCGTGTGATGTCATGTGGTCCCCGCTTCCTTCAACGCGCGAGGACGCCCGATCCGGCGCAAAATCAGCACGCCGTCATCAGGATGCGGTCCTGGCTGAGGGAGCTCAGCGCGACGCTGACGATCGCGATCTCGTCCTCGAATGGCGGGACGGGAATGATGAGGCAGCCATCGTCGGTCTCGGCGCGATAGCAGCGGCCGTCGCGCGCGAGGCCTGCGAACACCAGCGCCTCGTCGGCGACATGCCGGACCTCCACGCTCTTGGCGGCGTCGCTGACGCTGTCGCCGCCCTGCATCACGACGCCGTGCAAAAGACCCTGACGGGCAACGCGGGCGAGCGGCAGCGCGATGGTGGCGATCGCCATCGACCGCGACAGCGGAATGCGCAATTTGAGGTCCGCGAGCCCGGTGCGATAAATGGTCACCGTCTCCATCGTATCGCGCCCATCGGCGCCGAACAGGCCGACCTGCAGCGTGCCGCAGGGCGCCTCGCCGAACACGCTCGCCGGCAGGCGGCCCGCGCCAAACAGAAGATGGAGATGGGCATGCGATG
>Ga0070709_10000525_pt1 | contig 22547 bp, 21 predicted proteins | sample LARL51metaG_FD_65449 | JGI IMG/M metagenome (GOLD analysis project Ga0070709, IMG submission 65449) | Corn, switchgrass and miscanthus rhizosphere microbial communities from Kellogg Biological Station, Michigan, USA - LAR L5-1 metaG | ecosystem: Host-associated > Plants > Roots > Rhizosphere ... | reverse complement strand
TCGGCGAAACCGGCGCCAGTGGGCCCACGGGAAATCGGTATGGCGATCCGGCGGGCCATACTTGCATGGCGATGGCCGGGCCCGTTGAGCGAGCGATGACCCTGCGTACCGGCAGCGCGGATAGACAAGCCAATATGGGCGCTTTCGCCGGCCGCGCACTGGAATTTCTCTACGAAACGATATCTGGCTGACGCTATCCACTCGACGGCGCGCCGCTGCGGGCGATAACATCCGGCAAAATACCAAACCGGGGGGACGACCATGCTGTCACGCCGCGCGTTTCTCGCCTCGACTGCTTCGCTCGCCGTTACTGCCGGGATCACCGGCACGCAAGCCGCAATGGGGCCGAATGACAAATTCGACCTACTTGTCAAAGGCGGCGATGTGCTCGATCCCAGTCAGTCGCTGCGCGGCCGGCGCGACATCGGTATACGGTTTGGCGTGATTGAGGCGGTCGAGCCGGATATTGCCGAGGCCCGCGCGCTGCGTGTGATCAATGCCTCCGGCAAGCTGGTGACGCCGGGTCTCGTCGATCTGCACAGCCATGTTTATCCCTATGGCTCGGCCATCGGCCTCCCTGCCGACGAATCGGTCGTGAATCAATGTGCGACCACCTGTGTGTCGGCGGGCGACGCCGGTGCAAACAATTTCGCCGCATTTCGACGCTTCATTGTTGGACAGACCCGTACCCGGCTTTACGCTTTCGTGCATATCGCCAATATCGGGCTGACGCCGTTTCCTATTGCCGAGTTGTACAACATCGACTTCGCGCAGGTGGACGCCTGCGCCAAGACAATCGGCGAAAACTCGGATATCGCGCTCGGCGCCAAAGTGCGCATGTCCGAAAACGTCATCGCCAAACATGGGACCGAGCCGCTCAAGCGCGCGATCCTCGCGTGCGAGCAGTCCGGAACGCCGGCGAAGATCATGTGTCACATCGGCGGGGTCGAGACCGGCGCGCTGATGTCGCAGATCCTCGACCTGCTGCGTCCGGGTGACATCCTCACTCACGCCTACTCGGGCGCTCCCAATATCGCCGGCGCATTTACCAATATCGTGCAGGACGGAAAATTATTGCCGGCGGCGCTCGCCGCGAAACAGCGCGGCGTGATCTTCGACGTTGGACATGGCGGTGGCAGTTTCGACTACACGATCGCCGAAGTGGCAATTCCGGGTGGGTGCGGTCCCGACACGATCTCGTCGGACCTTCACGCCGTTTCCGGCAACACGCCGGGCATGCCCTATCTTCCCTGGGTCATGTCGAAGTTCATGGGATTGGGCTTCACGCTCGAGCAGGTGGTCGCGATGGCGACAATCAACCCGGCGAAAATCATCAATCGCATTCCTAAACTAGGTACGCTGCAGGTCGGCGCGCCCGGTGACGTCGCGATCATGGAATTGGTCGAAGGCCCGGTATCGTTCGTTGATACCCGCAACAACAAACGCGAAGGGAAGGCTTATCTAAAGCCGGTGCAGACAGTGACGGCAGGTGTTGCGTTCGGTCGGCCGTACGCTCTTCCGTTTTCCGTCAGGTGAGCTAGGCCATTTCTGCGCGCACTTTTGCGCGCAACTCGTCGATGAGCGTGAGTCCCTTCGGCGTCTCGAGGTGCCAGAAAGTCCAACCGTTGCACGCGTCGAGACCTTGCGCGATCGCCCCGATCCGGTGGATTGAGCCGACGGTGCCGTCGAGAGATACGGCGCCATCGGCACGCACGAGCGCCTTGTGTCGTTTTTTGGAATCTACCAGGCATGCGCCCGGTGTAACGAGCCCGCGCTCGATCAAGGCCGCGAAAGGTACACGCGGTGCTTCACGTGCCGTGACGAACGGAGCAATCGACGGCGCTTCGAGCGGCTTGGTTGCCGCGATGCGTTTCTCGGCCGCCTTTGCGTATTTCGCATCCTGCTCGCAACCGACAAAGCGTCGGCCGAGCCGCTTGGCGACCGCGCCGGTCGTGCCGGTTCCGGAGAATGGGTCCAGCACGAGATCGTCGGGGCGTGTGCTCGACAGGAGCACGCGCGCAAGCAAGGCTTCCGGCTTCTGGGTCGGGTGAAGTTTTTTGCCGTTGTTTCCCTTCAGACGTTCTTCGCCCGTGCACAGCGGCAGCGTCCAGTCGGAACGCACTTGGATATCTTCGTTGCCGGCCTTCAGCGTCTCGTAGTTGAAGGTGTACCCGCGGGCGTCAGCATCGCGTGAAGCCCATATCAGAGTTTCGTGGGCATTCGTGAAGCGGCGGCCGCGGAAGTTCGGCATCGGATTCGATTTGCGCCAGATGACGTCGTTCAGGATCCAGAATCCGAGATCCTGCATGATCGTGCCGACGCGAAAAATATTGTGATAGGAGCCGATGACCCAGATCGTAGCAGCTGGTTTCATCACGCGGCGACAGGCCGTGAGCCAGCGTCGTGTGAATTCGTCATAGGCGGAGAAGCTTGCAAATTTGTCCCAGTCGTCATCGACCGCATCGACGTGCGAGTCGTCCGGCCGCTTGAGATCGCTTGCAAGCTGAAGGTTGTAAGGCGGATCTGCGAAGACGAGATCGACCGAAGCCGCCGGCAGCTTTTCCATTCCGGCGATGCAATCACCGACGAGGATGCGATGCGGCTGCGGACTCTCTGAAACTCCACGGGGCGCCCTTGAGGGCGCCCCGCGACGCGACACAACCATGACTCAGGACTCTGACTCAGGCGACGCGGTCGGCGACGCGGGACCTACAACCGACAGGCCTGCATATTGAGCGCGCAAAGTAAAAAAGCGGTTTATGATCGCGGCTCGAAAGTCGGCAAATTCTGCCTATTTAATACTGACTTAGAGGTAAGCAGTTCGGCCGATTACGACGGAGTTGGACGAGCGCGCGCAGTTCAGCGATTATTGCGACAAATCTTCGGAGGAACCCGTCATGCGTTGGGATGATTTTCGCCGTAGCGACAATGTCGAGGATACGCGCGGCGACGGCGGCGGCGTCGGCGGCGGCGGTATGGGCATCCCGATCGGCGGCGGCGGCCTCGGGATCGGAACCGTCATCATTCTCGGACTGATCGGCTGGGCGCTCGGTATAGACCCGAGCGTTCTGATCGGCGGCGCCGAGATCGTGAACGGCGGCCGGCACGTCGAGCAGCCGTACCAACCGCAGTCGGGGCAAACGACAAGCAAGCCGGCCGACCAGATGGGCGATTTTGTCGCTGCCGTTCTCGGCAACACAGAAGATACCTGGAAGGAAATTTTCAAGCAGAACGGCCAGCAGTACACTGTGCCGCGGCTGCGGCTGTATTCAGGTGTCGTGCAAGGTGGTTGCGGCATGGCGCAGGCGGCCATGGGACCGTTCTACTGTCCGAACGACCGGCGCATTTATCTCGATACCTCGTTCTTCCGCGACATCCAGGCGCGCTTCCGCGGCTGCAGCGGCAAGGCATGCGAATTCGCCGAGGCCTACGTGATTGCGCATGAGGTCGGTCATCACGTGCAAAATCTGCTGGGCATCTTGCCGCAGGTGCAGAACGCGCAGCGCTCGGCCGGCAGCAAGGTCGAAGCCAACCGTATCCAGGTGCGGGTCGAATTGCAGGCCGACTGCCTTGCGGGCGTTTGGGCGAACAATTCAAACCAACGCTGGAAATCACTCGAGCCGGGTGATGTGGAAGCGGCGATGCAGACCGCGGCAGCGATTGGTGACGACAGGCTCCAGCAGCAGTCACGCGGTTACGTCGTACCCGATGCTTTTACTCACGGCTCTTCCGCGCAACGACAGCGGTGGTTCATGACCGGCTTGAAAGAGGGAAAGGTATCGGCGTGCAATACCTTCTCAGGCCAGGTGTAGCGAGACCACCCGAAATGGCCGGCATCGATGAAAGCCGACAATTTGTTCCGCTGAAGATCGCAGTTCTGACGGTGTCAGACACGCGCGAGGAAGCCGACGACAAATCCGGAGCGACACTGGTCGAACGCATTCGCGCGGCTGGCCATGCCGTGGCGGCGCGGACAATTGTCAGGGACGAGGTCAAGGCGATCCGTGACCAGATCAAGGCCTGGATTGCCGACAAACTGATCGACGTCATTATCACGACGGGCGGTACGGGATTTACCGGCCGCGACGTGACGCCCGAGGCCGTTGAGCCGCTGTTTGAAAAACGCATGGACGGCTTTGCCGCCATGTTTCTCCTTGTGAGTGAGCGGAAAATCGGCACTTCGGCGATCCAGACGCGCGCCACCGCTGGCGTCGCCAATGCGACTTATATTTTCTGTCTTCCGGGATCACCGGGCGCCTGCAAGGACGCCTGGGACGAAATCCTGGTGCATCAGCTCGACTATCGTTACCGGCCGTGCAATTTCGTGGAGATCCTGCCGCGGCTCGATGAACATTTGCGCCGCCCGAAGGCCAAAGGCGCAACGGCCTGAATTCTTGGCGCGCTACAGGTCGAGGTCCCAAAACTCCGCCACGACATCTTTGCCCCAACTATGTCGCGGCTCGCTCGATGTAAGTGTGAAGCCGGCTTTCTCGTAGACGTGGCGTGCCGCCGTCAGCACGCTGTGGGTCCACAATGTGATCTTTGCGTATCCCGCGCCGCGCGCAAACTGCACGCACTCGTCGACTAGCTTCACGCCGAGACCCAGCCCGCGCCCTTTCGGATCGACCAGAAGCAGACGGATGCGCGCAACACGAGGCTGGTCATCCTTCACCAGCATCACGCAGCCGACATTTTCGCCGTTCAACTCCGCGATCCAGCATCGCTCACGCTCCGCATCGAAGTTGTTGACACAATCGGCGACGATTTGCGCGCAAAGTCCTTCGAATGGTTCGCCCCAGCCATACTCCTGCAAGTAAAGCTGGGCATGACGTGAAATAATCCAGCCAAAGTCGCCGGCCTGAGGATTACGCAGCGTGTAAGAAGGCTTGGCATCGAACCTTGCAGTCTGTCCGTTGGTCAGAAGAGTTTCGATCGAGGTCATTGCCGCGACGATCCGGGATTGCTGGGCGGGCTTTAGCTTGTCGAGCATGGCGCCCGCATCGCGTTGGGATCTCTCTTCCATCGGCGCGAAGAGCTTGCGGCCGCGTGCCGTCAAGGCGAGATGACTCTGCCGAGCATCTTTCTTCGAGGTCTTGCGGCTGATCAAGCCGCGCTTCTCGAAATTGCGCAGAAGCCGGCTGAGATATCCTGCATCAAGGTCGAGGGCGCGCGCGATGTCGCTGGCGGTAAGTCGGTCGTTCTGCGCGAGTTCATACAGCACCCGCATTTCGCCGAGCGAGTAGGGGCTGTCGAGGTAAGTCTTGCGCAGGACACCAATCTGCCGCGTATAAAATCGATTGAACCGGCGGACGGCCGAGACGCTTGCTCGATTTGCCATGGCCATGGAAGGTCGGCAAGTTAGTTGACAAAGTCAAGTATATTTAGCGGGCCGTTGTGACTGCCGCGGGCAGGAGTGTCAGTCGGCGCCGGCCGATCCTGCGCAGCAGGTCCGCTTCCGCATCCTCGATGTCTCGGTGGCCGCCAATCGCATCATAAAACCGTCGAGGAATCAGGAGGCCCTGCTCGGGTTTTGGCACCCTAAGAGCCGCGATGAACAGCGCAGCAATCTCGGAAAACCGCGGAGGCCGGTAATTCGTGACATCAAGCGCGCGGAAAACCGCAGCAGCAGGCGGGCCATCGACTTCACTCGATGTGCGGATGAAATGCTCAGTGGCCTCGATCCAGCCTGACTGTGGCGTTGCGCCCGCCCGAAGAAAAAGAAGCCATGGACTTCGCGTTGTCGCGGCGGCTGCTTTCAGCCGTGCTCCAAGCGGATCGCTTGAGGCCAGAAAGCGGCAACCGGCGATATCCGCCACCTCCGCGGTGGCATCGCGCGAGTTTGCGTCGGCGACCACGACATCCGCGAGGAGCCCCGCCGCCGCGCCGGGCACAAGGGCAGCCAGCGTGGGCACCAGGGAGCGCTCCGATTCGTGGGTCGAAATGATCGCGCTCAGCATGGAACTGCAGCCCCCGTATCCCCGTTGCCACCATATCAGGTAGGGGGATTCTTCCACCCCACGAGATCGAGCGGATGACTGTCCAAACGGGGGCTTCTTGAAAAGCGTTCTTGTTATGTTCACATTAGGCCGATAGGGTACAGACATGGCTCGATCACACGCAGCCCAAAGACGCTCGCCGGCGAAGGAGCTGCCCTCCGCGCCGGCGGGCGCCTATGACGACGTCAGCGAGCTTCTCGGGGTTGTAGTCGACCATGAGCGCAGGCGTGGCAGGGGCGCGCAGAGCAACGCGTCTGGGCGTTACGAGCCGCTGGCCCGTGTCGCGTTCGATGACGGCTGGAGGACGCTTGACGAACTCCCGCCGTTCAAGACGACGGTCACGGTCGACGCAACGCGAAAGATTATTACCCGCAATGAATCGCCTGATATTGGCTTCGACCGGTCGATCAATCCGTATCGCGGGTGCGAGCATGGCTGCGTCTACTGCTTCGCGCGTCCGACGCACGCATACCTCGGCATGTCTCCCGGTCTCGATTTCGAATCCAAGCTGCTGGTGAAGCCCGAAGCCGCAGCGCTGTTGGAAAAGGAATTGTCGGCACCCGGATACGAGCCAAAGGTCATCGCGATCGGCACCAACACCGATCCATATCAGCCGATTGAGCGGCGCTACAAAGTCATGCGCCGAATTCTGGAGGTGCTGGACCGCGCGGGCCACCCGGTCGGCATCGTGACGAAATCAGCCCTTGTACTCCGCGATCTGGACATCCTGGCCCGCATGGCTGAGAGGAATCTGGCTAAGGTTGCGCTGTCGGTCACTTCCCTGGATCCGACACTCGCCCGCAAGATGGAGCCGCGAGCGGCGACACCGATGCGTCGGCTGGAGACCTTGCGACGACTTGCACAGGCGGGCGTGCCGACGACCGTTATGGTGGCGCCGGTCATTCCCGCGCTCAACGACATGGAGATCGAGCGCATTCTTGATGCCGCCAAAACGGCAGGTGTGAAGGAAGCCGGCTACGTATTATTGCGCCTGCCGCTGGAAGTACGGGATCTCTTCCGGGAATGGCTGATCGCAAATTATCCCGATCGCTATCGTCACGTCTTCAAGCTCGTACGCGATATGCGCGGCGGAAAGGACTACGATTCCACGTGGGGAACCCGCATGAAGGGCACCGGACCTTATGCGTGGATGATCGGGCGCCGCTTCGAGATGGCATGCGAAAAGTTGGGATTGAATGCATCGCGAACCTCGCTGACCACAGAGCATTTCCAAAAACCCGGGCCGGCCTTTCAGCAACTGAGCCTGCTCTAGACGTCGGGCATGATCTCCACGCCATCCACATGTAAACGAGGCTTTGCATTGACTTGGCCACACTTCCGCGTCCTCATCGCGGCAGATGGCCAAGACGTCAAAGCCCAGCGAACGATTGCCGCTCAATGAACCGGTTTTGCGACCAACATTCCGGCGCGAGCGCCGTGCGCTCAACAAAGGAATCTTTCCAGTTGCGGGGTGCGACGAGGCGGGAAGGGGTCCGCTCGCGGGACCGGTTGTTGCCGCGGCGGTTGTGCTCGACCCGGAACGTATTCCCCGTGGACTCAACGATTCCAAGAAGCTTGACGCCGAGGAGCGCGAGAAACTGTACTTGAAAATCTGCGCGACCGCTCAGGTGGCTGTGGCGTTTGGCGCCGTCGATCGCATAGATCGTGACAACATATTGCGTGCATCCCTCTGGGCACTTGCCCGTGCGGTCAAGGCGCTCCCGGTGCGACCAAAGCTGGTTTTCGTCGACGGAAACCAGAGGATCGATTGTGGTTGCGATTGTCAGACGGTCGTATCGGGCGATGCGTTGGTCGTGTCGGTTGCAGCAGCGTCGATTGTTGCGAAAGTCACGCGCGACCGACTTATGACGCAGTTGGGCCGCGCTTATCCCGGTTATGGCTTCGAACGGCACATGGGATACAGCGTACCGGAGCATTTTGCCGCGCTGGCTCGCCTTGGGCCGACCGTTCACCACCGGAAATCGTTTGCGCCGGTAGCAGCCAAATTAGCGGCTTTGGGCGGTGCACCGGATGAAACCATCGCCGAGTTGTTGCCTCTTTAGCGCAGCTTCTCTATTTCTGCCCGGTTACCGTAATTCTCACCCAACCGCGGGCCAATGCATTACGTATCTCTGCTTGTTGAATTCTTGCGCGGGCGCCCGGCGGTGGTCTTCTGGACCGCCGCGCTGACACAAGCCGCGCTTTGGACCCTGATACCCACGATCTTTTACGGCGCTCCTCCAGGCGAAGTGCCGCTGCTGCTCGCAATCGGCCGCGAATTCGTGCTTGGCAGCTATCTCGGACCACCGCTGGCCTTTTGGCTGGGGGAGGTGGCCTTCAGGATCGCCGGCAGCTTCGGCCTGTATGCATTGGCGCAGGCCTGCATCGTTCTGACCTACTGGGCGATATTCGTCCTCGGACGCGGTATTGTCGGTACCCGGCACGCGATCCTGGCCATATTGCTGATGGTTGGCATTGCGGCCTATGCGGTGCCCAGTCCGGATTTTGGTCCAGCGGTGCTGGCGGCACCGTTATGGGCACTGGGTCTACTTTTCTACTGGCGCGCGGTCGGTGAGGGCAGGCGTGGCTATTGGTTTCTGCTTGCGCTCGATCTTGGCTTGCTGCTGCTCGCCAACTATGTCGGCGTGATCCTGCTTGTAATCATGATCGTCTTTACGGCTGCATCCGCTCGCGGAAGAAGCGCTGCGCAGCGGCCCGAGCCGTGGATCGCCGTGCTGCTCCTCTGCATCGTCGTTTTTCCGCACGTCATCTGGTTCAGGAGCGGTCGTTCGCTGATACTGGAGGGAATTGACGAAAGCTTCGCCGCAACTGGGCGGCTGTCACCGGCGCTTTGGTTGATCTTCGCGCTGCTTCTTACGCATCTTGGGCTAGCATTGCTCGTGGCATTGACAAGCGGCTGGCCACGACATCCTCGAGAACGCGCGCCGGAGATCGACCGTAACCCTGTCGACCCGTTCGCTCGCACCTTTGTGTTTATCTTTGCGTTGGCGCCTGCGCTCATGGCGGTCATTGTCGCTTTTGCAAGCGGCCGACTTGGGCCGCTCGGCAGTCTCGCGCCGCTTGTCGTGCTTTCAGGGCTTGCGGTCATTGTCGCTGCTGGCGACAAAATTCTTCTTTACCGAGAACGGTTGGTTTCTTCAGCCTGGCTCGGTCTGCTGGTGGCACCGCCGGTTCTAGTCGCGCTCTCGATCGCGATTTTTCCGTGGGCGTTGGGTTCCGATCTCAAGATTGCGCAACCGGCAAACGCCGAGGGTCGCTTCTACGCAGATATCTTCCAGCGCCGCACTGGCAAGCCGCTAGCCTATTTGAGCGGTGATCCGCGAGTTGCACCGCTCGTCGCGCTTGCCGCGCCGAGCCGACCGCACCTCTATTTTGCCTGGGCGCCGGAGCGCAGCCCGTGGGTGTCTTCGACTGACATGCGCACACAGGGCGGCATTTTGGTTTGGCCAGCTGCCGATAACAGCGGCACTGCTCCCGAGACGCTGAAGGTTCAATTTCCGGAAATGGTACCCGAGGTGCCGCGCTCATTCCCGCGTGCGGTGCAGGGAATGTTGCCGCTGATCCGCATCGGATGGTCGATGCAGCGGCCGCAGTAGCTAGTGATAGCTTTCGCCCTCGCGTACCTTGCCGCGGAACAGCCAGTAGATAAACGCGACGTAGCCGAGAATGATCGGCAACAGCAGAAGCGTGCCAAGCAGCATAAAAATCTGGCTGGCCGGCGCTGCCGCTGTATCCCAAACCGTAAGAGACGGTGGGACGAGATAGGGGAAGTTGGAAATTACGAGTCCAAGAAAACCAAAAAGGAAAAGTGCCATCGTCGCTAGGAACGGCGGCACCTCGCGCCCGTTTTCGATCCATCGCCATGTGAGATAGGCGGTGAGCGCAGTAACCAGTGGCACCGGCCAAAGAAAATAGAAATTGGGCAAAGTGAACCAGCGCTCTGCGATGCGTGGCTGGCTGAGTGGCGTCCATAGGCTCACCGCGGCCATGCATACAAGGACTGCCAGCAGCAGGAATTTTGCTTGGCCGCGGGCGCGTTGCGCCACCGGGCCTTCCGTTTTCATGGCAAGCCATGTAGCGCCCAACAGCGCGTAACCTGCGATCAGGGACAGTCCGCAGAGGAACGCAAAAGGTGTTGCCCAGTCGAACGAACCGCCACTGAAGGCGCCGTCGCGCACGGCAACTCCTTGAATGAGACCGCCGAGGATCACACCCTGAGAGAAGCTCGCGAGCGTCGAGCCGACATTGAAGGCAATATTCCAGCCGGTCTTGCTGTAGGAAACGTGGCGAAATTCAAATGCCACACCGCGAAAAACCAACGACAGAAGCATCACGATGACGGGCAAGTAGAACGCCGGCATGATGATCGAATACGCCTTGGGAAATGCCACAAACAGACCAGCGCCCCCAAGTACGAGCCAGGTCTCGTTACCGTCCCAGTACGGAGCAATCGTACGCGTCATCTGATCGCGTTCGCTCTCGGTGCGCGCGGTCGGAAAAAGTATGCCGATGCCCAGATCGAAGCCGTCGAGAAGCACGTACATGAATACGGCGGTACCGATCAGGGCAGCCCAGATCAGGGGGAGGTACCATTCCATGACGTCACGCCTTTCAACGTTGCATTGCCTCACGTCCGGCGTCTTGCGCCGCGGAAATCGGGCTCGGTGAAAACGGGACTGTCTCGGTCGCAGACTTTTGTGGCCCCTGCGCGATCAGACGATTGATGTAATAGATGCCAAACCAGAACACGATGCCGTAGGACAGTACGAATAAAGCCAACGTGCCCGCGATACTCGCGCTCGGTACGGGTGATGTGGCGTCTGCGGTGCGCAAAATACCTTGCACAATCCATGGCTGGCGCCCGCTTTCGGTTACGACCCAGCCCGCTATGACCGCGACAAAGCCCATCCACCAGCAATGAGACATTATGCGCAAATACCAGCGTGTCTCGAACAATGTTCCGCGCCACCACAGGAAGGCGCCGAAAAGCGCGGCGCCAATCATGAAGAAGCCGATTGCAAGCATGATGCGGAACGCGAAAAACACCGTCTTGACCGGAGGCCGATCGGATGCAGGTACGCTGTTGAGGCCAGGGAACAATCCGTTCATGCGATGGGTCAGGACCAGTGACCCTGCTTTCGGGATCGACAATTCGAAACGGTTCACTCCAGCCACTTCGTCCGGCCAGGCAAAGATATGGAAATCACCTGGCTTGCTTCCGTCCCAATGCGCTTCCATGGCTGCGATTTTGATCGGCTGATGTTGCAGCGTGTTAAGTCCGTGTTGATCGCCGAGGAACAACTGCAGCGGAGCCAGGATTGCGGTAAGTCCGATTGCCATCCTGAGCATCGTCCGCCCCTCTTCGAGGTGGCGGCCTGCAACGATATAGCGTGCGCCAACCGCGAGCACCACGAAACCGGTCGTGAGGTACGCGGCATTGAGCATATGGGCGAAGCGATATGGAAAGCTCGGATTGAAGACAATGGCGAGCCAGTCCGCTGGGTGCGCGACACCGCCGATCATCTGATGGCCGGTTGGCGTTTGCATCCAGCTGTTCGCCGATAAAATCCAGAAGGCCGATATCGCGGTGCCGACGGCAACAATCGCAGCCGAAAGGACATAAAGCCAAGGTGGCACGCGATTGAATCCGAACAAAAGCACGCCAAGGAACGTCGCCTCCAGAAAGAATGCGCTCAAAACTTCATAGCCAATCAAGGGACCGACGATATTGCCAACGACGAGCGAGAAACGGCTCCAATTGGTGCCGAACTGGTATGACAGCACGATGCCCGAAACGACGCCCATGGCGAAAGAGACCGCAAAAATTCTCGTCCAGAATCGCATGAGTTGCTGATACCGGTCGTTGCCGGTGCGCAGCCACAGCGCGCCGAGCGTCGCCAGGTACGCGGATAGCCCGATCGTGAAGCTCGGAAAGATGATGTGAAAAACGATAGTGAAAGCGAATTGCAAACGGGCCAGTAGGACAGGATCAAAATCCATGACGAGCTCCGTTTAAATGTCCTTAAGCAACTATAGTCGCCGCCGGTACAGCGTGGAAACCAAATCTGTTCGATGCATGCGATAAATCGAAGCGGCATTGCAAATTCAGAGTATCCACAGCGCTCACATCAGTTCTGACGAAGGACCTCAGCCGAGTTAGGCTGGTAAACCGCACTCCGCGATGGGAACGATATGCCCAGGCAGCCAAAGCGCGCTCAGGTAGGCCGGAAGACCAGAGCGCCAGCCTCAACATTGCTGGATCGATATTTCGGACTTTCCGAGCAAGGGACGGACGTCCGCACGGAATTTATAGCCGGCGTCACCACGTTTCTGACGATGGTGTACATCGTGTTCGTCAATCCCATCATTCTCGGCAAGACCGGAATGGATCAGGGAGCGGTTTTTGTTGCGACGTGCCTCGCAGCCGCGGTCAGCACTTTGGTCATGGCATTTTATGCCAATTATCCGATCGCTCTCGCGCCGGGCATGGGCATCAACGCGTTCTTCGCTTTCACTGTTGTGCTGACCTACAATTATACGTGGCAGCAAGCGCTCGCTGCGGTGTTCTGCTCAGGCGTTTTGTTTTTTCTGATCTCTGTATTTCCGATACGACAATACGTCATCGATGCCATTCCCCAGAACCTCAAGCTCGCAGTTTCTGCCGGCATAGGTTTGTTTCTGGGGATTATCGCGCTCGAAGAAGCAAAGGTAATCGTTGACCATCCGGCCACGCTTGTAACGCTTGGCGATCTGACCAAGCCGATACCTGCGCTGATGCTGCTCGGCTTTGTGTTGATAGCCGGGCTCAACTATCGGCGCATGTTGGGCGGCACCTTGATCGGGATCCTCGTCGTCACTGCGATCGGATTGCCTTTTGGTCTTTCACAGTTCAACGGCATCGTTTCGGTGCCGCCGTCGATGGCCCCGACCTTTCTACAGCTCGATTTTTCTCGCGTGAGCGAGCTCACATTCCTGATCGTGGTGTTCTCGATTCTGTTCGTGGACGTATTTGACAATGCGGGGACACTTATCGGGGTCACCCACCGCACCGGCCTGATGAAGAACGGCAAGCTTGCGCGAATGAAGCAGGCACTCATCTCCGACAGTTTCGCGGCCATGTTTGGCGCCTTGATCGGCACGTCGACGACCACAAGCTACATAGAAAGCGCAGCGGGTGTTTCGGCGGGCGGTCGCACCGGACTGACCGCTGCATTTGTCGGACTATTCTTTCTGCTGGCGCTGTTTTTTGCGCCGCTCGCAGGGATGGTGCCTGTCTATGCCTCGGCGGCTGCCTTGCTCTATGTTGCTTGCGTGATGGCGCGCGGTCTCGCAGAGATAGATTGGGAGGACGTGACCGAATATGCGCCCGCTGTCGTTACAGCAATCACAATGCCACTGACCTATTCGATTGCGACCGGCATCGGCTTGGGCTTTATCACCTACGCTCTCGTTAAAATTATTTCCGGCAAGATGCGGGAGGCCTCGCTTGCGGTGATTGTCCTCGCGATTCTGTTTGCAACCAAATTTGCCGTTACGGGGTGAACGTGACCTCAACCTGGCAGCTATGGGCGGTTCTATCGGCAATCTTCGCGGCCTTCACTGCGATCTTTGCCAAGGTCGGCGTGGAAAACGTCAATGCCGACTTCGCCACCTTCATTCGTACTGTTGTGATTTTGGTGACGCTTGCTTTCATCCTTTTGGCGACCGGACAATTTCAGTCACCTGGCGCAATCTCTTCGCGCAGTTATCTGTTTCTTTTGCTATCGGGGCTGGCAACCGGTGCGTCGTGGGTCTGCTATTTCCGTGCATTGAAAATAGGCGACGCCGCCAAGGTCGCGCCCATCGACAAGCTTTCCGTCGTGTTGGTGGCACTGTTCGGCGTTGTGTTTCTAGGCGAGCGCTTGACCGCGCCGAACTGGCTCGGAGTGGCGCTGATTGCCGCCGGGGCAATTCTGGTCGCCTATCGGTGATCGAGCGCCTTTTTTATTGCCAGGAAATCGCGCCACGCGAACCGCTTCTGTAGTGGACTGCGCAGCAGGAAGGCCGGATGGAACGTCGGCATGGCGCGGATTTCGCGCTTGCCTGTTTCAAAGGAGAACCATCGTCCCCGTGTTTTGGTGATGCCTTCTTTGATGCCGAGCAGCGTCTGTGCCGACGGGCCGCCGAGGCAGACCAGTATGTCGGGGTCGGCAAGTTCGATCTGCCGCAAGATGAACGGGAGACAGATTTGCGATTCCTGAGGGGTGGGGGTGCGATTGCCCGGCGGACGCCAGGGCACGATGTTGGCGATGTACACGGAGCTACGGTCTAACCCGATCGCCGTCAGCATGCGGTCAAGCAATTTGCCGGATCGGCCGACGAATGGCAGGCCTTCGATGTCTTCGTCACGACCGGGAGCTTCGCCGACAAGCATCAGCCTTGCTTCAGGATTGCCGTCGGCGAACACGAGCTGGCTTGCCGTGGGTTTCAGCGCGCAGCCTTCAAAATTGGCGAGAATGGTGCGCAGCTCATCGAGTGTCTTTGCGTTTTTTGCCGCCGAACGCGCCTGCATGACAGCCTCATCAGGAGCAGGCGGGGTGGCGGGAGCGGCGCGGACGACTGAGTCCAAATTGGCGGATGGCGCCGCCGGTCGCGGGGCACGAGCAATAGGCGCGGCCTGCTCGATGGCGGCAAAGCGGTCAACTGGACTTTCTTCGAGGAGTGCATCGACGCCCGTCTCGGCATAGAAATCGAGAAGGTCGCGTGCAGGAGTGTTGCGAGAGGGGATCACTTATTCACCCTAGCATAGGGTGAGCCCGATTGCCGCCCTCTGTGCAAAAGTGGACAATTGGCCAAGGAGAGATTCATGGCCGAGTTACCAGCCCGCGAGGCGATGGAATTCGATGTGGTGGTTGTTGGAGCGGGGCCCGCGGGGCTCGCGGCCGCGATCCGCCTCAAGCAGATCAATCCGGATGTTTCCGTGGTTGTGGTGGAGAAAGGTTCCGAGGTCGGTGCGCACATCCTCTCAGGCGCCGTGATCGACCCGGTTGGCCTTGATCGCTTGTTGCCGGATTGGCGCTCCGAAGACACTCCAATCAAGACGTCCGTCACCGATGATCGTTTCTACTATCTTTCAGCGACCGGGGCGATCCGGCTGCCGAATTTCATGATGCCGCCGCTGATGAACAATCACGGCAACTACATCGTCTCGCTTGGCAACGTCTGCCGTTGGCTGGCGACAAAGGCAGAGGCGCTCGGGGTTGAAATCTATCCAGGGTTTGCCGCCACCGAAGTTCTCTTTGACGCAAACGGCACAGTTGCGGGTGTTGCTACCGGCGACATGGGCGTTGGCAAGAACGGTGAACCTAAGGCTAATTTCACGCGTGGAATGGAACTGCGCGGGAAATACACGCTGTTTGCGGAAGGAGCGCGAGGCAATCTCGGCAAGCAATTGATCGCAAAATTTGGTCTTGCCAACGACCGCCCGCCGCAGAAATTCGCACTCGGCTTGAAAGAGCTTTGGCAGGTCGCACCGGAGAAACATCGCAAGGGTATGGTTCAGCATACCTTCGGATGGCCGCTCGACAATTCAACCGGCGGCGGGTCATTTCTCTATCACCTCGACGAAAACCTGGTGTCGGTCGGATTTGTTCTCTATCTCAACTATTCAAATCCGTATCTTTCGCCATTCGAGGAATTCCAGCGCTTCAAGACACATCCGTTCGTGCGCGATACTTTCGATGGTGGCAAGAGGCTCGCCTACGGCGCCCGCGCCTTGACCGAAGGTGGTTATCAGTCGGTGCCGAAACTAACATTTCCTGGCGGCGCACTGATCGGTTGCGACGCTGGCTTTATGAACGTGCCGCGCATCAAGGGCAGCCACAACGCCATTCTGTCGGGAATAATGGCCGCGGAATCTGCCGCGGGTGCACTCTCTTCGGGCCGCAGTCACGATGAGTTGTCGGACTATGACGCAGGGTGGCGCAATTCGGCGATCGGAAAAGATCTCTGGAAAGTGCGCAATGCCAAGCCGCTATGGTCGAAATTCGGAACACTTCTGGGGATAACGCTCGGTGGACTTGATATGTGGACAAATACGCTCGGCTTCTCGCTATTCGGCACACTCCGGCACGATACGCCCGACTATGCCACTCTGAAGCCAGCGTCCGAAAGCACGCCGGTGTCCTACCCGAAACCTGACGGCAAACTTACCTTCGACCGCCTTTCTTCGGTATTTCTTTCCAATACCAATCACGAAGAAGATCAACCGGTCCACCTCAAGGTTGCCGATCTCGGCTTACAGAAAAAATCAGAGCATGATGTCTTTGCGGGCCCGTCCGCGCGCTATTGTCCCGCGGGTGTTTATGAGTGGATAGAGGAGGCCGGCACCGCGAAATTCGTGATCAACGCCCAAAATTGTGTCCACTGCAAAACCTGTGACATCAAAGACCCTAACCAGAACATAACCTGGGTTCCCCCTGAGGGCGGTGGGGGACCCAACTATCCGAATATGTGAACTTCGGGCCGATCCGGTCACGATACTGCCACACCGGCCCCCTCAAGCTTGCCAATGTCGCGCCGCGCGGGACGTTCTTGCGGGGGCGGCGCAAAAAGGCCATTCTCGGCGTAACATCCTGTGGTTCGCGTGCGAATCCGCCGCAACCGCTTCATTGGAGCACTGCCCGTGACCCTTTCGAGCTTCGGCCGCTGCGTTGCCGGCAGCGCGCTGGCCGCCTTTCTGGCGGCAGCAACGACCCCTCTTGCCGCGCAGCAGACGAGTGCCCTGCAATCCAGCGCAATCAGCGCCTCGGGTAGCTATCTGGCCGCGCGCCATGCCGGGCAGCAGCGCGACGCCGCCGCCGCCGCCGCCTATTACCGGGCAGCGCTCAAGCGTGATCCGAACAATGGTGAGTTGCTTGACCGCGTCTTCCTCGCATTTCTGGTTGACGGTGATGTCGATGAAGCCGTGAAGTTTGCCGAGCGCGTGGCGCAGGCTGACAAAAATGACCGTGTTGCGCGCCTGGTGCTTGGAGTGAATTCGCTCAAGCGCAAGCAATATGCGCCTGCGCGGCGCGATCTCGCTCAATCGATCCGGGGACCGATTACCGATCTGACTGCAACGCTGCTTTCAGCGTGGGGCAGCCTTGGCGCCAATGACAGCAAGGGCGCGATCACCGCGATCGACCATCTCGCCGGGCCGGAGTGGTACGCGATCTTCAAGGATCTCCACGCCGGCCTGATCTACGATGTGGCCGGCAATCAAAAAGAAGCCGGCAAACGTCTGGAGCGCGCCTACAAGTTAGACTCTACGGCCCTGCGCGTCGTGCAGGCTTATGGCAGCTGGGTTTCGCGCAACCGTTCACCCAAAGAGGCCATGACGGTTTTTGAAACCTTCGACAAAACGCTGCCGCGGCATCCGCTGGTGGTCGAGGCGATGGACAAGCTCAAGGCGGGCGAGAAATTGCCGCCGCTGGTCACCAACGTTCAGGCGGGCGCCGCCGAGGCACTCTATGGTCTCGGCGCATCGCTTGGTCGGCGAGGCGGAGAGGACCTCGGCTTGGTCTATCTGCAGCTCTCGCTCTTCCTCAGCCCCAATCATCCGCTTGCTTTGCTGTCGCTCGCCGATCTCTATGAATCTCTCAAGAAACCGGAGCTTGCGATCAAGATCTACGATCGCGTTCCTCCAAGTTCTCCCTTGCACCGCAACGCTGCCATCCAGATGGCCGCCAATCTCGACAGCCTTGACCGCGCTGACGAGGCGCAGAAGCATCTGGAAGGGTTGATCAAGCAGAATCCGGATGATCTCGAAGCGATTATGGCGCTTGGCAATGTGCTGCGCGGGCACAAGAAGTTTGCCGAATGCGCCAACGTTTATTCGAAGGGCGTATCCGCGATACAAAAGCCCGAGAAGGCAAACTGGGTCGTCTATTATTTCCGCGGCATTTGCTACGAGCGCTCGAAGCAGTGGGCGAAGGCTGAAGCGGATCTTATGAAGGCGCTCGAGCTATTCCCCGACCAGCCACACGTCCTCAACTACCTTGGTTATTCGTGGATCGACCAGGGCATCAAGCTGGACGAAGGCATGGAGATGATCAAGAAGGCTGTCCAGCAGCGCCCCGACGACGGCTACATCGTCGACTCGCTCGGCTGGGCCTACTTCCGACTTGGCAATTACGAGGAAGCGACCAAGCAGCTCGAGCGCGCGATTGAGCTCAAGCCTGAAGACCCCACGATCAACGATCATCTTGGCGATGCGTATTGGCGGGTAGGCCGCGTGCTGGAGGCCAGATTCCAGTGGGCCCATGCGCGCGACCTCAAACCGGACGCGGAAGAGCTTCCCAAAATTGAGGAAAAGCTCAAGGAAGGTCTGCCCGACGAAACTTCGTCACAGGCCAAAGCAGGCAAAAAGAGCGGCGACGGCGGCTGAGAGCCGTTGCTTAAGCGATAGGTTTTTCGTGTGAGCGCGACGCTGCTCGAAAAGGCTCCTGCAAAAATCAATCTGACATTGCGGGTTCTCGGCCGCCGCGCCGACGGCTACCACGAGCTCGAGAGCCTGGTTGCCTTCGCTGATTTTGGCGATGTGCTGACATTGCGCACTGACGCCGCGGAAGGACTCGAGATCAAGGGGCCTTTTGGCGGGAAGAGTGGGCCAGTCGGCGGAAATCTGGTTCTTAAGGCAGTCGCCGCCGGACGCGAGCGTGTTGCGGGTCTGCGGGCCGGCAATTTTCTCCTTGAGAAGAACATTCCCGTTGCGGCCGGTCTCGGTGGCGGTTCGGCTGACGCGGCCGCGGCCTTACGGCTTGTTGCCCGCGCCAACGCTCTTGCCTTGGATGACCCCAGACTTATGTCGGCGGCTCGCGCAACAGGAGCGGACGTTCCCGTTTGTCTTCATCCGCAGGCGCGGATCATGCGCGGTATCGGCGAGCGCTTATCTGCGCCGATCGCTTTGCCGGTATTGTCGGCGGTGCTGGTAAACCCACTTGTGCCGTTGGCTACACGAGATGTCTTTGGCAAGTTCGCCGTCAGGCCAAATGGCGATAATCATGACGATGCCGTGCCGAAGGAATTCAATCCCCTGATCGAATTTCTGCAGCAGCACAATAACGATCTCGCGGATGCGGCGTGCGCCTGCGCGCCTGTCATCGGCGAGATTTTAGAATCCCTGCGGGCCTTACCGGGGGCCAGACTTGTCCGTATGTCGGGGTCGGGACCGACATGTTTCGCGCTGTTCGCTACGCCAAATGAAAGTACGGCGGCGGCGCGGAAGCTCCAGGCTGCGCATCCTGATTGGTGGATCCAGCCCGCCGCGATCGGTTAGCGTCAACCGCGCCTCAATGCGCGCGCCCGATGCAAAATGCGACCGCCTCTTCCAGAGCCGATTTGATTTCAGACGGTGGCACCAACGCCAGTGCATCGGTGGCAATCGCGCCATAGTGGCGGGCACGGCCAACGGTGTCCTCAATCGAATGGTGCTTGGCCATCAACGTGATGGCCTGATCGAGATCGCCGTCGTGGACATCGCCTTCACTCAACGTCCGATTCCAGAACGCGCGCTCACTTTCGGTACCTCGTCGGAACGACAGAACTACCGGCAGCGTGATCTTACCTTCACGGAAATCGTCCCCGACGTTCTTGCCGAGTTTCGCGGATTTGCCGCCATAGTCGAGAGCGTCGTCAATCAATTGAAAGGCAATTCCGAGATTCATGCCGAACGATCGGCAGGCCGCCAGTTCCGCTTTCTCTTTTGCTGCGAGAGCAGGGCCCACTTCACACGCGGCGGCAAACAGCTCCGCGGTCTTGGCGCGGATGACCGAAAGATACTCGTCTTCGTTAGTGGCCGTATTTTTGGCGGTGCCAAGTTGCATGACTTCACCTTCCGCGATCACCGCAGCCGCGGACGACAGGATATCGAGTGCGTGCAGATTTCCGACCTCGACCATCATCTTGAATGCCTGGCCAAGAAGAAAATCACCGACGAGTACGCTGGCCTCGTTGCCCCAGAGCATGCGCGCGGCGACCTTGCCGCGACGAAGGTCGCTTTCGTCGACCACGTCATCGTGCAAAAGAGTGGCGGTGTGCATGAATTCGACCGCGGCGGCGAGTTTAATATGGCCGTCGCCCGAATAGCCGCTGAGCCTTGCCATCGCCAGGGTGAGCATCGGCCGCAGCCGTTTGCCGCCGGAGGAAATCAGATGGTTGGCGACCTCCGGAATCATCGCGACGTCAGATCCGGTACGAGCCAAAATCGTCGAATTGACGCGCTCCATATCGGGCGCCACCAATTCGGCCAACCGATTGAGCGAGGCTGGGTTTGGACTTTCAAATGGAAGAACGACGGCCATTTCATCTCCAGCACTTAGAAAGCGCGAGCATAGGAATGCTATGCTACAGCGGCAAGTCCATTAGATTGTCGTATCAAGTCAATTTGACGCGGACGTTATTGGTGGGCTGAATGGCCAACTGACAACTGGCCCAATGTAGACTCTAGTCCATGCGCGAACTCATCCGTACCAATGACGCTGTGCTGGTTTCAGCGGTCGTGGCTTTGCTTGAGAGCGCGGGGTTTCGGCCGCTTGTATTCGATCAGAACATGAGCGTTTTGGAGGGGTCGCTGGGCGTTCTGCCACGCCGCGTTCTGGTGGCGGAAGAGTACGAGTTGCGGGCGCGGCGGCTGTTGGAAGAAGCCGGCCTGGGCCATGAGCTACGCCCTGATGGAAGCTGAAGGCGAAACCACTGAAGATGCTGTCCTCGGGGGCAGGCTACGTTTGCGACAGCCTGTGCGCGGCCACCGAGTCGGTCATGACGCGATTCTGCTGGCCGCGGCAACCGGAGCTCGTGGCGGTGAGCATGCGGTCGACCTGGGGGCTGGTGTTGGTGCAGCGGGCCTGGCGCTTGCGGCACGCGTAAATGACGTGAAGGTGACACTCGTCGAGGTCGACCCGGTCCTTTGCTCTCTCGCCGCCTATAATGCGCGGCTCAATCATCTCGACAGTCGAATTAAAGTGATCATGCTTGACGTGGAAAACGCGGACGCGTTTGAACGCGCGGGGCTCTCTCCTGCGAGCGCAGATCGTGTTTTGATGAATCCGCCCTTTCACGACGCGCGCCGTCAGAATGTCTCGCCTGATCCGCGTCGACGCCTGGCTCATGTGGGTGCGCCCGGGCTCCTGGGGCGCTGGGTCGATACCGCAGCCTGGCTTTTGAAAGCGCGCGGTGTCGTGACCCTGATCTGGCGGGCAGACGCATTGGACGAGGTGCTTGAAGCGCTCGGCAGGTCATTTGGAGACATAAGCGTGCTCGCGGTGCTTCCGCGCGCGGGAGCGCCGGCCATCCGCGTGCTGGTGCGCGCGATGAAGGGAGGTGGCGGAACGCGAGCAGACTATCCGGCCCTTGCGCTCAATGACGAGAGCGGCCAGCCGACGGCAGCTGTCGAGGCCATACTACGCGAAGGAAAGACTCTCAGTATCGCGGACGCCTAAGCAGGTTTTGCCTAAACCTTGCGCCGCCTGGGCACAAATTCACGCCATTGCCGGTCCGCCAGCTGGCGCCGCACGCGGTCCAGATTCACGTCGCTCAAGCGCGAAAGACCAATAACGCTACCGATCAACATGAACAGGAGTGTGATCTTGGGATCCATCGATCCGCCTCTTCAAAAGCGCCGGCGCCCACTATCTTGCAAAAAGCATTCCAAAGTTAAAAAACAGGCAACGCCCGATCATTTCCGGGCAAATCGCCCATATTTTAGTAAGAAGGGCGCAGTTGAGGTTCCAACAAGCCGTGTGATCGGTATCGGCCTTTGACTTGAGGGCTGGTGCCTGCCTATTTGAATGTCGATGGCCAACGAAAACGATCCCCAACCCACTTTCGGCAAGCGCCTGATCGATTTTTCCGCCCGATTGGTGCCGCGGCGATTCCGTACCGACGTACCCGTCGTGCCGGTGGTTCGCCTTGCGGGGGTCATCGGCGTCGTGACTCCTCTGCGCCCGGGCTTGTTGCTGTCTTCGATTGCAAAGTCGCTCGAGCGCGCCTTTTCCACGCCGCGCGCGCAAGCAGTTGCCTTGATCATCAACTCACCAGGCGGCTCGCCGTCGCAATCACACCTCATCTTTCGACGCATTCGGCAACTTGCCGACGAAAAAAAGTTACCGGTGTTGGCGTTCGTCGAGGATGTCGGCGCGTCGGGAGGCTACATGCTGGCCTGCGCCGCCGACGAAATCATGTGCAATGAGTTCTCGATTGTCGGTTCGATCGGCGTCGTTGGCGCCTCGTTCGGATTTCACGAACTGATGAACAAGGTCGGAATCGAACGGCGGCTTTACACATCAGGTGATCGCAAGGCGATGCTCGATCCGTTCCTGCCGGAGAAGCCGGAGGATGTGAAACGGATCAAAGCTATCCAAAACGAGATTCACGATAACTTCATTGCGCTTGTTAAGGAGCGGCGCGGCTCGAAATTGAAAGGCTCCGACAAAAATCTGTTCTCGGGCGAGTTCTGGATTGCACAAAAGGCGATCGAACTCGGATTGGCGGACGGTCTCGGCGATTTGCGTT
>Ga0070709_10000521_pt1 | contig 22745 bp, 13 predicted proteins | sample LARL51metaG_FD_65449 | JGI IMG/M metagenome (GOLD analysis project Ga0070709, IMG submission 65449) | Corn, switchgrass and miscanthus rhizosphere microbial communities from Kellogg Biological Station, Michigan, USA - LAR L5-1 metaG | ecosystem: Host-associated > Plants > Roots > Rhizosphere ... | reverse complement strand
TCGGGGCCGGCCGGAGTGGGCAAGTCGCGGCTGGGCTGGGAGTTCGAGAAATACATCGACGGGCTGGCCGAGACGGTGTGGTGGCACCGGGGCCGGTGCCTGTCCTACGGCGAGGGGGTGACGTTCTGGGCGCTGGCCGAGATCGTCCGCCAGCGGCTCGGAATCGCCGAGGAAGACCGGGCCGAGACGGCCGCGGCCAAGCTGGCCGAGGCGCTCGAGGAGTTCGTTCCGGAGCCCTCTGAGCGAGCCTACGTGGGGATCCGGCTGGGCCGGCTGCTCGGCGTGGCGTTCGCCGGCGACACCGGGGCGGCGCTGGCGCGTGAGGAGCTGTTCGCCGGCTGGCGGCTGTTCTTCGAGCGCCTGGCCGCATCAGGATCACTGGTGCTCCTGGTGGAAGATGCCCACTACGCCGACAGCGGCCTGCTGGACTTCCTCGACCATCTCATCGACTGGGCACGGGACCTGCCGGTCTACGTGCTGGTGTTCGCCCGGCCCGAGCTGGATCGGGCCCGCCCCGGGTTCGGCACCGGCCGCAACCGCACCATGCTGGCCCTGGACCCGCTGGATCCGGCGTCGATGGACGCGCTGGTGGACGCGCTGGTGCCCGGCATGCCGCCGGCCGCCCGGTCGGCGGTCACCGCCCAGGCCCAGGGCATCCCGCTGTTCGCCGTGGAAACCATCCGCGCACTGATCGACCGGGACGTCGTGCAGCCCATCGAGGGGGTCTACCGGCTCACCGGCGACATCGGTCAGCTGGCGGTGCCGGACAGCCTGCACGCGCTGCTGGCCGCCCGGCTCGACGCGCTGGACCCGGCGGCGCGGCGGCTGGCCGCCGACGCCGCCGTGCTGGGCACCACGTTCGCCGCCGAGGCGCTGATCGCGGTGTCCGGCCAAGACGAGCCCGAGGTACGGGCCGGGCTGGCCGAGCTGCTGCGCCGCGAGGTGCTCAGCATCTCGGCCGACCGGCTGTCGCCTGAGCGGGGCAGCTACCGGTTCACTCAGGACATGCTGCGCCAGGTCGCGTACGACACCCTGTCCCGGCGTGACCGCAAAATGCGCCATCTGGCCGTGGCCGTGCACCTGCGCGCCGTCTTTCCCGGTGACGGCGAGGAGGTCGCCGACGTGATCGCCCGCCACTACCTCGACGCCCTCGAAGCCATGCCCGGCGACCCCGACACCAGCGAGATCCGTGAGCAGGCGATTACGGCGCTCGTGCAGGCCGCCGACCGCGCTCAGCGCACCGGCGCCCCGGCCCGCGCGGCCTTCAGCTACGCCGCCGCCGCGCGGCTTACTCCGGCCGGTACGCCGCAGCAGCAGCAGGCGGCCGCCGCGCTCTGGGAACATGCCGCAGATGCCGCGGTCAGGGACGCCGACTACGCCACGGCCATCCAGTCCGCGGACCATGCCCGCAATCACTACCTGCGCTGCGGTGATTCCCGGAGCGCCGCCCGGGCCCAGACGATCGCCGGAGAAGCGCTGCGGCAGTGGGGTCGCCACGCCCCGGCGCGGGAACAGCTCACCGCTGCGGTGGAGGCCCTACGGGCGGACCCCGACCCTGACACCGTCCGGGCTGTGCAGGAGCTCGCGACGCTTGAGGTGATTGCCGGCTCGCCCGACGCCGACCGGCTCAGTACCGAGGCGCTCACCCTCGGCCAGGCTCTCGACAGCGGGGCCAGTCAACTCACCGACGCGTTCATAACCAGGGGCATCTTCCTTTACTTTGTCCAGCGCAGCCAGGAGGCGGCCGCCTACTTCACCCAGGCCGCCCGGCTCGCCGAGCAGGCCGGCAACAACGCGCTGCTGGGACGGGTGCACCTGAACCTGGCCGAGGCGCTGGCCGCCACCGACCCCGCGGCGGCCGTGGAGGCCGCGCACACCGCGGTCAAGCATCTGCGCGCGGTCGGCGCCAGGGACTGGCTGGCCATCGCGATCATCAACCTGGCCCAGGCGCTACTGCTGAGGGGTGAGTGGGATGCCGCCGGGCAGCAGCTCACGCAAGCGGTGGAGGCTGACGGCCTGGCCGACAGTGATTTCCTCACCTGCTACCGGGCCTGGCTGGCCGCCCTGCGCGGCGACGCTACGACCGCTGACACGATGCTGGCCGGGCTCGGCGATATGCGCGTCAGCGAAGACGTTCAGGACAAGTCCCTGGTCGCCGTCGTGGAGGCCTTCACCGCCGCCGCCCGCCACCAACAGCAAGACATACTGCGCAGTGCCCGGGCTGCCCTCGCCCACGCCCGCGCGCTCGGCATGCAATTTGAGGTCCTGCGCTGGGCGTGGCCGCTGGCCATCCGCACCGCCTACGACCTTGGCGACACGGCTGCCACGGGCGAGCTGCTCGCCTTGCTCGACTCCCATCAGCCCGGCCGCGTCGCTCCGATGCTGCGGGCCGAGCGTGATCTGGCCCGCGCCCGGCTCGCCGCCCGGGGGGGCGACGAGGGTGCCGACGCGGCCTTTGCCGCGGCCATTACCGGCCTGCGCGCCATGAGCACCCCCTACCATCTCGCCCACGGCCTGCTCGACCACGCCCGGCACCTCAGCCACGTAGGGGATCACGCCGCGGCCGCGCTCGCCACCGACGAGGCTCGTGACATCGCCCACCGGCTGCGCTGCCAGCCGCTGCTGGACCGGATCGCCGCGCTCGCGCCCGCAGGCTCCCGGGCCGAGGCGTAGATGACGGCGCCGGCCGGTCCCGGGGAACCCGCGCCCGTGGCAGAGCCCGTTCCCGGCGCGGCACACAGCGAGGAGCGCAAGGCCGCGGTGCGCAGCCGTTACCGGGATGCGCTTCGCCACCGTGACCTGCGGCTGCTCATCGGGACGTTTCTCGTCGACCAGGTCGGCAGCTGGTCATTCGTTGTCGTGATCTTGGTGTACATCTTCGACCGCACCCACTCCACCCAATGGCTGGCCGCCACCGGTGTCTGCCGCTGGGCACCCGGGTTGCTGCTGACCGGCTACGGCGGCGTGATCGCCGACCGCTACCAGCGCACCACCGTCATGATCGTATCGGCGCTGGCCAGCACAGCGATCATGGCCGGGATGGCGGCCGCGGTGGCGACCGACGCCCCGGTCTGGATCATCCTGGCGCTCATCGTCCTGTCCGCTGTGGCACTGACTCCCTACCGGCCCGCGGCCGGGGCGCTGACTCCGGACATCGTCGGGGAAAAGGATCTCGCCGCGGCGAACTCGATCTTCTCCGCGCTAGAGAGCCTGGTGGTGGTCCTGGGGCCGGGGATCGGCGGCCTGCTGCTGCTGACCGGCCGGCCCGTCATCGGCGTCGCGATCAACGCAGCCAGCTTCGCCATCGCCGCGGCCGGGGTGGCCCGGCTGCGGGTCCGGTCCATCGGCGGCGGCGCCGACGAGGGCAACGCCCTCCGCCAACTGGCCGCCGGGCTCAAGGCGCTCAGGGCGCAGCCCGCCGCGATGGCGGTCATCTTGTTCTGCGCCCTCGACTCCGCTGTTTACGGCGCCGCCAGCGTGGTGTACGTGCCGTTGTCGGTCCGGCTCGGTACCGGCTCGAAGGGTTACAGCTACCTGCTGGCCGCGTCGGCGCTCGGCGGCGTGCTCGGGGCCGGACTGGCGAACCGGCTGAGCGGCGCGTTCCGGCTGGCCCCGGTGATCATGGGCAGCATCTGCCTGCAGGCGTTCCCGTGGCTGGTCACCATACCGGTGCGCTCGCCCGCGCTGGCGGCCGCGCTGCAGGCGGCCTCCGGCGTTGGGATGATCATCGTGGACGTACTCGCCATCACCATCCTCCAGCGCGACCTGCCCGGCCACGTGCTCAGCCGGGTGCTCGGCGTCCTCGACACCACCGTGCTCGGCGGTATCCTGCTGGCCAGCCTGGCCGCCGGCATCCTGCTCGCGCACGCCGGCCTCGATGTCGCGCTGATCGCCATCGGCGCCGGGTTCCCGGCGATCGGGCTGCTCGGTCTGCCTGCGCTGCTGCGGGCCGACCGGGCCTCGGCGGCGGTGGCGCAGCGGCTGCGGCCCCGGGTCGAACTGCTGTCCGCGCTGGACTTCCTCGCTGGGGCCGACCGCAACGCCCTCGAGCGGCTCGCGGCCGCCGCCGAGGAAGTGATCCTTCCCGCCGACGCCACCCTGATCCGCCAGGGTGACCACCCGGATGCGCTGTGGGTGCTGGAACGGGGCCGGCTCTCGGTGGCCGCCGCGGGCGCCGACGGGCGGCCCCGTCGGCTGCCGCCGGTGACCGCGCCCGGGTACGTGGGGGAGCTAGGGCTGCTGCACGGCATCCCCCGCACCGCCACCGTCCGCACCGAGCAGGAGTGCACGCTGCTGCGGGTCGGCGGCCAGGACTTCCTGACCGCGTTGGAGGAGAGCCGGCCCAGCGCCTCGCTCGTGTCGGTCGCCGGGGCGCGAATGACCCGGACCGGCACCCGCATCCCCGAGCCGCTGCCGAGCCCGCCCGATCCCGGGCAGGCGTAGCATCGGGCCATGACAACACCCCAAGAGGTCTTAGCTAAGGTCCCGCTGTTCTCGATGCTGCCGAAGAAGGAATTGGACCAGCTCGTGCAACAGGCCGACGACCGGACGTTCCCCGCTGGCGCGGTGCTGACCGAGGAGGAACAAGGAGGCGTGACCTTCGGAGTCATCATGGAAGGACGGGCCTCGGTAAGCGTGCACGGACGGCCCGCCCGGACCCTTGGCCCCGGCGACTACTATGGCGAGATGGCCTTGATCGGCCGCTCCCACCGTTCGGCGAAGATCACCGCCGAGACGAAGTTGCGCTGCCTGCTGTTTGTCTCATGGGTGTTCCGCCCCTTCGCCCTCGAGCACCCCGAGGCGGCCTGGGCCCTGCTGGAGATGATGGTCCAGCGCGTCCGTGAAGCCGAGAGCCGCTGACCAGGGTTACCGGGACGTGCGTCCGCTGCCGGCTGATGAATCACGGCGCGGGGCAGCGTGGAGCGAGATCGGCTTCCGTGAGGTCACTGCCGAGAGGTCTACGCCACGATCTTCATCGACGCCGTGACTAAAGGTGCGGGACGGGCAGGTCACTTCCCGACCGAGCAGGCGAACGCTCCGGGACGTCCCGCAGGCCATGCCGTTCCTTGTCGTCAGCGTGGCCGTCGGCGGGACAGCCAATCCCGGGCCCGGACAGAAGTGATGCTCTCCCGCGGCACCCGCGGCCGCGCCCCGAGGGGTGATCGTCACGCGACCTGGTTCACCTTGATGCGGAGCGCCACCCGCTCGAACTCAAGCTGGCTTGCTGGTGGCCAGACATGTGCAGTCTCAAAGTCTGCGGCGGGACGCGGGGCCCGGATATACACACCGTTCACGTGCCGCGCGGCCCGGGTCGTGACATCAGGTGCCTTACGGGTGAGGGTGAAGTTTCGCTCTTCCCGGCGGATGGCCACAGTCACCATGCCGATGATGCTGGCGAATGCTCCGGCTGCAAACAGGGCAGGGCCGAGTGCGATCAGGGCGCTCATGGCAGATCTCCTTCTCCAGCGATGGCCGCTGGCCTGGCGATATGACGAGTTATCGCCAGCGTGCCCTGGCCAGCGGTCTCCGTCAGCCACCCAGGTGACATCGCTGCTGTCGGCTGGCTGACAGGGAGGCAGGGCCTCGCGGAGGTCGGGTGGTAGCCGGTCTGCGGCGGTGGGGGTGTGCTAGCCCGGCCGAAGCCCCGGTGATCCGGCCCAGGTCGAGCTCGCCCAGCCCGGCTGCCAGCCGGTGCCGTGCCGTGGCCTTGAGCGCCTCCAGTGCGTTATCGGCACGCGCCGGGCTGGTACCTGGGCCACAAGAATGCGCGCGGTGACGCGGGATTCGCCAGTCTCAGCGGACTGGCCAACCCGGCACGGCAGGCTCGGGTACGCGAGGTTCTGCGTCATGTGTCCGATGTGGCGCCGGCTACGCCCTGGGCCAGCTGCAGACTCTCGTCGGGGCTGAGCGCCATGCCCTTGGCGTAGGCCCGGCCGAACAGTTCCCCGCCCAGTTCCGCACGCACCTGGGCGAGGCTGTCTTGGCGGTACCGGTCCTCGAGGCCTTCCCACGATCCTCCCGACCGGTCGAGGAAGCCTTGCGCAACGCCGTGGAGCGTGGCCGAACGGAGCCAGTCGCCCAGATCCGCGGCCAGGCAGGCCAGTCCGAGGCTGGCATAGGCGATGTTTACCTGATCGCCACTCCGGCGGGAGATGCGAAGGGACGTTTCGAACGAGGACCGCGTGCCCTCCAGGTCGCCCTCCTCGCGCTGGACCCAGCCCAGGTTGAGCGCCATGTTCGGGCTTTCCTGGCCGATTGCCTGCCCGGCTTGGGCCGCCTGGTCCAGGTGGGCCCGGGCCGCCGGGATGTCACCGGCTGTCAGGGCATGAACGGCGGTGTTGTTATGCACGTACGACAGCAGGAAGTGGTTGCCCGATCCCTCGGTACGGGCGATGGCCTCGGCGACCAGCTGCGCGAACTGAGCCGGCTCGATGAGATCGCCGTACATCAAGCAGATCAGCAAGCTCCAGCCCAGCAAGTCGTCGTCGCCGAGCCGCCGGGCGTGGTCGAGGGCTTCCCGGGCGAGCGGAAGCCCGCGGTCGGGCTGGCCGGCGAAATAGCACACGGCCGAGAGCATGCTGAGGGCATCGGCGAGCAACCGGTCGTCGCCGAGCTGGCGGGCCAGCTCGACCGCCTGGCCACCGTATTGCCAGCCCGGCGCCATATCGGCCAGTACAGCGATGCAGGCAATGGTCACCAGCGCCGCCCCGAACAGCCTGGGTTCAGCGCTGGCGTCGGGGCGGTCCAGCACGGGCAGGAGCAGCTCGAGTGCTTCCCGGCCGCGGCCGCGCGCGAACCAGTATCTGCGGAGGGCGACTCCGAAGCGCAGGACCTGAGCCGTCCCGGCTGGGTCGCCGACGGCATGCTCGGCGGCCCGCCGCAGGTTCGCGTGGTCGGCGTCGAGCCGCGCGAACCAGCGGGCCTGATCAGGCCCGGCCAGCCGGGGGGCCGCCGCCTCTGCCAGCGCCAGAAAGTACTGGCAGTGCGCCGCCGCAGCGGCGACCGCCGCCTGGTTTCCCGCCTCCGCCAGGCGGTCGGCCGCGAACTGGCGGATCGTCTCGAGCAGCCGGTAACGGAGCGCATCGCCTGCTGGCTCGGCCACCACCAGGCTCTTGTCCACCAGTGAGCCGAGAAGATCCGCGGCGTCGAACACGTCGATGTCGCCGCCGCCGCACATCCCTTCGACGGCGTCGAGGTCGAAGCTCTCGGCGAACACCGACAGGAGGCGCAGCAGCGACTTCTCGGCCGGGTTGAGCAGCGAGTACGACCAGTCGACGGTCGCCCGCAGCGTCTGCTGCCGAGCCAGCGCGGTGCGGCTGCCCCCGGTGAGCAGGCGGAAGCGCTGGTCGAGGCGGTCCCGGAGGCCGGCCAGCGACAGCAAGCGCAGCCGGGCCGCAGCAAGTTCGATAGCCAGGGGCAGCCCGTCCAGCCGTCGGCAGACCGACACCATGAGCGGAGTTGTCTGCTCGTCGAAGGCCAGGTCGACGCCCTGCTCTCTGGCCCGCGCGGCCAGCAGCGCGATCGCGTCGCAGGACGCTGGGGCTGGGTCGCGGGAGTCCGGGAGCGACAGCGACGGCACCCGGTAAATGCTCTCGCCGCCAATGCCAAGCGGCTCGCGGCTGGTGACCAGGAGATGCACCCTGGGGCAGTGCCGCAGGATGGCGTCGGCCGTCTTCGCGCAGGCGCCGATCAGGTGCTCGCAGTTGTCCAGCACGATCAGGACGAACTGGAAGGCCAGAGCATTGAGCAGAGTGTCCAGGACGGCCCGGCCCGGCTGTTCGCCGATACCCAGAGTCTGGCAGATGGCCGCGGGAACCGCGTCCCCCTCGGAGACCGCGGCCAACTCCGCCAGCCAGACGCCGTCGCCGGATCCGTCGAGCATTTCGGCCGCCGCCTGAAGGGCCAATCTGGTCTTCCCTACCCCTCCGGCCCCGGTCAGCGTGACCAGGCGGCAGGACTCGACCAGGGCCCGCACTTCGGCCTTCTCCCGGTCACGGCCGATGAACGCTGACAGCTGGGCCGGGAGATTGTTCGGCAGCGTGGGGTTGCCGAGCGAACGCAGCGGCGGGAAGTCGCCTTGCAGGCCCGCGGCGTCCAGCTGGAAGATCTGCTCCGGGCGTCCCAGGTCTTTCAGCCGCTGGGCGCCGAGATCCCGGAGCGTCACCCCCGGCGGCAGCGAATCGCGCACCAGGGCCGCCGCCGTCTCTGACAGCAGCACCTGCCCGCCGTGCGCGATGGCCCCCACCCGGGCAGCGCGGTGCACATCCAAGCCGACTAGGCCGGCGGCCGTGGTGGCGGCCTCGCCGGAGTGGACCCCCATCCGCACCCGCACCTGCTCCCCGCCCGGCCACTCTCGGGCCTCCAGGGCGCGCTGCATGTCTATCGCCGCCGCCACGCAGGCCGTCGGCGAGGAGAACACAGCAAAAAATGCGTCCCCTTGGGTGTCCACCTCCTGGCCGTCATGGGCGGCCAGAGCGGCGCGGATCAGCGCGTGATGGTCTGCCAGCACCCGGCCGTAATCGTTCCCCCCCAGGCGCCGCAGCAGCGCCGTCGAGCCCTCGATGTCGGTAAACAGAAACGTGAGAGTCTCCACCAGCACAGCGTAAGAGCCCAGGCCAGGCGGCGTCAGTTGGCGCCGATCAGCGCAGCGCCGTCAGGCGCCTGGTCACCGGATGCTCGATGCTTCCCGAGCCACGCCGGGAGGCGTACCAGCCATGAGCCTGCGGGCGCCCAATTAGTCACTATGAAGTGGGCTTCCCCTCGTAGCACACATCGCCTTAAGGAGGCAGGCGATGGCAGAAACGCGCAGAAAGTTCGATCAAGATTTCCGGGAGGGCGCGGTCCGCTTGGGTGCGTGAGACCGGCAAGCTGATCGCGCAGGTGGCCCGGGACCTGGGGATCAACGAGGGCACCCCGGGGCAACTGGGTGAACGCCGACAAGCGGCGCCGGGGTGACGGGACCGGGCCGCTGGATGAGGATGAGCGGGCCGAGTTGGCCCAGCTGCGCAAGGAGAACGCCGAGCTGGCGATGGAACGTGATGTCCTCAAGCGCAGCGTGGCCCACTGGCTGAAGGACGCGATGGGGCGGGTGTGCCGAACAGCGAATGATCATGCTGATCCGCGCATGAGCATGTACACGTACAACATCCGCTATTCGGCATTATGCCGGTGATCGAAGATCACCCGCCCTTCGGGCTCGGCATAAGTGCCCGTTATGCAGGTGATCGAGGCGCAGAGCGCCCGGTCCTGGAGCCTCGCGATCACCTCCATAACAAGCATGAGCGGAAGGCCTGGGTTGCGGACTGGCGGCCAGGACTCAGTGGCCGATGCTGTGGGCCGCTGGCTTGGCCAGCTCGGCCCGGACGGCTGGCTGGGTATCGACCAGCCACTGAAAGTCCTCGCTGCTGAGCCGAAGAAGGCGGCCTTCCTGGGCGCACCGTACGGTGGCCAGACGGGTATAGCCGTAGCCGCCTCCCCAGTCACGGGCGGCGAGCTCGCCGAAATGATCACCGGGACCTAGGGTGCGGATCCGCCGGTTATCGATGAAAACGTCGTACCGGCCAGACAGCGCGATGTAGAAGTACCGGTCGACATCCCGGCGGCGGATGACCTCCTCGTCGGCGGCCACGTCGAGGCACGTGCCGCGGTCGCGGATGGCTTCAATGACCGAATGCGGCACGCTGGCGAGCAGGGGTGTGGCGTGCAGTACGTCGGTGCCGCGCTCTCTGCTCTCATTCCCGAGCACGCCCGTGCGGGAGGCGGCAGGGGCTTTTGCGGCCAGCGGTTTGCCCGGGGGGCGGTGCGTGTGCGAAGTGCTCGATAACCCGTTGCACGTGCCGTTTGGAGCTGGTCGGGTTGAGGATGCACAGCCGGATTGCGTGTCGCCCGGCCAGCCGGGTAGTGGACACGAACGCGTCCCCGCTGCGTTCCAGGGCGTCGGCGAGCGCAATCCCGCGGCGCTCAGTCTCGGTCTCGTCGCAGCCTGGCCATTCCCGGCGGAAGCACACGATCCCCAGCGTCGCCGGCGCCATCAAAGTCAGCCCGGCATTGTCCCGGACCAGCTCTTCGGCGTAGGCGGCCAGCTCCATGTTGCGGTCAATGGCCGCGCGGAACGCGGCTACGCCGAAGGCCTGCACAGACACCCAGACCTTCAGCGCGTGGAAGCCCCGGGACAGCTGCAACCCCCAATCGCCGAGGTTGACCTCGCCGGTCACGCCGGTTTCGCTGCTGTCGAGATAGTCGGGGTGGATAGCGAACGTGCGGGCGAGACGGTCGCCGTCGCGGATCAGGACTCCGCCGCACTCGAACGGCTGAAACAGCCACTTATGTGGGTCGAGGGTCACCGAGTCAGCCCTCTCGATGCCAGCCAGCAGCGCGTGGCCCTTCGGCGTCAGCGCGGCGAAGCCGCCGTAGGCGGCATCGACGTGCAGCCACAGCCCCTCCGCGGCGCACACATCCGCGAGGCCGGCCAGGGGGTCGACGGCGCCCGTGCTGGTCGCCCCGGCGCTGGCGCACGCGGCGATAGGGACCCGACCGGCACTGCGGTCAGCGGCGGCAGCGGCGGACACCGTCTGCGGCTGCAGCCGCCAGTAATCATCGGTCGGCAGCACCCGCACCTGATGGAACGCAGGCCCATCGCCCGCGCGGTCCGCGCGAGCGAGAGGTGACCCTGATCCGAGACGTACACGACGCTGTTCTCCGAAGGGCCCCCGACCGCCTCACGAGCGACCAGCAGCGCCGTGAGGTTCGCCGCCGACCCGCCGCTTACCAGCACGCCCGCCGTGCCCTCCGGCATCCCCAGCCAGCTGCGGAACCAGTCGATAACCTCCAGCTCGATCTGGGTGGCGGCAGGCGACTCCATCCACGCCCAGGGAGACAAGTTTGCCGCGCTGGCTATCAGTTCGGCCACCGCCGCGGGCCAGTTGGTGAAGTAGGGGATAAACGCGAAGTACCCGGGATGATTGGTCCCGGCCGCATACGGCAGCACATCCTCGATGACTCGCGCGAGGACTGTATCCAGGCCCGCGCCCTGCTCCGGCGGCGGACCCCCTAACCGGGCCCGCATCTGCGCCGGGCTGGCGCGGCGCAACACCGGCCCGCCCTCAGGGTCGGCCAGCCGGGCAGCCAGCGCGTCCACGGCCGCATAGCCCGCGCGCCGCATCGCCTCCACATCCATCGTCAGCGGATGGTCCACCATGAATTCCTCCCCCGCCGACCCTCACATGATCCGCGCGGATCCCTCCAGCTCGCAGGGGCGGCTGATATCGGCGAACTTGAGCCGGATCGCCACCCCTACAGGCAACCCGGATCGACGGCGCTGCGTACCTCCTCGCCGAGCAAGCGTTCCGTTTCCGCGGCCTGGCCAGTGTCCCATGCGCGCACGGCATTTCAGTCATGGTCCTGGCCGGCTCCGGCAACAGCATCTACGGGGGGAGCAAGCATCGCACGTGCGTGCTCCACCGCTGCCCCGATCCGCCGAGAGGCCAGCGCCCTGGCGAGCAACGGCCACAGCGCCATCGAGTGGAATGGGTAGCGAAACGGCTCCTCTTCCCACATGTGCACTGCGGCGGGCGCGTCGGTTGCTGCTTGATTCTGTTCGCCGGTGAGCCGTGACACCCAAGCGTGGCTGGCGATGGCCATGGCCTCGAATTCGGGCAGCGACGCCTCGCGAGCCCGTTCGATCACCGGGCCGATGGCCTTGCGCGCCGCGTCGGCATCACCGCGGGCGGGTTGCCATAGGCCTGGCGTGCTCTGCGCGCTCGGGAACTGCTTCCGGACCCGATCTGCTGCCCGGATGCGCAGCGGTATAGGAGATCATGCGAACGGTTCCGCTGTACTCTTCGGAATGGGTTTTATCAGCACATATGCCCTCGTGGCGCCGGGGTGGCGATGGAGATGCCACGAGGCTAACTGGTAGAGCCGCTGGCGATTGGTCACCGAGAGGTTCAGGGGGGAACTGGTGGGTGGCGATTCCCGAGCCCGCCGGCTACGTATCTTCCGCGCGCTGGCGGGCAACAGGACGCTGGTGCGCGTGGTCGTGGCGTACACACTGTTCATCATTACCGAGTACTCGGTGTGGCTGGCCATGCTGGTCTATGCCTACCGGCACGGCGGCGCCACGGTGGCGGCCCTGGTAGCCATCGCGCAGCTGGTGCCCGCGGCGGTGCTGGCCCCCTTTGCCGCGGCGGTGGCGGACCGGCGGTCACCGGTGGTCCTGCTCGCCGGGGGGTACCTGGGACAGGCGGCGGGGATGGCCGCGACCGCCGCGGCGGTCATCGCCGGCGCCCCCCTGGCGGCCTACGGCGCCGCAGTGGTCGCATCCGCCCTGGTGACGACCACCCGCCCGGCGCAGGCCACGCTCGTCCCGTCCGTTGCCGTCACCCCCGATCAGCTGACCGCGGCCAACGTGGCTGTGGGCTGGGCGGAGGCCGTCAGCATCGCGGCGTCCGGGCTGCTGGCCGGTGTGCTGATCGCAACCGGGGGGGTGGCGGTCGTGTTCGCGGTGTGCGCTGGCCTTGGCGTGGCCGCCATGGTAGTGGTCGCCCGGCTGCGGGTGCCGGCGCTCGGGTCATCGCCGGAGTCCCCCCCTGCGGTGCTGGCCGACCTCCGTGACAGCCTGCGGCTGACGGCCCGCCGGCCGCGGCTGCGGCTGATGGTTGGCCTGCTCACAGCGGATGCGGTCGTTGTCGGCGCGCTGGACCTGTTGATCGTAATTCTCGCCATCACCATGCTTGACCGTCCCCAGGCCTGGGTCGGCTATCTCAACTTTGCGTACGGCGCAGGCGCGGTGCTGGCGGCCACGGTGAGCGTGGCGCTCGTTGGCCGCCGCCTGGGCTTGCCCATCCTCGGGTCAGCGTTCGTGGTCAGCGGCGCGCTGGCGGCGCTCGCCTTCGGTCTGGGCCTCGCCGGGACCGTGGCCTTGCTGACGGTCGCCGGGGCCGGCCATGCCCTGCTGGAGATTGCCAGCCGCACCCTGCTGCAGCGCTCGGTTCCGGCGCAACTGCTCGGCCGGGTTTTCGGTGTCCTGGAAGGGATGACGATGGCCGGGCTCGCACTCGGCGCGCTGCTCGTGCCCCTGCTGGTATACCTGGGTGGCAGCCGGCTGGCGCTGCTCGGCGTCGCGGCGGTGCTGCCGCTGGCCGCGGCCGCCGGCGGCCGCGGGCTGGTCACCCTGGACGCCGAAGCCCCGGTACCGGTGGTGGAGATCGCCTTGCTGCGCTCACTTCCGCTGTTCGCCGAGCTGCCAGCGCCCGCGATCGAGGGCCTCGCGGCGGCCCTGACGCCGGTCGAGATGCCGGCCGGCGCCGTGCTGATCCGTCAGGGTGAGCCCGGGGACGCCTATTACGTCATCGCCGCCGGCGAGCTCGAAGTTCAGCAGGATGGCCGGTTCCTGCGCAGCTGCGGCCGCGGCGACGGCGTGGGGGAGATCGCCTTGCTCCGGGCCGTCCCTCGGACGGCTACCGTCGTCGCGCATACGCCCGCGACCGTGTACCGGCTCAGCCGGGAACCCTTCCTGACCGAGGTCCTTGGTCACGCCCCGACGCGCCGGCAAGCGGGCCACATCGCCGACACGCGGCTGGCGACGGGCCCCAGGCCCGCTGTCAGCGATACCCCGGGGACAGGCACGGCGGAACCAAGCTGAGTTCGGCGTTGGGATGTCTGATCAGAGGATTTGTGCGTGGTCGTGCTGACCTCAGTCGCCGTGGCGCATTCCTTGCGGTGGCGTGACCCGGTGTCGCAGGGACTGCGGCGCCGCTGTCGTGGGTCCGCAGCTCTTGGCTGAGACCGGCTGGACAAAGCGGGGTTCGCCACCAAGGACAAGGACGCCAGCGCAGCGGCACCACCCCGATCGACGCGTCGTCTGGGGACAGGCCTGCCATCGGCTCTCAAACCGGGAACCGGCGGGCCGGGCGAGGCGCTGCACATGATGGCCATCACGCAGATCCGCTACCCGGCACGGAGGGCTGGCCGCCCTGCTGGTCAACCCGGCCCGGAAGAGGTGTGGCTGGTGTGCGACGGTGACATGTGGCACCCCCAGCCGCGACCAGGGGTCTGCCGCTGCGGGCTGGATCCCCGGCAGCGGGGATTCCATCGGAGTGCCGACCCGGCGATGACCGAGCGCGTAGCCGATGGCTGTCTTAGCGTCGCTATCGGCGGCCGGGGCCGAGACCTGCGAAACCGGACGCCAGGACCGTGCGGCCGGACGTCCGGGAGGCGACGCGGAGCGCCTCGGGGAACGACCGTCCCCTGGCCCGCTCCTCGCGCTCCCGGCGCAGGTAGAACAGCGAGTAGTCGACGCCGACCGTCATCCCGATAATGACCACCACCTCGAAGGTGGAACTGGCGACCGGCAACGCGTGCGGCACGAGCACTCCGACCAGCGCGAGCCCGAGGTCGCGCTCGTGTCTACGCTCCAGATCACCCGGAAATTTGTCTTCCGGGAATCGTCACTGCGTTCGATCATTCGAACATTAGCGGGGCTAACGAGATTCCGGGGAGCCAGTCGGGGAGCCAACGGCGGCAGGCACGGGGCCACGCCAGGCCACATCCGGCCACTGTCGGTGCAGCTAGACAGCACACCAGGCCATGCCTGGCACTGTCCAGCGACGGCTCGGAAGTGCCTCCTAAGCAGCGGGTCGCAGGTTCGAATCCTGCTCAGGGCGCTGCTCGGGGCGCAGGTCAGAAGCATATTGTGATCTCGAATAAGTGGACGGGGAGCCAAATGGGGAGCCAAACGGTTAGGCTTCCGGCATGGCGGAGACCAAGGTTCGGCGCCGCGGGTCACATTGTCGGAGGCCTCCCTGGTCAGGGTGAGGTTTTCTCCTCCCGGTGGGATGGCCACGCTCACCAAGCCGATGATTCCGGCGATGACTCCAGCGGCGAACAGGCCAATGGCTGCGAGTGTGATCAGGGCGGCCATGGCGGATCTCCATTACTTGTATGGCTGCTGGCAGCAGCAATGTGGTTCATGAGGGAAGCACTGCCGGGCCGTTTCGCTTGAGGAAAACCGGTCATCCGCCGCTTGGCCCGTTCTGCGCGGCGAGACGCCCTGGCGAGGTCGCAGAGCTGGCCTACTAGGTGCTGCTGGGCTGCCGACCCGGTCGTCGTGCCGGCACTCATCAGATCCTCGTGGACTGACATGGCTTGGCCGGTTCCCTCCCCCTCGGAGGCTGGTCCGGCTGGGTGTGCGCGAATCGGGGTCGTCACCCTGGGCGTCGTGGTCGGTCCCGCCGCTTACGATGTGGCCCTTGGTGTCGTCGTCCTTGGTGTCGTCGCCGGTGATGCCGGGGGTCTGGTCCTGCTCGGTCATGTGTGTGCCGCCTTTGGTGCCCGGTCTGGTCTGGGTATGGCCTGCTGCGGTGAGCATGCCCGCCCCTCGAGGCCGCTGTCAGCTTGCTGACACCTCACGACCGGCGAAGCGGCCCAGCGCTGCCGCCTGCTTGCTGGTCACGGCGCGGGCATGCCCCTCAACCCATCCCGTCTTTGGAAACCGCGAAGCGCGGCGTTGACGCTTTGCCGGGTGCCTGCGGCCTGATGGGCGGACTCTTCCTGGCGCAAATCAGCCGGATGGTCCCGTCGTCGCCCCTGGGCTGGGTGAGCAGCACCTTGGCGGTCTGGCGGAGGAGGTCGAAGAGCGCCAGGTCTGGCGCCGCCTCGGTGAGCCGCCGAAGGGGCCGCGATGGAGCTCATCAAGGCCTGCGTCACCGACGGCACCCGTGCACAGATGCCCTGCACCGTTTCTTGCGGGATGAGGAGCAGCTGGCATTCCTCCAGGGTTTCGGCGGCGGCAGACCTGGGGCCGCCGTCGGCGACACTGAGTTCGCCGAATGCGCCGCCCGCCTGGATGATCGTCAACGTCAGCTCGCCGGGCTCCGGCCAGGTGGTACCGCTGCGCGTCAAACGTTTGCGAACTGGCCTGAGAATTCTGCCTTGCCCGCGAACAGGCTGCGCAGGCGCGCTGTGATCAGCGTTTCGCGGCTGCTAGGCCGGACTCGGGTTGGCACGGGGGGACCGCAGCCCGGAGCGCGGTGCATGGGGTTTGCGCTGCTGAGCATCTGGTTGCTGGCTCGATGGCTGATGTCGGGATTAGAGTGCAGCCGTGGTGACGTGCGGGCAGTGCGGTGCGTCCCAGGGGGCGGGCGACCGGTTCTGCGGGGATTGCGGCGCTCCTTTGGTGGGGTGCCCGTCGTGCGGCGAGCCGGCGACGCCTGGCAAGCGGTTCTGCCATGCCTGCGGGTCGGCGCTGGCCGGAACGGAGTCGGCCCCGCCGGTCACGCCGGTTCCCGGCCCGGGTGCGGAGCCGGTGGCGGAGCGGCGGGTGTGCTCGGTTTTGTTTTGTGATCTGGTGGGTTTCACGCCGTTGTCGGAGTCGCGGGATCCGGAGATGGTCCGGGAGCTGCTGAGTGAGTACTTCGGTGTGGCGCGGACGGTGGTCGGCCGGTATGGGGGGGTGGTGGAGAAGTTCATCGGGGATGCGGTGATGGCGGTCTGGGGGACGCCCTTGGCGGCGGAGGGAGATGCGGAGCGGGCGGTGCGCGCCGCGCTGGACCTGGTGGCCGCGGTCGGGGCGCTGGGGGCAGAGGCGGGGGTGCCGGGGCTGGCGGCGCGGGCGGGGGTGGTGACCGGTGAGGTGGCGGTGACGCTGGGCGCGGCCGGTGAGGGGATGGTGGCGGGAGATGTGGTGAACACCGCGGCCCGGGTGCAGTCGGCGGCGGAGCCGGGTGTCGTGCTGGTGGACGGGGCGACGCAGCGGCTGGTGGGCAGCGCGATCGGGTTCGCCGAGGCTGGGTCGCATCGGCTGAAGGGGAAGGCGGAGCTGGCGCGGTTGTGGCGGGCGACCAGGGTGCTGGCCGGGGTGGGCGGTGTCCTGCGGGTCGATGGCCTGGAGGCGCCGCTGGTGGGGCGGGATGCGGAGCTGCGGACTGTCAGGGAGCTGTTCCATGCCGCGGCTGAGCGGCGGGTGCCGCGGCTGGTGCTGGTGTCCGGGCCGGCAGGGGTGGGCAAGTCGCGGCTGGGCTGGGAGTTCGAGAAGTACGCGGATGGGCTGGCCGGGGAGGTGTGGTGGCATCGGGGCCGGTGCCTGTCCTATGGCGAGGGGGTGGCGTTCTGGGCGCTGGCCGAGATCGTCCGGCAGCGGCTGGGCATCGCGGAGGAAGACCCGGCCGAGGCCGCCGCGGGCAAGCTGGCGGCCGGGCTGAAGACGTGGGTGCCTGATTCGGGTGAGCGGGAGTATGTGGGGGTGCGGTTGGGCCGGCTGCTCGGCGTCGCTGCCGCAGGGGACAGCGGAGCCTCCTTGACGCGGGAGGAGCTGTTCGCGGGGTGGCGGCTGTTCTTCGAGCGCCTCGCGGGATCGGGGCCGGTCGTGCTGCTGGTCGAGGACGCCCAGCACGCCGACACCGGCCTGCTGGACTTTCTCGATCATCTCATCGACTGGGTCCGTGACCTGCCGATCTACGTGCTGGTGTTCGCCCGTCCCGAGCTCGGCCAGATCCGGCCCGGGTTCGGCGCCGGGCGCAACCGGACCGCGCTGACCCTCGACCCGCTCGACCGGGTGTCGATGGACCGGCTGGTGGAGGCCCTGGTGCCTGGCATGCCGGCGACGGCCCGGTCGGCGGTCATCGCACACGCGCAGGGCATCCCGATGTTCGCGGTGGAGACGGTGCGGGCGCTGATCGACCGCGACATCGTGCAGCCGATCGAGGGGGTCTACCGCCTGGTCGGCGACGTTGGGGAGCTGGCGGTCCCTGACAGCCTGCACGCGCTGCTGGCTGCACGGCTGGATGCCCTGGACCCGTCTGTGCGGCGGCTGGTGGCCGATGCCGCGGTGCTGGGCACCACCTTCCCCGCCGAGGCGCTGATTGTGGTCTCCGGGCAGGACGAGCCCGTCGTACGGGCGGGGCTGGACGAGTTGCTGCGCCGCGAGGTGCTCAGTGTGTCCGCCGACCCGCTGTCCCCCGAGCGGGGCAGCTACCAGTTCGCCCAGCAGATGCTGCGCCAGGTGGCCTACGACACCTTGTCCCGCCGCGACCGCAAGACTCGCCACCTCGCCGTGGCCGCCCAGCTGCGCGCCGCCTTCCCCGGCGACGGGGAGGAAGTCGCCGACGTCATCGCCCGCCACTACCTCGACGCGCTGCACGCGGTCCCCGAAGACCCCGACACCGGGCAGATCCGCGAGCAGGCCGTCAGCGCGCTGACCCGCGCCGCCCAGCGCGCCGAACGCACCGGCGCCCCCGCCCGCGCCGCCACCAGCTACGCCACCGCTGCCGAGCTGACCGGGGCGGACACCCCGGACGGGCAGGGAGCCGCGGCCGCCTTGTGGGAACGCGCCGCGCAAGCCGCCCTCGCCAGTGCCAGCTGGGCCGCGGCGATCGAGCACGCCGGCGGTGCCCGCGATCACTACCTCGAGCGCGGCGATTCCCGGGCGGCCGCCCGCGCCCAGGCCACCGCCGGGCAGGCGCTGCGCCAGTGGGGGCGCCACAGCGAGGCGCGGGATCAGCTCACCGCCGCCGTGGAGATCCTGCGGGCAGATCCCGACACCGACACGGTGCGCGCCCTGGAGCAGCTGGCGCGGCTGGAGGCCATCGCCGGCTCGCCCGACGCCGACAGGCTCAGCACCGAGGCGCTCACCCTCGGCCAGGCCCTCGACGCCGACACCGGCCAGCTCGCCGCCCTGTTCACCACCCGCGGGATCTACCATGGCATGACCGGGCGGCGCCCCGAAGCGGTGGCCTACTTCCGGGAAGCGGCGCGGCTCGCCGAGCAGGCCGGCGACAACGCACTCCTGGGACGCGCGCTGCTCAACCTGTCGGACGCACTGACAGTCACCGACCCCGCGGCCGGGGCGGAGGCCGCCCGCACTGCCGCCGGGCAGCTCCGCAAGGTCGGCGATCGGGACACGCTGGCTTATGCGATCGCGAACCTGGTCCAGGCACTGCTTATGCTCGGCGACTGGGACGCCGCTGAACAGGAGCTCACCCGTGCCGTGGAGGCCGACAGGCTGGCGGACATCGAGATCCTCCCCTGCTTCCGGGGCTGGCTGGCGGCGCTGCGCGGCGACGCCGGAACCGCAGGAACCGTGCTGGCAGCACTGCCCGACCTGCGGGCCACCGAAGACCCCCAGGACGAGGCATTTATTGACATCGTGGATGCCTTCACGGCCGCCGCCCGCGGCCAGCCGGGGAACGCGCTGCGCCACGCCCGCCGTGCGCTTGCTCACGCCGGCACCCTCGGCATCAGCAGCGAATTCCTGCGCTGGGCGTGGCCGCTGGCCGCGCGCGCCGCTCACGAACTTGGTGACACCGACGCCACCGGCGAGCTGCTCGCCCTGCTTGACGCGTGCCAGCCCGGCCACCTGGCCCCGATGCTGCGGGCAGAGCGGGACCTGGCCCGCGCCCGCCTCGCCGGCCGCGATGGGGACCCGGCCGCCGGCGCATCCTTCGCAGCCGCGATCACCGGCCTGCGCGTGCACAGCACCCCCTACCACCTCGCCCACGGCCTGCTCGACCACGCCCGCCACCTCAGCCACCTGGGCCATGCCGACGCCGCCGGGGCCGCCATCGGCCAAGCCCGCACCATCGCCACCGGCCTGCGCTGCCCGTCACTGCTCGACCGCGCAGAAGCCATGGCGCCTGCGAAGCCTCGGATACGGGCTTAGAGATGGGATGCCAGCCGACCCGCAGGAGTCCGCAGCCGCGGATCAGGCCGTGCCGGCCGCAGCCGCCAGCGGCGGCGGCAAGGCCGCGGCGCGCGGCTGCTACCGTGACGCGCTGCGCCACCGCGACCTGCGGCTGCTTATCGCCGCGTTTCTCGTCGACCAGGTCGGCAGCTGGTCGTATGCCATGGTGATCTCGGTCTACATCTTCGACCGCACCCACTCAACGCAGGGGCTGGCGGCCTCCGCCGTCTGCCGCTGGGGACCCGGCCTGCTGCGGGCCAGCTACGGCGGCGTGATCGCGGACCGCTACCAGCGCACCACAGTGATGATCGTCTCGGCGCTGGCCAGCGCGGTGCTCATGGCGGGGATGGCGGTCGTGGTCGGGCTGGACGCTCCGGTCCCCCTGGTCCTGGCCATCTCGGCACTGTCGTCGGCGGCGCTGGCGCCCTACCGCCCAGCCGCAGGAGCGCTGACTCCGGGATCGTCAGTGAAAAGGACTTCGCCGCGGCGAACTCAATCTTTCCGCGCTGGAGAGCCTGGTGGTGGTCATCGGGCCGGGCATCGGCGGCCTGCTGCTGCTGACCGGCCGGCCCGTCATCGGCGTCGCGATCAACGCGGCCAGCTTCGCCCTCGCGGCCGGCGTGATCACCCGGCGACCCGCCCCGGCGTCCGGTTCCGCCGCCTGGCCCGCTGGTTCGGCAAGGGTAACGAGAAAAAGGCCGCCATCGCCGTCGCGCACACCCTGCTCTGCATCACCTGGGCGGTCCTGCGCTACGACGGCGACTACATCGACGCCGGCGCCGACTACTACGACCGGCGCGACGCCGCTCCCACAACGGCACCTCCAGGCCGGGAAGGACGGCCTCTCCAGGGCGCGCCGGCTGGCCGCTACGCTCCGCTGTGGTGCTCAACGGGACTCACCGTCTCCTCCCAGCAGCGGGCCCGCGTGCGGGATGGCTGCGATCCATGCGGCCAGCACGAGCAACCCGGTTCCTCCGCCTCACCTGACGTTCGGTCCTTCCCGGCTGATGTCCGTTCCCCCGCCGGTACTACGACCTCTGCTGACTTCTGCCCGGTCAGCCCGCACCTCACGGCGCGGGCCGTCGGCGCGGCGACACGACAGCACAACCGACACCCAGGCAGACCTCCCCGGATAAGAACGACCACTTTCCCCCTACGCCCGCCGCGTTTACGTGACGACCCTGTCGGTGATGACGGGCTTTACCTCCTTGAGCAGGCTCACCCAGATCGCCCCGCCTCATACGCGGTTCGTGTTCCTCGGTGCAGGGGATTCGCCTCGGGCTTCCTTCCCACCCCGCCTCACGACGACGCAGTTGCCTCCGGCTCGGAGTCAACACCACCTCTTCCTCCAGGGGACTTTCACCCCCAAGCGATCGCCCATGCCGGGCGTACTCAAGCCGTCGTGCTGCGCGGCGCCGCGGGCCGGCACTAGCGCCGGCCTCCGGCCTTTGTGAGGCCCCGGCCGGCGCGCGCCGGCCCCATTGCCTGAGCCGGGCCACAGATCAACCAGGCACATCCGGGCGCGCAGCCGTAACCAGGACCCGCAGAACATCACGGCTCACCGGCGGGGCGGCCAGGTACTGGGCGCTGTGTTCCTCCGGCAGCCAATTGTCCAACTCGCGGCCACCGCGTCAGCGGCGCTTCCTGCGGTCGCGTCGCGTGCGATCGGCTCCGCCGCCGATGGACCCGGCGGCGACTCGCACGGATTGAGGCGCCGGCGAGGAAGCCCAGGCGGACCAAGGTCAGGTTGTTGTTTGTCCCGCGGCTTCTGCTTCACGGATGGGTAAAGGCCTGCCCAAGGGAGTCACTGGTTTCGCTAGTGCGCGCGTTCTAGGCTGGCCTGGTGGGGGCGTGTGCTGCGTGCGGGCAGGTGAACCCGGAGATCGCCCGGTTCTGCCTGGCCTGCGGCGCTGCTGTTGAGCGGGCAGCCGGGCCGGCGGGCGAGGAGCGCAAGACGGTCACGGTGCTGTTTTGTGACCTGGTGGGGTTCACCGCTGCGTCCGATCAGGCTGATCCGGAGGATGTGCGGGCCCGGATCCGCCCCTACCACGCCCGGCTGCGCCGCGAGATCGAGGCGTTCGGCGGGACGGTGGAGAAGTTCATCGGCGATGCGGTGATGGCGGTATTCGGCGCCCCGGTGACCCGTGAGGATGACCCGGAGCGCGCGGTGCGGGCGGGGCTGCGGATCCTGGAGGCGATCGCGGACCTGAATGAGGCCGATCCGGAGCTGGGGCTGGCGGTGCGGGTGGGGGTGGAATCCGGGGAGGTGGTGGTCGCGCTGGCCGCGGCCCCGGAACTGGGCGAGGGCTTGGTCACTGGGGATGTGGTGAATACGGCCTCGCGGTTGCAGGGGGCGGCGCCGGTGGGCGGGGTGCTGGCCGGCCCGGGGACATACGGAGCGACCAGGGACGTGTTTGACTACCAGCCGCTGGACAGCGTCACGTTGAAGGGCAAGGCCGAGCCGATGCCGGTGTTCCGGGCGGTGGCGGCGCGGGCCCGGCTGGGCACTGATGTGACCCGGTCGCTGGGCACGCCGCTGGTGGGCCGGCAGATCGACCTGGGCATCGTGACCGGGGCGTTCCAGAAGGCGGTGCAGGAATCGGCGGTGCAGCTGGTGGTGGTGTCAGGCGAGCCGGGGGTGGGCAAGTCGCGGCTGGTCGCCGAGCTGGGCTCGTTCGCAGACTCGTGGCCGGAGCTGGTCCGCTGGCGGCAGGGCCGGTGCCTGCCCTACGGGGAGGGGATCACGTTCTGGGCGCTGGGGGAGATCGTCAAGGCCGAGGCGAGCATCTTGGAGTCCGACCCGCCGCAGGCCGCCGCGGCCAAGATCGACGCGGTGATCCCCGAGGAGGCGCCGGATGCGGCCTGGCTGCGGGCCCGGTTGCGGCCGCTGGCCGGGCTGGCCGCGCCGGAGGCGGCCCGGGAGGAGAACTTCGCCGCCTGGCGGGCGTTTGTCGAGCTGCTGGCCGAGGACCGCCCGACGGTGCTGCTGGTGGAGGATCTGCACTGGGCCGACCAAGCGCTGCTGGATTTCCTCGAACACCTCGCCGAGCACATCGAAGGGGTGCCGCTG
>Ga0070709_10000520_pt1 | contig 22754 bp, 17 predicted proteins | sample LARL51metaG_FD_65449 | JGI IMG/M metagenome (GOLD analysis project Ga0070709, IMG submission 65449) | Corn, switchgrass and miscanthus rhizosphere microbial communities from Kellogg Biological Station, Michigan, USA - LAR L5-1 metaG | ecosystem: Host-associated > Plants > Roots > Rhizosphere ... | reverse complement strand
GAGATCGTCGGCCCCGAGGCGCGCTTCGTGCACCAGGGCATGACGTCCTCCGACGTGCTCGACACCTGTCTCAACGTGCAGCTCGTCCGCTGCGCCGACCTCCTGATCGCCGATATCGAAAGGGTCTTGGCCGCGCTGAAGAAGCGCGCCGTCGAGCACAAGATGACGCCGACCATCGGCCGCTCCCACGGCATCCATGCCGAGCCGGTCACCTTTGGGCTGAAACTCGCCTACGCCTATGCCGAGTTCTCCCGCGCCCGCGACCGCCTGGTGCTGGCGCGCAAGGAAGTCGCGACCTGCGCGATCTCGGGTGCGGTCGGCACGTTTGCCCAGATCGATCCGCGCGTCGAGGCGCATGTCGCGCATGCGATGGGGCTGACGCCCGAGCCGATCTCGACCCAGGTGATCCCGCGCGACCGCCACGCGATGTATTTCGCGACGCTTGGCGTGATCGCCTCCTCGGTGGAGCGGCTCGCCACCGAAATCCGCCATCTGCAGCGCACCGAAGTGCTGGAGGTCGAGGAGTTTTTCTCCGAAGGCCAGAAGGGGTCCTCGGCGATGCCGCACAAGCGCAATCCGGTGCTGTCGGAAAATCTCACCGGGCTGTCGCGCATGGTGCGCGCCTATGTGACGCCGGCGCTGGAGAACGTCGTGCTGTGGCACGAGCGCGACATCTCGCACTCCTCCGCCGAGCGCATGATCGGCCCCGACGCCACCGTCACGCTCGATTTTGCGCTCAACCGCCTCGCCGGCCTGATCGACAAGCTTTTGATCTATCCGGAAAACATGCAGAAGAACCTCGACCGCCTGTCGGGGCTGGTGCATTCGCAGCGGCTGTTGCTGGCACTGACCCAGAAAGGCGCCAGCCGCGAGGACGCCTACCGCCTCGTGCAGCGCAACGCGATGCCGGTCTGGCGCGGCGAAGGCGACTTTCTGGCGCTGCTGAAGCACGACGCCGAGGTGAAGAAATACCTCACCGACGCCGAGATCGAGGAGCAGTTCGACCTCGGCTACCACCTGAAGCACGTCGACACGATTTTCCGCCGCGTATTCGGCGAGGCGTGACGCGGCGCCCCGCGCGGGTCAACGGGGGCGGCGGACCAGCACCACTTCCCTCGTCATCAGATCGCGCATGCCGAGCGTGGCCTGAACCAGGGATATCGCAACGGCGCTGAGCGGCAGCGCATAACCCCAGCACGCCGCAGCCATCAGCTGGGCCATCAATCCGAGCGATGCGGCATGGCTGGTTGCGAGTTCGGAGGTGGGGCCGGGCGCGGCGAACCATGGAGTCAACAGACGCCTCGTCTCATCGCGGCGATAGCAGTCGTGATCGCAATAGGGCCGCTGTGTGGAGATCTCGCGCAGGTAGCCGACGCCGAGCGGCCGCGAACAATGGAGACAGCAAGCCGTGCCGAACGGTGTCCTGTGATTGACCAGCACGAATTTCATGCGCGCTTCCCTCTCGTCCTCCGTCTCGTCCCTCTACTGATTGGTGTCGTTCTTCCCCGCTATATGTTCAACGCCATCACGTTGCGTCGCAGCAATGTGATGGTTCACGCGGACGCCCAAGCCATCACCTGACTCACGAGGCGCGCACCCGGCCACCGAGCAGCAGGGCGGAGTTTTCACGGTAGAGCGAATAACATTGGTGATCGCAGTAGCAGAGTCGCGTGGCCATGTCGCGCAGATAGCCTGCGTAGATCGGTGTACAACACCAAACACAGTAGTTTTGCCGGGCTGGCATCCGGCCATTCACCAGGACGAACTTCATGTCGCGCCTCCAAGAGCAAAGCAGAACACCGTATCGGCGGGATTGTAGGCGCTGGGCGGGGGAGCGCAGAGATGGTTCCTGCCGTCAGGATTGTCGCGGTTGTTTTCCACCTTTTCCGGCGGAACCAGAATGAACTTGCCGTCTTCCCGGCGCCTGGCATAGATCTGCGTGCCGACCGACTTGATCTCGGTCGGATAGCAGTCGGCCATGTTGCAGCAGCTCTGACTGGGATGGTCCGGCATGCGCCAGGTGGAATAGAATTTCTCGTGCAACATGCGGTCCTGCGGCGGGTGATGGCGCGGCGGAACCGCCGCCGCACCACCACCCTCACCGCTCTCCTGGGCGAGCGCACCCATCGAAAACAGGCCGCAGAAGCAGGTCGCGAACAGGAGTTTGCAACGCGCACTCACGGCGCGGGCTCCCGGTTCCGCTCGGCCGAGCCGCACGACGTTCCCGCGGCGTCGCGCAGGCCCGCATCAGGCGGCGCGAAATCGGCACAACCATGCGCTGTCGGCCTCCCTGCGGGTCTTGAAGCGATCGACGCACTTCTTGGAGCACAGGGCGGTTCGCCATGAGTAATAGCGAACGAGGCCAAACCGTCCTTCGCAAACGGCGCAGCGCTTGGCGGGGTCATGCTGATGCTGTGAAAGGCTGTTGCGCATGGCTGTCTCCTTTGGGCCTCGCATGAATTGGATGCATTGCGGATCCCGGTTTCGCCGTCGCATCTCGCACATGCGTAAAGTGCGGCGGCGGGATCATAGTGGTCGGCCAGGTCATGCGGCGTATAGGGACACCGACTGCAGAGTTTGACTCTCATACGCCGCCTCCGAAAAATTCAGCAGCTGGTGTCATCGATTGACCCGTCGGCCGGTCCTCGTGCCGACGCCGACCTCGAGATGGTGTTTTGATCGCGCCCGGTTTCCCTGATGGCCTCAAATCGGGGCCGGGACCGGGGACTTACGCTGGTGCGATCGGCCATTCCCGAACACTTGCAAGGTTAAGGCGAGGTCGACCATTGTCTCAATTGTACCGAGGTAAACCGCCGCTATCGAAAGGTTCGGAGAAGCCCATACGAAGGTTTGTAGTCGCGGGCGCTGCCGGCCTCGGCAGTCATGCGCCCACCCCGGCGGCTTTTGGCAAAATCGTGCCGAAAGTCGCAGTCAAGCCGCTGATGGCCGGAACGAATCGCCCGTTTCCGGTCCAAAATGCGCTAGTCTTGCCAGGAGCGCCGGAACGGTCTGCGCATGTCGCCTTACAAGACCACGAAATTCTCGGGTTTCGCCCTGCAGCTTGGTGTGGGCCTGGCTGCACTTGCTTTGATGACGACGGCGCTGTTTCCGCTTCACGCCGATCTCGCCCCCAGCGCCTTTGCCTATCTGGTGGTGATCGTGCTGCTGGCTTTGATGGGCAGTTTTGCCGCCTCGGCGCTGCTGTCCATCGCCGCCGTCGCAGCCTTGAACTACTTCTTCACTCCCCCGGTTTTCCAGTTGCGGGTGGACGCGGCGCAGGACCTCGTGCTGCTGACCGCCTTCTTCCTGACCTCGGTGATCGTGACGCGGCTGATCAGGAATGCCCGCGCGCACGAGCAGGCCGCGCTCGACGCCGTCGCGCGGCAGCACCGCACCGAGGCCGAGTTGCGCGACAGCGAAAGCGAATGGCGCGAGGTTTTCGAGCACAACCCGGTCATGTATTTCATGGTCGACGCGGACGGGATCGTCGTGAACGTCAATACGTTCGGCGCCGCCCAACTCGGCTACACGCCTGCAGAACTGACCGGCCGCTCCGTGCTGGAGGTGTTTCTCGAGGAAGACCGCCAGTTCGTCCGCAAATGCGTCGCGGTCTGCCTGAAAACGGTCGGCAAATCGCACACCTGGGAGGTTCGCAAGGTCCGCAAGGACGGCTCACTGCTGTGGGTCCGCGAGAATGCCAAGGCGATGCCGCGCGCCGACGACAAGCTCGTCATCCTGATCGCCTGCGAGGATGTCACCGAGCGCAGGCAGACCGAAAGTGCCTTGCGGCAGAGCGAGGCCTATCTGGAGCGGGCGCAGGAACTGAGCCGGACCGGGAGCTTTGGCTGGAGCCCGTCGACCGGCGAGGTCGCGTGGACGAAGGAGACCTTTCGAATCTTCCAATGCGATCCCGCGACCAAACCGACCATCGCATTGCTGCTCGAGCGCATCCATCCCGAGGATCGCGCCACCGTGCAGCGGAACGTCGATCAGGTCATCAGCGGCGCCTCCGCAGGCTTCGACTACGAGTACCGCCTGGCACTGCCGGACGGCTCCGTCACGCACGTCCATTCCCGCGCCCACTCCATCAGGGACGGGCAGGGCAGGATCGAATTCGTCGGTGCGATCACGGATGTCACCGCCACCCGCGAAGCGGAACGGAGCCTGCGCCGCAGCGAAGCCTATCTCGCCGAGGCCCAGCGCCTCAGCCATACGTCGAGCTGGGCCTGGGACATGGTCCGCGGCGATTTCACGCACACCTCGGCCGAATTATACCGCCTGTTCGGCTTCGATCCCGACGATCCTGCGGCGACGACAGCGGCCATCCAGGGGCGCGTCGTTGCGGAAGACTTTCGCATGCTCGGCGAGATGTTGCGGCGGGCGGTACGCGAGAAGACCATGCGGCTCGATTTCAACTTTCGCATCGCGCTTCCGGATGGCACGATCAAGCGGGTTCATTCGGTGGCGGACGCGATTCTCGATCGCGCTGGCAGGATCATCGAATTCGTCGGCACCCACATGGATGTGACCGAGCAATACAACGCGAGGGAGAGACTGGAGAAGGCGCTGGACGCGCTGCGCGAGAGCGAGCAGCGCTTTCGCGACTATGCCGAAACCGCGTCCGACTGGCTCTGGGAGACCGGAGCGGACCATCGCTTCACCCGGTACTCGGAGCATACCGAGGTGCCCGGCGCGATCGGCGTCATGGGCCATTTCCGCTGGGATATAGCCTCCGATCTCGCCGCCGAGCCGGACAAGTGGCGGCAGCATCGCGCGACGCTCAATGCCCATCTGCCGTTTCGCGATCTGGGGTATCGCACCGTGAACCGGGAGGGCGCTCCGATCTATGTCAGGACGAGCGGAAAGCCGTTCTTCGACGCGGACGGCAAGTTTCGCGGCTATCGCGGCGTCTCGACCGACGTCACGGCGATGATCCGGGCCGAACAGGCCGAACAGGCCCTGCTCAAGGCCCAGGCCGAACTCGCCCATGTCACGCGCGTAACGACGCTCGGCGAACTCACCGCCTCGATCGCGCACGAGATCAATCAGCCGCTGGCCGCCATCGTCACCAACGCGGAGGCCTGTCTCAGCTGGCTCGACCGCACGCCGGCCGACCTCGGCGCGGCGCGGCGCTCGGTGGAATGGATCGTCGACGACAGCAACCGCGCCAGCGAGGTGATCCGCCGGGTCCGGGCGCTTGCCAAGAAGACCGGCATCGAGAAGACGCCGCTCGACATCAACGTGGTCGTCACGGACGTGATGAGCCTGGTCGCGCGCGAACTGACCAGCCAGGACGTGGTGCTGCACATGGCGCTCGCCCCCACCTTGCCTCCGATCTTCGGTGACCGGGTTCAGCTGCAGCAGGTGATCATCAACCTCGTGATGAACGGGATCGAAGCGATGCAGCCGGTGACCGACCGGAAACGCGAACTTCTGATCGTCTCGGCCGAGGACGACGCGCAGGGTGTGGCCATCGCCGTCACGGACAGCGGTATCGGGATCGCCGATCACGACGCCGAGCGGCTGTTCAATCCGTTCTTCACCACCAAGTCGGGCGGTATGGGCATGGGGCTTTCGATCTGCCGTTCGATCGTCGAGGCTCACGGCGGACGGTTGTCGGCGGCCCGCAATGCGCGCGCGGGAGCGACGTTCCGATTCACCTTGCCACTGCATCAAGAGGGAGCGTCGTGATCGAACGGCCCAAATCACCGCAAGGCGCGGCGGCCGCCGAGCAGCAGCTCAAGGACCCCGTCGTCTTCATCATCGACGACGATCTCTCCGTGCGGCGCGCGCTCACCAATCTGTTCGAGTCGGTCGGCCTGCATGTCGAGGCGTTCGGCTCCGCGCCGGAAATGCTGCAGCACAGGCTGCCCGATGTCGCCAGCTGCCTGGTGCTGGACATCCGCCTGCCCGGCCTCTCCGGCCTCGACCTGCAAACCGAACTCGCCAAGGTCGATATCAACATACCGATCATCTTCATCACCGGACACGGCGACATTCCGATGACGGTTAGGGCCATGAAGGGCGGCGCCGTCGACTTTCTGACAAAGCCGTTTCGCGATCAGGATCTGCTCGACGCCGTGGTCAAGGCGCTCGACCAGGATCGCAAGCGCCGCGAGGTCGCCAAGGCCGTCGCCGGTCTCAAATCGCTGTTCGAGACCCTCACCCCGCGCGAGCGGGAGGTGCTGGCCCTCGTCGCATCCGGGCTGATGAACAAGCAGATCGCCGCCGAGCTCGGCCTCGCCGAAATCACAGTGAAGATTCATCGCGGGCACATCATGAGAAAGATGGGCGCACGGTCGCTGGCCGACCTGATCCGCATGGCGGAGCAGCTTGGCATCGGCCGCGGCAAGCCGATGCCAACGACGTGAGCGGATTACCATCCTAAGTGAATCGGGCTTACAAACCTAAGTATGATTTTACAATCGTCTGCGCAGGCTCACTTTTGGCTAGGGCGACCAGGCTTTCCCGACGCCCTCCCGCGCCAGTGAGGGGCCTCTTTGTCAACGCCTTCGGTCATCTCAGTCGTCGACGACGATGCATCGGTCCGCGCTGCAATGAACAACCTTTTGCGCTCGCGCGGCTATGTCGTGCATACCTTCGCCTCCGCCGAGGAATTTTTGGAATCGCCGCATCTGAACGGCACATGCTGCGTGATCGCCGACGTGCAGATGTCGACCATGAATGGCCTCGAGCTGCTGGCGAACATGCGAAGGCGCGGCCACGCCGCGCCTTTCATCTTCATCACCGCATTCCCCGATGAAAGCGTGCGCGCCCGCGCGCTGAAGGCCGGCGCGACCTGCTTTCTGGCCAAGCCGTTCGCAGCGCCAAGCCTGATCAAATGCATCGACACCGCGCTCGAGCAGCAGCGCGGGGGCGTCGGCGCCTGATCGGCGATCTCGAGCCTTTTTGACGCGTTTTTTTCACGCGAACCGGCGCGCCCACCTCGCTCGAGAACGCTCAATCTCGGCAGACCATACGCAAAGACGTCGGCCGTTGCGCGCGACGACGACTCCCTCCCCATTCACCCCCACTTAAGGGTCCCCTTCGGAGGGAGGGAGCCGTGTCACCGCGACGAGCGCCCCACGCGATTGCTTCAAATCTCCTTCAGAGTGTCGCCAGCGGCTCGCGCGAGGCCGAGCGCTCGGATGGCTCGCGCCCGATCCTGACGCGCAGTTCTGCAAGATCGACGAAGACGTCCGCCTGGCGCCGCAATTCGTCGGCAACCATCGGCGGCTGGGTGGAGACCGTCGAGACCACCGTGACGCGCACGCCGCGGCGCTGCACGGCTTCCACCAACGGGCGGAAATTGCCGTCGCCCGAGAACAGCACCATCTGGTCGATATGCGCTGCCAGCTCCATGGCGTCGACGGCCAGCTCGACATCCATGCTGCCCTTCACCTTGCGCCGGCCGAAGGCGTCGACGAACTCCTTGGTCGCCTTGGTCACGACGGTGTAGCCGTTGTAATCCAGCCAGTCGATCAGCGGACGGATCGGCGAATATTCCAGGTCCTCGACGACTGCGGTGTAGTAGAACGCACGGAGCAGCGTGCCCTGCGCCTGATACTCGGTGAGCAGACGCTTGTAGTCCATGTCGAAGCCGAGCGCCCGCGACGAGGCGTAGAGATTGGCGCCGTCGATGAACAGCGCGATTCTGGTGGTGCTGACTGACATTCGTGGCGCTGACCTCAATGTTGAAGACAAGGACAGTGAAAGAACCAGTCCGTAGAGCAATCGCCGTTCCGCTTGCATCGGAACGATGGCTCCAGATTCCCGTCTTGACGCGTCTTCTTCGCGCGAACCCGTCCCCACTCGCTCGAAAACGCAATAGAACTCGAAATGAAAGTTTGCAGAGCAGCACACGTCTAGGGCACACCTGCCACGCCCTCAATCGTACGGAGGTAAACAGCCGGCATCACAAGGTATGCGGGAGCTAAACCAAGGTTTGTAGTCGGCGCCCGGCAGCAGCGGCCAAGCCAGCCGGCGCGATCCGCTTCAGATCGAAAAACCGCCAAAGAAGACGACCGCGTGGGTGGCCCGCCAGAACCAGGTCCCGCCGTCGCGCGCCGCCTGCAGGCTGAAGACCCGCTTTTTCCAGAGCGGATCATGGTTGAAGCGGATGTTCTCGATCCTGAAGTCTGCCTGCCGCTGCTGCCATTCCTGGACCCAGGCGAAATGCGCCTGCTCGAGCTGCTGGCGCAGCCTGGCGAGCTCGATCCTGTAGGGAGCCGGAAACAGGATTTGATAGCTGATCGATGAGGTGACCATCAGGCGATCTTTTCCGCTCGCGCCGCTCCTTGCGAAAGGTAATGCGGACCGCGCGGCCGACAAGCGCCACCTTGATGGTTTCGAATCCGCCGCACTTCGCATTGCCGCATTTGCCGCCCGTTAACCCTCGGCCAATCGACTGTGGCGAGCTTAATTACACACTTACCAAGCATTTTTACGGGACCTTTCGCGCTCGGCCCTATCATCCGGGGTCCAATCGGGGGCCAAGAACGGCGTGACCACCACCACAAAGCGACTGGCGAACACGGCTCGCGCGTGGTTTGCGATCGGCGAGGCAGACACGCCGCTGGCGCGCGCGCTGCTATGCGAGCAGTTCCGCCGCCTGACCACCCAGGCTCCGATCCTCTACGGCGTGCTGGTTCTCGACAGCATCAGCGTCGCCATCGTGACGCCCGCGACCCTGCCCTGGTGGCTGCGCTTCGTCTTTCCCGCCCTGCTGCTCGCGGCCTGCATCTACCGGATGACGCATTGGGTGCGGCTGCGCGGCCATGCGCCGACCGCCGAGCAGGCCCGCGCGCAACTCGTGAAGGCCCGCGCGCTGACGGCGATCCTCAGTGTCGGATTCCTGATCTGGACGAGTGCGCTGTTCTGCAGCGTCGACGCGGCGCTCCGCGCGCCGATCACGCTCGTCATCTTCATGGCGTCCGCGAGCAGCGCCTATTGCCTTGCCAGCCTGCCCGGCGCGGCGCGGCTGAACCTTTTGATATCAGGGCTGCCGATTGCGCTGCTGCTGCTGTTGTCGCGCGATACGATGCTGGTCTGGATCGGCGCCAATCTGGTGATGTTCCTGGGCCTGCTGGTGCGGATGCTCAATGCCGATTTTGCCGGCATGGTCGAGCTCGTGACCTCGCATGCGAAGCTCGCCGACGAAAGCACGCGCGCGGAGACGATCGCGACGCGCTTCGATACCGCGCTCAACAACATGTCCCAGGGGCTGTGCTTCTTCGACGGCGCGCAGCGGCTGAGCGTCAGCAACCGGCAATATTGCGAGATCTACGCGCTCTCACCAGCGGACGTCAGGCCCGGCCTGCAGCTCAAGGACATCGTCGGCCTGCGCTTTCGGGCCGGCACCTCGCCGAAATCGATGAGCGAGGATGACTATCTTCGCTGGCGCCAGACCCCGGTCATCAATGACCGGGCCTCCGACAGCATCGTCGAGCTGAAGAATGGCCGCGTCGTTCGCATCTGCCATCGTCCGATGTCGGACGGCGGCTGGGTCGCGACCCATGAAGACATCACCGAGCGGCACCAGACCGAGCTTGCGCTCACCGCCGCCAAGGCCGACGCCGAGCGCGCCGAGCTTGCCGCGCGGGCGGCGCATACGCGGCTCGTCGAGGCGCTCGACGTGGTATCCGAGGGACTTGCGATCTACGACAGCGACGACCGTCTGGTGCTATGGAACCGGCAATATGCCGACGTCTACCCGACGAGCAAGGACGTGATGACGTCGGGCGCGACGTTCACGGACATCCTGCGCACCGGGCTGGCCCGCGGCCAATATCCGGAAGCGCGGGGCAAGGAAGAGCAATGGCTCGAGGCGCGGCTGGCGCGCCATCTTCAGGACCACAGCTCGCACGAGCAGCAGCTCCCGGGCGACCGCTGGGTCCGCGTCGAGGAACGCCGCACCGGGGATGGCGGCGTCATCGGCGTGCGCATCGACATCACCGATCTGAAGCGGCGCGAGGCGTCCTTCCGCCTGCTGTTCGAGGAGAATCCGCTGCCGATGTGGGTCGCCGATTCCGCAGCCGGCCGCTTCCTGGCGGTCAACGCCGCAATGTGCAGCCATTACGGCTATTCCACCGAGCGGCTTCTCGCCATGAGCGAAGGGGACCTCAGCGTGGCGAGCGCCTCGCGCGCCGCCGATGCATCTCCGCCCGGCGATGTGGGCGCACAGCTCCGCCGCCACCGCACTGCGGATGGACGAACCATCGAGCTCGTCGTGGAGCGGCGCAAGCTCCGCTATCATGGCACCGAGGCCCATGTGGCCGTCGCGTTCGACATGACCGATCGCATTCAGGCCGAGCAGCGCATCCGCTATCTGGCGTGTCACGACGGATTGACCGATCTCCCGAACCGCGTGGCACTCGACGAGCACATGGGCCGCACCATCGAGCGCGCGCGGACCCATGACGGCGGCTTCGCCGTGCTCTGCATCGATCTCGACCGTTTCAAGCAGATCAACGACCTTCACGGCCATGCCATGGGCGACCTGGTTCTGCGCAGGGTGACGCGGCGCCTCGTCGAGGCCGGTCCCGATGCCTTCCTCGCCCGCGTCGGCGGCGACGAATTCGTCGCCGTGACCGAGCTGCAGCCGCTGCCATCAGCGGCCGAGCTGCTGGCAGCGCGGCTGCGCGATGCCCTCGCCGAGAGGATCGACATCGCCGACCACTCGTTCGACCTCGACCTCTCGATCGGAATCGCCGTTTATCCGCGGGACGGCGCCGATCAGATCACGCTGCTTGCGAATGCGGATGCCGCGCTCTATCGCGCCAAGCATGAGGGCCGCGGCACCATCCGCTTCTTCACCGCCACGATGGACCAGCAGCTGCGCGAGCGCAGCGCATTGGAGCACGATCTGCGGTCGGCGATCACGGAAGGGCAGCTCCATCTCGAATACCAGCCGCAGCAGTCGGCCGACGGACGCGTGATCGGCTTCGAGGCGCTGGTACGATGGAAGCACCCGACCCGCGGCCTGGTGCCGCCGTCGGAGTTCATCCCGCTCGCCGAAGAGAGCGGGATGATCGTTCCGATCGACGAGTGGGTGCTGCGCGAGGCCTGCCGGGAAGCCGCATCATGGCGGAGCGAGCTGCAGATCGCGGTCAATGTCTCCGCCGTGCAGTTCCGCCGCGACAATCTGGAGGCGCTGATCGGCAGGGTGCTGCAGGAGACGGAGCTTCCGGCGAGACGGCTCGAGCTCGAGATCACCGAGGGCGTCCTGATCGAGAACGTGACGCGCGCCTCCGCCGTGCTGGACCAGCTCAAATCGCTCGGCGTGCGCATTGCGCTCGACGATTTCGGCACCGGCTATTCGTCACTCTCCTATCTGGAGGCATTGCCGCTCGACCGCATCAAGATCGACCGCTCCTTCGTCTCGGCGCTCGGCCGCGCCGGGCGTTCGCTCGCCGTCGTCCGCGCGGTGATCGGGCTTGCGCACGGCCTCGGCCTGCCCGTCCTCGCCGAAGGCGTCGAGACATCGGAGCAGCTCGCCGCGCTGGTCAAGGAAGGCTGCAACGAAATGCAGGGCTTTCTGATCGGGCGGCCGAAACCGATCGCGCATTATCGCGACATCGTTGGCGGCAGGGTCACCGACGAGGCAGCGCTGTCGGCCTGAACCGCGAGACCGAGATTTCGCGGCAACAGCATCGGCGGTGCGCCCCCTCTCCCCGCTTGCGGCAGGGTTATCGCATTTGGTTCGGAAGGACGGCGGCGCGGGTAGATGGGAGCTCCGTGGCACATTCCCTCGAGACGCATCGCTCAAGCGATGCTCCTCGGGATGAGGCTGTATTCCGGGCCGTAGACCCTCATGGTGAGGAGCCGCGCTCCTGCGCGGCGTCTCGAACCATGAGGCCCGGAGGGTGATGGTCTCGCGTGACTGGCCATAAGTGAACCGTATTCGCGGACAGATCTTCCCGCAAAGGACAGCTCACTTCTTGAACTTCACCTGGCCGGATTTGCCCTCGGCGGTGCGGATCGTCAGCGTGACCGTGGCATCGGGCGTGATCGCCGCCTTCGCATCGCCGGTCAGCGAATTGTCGCCAGAGGGCGCTAGCGCCACCGTCTCGCGGGCCTTGCCGGTCACGATCAGGACCGCCGCCGTATAGCCCCTGGTCGGCACGGGCACGGGCTTGTTGGCATCGAACACGTTGATGGTGACCTTGGTGCCCGAGGTCAGGAGCTCGGCATCGATGCCGGCGACATCGAGCATCAGCCCGCCATTCGGCCCCTTCTCATAGTCCTCGGCGAGCACGGGGCTCGCCAGGATCAGGACCGCGAGCAACGACACGATGAACCGCATGACGGCCTCCCCTTCCCTTTGGCCTATACCGACTGTTCTGATGTCTCAGCCTTGGCTTGGTCCCGCCGGAACAGGACGTAGAGCGCCGGCAGCACCAGCAGAGTGAGGATGGTCGACGAGATCACCCCGCCGATCACGACGGTGGCGAGCGGCCGCTGCACCTCGGCGCCGGCGCCGCTCGCGATCGCCATCGGGATGAAGCCGAGGGACGCGACCAGCGCCGTCATCAGCACCGGACGCAGCCGCGTCAGCGCGCTCTGGCGCACCGCCTCGCGCAGCGAAAGCCCCTCGCCGCGCAGTTTCTCGATGAAGACGATGATGACGAGGCCGTTGAGCACGGCGACGCCCGACAGCGCGATGAAGCCGATCGCCGCGCTGATCGAGAGCGGAATGTCGCGCACGAGCAGCGCCACGACGCCGCCGGTCAATGCCAGCGGCACGCCGGAAAACACCAAGAGCGCATCGCCGACCGAGCCGAGGCTCAGGATCAGCAGCACGAAAATCAGAAACAGCGCGAGCGGCACGACGATGGCAAGCCGCTGTCCCGCCGAGACCAGCTGCTCGAACTGCCCGCCCCAGCCGATCCAGTAGCCCGCCGGCAGCTTCACCTTTTGCGCCACCTCCGCCTGTGCGTTGGTCACGAAGGATTTGAGGTCGCGGCCGCGCACATTGGCGGCCACCACGATGCGCCGCTTGCCGTCCTCGCGGCTGATCTGGTTGGGCCCGGCCGCCAGACTGATCTGCGCCAGCTCCGAAAGCGGCACGTAGCGGATCTGGGCGAGCGGCGAGTTGCCCCACAAGGCCGGCGCAGCCTTGACCTCCTTCTCGACCGGCGGCAGCGGGATCGGCAGTGATTTCAGCGCCTCGATATCGGAGCGCAGATGTTCGGGAAGCCGCACCACGATATCGAAACGGCGGTCGCCCTCGAACAGCTTCCCGGCGCTCTTGCCGGCCACCGCGATCTCGACCAGATTCTGCACGTCCGCGATGTTGATGCCGTAACGCGACAGCGCCTGGCGATCGACCTTCACCGTCAGCACCGGCAGGCCCTCGACCTGCTCGGCCCTGACATCCGCCGCGCCTTCGATCTTCTGCAGGATGGCCTGCACGTGGGAGGCGAGCGGCAGCAGGACGTCGAGATCGTCGCCAAAAATCTTGACGCCGACGTCGGTACGGATGCCCGCCACCGTCTCGTTCATGCGCTGCTGGATCGGCTGCGAGAGCGTGGTGAGGTTGCCCGGCACATCGTCCATCGCGGCCTGGAGCTCGGAGACGATGACCGCTTTCGGCTTGGCGGGATCGGGCCACTCGGCCCGCGGCTTGAGCATCACATAGCCGTCGGTCGCCGACGGCGGCACCGGGTCGGTGGCGATCTCGGCCGCGCCGGTGCGCGCGAACACGTCCATCACCTCGGGCAGCTTCAGAAGGCTTCTTTCGAGCATCTCCTGCATCTCGACCGCCTGTGTCAGGCTGGTGCCGGGAATGCGCAAAACCTCCATCGAGGCGTCGCCCTCGTCGAGGCTCGGAATGAACTCGCCGCCCATCCGCACGGCCGCGATGCCGCACACGATGACCAGCAGCACGGCGATCGACACGACGCCGAACGAGCTTTTGAGCGATGCGTCGAGCAGTGGCAGGTAGATCGCCCGCGCGCCGCGCATGAACAGATTCTCTCGCTCGGCGATGCGGCCGGTGACCAGCAGAGCGACCGACGCCGGCACGAAGGTCAGCGACAGGATGCTGGCGCCGGCAAGCGCGATCAGCACGGTCAGCGCCATCGGCGTGAACATCTTTCCCTCGACGCCGCTCAAGGTCAGGATCGGCAGATAGACCGCGGCGATGATGAAGGTGCCGAACAGGCTCGGCCGGATCACCTCACGGCTGCCGGCGAGAATCGTCGCGAAGCGTTCCTCCCGGCTCAGCATGCGGCGGACCCGCTTCTGCTCGGTGGCAAGCAGCCGGAGGCAGTTCTCGACGATGATGACGGCGCCGTCGACGATGATGCCGAAATCGATCGCCCCGAGACTCATCAGATTGGCGCTGATCCGGTTCTGCAGCATGCCGGTGACGGTGAACAGCATAGCGAGCGGGATGACGCAGGCCGTGGCGATCGCCGCCCTGAAATTGCCGAGGATCAGGAACAGTACCGCGATCACCAGGAGCGCGCCTTCGAGCAGGTTCTTTGCGACGGTTGCGATCGTCGCGTCGACCAAATTGGTGCGGTCGTAGACCGTGCGCGCGATCACGCCGTCGGGCAGCGAGGCCGCGATCTCCTTCAGTCTTGCGGCAACCCGCTGCGCCACGGTGCGGCTGTTCTCGCCGATCAGCAGCATGGCGGTGCCGAGCACGACCTCGTTGCCGTTCAGCGTCGCAGCTCCAATCCGCAGATCGGTGCCTTCCCTGACCTCGGCGACATCGGAGACGCGCACCGGCACGCCATTGCGCGAACCGATCACGACATCCCTGATCTCGTCGAGATCAGCCACCTGTCCGGGCGTGCGGACCAGATATTGTTCGCCATTGCGCTCGATATAGCCGGCACCGACATTGCCGTTGTTGGCCGCGAGCGCCGCCATGACGTCGTGAAACGTCAGGCGGTAGGCCATCAGCTGGGTGGGATCGGGCAGCACGTGAAACTGCTTTTCGAAACCGCCGACCGTATTGACCTCGTTGACGCCGGCCACCGTTCGAAGCCGTGGCCTGACGATCCAGTCCTGCACCGTCCGCAGGTCGGTTCCGCTATAGGCACCGCCGTCCGCCTTGGTCGCGCCCGGCCGCGCCTCGATCGTGTACATGAAGATCTCGCCGAGCCCGGTCGAGATCGGCCCGATCGCGGTGTCGACCCCGGCGGGAAGCTGGTCGCGCGCCTGCTGGATGCGCTCATTGACCAGTTGCCGCGCAAAATAGATGTCGGTGCCGTCCTTGAAGATCACCGTCACCTGGCTGATGCCGTAGCGCGACAGCGACCTTGTGTTTTCCAGCCGCGGCAGGCCGGCCATCGCGGTCTCGATCGGAAAGGTGACGCGCTGCTCCATCTCGAGCGGCGAGTAGCCCGGCGCGCGGCTGTAGATCTGGACCTGCATGTTGGTGATGTCGGGAACCGCGTCGATCGGCAGCTCGGAAAAATTCCAGATGCCGAGCGCGGCCATCGCCAGGACCGCGATCATCACCAGATGGCGCTGGCGGATCGCGAAGGACAACAGCCCGTCAATCATTGTCCACCGCCGAGCCCTTCGCCATCTCCGCCTTGACGATGAAGCTGTTGCGGGCGGCGTAGACGTCGCCTTCGAGCACGCCAAAAGTGATCTCGACGAACTCGGCGTCGCGGTCGCCGAGTTCGACCTCGCGCACTTCGAATCTGTCGCCGGAGCGGACGAACACGACGGGATGATCGTCCACGGTCTGCAGCGCCGAGGTTTTGACCGCGACCGGGACGTTCTTGTTCGACAGCGTCAGGCGGCCGGTCGCGAACAGGCCGGGGCGCAGCCGCTGGTCGGGATTGGCGACCACAGCCCGCGCCAGCGCGCTCTGGGTCTCGCTGCTGCCGACCGGCGAGAGATAGGCGATGCGGGCCTCGATCGCAGCGCCGCCATCAGTCGGATCGATGAAAACCTGGTCGCCAAGATGGACCCGCTTGAGGTCGCGCCGGTAGACCGAGAAATCGACCCAGACGGTCGACAGGTCGGCAATGACGAAAGCCGGTTTCTGCTCGGAGGCGTATTCGCCGAGCGTGGTCTGGCGGTCGATCACGGTGCCAGCGAGCGAGGATTTCAGCTCATACGCGGTCAGGCTCTGGTTGCTCTCGACCACCGCGAGCACCTCGCCCTTCTCGACGCGGTCGCCGATCCGCTTGCGCACCTCCTTGATGATGCCGGGAAAGCGCGGCGTGACCTGGACCAGCGCCTCCTGGTTGGCCTGCACCACGCCGTTCAGGAGCAGGTTTTCGCGGAGCACGGCGGGAGCCGCATTCGCAAGCTCAATGCCAGCCGCGGCGACCTTGGCATTGCTCAGCACCACGCCGTCGGGCCGGTCGTCCTTCTCGACCTTGTCCGCGACCGCCGGCTTGGTCGTCGCCGGCGTCAGCATCCGATAGCCGGTCGCGACCAGGGCGGCCGCCACCAGAACGAACACAAGGGATCGCAACATCCGGCCGATCATCGCGAGCTCTCGCGGGCGAGCGAAAAGGGATTGCCGACCAGCCCCTCGATGGTGGCAACCGCAATGTGAAAATTCTGCAGCGCTTCCTGCTCCCGGAGCAAGGCCTGCAGCAGCGATCCTCGCACGTCCAACAGTTCGAGCAAGCTGAAACGGCCCTGGGCATAGCCGTTCTGGATGGTCTCGGCGGCGCTGCGCGCATTCGGGATGATGGACGCGCGCAGCAGTTTCAGCTCGGCCAGCGCACCGCCGGCCGCATCATAGGCGCGGCCGGCGATCGAGATCAGCAGCAACCGGTTGGTCGCCCGCTCGGCGGCCGTCTTCGCCAGCGTCTCCTGCGCGGCGACGATGTTTCCGGTGTTCTGGTCGAACACCGGAAGCGGGATCGACAGATCGAGCCGGACGGCGTTGTCGCCGGTATCCTGGAAGTGACGCCAGCCGGCGCCGACATGGACGTCGGGAACCAGTTTCAGCCGGGCGAGAATGAGCTCGGCGTGGCGCTGCGCTGACACCGCGGTCCAGCGCATCAGCTGCGGATTGGCCTCGATCGCCGCAACCACGCTCTGGAATGCCGGCGGCTGGCCGGTCGCGCCCAGGCGGCCGACCGCCTCGCCGAAGGCGGGCGTGGTCTCGCCCATCAGGATCGCGAGGTCGCGCCGGGCGCTCGCCAGTTGCGTCCGGGCCCGCTCGCGATCGGCACGAAACAGATCGGCGGCGACCTGGGCGCGCTGGGTTTCTGCCGGCGACGATGCCCCCTCCTCGACCCGCCGCTTCAGGAGCGGGATGAGCTGGTCGAAACTGGCGATCTGCTCGTCAAAGATCTCGATGCGGCGCTGCGCGCTGACCACGGTGATGAAGGCGATCGCGGCTTCCGAGGCCACGTCGAGCTCGATCGCGCGCCGCTGCCAGGCCGCGGCGCTGAGGCCGGCCTCACCGGCGGCGACGCGGGCCTCGCGCTTGCCGCCGAGCTCGATGAGCTGGCTGAGTTGCAGCGTCGTCTCGGCCGACCGCACCCCCTGGAAACGGCCGGAGCCGAGTGCATTGTCGAGCTCGAAGGCGAGTTCGGGATTGGGCAGCGCGCCGGCCTGCAGCTTGAGACCACCGGCGACGCCGACCTCGCGCGCCGCGGCAACGATGCGCGGATTGGCCGCGAGCGCCCGCTGCAGCGCCTCGCGCAGCGAGATCGGCCGCGGTGCCCGCTCCGCGGCGTCCGCCGAACTTGTGATGACCAGCCACGCGCAGATCACGCGCGCAGCCACCCCAGCCAGATTCATCGATACCCAGACCCCAGAGAGCGAACCGCGCCACGACCGCTTCCCGCGCGCAGCTCCCAATCCCTCGGGGAGGTCCAATATCCCGGCGGCGGCCTGCCCTCACCCCGATGCTCCCCAAGCGGAACCGTCGGTCAGGGCAAGCTAACCTTTTCCGCCTGCTTGTACTATCGCCCGATCAGGCGCTCCACCGGTGATTTGGCAAACCCCTGCTGCGACGCGAAAGCGCGCACCAAGGTAGGATGATCCCTCCGGCTCGTGCCGCTTTCTTCGAGCGAGCTCACGCGGAACCCCGGGTGGCTTCACGACTTATGAAAATTGTTGATGGGAACGTGAGAGCGTCCACCGGACGGCGCGCTGCTCGGTAAAGTGGTGTTTTGCTGCACAAACCGTTCTGGCCATGTCGGTCGATCTGTTCAGGTACAGCCGTTCCGCCCCCCGGCCCCCATTCCGCCCGGACAACGGCTCGGATTCGTCGCGCTCCTGAAAGTCCTCGCGCGCAACCCGCTGGAGTGCTGGAGCCAGGATTTCTTCAGCGAAAGGATCACCCGCGTCGGGCTTCCGATCGGCCAGGCCTTCGTCGTCAGCGATCCCTCGGCCATCAGGCACGTGCTAGTCGACAATGCCGAGAACTACCGCAAGGACCCGATCCAGCGGCGGGTGCTGAGCGCGGGCCTTGCCGACGGCCTGCTCAGCGTCGAGGGCGAACGCTGGGACATCCAGCGCCGAACGCTGGCACCGCTGTTCTCGCTGCGTAATGTGCGCAGCCTGACGGCGAACATGCTGGAGGCGATCGACCAGCTCAGCCGGCGCTGGCTTGCGCTTCCGCCTGGCAGCGTCGTCGATGTCGTGGCCGAGATGACCTTGCTGACGCTCAACGTGCTGGCACTGACGATCTTCTCCGATGGCCTGCAAGGCGATCTCGACGAGTTCCGCGCCTCGATGAACGACTATTTTCGTGCCGCCGGACGCATCGGGCTGCTCGACCTTGTGGGTGCTCCCGCGTTCGTGCCGCGCCCGGGCGGGGCCAAGCTCAAGGCTGCACTCAGATATTTTCAGGGCGTGATCGATGCGCTGATCGATGCGCGCCAGGAGACCCGCCGCGAGAACCGGTCAGACCAGCGTTCCGACCTGCTGTCGCTCCTGCTGAACGCGCTCGACCCGGCCACCGGACGAGCGCTGTCGTCGGCCGAGGTGAGGTCGAACATTCTGACCTTCGTGTCGGCCGGCCACGAGACCACCGCCAACACGCTGAGCTGGTCGCACCTGCTGTCGCAGTCGGAGGACTGGCGAGCCGCGGTGGAGACAGAGGCTCGGCAGCAGCTTGCGGGTCCCGCCGAGACGCTGTTCGAGCGATTGAGCGTCACGCGTGCGGTGGTCGAGGAGGCGTTGCGGCTCTATCCACCGATCGCGGCGCTCAGCCGCCTTGCGAAAGGGCCGGACAGGCTGGGATGTCACGACATCGGGGCGCGGTCGCTGATCGTGATCTCGCCTTACGTGCTGCATCGGCATCTGAGCCTCTGGGAGCAACCCGATGTCTTCGACCCCAACCGCTTTCTCTCCGAAAACAGGCGCACGATCGAGCGCTTCGCCTACCTGCCGTTCGGCGCGGGGCCGCGCACCTGCATCGGTTCGACCTTCGCGCTGCAGGAGGCCACGATCGCGCTCGCGACCCTGCTCGATCGCTTCACCAATTAGCTGGCGGCGGACGCAAAAGTCTGGCCGGTCATGAGCGTGACGCTGCGTCCGGGTGCCGGCCTGCCGATGCGGATCACGCCGAAAGCAGACGTGCAGCGCCTTGGGCGCGGCGTTCATGCGCTCCATGCGTGACGGACGATGCGCTGGCCGGGAGGCTCAAGGCGCGGGATGGGCGGTTGCGTTGTGGGCCGCGCGTGACGGATCTTTTGGCGGACGAGCTGGACGCAGGCTGGCCGGCCAGCCGGTCGGGTCGACGCTCGAAACCGGTTTCGGCCGATCAGCCCGCGCCGGTCGCGGCGGCACGGGCGATGGCGACGGCGTCACCAGGCCGACGAGCTGCGCGGGACGGCTCCTCGTCCGCACAGGCTGCGGCCTTGCCGGGACGGTCCCAGCGTGCGCCGTGCGCCACTGCAGAAATGCGCGGAACAGGTCTTCGTTGGCATCAGCTGCGGCATCGGCCGGCTCGCGGTCGCGCGGCGGCTCGGCGCTCGCGGGCGCGATGCCCGGCGCATCGGCGAACACGGCAGCGCCGGCGGCCTGCTGCACGGCTGAAACAACCGCGCTCGAAGCCTCCTGCGGCGGCTGTTCCGCGCTTTCGGACAGCGCGCGCATCACCGTCTTGTCGTGCGGCAGCTCCAGCGAGATGGCGAGATCAACGCTGCCAGCGGCGGGCGCCTCGAGCGGCGGCGCATCATTGGCTTGGTGGCTGACAGCCAGGGCCTCGGGCGCCGGCATGGCGGCGTCCGCCATCGTGGTGCGATCGAGCGCTGGCCGTTGCGACGCCGACAGCAGCAGCAACACGAAACAGCCCAGTGCCAAAGATCCCGCCATCGGATAGGCGAGCGTGCCGGCACGCCGCGCCATGCGCCCCGGAGGTCTTGCACGGAACGTCAACGCCACCACCACCATCGCCGTGACGAAGGCCGCAAGTCCGAGGCTGCCGCCTATTCCGGGCAACAGCATCCTGCTCAGGACCAGCATGATGGTGAGCACGAGCGCGCCAAGACAGGGTTGAAACCAGCCGCCCAGCCGCTCCGGCGCCGACATCCCCAAAAAGCAGCCCGCATAGAAGGCGTCCAGCAGGCGCGCGTCGCTCGCATCGTTCAAGTGCAGGGCCGCCATGCCGATCACCGCGACGGCCGAGGCAAGGAAGGTCCGCTCCGCCTGGTTTGATGCGTCCGTGCTGCGCCGCCGCAGCACGGTCATGGTGGCAAACAGACCCACGGCGCACGCCATGCAGGTGAGCGCCGCCGACGTCAGGTCGAACTCACGCATGTCCGCCGGAAGGCTGTGAAACGGCCGGCCATCCGCACCGAACATCGGCGCGGCCGCAACGAACAGGAACGAGGCCAGCGTTGCGATGGCGCCGGAGCGTCCGCCATAGCCCGACGCGAATCGTCGCCCCGAGCGCGCGTCGATCTCGGCGACCACGCCGAACAGCAGCCCGGACACCACGGACAGCGAGATGAAGAGCGCGCTTGCCAGCATCAGCTGGCGATCCGGCCCGCCGTCATGGAGCAAGAGCACCGGCGTCATGCCGACGAACGAGCCGCCATAGACCGCGATGAAGAAATCGGCGGGCAGCAGATGCGACGCCCGCATGATCAGCACCTGGCCGCAGATCAGCGATGTCGCGAGCGCCGAGGCGATGCCCGGCGCAATGCCGAAGGCGCACAGATACAGCGTCGTCACACAGCCGAGCACGGCGCCGGCGAATGCGGCTATCGCGGGGCGGCGGACGAGACCGCGGGCCGGCGGACTTGCGGCCGAGGTCCGGCGGGTTCGGCGCGGCGTGGCGAAGACGTTGTTGAAAGCGAACCACAACCTGAGCGCGAGCATCTGCGCGTCATGAAAGGTACGAAACCCCCTCGTCCGTTCCGGCTCGCCCACTCCGCCCGCCATGACAACCTCGAACCGCTGACCGAGGACAAACAGACGCGATCCGCAAGTCGAGGCAGCTCGCGCCAGACGCACGCGAACGGCTTCGCTCAAGGTTCATCCCTCGCAGCCATCACGATCGACGAAAACGTCGATTCAATCAGGCGTTGAGGCCTTTGCCTGCCAAGCCGGCCGCGACGAAACCTTCTGCCTCAATTGTGGCAATCCAATCCGACGATGACATGGCGCATGCCAAAATCGTTCGGTGCGCCCTTCTTACAACAGCACGCGCCGCGTGCCCGCGATGGATACATCTCTTGAGAGTTGCGTGATCGCTGTTGAGATCGCCGCCCATCGCACGACAGCGCGGACAGCGCCTGAGATCAGATCTCGGCCTTCAAATTCTTGAATCCGTCCTGGATGAACTTCGCAAGCGGCCGCTTGCCGCCCTGCTCGAGCCAGGCTTCGGTGGCAAGCCGCGCGACGCCCATCGCGGCTATCGCAACGAGGCGCAGCCGCTCGCGGCGCTCCTTCGCCGGCCACAAGTCGCACAAGGCCTCGAACAGAACCTGCTCACGCCCGAGATAGCTGTGCTGCTTGCGCGCCTGCAGCACCTCGCTCTGCCGGATCACCCGCACGATCGCCATCGTCCTCGCCGAGCCGAGCCGCGCGGACAGATCCATCAGCGCCTGCTCGACGGCATCGATCGGCGCGACTGTGGAGCCCTGCTTCAGCACGGCCGCCTTGAGCGCGTCAGCATAGCCTTCGACATGCGCGAGCAGGAGATCGTCCTTGCTCTTGAAGTAATGGAAGAAGGTGCGGCGCGAGATGCCGGCGCTGGCTGCGATCTCGTCGAGCGTCGTCGCCTCAAAACCGTTCGCGACGAACAGCTCCATCGCGACGTCGGCGATGCGCTGCAGGGTCTCGCGCCTGTTTCGCTCGCGCAGGCCTTCGGTTTTCGCGGGACGGATCTGAGCCAGGGGCGCGCGCATCGAAGCATTTTTTGTAACCGCGTGTTGCCGACGCGGCGAGAGGTTACCGACTGTTACAATCGGGCGTTTGCAGGACATCACCGGGACACGGCATCAGTCAAGACTGCGGCTCTTCCTCCAGCGGTCACAAAGCCGCCTCATCAAATATTTACACCTGATGCAATATGTGCACTTAGTGCAAATATCAAATGAGGACGTGGATCTCCCATGGCGGCTCTCAGCTGTGATCGGGTCGAAAAACCCTGCAGTGCGAACCCTGACCGGACCTCATGGACGGACCGGCTCACCATCGGGGCGACCGTCGCGCTCGTCGCCCTGACGGCGGCCGGCTGCGCCAACGCGCCATTGGACCGGGCAGGCTCCTTGCAGGCCTATGATGACCTCACCCCGTCGGACGGGCTGGTCACGCGGACGCTTCTGAAGGTCGCCAGGGACGACGTGCTGGCGGCGAAGACG
>Ga0070709_10000519_pt1 | contig 22772 bp, 20 predicted proteins | sample LARL51metaG_FD_65449 | JGI IMG/M metagenome (GOLD analysis project Ga0070709, IMG submission 65449) | Corn, switchgrass and miscanthus rhizosphere microbial communities from Kellogg Biological Station, Michigan, USA - LAR L5-1 metaG | ecosystem: Host-associated > Plants > Roots > Rhizosphere ... | reverse complement strand
CGGTGCTGCTGATCTTCCCGCTGTACTTCCTGCGCTCGTTCGCCTACGCCGGGATCGGCGTGGTGCTCATCTCGATGGCCGCCGCGGTCGTGGTGCTGCCCGCACTGCTGGCCGTGCTGGGCCGGCGCGTCAACTCCGGCCGGCTGCCGTGGGCGCGCAAGCGCGAGCCGTCCACCGCCGCGCCGTTCTGGGGACGGCTCGCCGGGCAGGCCATGCGCCGGCCGGTGCTCATCGCGGTCCCCGTGCTCGCCGTGCTGATGCTGATCGCGCTGCCGTTGCGGCACGTCCAGTTCGGCACGCCGGACGACCGGGTGCTGCCGGCCAGCACGCAGAGCCGGGCCGTGGGTGACGTGCTGCGCGAGGAATTCACCGGCAACAGCGCCACGGCACTGAACGTCGTCACCGACGGCCCGCTCGACCGCGCTGCGCTGACCGCCTACGCGACCCGCCTGTCCGACCTGACCGGCGTCGCGCGCGTCGAGACCAGCGTCGCGACGTTCGTCGGTGGGAAGGCCGTCCCGGACTCGGCCAACCCGACCCTCGCGCGTCCCACGGCGCAGCGGCTGTCGGTCGTGAGCGCGGCCGATCCGCGTTCGAACGCCTCGAAGGACCTGGTGCGGACCGTGCGCGGCCTCCCCGGCCCGGACGGCGTCCGCGCCTACGTCGGCGGCGACACCGCCGAGCTGATCGACACCACGCACGCCATCGGTACCCGGCTGCCGCTGGCCGGACTGCTGATCTTGCTCACCACGTTCATTGTGCTGTTCCTGTTCACCGGGTCCGTGGTGCAGCCGATCCGCGCCCTGGTGCTCAACGGCGTCACGCTCGCCGCGACCGCCGGGCTGATGGTGTGGATCTTCCAGGAGGGGCACCTGTCCGGGCTGCTGCACTTCACCCCGCTGCCGCTGGACACCAGCATGCTCGTGCTGCTGTTCTGCATCGCCTTCGGTCTGTCCATGGACTACGAGGTCATCGTGCTCAGCCGCATCAAGGAGATGCACGATCGCGGCCTCGATAACCGCGCCTCGGTAATCGAGGGCCTGACCCGCAGCGGACGCATCGTCACCACTTCTGCGGCGCTGATGGCGGTGAGCTTCTTTGCCTTCGGCACTGCGACGATCAGCTTCCTGCAGCTATTCGGCATCGGCGCAGGATTCGCGGTGATCATCGACGCGACGCTCGTTCGCGCCATCCTGGTGCCCGTGTGCCAGCGGATGCTCGGTCGTGCCGCGTGGTACGCGCCCGCGCCGCTGCGCCGGCTACAGACCCGCATCGGCCTGACCGGAGCCCCTGGCTGACTCATGTTCACTCAGCTTCTCGGCACCGTAGCGACCGTCTATGGCGTGCTCGCCGCCCTTAAAACGCTCCTGCAGGCACGGCAGATGCTCGCCCGCCGCTCATCGCATGAAGTCTCGGCCCGCTTCCTGGCCTCCTACGCCGGCGGTTACGCGATCTGGCTGGCCTACGGGCTCAGCACCGGGAGCCTCCCGCTCATTGTCGTGGACACCATCGGCCTGCTCTGCGCGGCGCTGACGCTCGCCGTCGCGCTGTCCCTCCGCGGCCCGCTTATCCGCCCGGCCGCCTGGAACAGCCGCAACGCGTCTTCAGTCTCACCAGGAGGCGCAGCCCTGCACCCGCAGCCCCACCAGTCCAGCCTGGTCCGAGGAGGGAGATGAACAGCACCACCGAGAAGTACGGCCCAGATCAGGCAGCGATCAGCCCGGCCCGGTCCGAGCCCGTGGTCAGCGTGCGCGGCCTGGTCAAGCGCTACGGCGGCCACGAGGCGGTCGCGGGCATCGATCTCGAAGTGCGCCGGGGCGAGATCTTCGCCTTCCTGGGCCCGAACGGCGCGGGCAAGACCACGACGGTCGAGATACTCGAAGGCTTCCGGCAGCGCACCGAGGGACAGGTTTCTGTCCTGGGGCGCGACCCGGCCACGGCGGGCGGTGCCTGGCGGGACCGGGTGGGAGTGGTCTTGCAGGAGTCGGAGCCCGAGCCCGGCCTCTCTGTCCGGGAGTGCGTGGCCATGTATGCCGGGTTCTATCGCGCGCCGCGGGATATCGACGAGGCCATCGCCCTGGTCGGTCTCACCGCGAAGGCGGGCGCGCTCGCGACCAGGCTGTCGGCCGGCCAAAGGCGCCGGCTGGATTTTGCCCTCGCCCTCATTGGCGACCCAGAGCTCATCTTCCTGGACGAGCCGACCACCGGTTTCGACCCGTCCGCCCGGCGCGCCGCCTGGCAGGTCGTTGCCGGACTCCGGCAACTTGGCAAGACCGTCTTCCTCACCACGCACTACATGGACGAGGCGGAAAACCTGGCCGACCGGATCACGGTGCTCTGCGCCGGGCGCATCGTGGCCGAGGGCACGCCGCAGACGCTCGGCGGTCGCGACCACATGGCCACCGCCATCAGCTTCACGCTTCCGGACCTAGTGCCAGCGCGTGACCTGCCAGCTGGGCTGCGCCCGCTGACCGAGCCCGGTCCGCGAGGATTGACCGTCCTGCACACCGAGAGCCCGCTCGTCCACCTGCGGATGCTCGGAAACTGGGCGCTCGGCCGCGGCTTCGACCTGCCGGATCTTGACGTCCACCGCCCGACCCTGGAGGAGGTCTACCTCTCCCTCACCGGGCCTGCGAGCAAGAAGGATCAGCGATGATCAGGATGGCCCTGCGCCTGTCCGGCTACGACCTGCGCGCCTTTGTCCGCAACCGCCAGTCACGGTTCTTCACCCTGGCCCTGCCGGTGCTCTTCCTGGTGATCTTCGCGTCGGTGTTCGGCGGAAGCGGGCACACCACCCAGGTCGCGGGCGGCCGGATCAGCACGTCGGTGTACTACGTGCCCGGCATCATCGCACTCGGGATCGTCGCCGCGTGCTTCGGCAACCTGGTGGCCTCGGTGACCGCGCAGCGCGAACGCGGCGTGCTGAAGCGCCGGCGCGCAACCCCCGTCCGGGCCGCCGCTGTCATCGCCGGGCGCGTGCTCACCGCGGTCGTCATCGCGGTGATCATGACCGCTGTGCTGCTCGGCATCGGCTGGGCCGCCTACGGCGCCCACGTGCCCGGCCGCACCGCCCCGGCCCTCGCGGTCACCGTGGTGATCGGCGCCGCCTCGTTCTGCTGCCTTGGTTACGCGCTCACCTCACTCATCCGTAACGACGATGCCGCGCTGCCCACCAGCCAGGCGCTCCTGCTGCCGCTCTACTTCATCTCCGGGGTGTTCGTCGCCGTCTCGGTACTGCCGCACTGGCTGGCGGACGTGGGCGAGATCTTCCCCGTTCGGCACCTGGCCAACGCTCTGCTCGTCGCCTACAACCCGTACACCACCGGGCTGGGGTTCGCCGGCCCGGACCTGCTGGTCGTGGCGGCCTGGGGAGTCGCGGGCCTGCTCATCGCGGTCCGCAAGTTCAGCTGGCTGCCGCTCGGACGCTAACCCGGACGGCCGCCCGCCCACCATCACAGGAGGCAGATCATGGCCCAGGAGGTCCAGACCCAAGCCGGGCGATGCGCCACGCGCGGAACGGTCCAGGCAACCCGCGAGGTCCCGGAGATGGGATTCCCGTTCGCCGTCTATGCCGTCTTGCGGGCCGTCGCCCGGCGCCGCCCGTTCCTCTGCCCACAATGCGGGGCAGCTGTCCAGGCAGGCTGAGCCCGGCCCTCCTCCTTCGCTGCTGGACTTCAACGTCGAGGCGCAGGAGGGGAGGGGTTTCACGACGTCGGCGGTGGGGCCACCTTGATCAGGAACAGCCACGCGTTGACCACGCCGCCGACCAGGCTCGCCACGGCGGCGGGGATCAGCCAGTACAAGCCGCCACCGGCCCGTGCCAGGAAGGTGGCCCCGGCCACGCCCACGAGCACGGCGGTGATCGTGTTGGGCGAGAACCTTTCGATGTAACGAGCCACGCCCTGGTCGCCGCCGTGACCGGCCCGCCGGTCCAAGATGAGCAGGGCCGTGCCCGAGACCGCGGCCACGGCCAGCAACTCTGAACCCAGGGCTGCCCGGGGCTGAGGAGCGACCAGTAAGACCGCGACGAGGACCGACGTCATGAACAGGACCAACGTTTGAGTGGCGCGGGAACTGAGGCTGCGCGACGCGGCCAGCGCCTCGCTTTTGACCGAGACCGCAACGAACAGCAAGCCGGTCAGTGCGCCGGCGACGGCGGCGAGAGCCTCCCCGAAGCTGAGCCACATCGCGGTCGCGTACCCCACCGGACGCCTCCCAGGTCCACGGCTGGATAGACGAGCTGATTCAATCAGTGTCTCGTGAGCCCAGCGACACCGAGTCCGGCAGGCCTAGGTGCTCGGCGAGCCACGGCCCGGTAACGCTGCCCGGGTCGCGCGCGACATCCTCCGGAGTCCCCGCGGCGAGGATGTGCCCGCCATCCGGGCCGCCGCCCGGGCCCATGTCGATCAGGTGGTCGGCGGCGGCGAGCAGGTCCAAGTCGTGATCGATGACGATGATCGTCGCCCCGGCCTCCAGCAGCCGGTCGAAGACGCCGGCCAGTGTGGCCACGTCGAGCGGGTGCAGGCCGGTAGACGGCTCGTCGAAGACGTAGAGCGCGCCGCGCTGGCTGCTGCGCAGCCGGGAGGCGATCCGCAGCCGCTGCGACTCGCCGCCGGACAGGGACGGCGTGGGCTCACCGAGCCGCAGGTAACCCAGGCCGACCTCGCTGACGGGCCGCAGCGACGCTGCAACCGGGGCCTGGCCGGCGAACCGCGCCAGGGCCTCGTCGACGCTCAGGGCGAGCACGTCGGCTACGGTCAGGCCGTCGACCCGGACGGCCAGGGTGGCGTCGTTGAACCGGGCGCCGTGGCAGGTCGGGCACTCGACGGTGATGTCGGGCAGGTACTGCACGTCGAGGTCGATGTGGCCCAGCCCGCGGCAGGTGGGGCACTGGCCCTCGCGGGTGTTGAACGAGAAGTGCCCGGGCTTCCAGCGTCGCCGCCGGGCGTACGCGGTCTCGGCGAACAGGCGGCGGATCTGGTCGAAGGCCCCGGAGTAGGTCGCGGGTGTCGATCGCGCGTTCTGCCCGATCGGCGAGGCGTCGATCTGGACGACCTGGCGGATGCCGCCGAGGTCGAGGCGACGGACGTGGCCGGGCAGCGCTGACCCGCTCAGCAGTGCCCGCGCAGACGGGATCAGGCTGTCCAGGATGAGGGCGGTCTTGCCCGCCCCGGAGGGCCCGGCCAGCGCGGTCAGCCGACGGGCCGGGAAGGCGGCGGTGAGGTCGTGCAGGTTGTACAGATCTCCGATCTCGATGGTGATCTGCCTGCCGTCGCTGGCCCGCGCCGGGCGGTCACGCGATACGGCCGCGGCGCCGGCCAGGAACGGCCCCATGATCGAGCGGGGATCGGTTTCCAGCTGCCTGGGAGTCCCCTGGGCGATCACCGTGCCGCCGCTGGCGCCCGCCCCGGGGCCGAGTTCGATGACCCAGTCCGCGGAGCGGATGAGCTCCCGCTCGTGCTCGACCACCACGACGGTATTACCGTTCCCGGCCAGCGCGGTGATCGTCTTGAGCAGTCCCTGGACGTTGGCCGGGTGCAGCCCGACCGACGGCTCGTCCAGCACGTAAAGCATGCCGGTGGTGCTGGCCCGTACCGTCGAGGTGAGCTCGATCCGCTGCCGCTCCCCGGTGGACAGCGTGGCGCCGGCCCGGTCGAGGGTCAGGTAGCCGAGCCCGACGTCGAGCACTGGCGTGAGCCTGCCGTTCAGCTCGGCGAGCAGGCCGTTGGTCATCCGGCTGAGCTCGGCGGGCAGCCCGGCGGGCAGGCCGGCCGTGAACCCGCGCAGCTCGCCCAGGCCGAGCGCGCTGATCTCGGCGATGTTGCGGCCTCCGAGCAACGAGGTGAGCGCCTCGGGCCGCAGCCGGGTGCCGTGGCACACCGAGCAGACGCGGGTAACGAGGAAACGCTGGACCAGGCGGCGGCTGCGCTCGTTGTCGCTCCGCAGCGAGCGTTCCACCGCCGCGATGGCGTTGTCGTAGTTGACCGACAGCTGCACCGTCCTCCCGCTGCGGCCCGAGTGCAGCATCACCTGCCGCCGGACCGGCTCACCGTGCAGCACGGTGTCGCGCTCGCGGGAGGTCAGCGACCGGTACGGCACGTCGAGTCGGACCCCGAGCTGGCCAGCGGCATACATCGACAGCCGCCGGCCGCCGGAGTTCCACGGCAGCACCGCGCCTTCCTCGATGGTCTTGTCCGGATCGGGAACCAGCGTGGTGACGTCGACCTCGGAGCGCACGCCCAGGCCGTGGCAGGCCGGGCACGCGCCGTAGGAGTTGAAGGCGAAGGATTCGGCGCTGGGGTGCACGAAACGCACGCCGTCCACCGGGCAGACGATCTCCTCGCCGTACGTGGCGATCGACGGGTCGACCAGGTGGCCGTTCGGGCACCGGTGCGAGCCCATCCGCGACATCATCAGGCGCAGCACGTTGAGCACCTCTGACATCGTGCCGACCGTGCTGCGCGGCCCCGGTACCGGCGGGCGCTGCCGCAGCGCCAGCGCGGGCGGCAGATGGTCGATCCGGTCCACGTCCGGCCGCTGGGCCTGGGTCAGCCGCCGGCGGCTGTAGGTGCTCAGGCTCTCCAGGAACCGCTCCATGCCCTCGGCGTAGAGCGTGCCCATGGCCAGTGACGTCTTGCCCGACCCGGACACGCCGACCACCGCGACCGTCCGCCACAGCGGTACGTCGACATCGATGTCCCGCAGGTTGTTGTGCCGGGCTCCGCGCACACCGATGACCGTGGGCAGGGTGGCCGGCACGCCGATATCCTCAGCCGTCATACCAGGCAACCTAAGGCCACCGGTCACCCAAGCGCGCGGTCGAGGTTGAACGCGGCGCTGATCAGCGCCAGGTGGGTCAGCGCCTGGGGGAAGTTTCCCTGCTGCTCTCCGGTGCGGCTGATCTGCTCGGCGTACAGTCCCAGGTGGTTGGCGTAGGTGAGCATCTTCTCGAACGCCAGCCGCGCCTCCTCCAGGCGCCCGGCGCGGGTGAGCGCTTCGACGTACCAGAACGAGCACGCCGAGAAGGTGCCTTCCTGGCCGCGGAGCCCGTCCGGGCTGGTCTGCGGGTCGTACCGGTAGACCAGGGAATCGGACACCAGGGTGGCGGTGAGCGCGTCGAGAGTGGATAGCCATTTGGGGTCGGTCGGCGCGATGAACTTGACCAGCGGCATCAGCAAAACGGACGCGTCGAGGACATCGCCGCCTTCGTACTGCGTGAACGCCTTCAGCCGTGGTGACCAGCCGTGGTCCATGATCCGCCGGTAGATCGCATCGCGGGTCTTCCGCCAGCGTTCCAGGTCGGCGGGCAGGCCCCGGCGGAGAGCGAGCCGGATCGCCCGTTCCATCGCGACCCAGCACATCAACTGGGAGTACAGGAACTTCCTGGGGCCGCCGCGGGTTTCCCAGATGCCCTCGTCGGGCTGGTCCCAGTGGTCGCAGAGCCAGTCGGCCCGGGTGGTGATCGTGTCCCAGTGGGCGCTGGAGATGGGCCGGTGCCAGCGGTCGTAGAGGTAGACCGAGTCCATGAGCTCGCCGTAGATGTCGAGCTGAAGCTGCTCGGCCGCGGCGTTCCCGATCCGCACCGGCTGCGACCCCCGGTAGCCGGCCAGGTGACGCAGTTCCCGCTCGGGAAGCTCGGTGCGCCCGTCGATGCCGTACATCACCTGCATCGGGCCAGAGGCGCTCGGCTGGCTCGTGGTGGCGTGCCTGAGGAACTGCACGAAGGCGTCGGCCTCGCTGGTGAATCCCAGCCGCAGCAGCGCGTAGACGCAGAAGGCCGCGTCGCGGATCCACACGTACCGGTAATCCCAGTTGCGCGGCCCGCCGATCTGCTCGGGCAGGCTGGTTGTCGGCGCGGCGACGATGGCGCCGGTCGGGGCGTAGGTCAGCAGCTTCAGCGTCAGCGCCGAGCGGTGCACCACCTCCCGCCACCGGCCCCGGTAGCGCGAGGCCGACAGCCAGCGCCGCCAGAACCGGCCGGTGACGGCCAGCAGTTCCTCCGCCTCCGCGCCGGAACACGCGATCGGCTCCGCGCCGCTGCCGAGCTCGTCCAGCGCGAACACCGCCGACTCACCTTCGGCCAGCTTGAACTCGGTTGTCACATCACGATCGTCGTGCTCGACCGGCACCGTCGCGGTCAGGCCAACGGTCAGGCTGGGTGCGGTGAAGACCACCCCGCCCTCCACCTCGGTCAGCGTGTGCGGGTCCATGCCGTAGCCAAATCGCGGCGCGATGCGCGCCCGGAACGGCATGGCCCCCCGCACGCACAGCACCCGCCGGATCAGCCGGTGCCGCCGCGTCTCGGCCGCGCCGCCGGTCGGCATGAAATCCTGGATCTCACCCACCCCGTCCTCGGCGGAGAAACGGGTGATCAGCACGTTGGTATCGGGGTGATAGAACTGCCGGGTTGTGGCCGGCACCGCGGCGCCCAGCTCAAAAGACCCGCCACGGTCGGCGTCCAGGAGCGAGCCGAACACGGCCGGGGAGTCGAAAGACGGGCAGCAATACCAGTCGATGGTCCCGTTGGTTCCGACCAGGGCCACGCTGTGCATGTCACCGATCAGCCCATGATCCGACACCGGCAGATAGCCAGAACGCCCAGCCGTGCCTGTCACTTCCGGTAGCCTCCAGTCTCGGTCGTCGAAGCGGTGGGTCGGCAGGGTCAGCCTCAGGCGCCGTACGCTGGCAGTATCGCCCCGCTCACCGGCGCTGCCGCGTCGCTGACCAGAAATGCGATCACGCCGGCGATCGCCTCCGGCGCGACCGCGTGCGCCAGCACCTCCTGCGGGAATATGGCCCGGTTTGCCGGGGTGTCCATCAGCTGGGGCGCGACCGCGTTCACCCGGATCCCGTGCGGGCGCAGCTCGATATCGAGGATGCGGGTCAAGTCGACGAGAGCGGCCTTGCTCACGCCGTAGGCGGCCATGCCGCCGGCTGGCTCGATCCCCTGACGGGCGGCCACGTGCACGATGGCACCTGAGCCCTGCTGCTGCATGTGCGGCGCCACCGCCTGGCTCAGCCACAGCGCGGGTCCGAGGTTGACGTCGATCATGAGCCGCAGCATCTCGGGGGTCGTGCTCAGCGCGTCCCCGGGACGGAACGTGCCGAGGGTGTTCACCAGCACGTCAGGGGGGCCCACCTCGCGGGCGATCCGGTCGATGAGGTCTTTCGCTGCGGCGGGGTCGGTGGTGTCGGCCACCTCGCGGTGGACGCCGTCGGGCAGTTGACGCAACGCTTGCTCGTTCCGGTCGATCGCCACCACCGTGAGGCCGCCGGCGGCGAGGGTCGCCGTCGTCGCCTGACCAAGCCCGCCACCTGCACCGGCCACGATCGCTACCTTTGCGCTCATGGCATCTCCCTTGAATCGTGGGCACGACCGCGGGAGGCCGTGCGAGCCTTCATAACGGATCCAGGGTGGCCCCCCGGCAGGTGAAAAGTCGTCGCCGGATCATGGTGATTTCCGCGCGTTGACAGGGTGCGCGCGGGCCTGATAGCGAGAGAGGATTGTGTCGCTGGCGGCAGGACGCCAGGCGCAAGTACGGAGGCAGGCCTCTGACGGTGGCTCCAGCTGGTCCCCGGCTGATCGACCGGGGTGATCTTCTCGCCGCTCTGGATCGCGCGGCCGTGCGAAAGGTCACGATCATCTCGGCTCCGGCCGGCAGCGGGAAGACGTCGCTGCTGCGCGCGTGGGCCGACCGTCCGGGGCAGCCTCATTGTCTGGCTGTCATGCAGGTGCAACGCGACCAGCATGACGCACAGCTCTTCTGGCTGGCACTACTCGATGCGGTCCGCCAGGCCATCGATACGGCCAGCGGCGCCGAACCGGCCGCCCCGACGCCTGAGTTCAACGAGCGGGCGATGGTCGATCGAGTGATTTCAGAGCTCGCCGATACGGGCGGCGACATCACGCTAGTCATTGATGATCTCCACGAGCTCACTTCGCCGGAGGCGCTCGCGCAGCTCACGCGCCTGCTGATGGGCTTGCCTCCCGGCGTGCACGCGATCTTGTCCACGCGTCGCGATCTCCCGCTGCGCCTGCATCAGCTACGCCTGGCAGGCGAGCTAACCGAGATCCGCGGGGCTGATCTGCGCTTCAGCGAGCGCGAAACACGAGAGCTTCTCGATGCCTCGGGTATCGCGCTGTCTGAGGCCGGAGCGGCGCTGCTGCATCAGCGGACGGAAGGGTGGGCCGCGGGTCTGCGGCTCGCGGCGATCTCGCTGGCCGATCATCCGGACCCGGAGCGTTTCGTCGCGGAGTTCTCCGGGAGTAATCGCACGGTCGCCGAGTATCTGATCGCTGAAATGCTGGAGCGCCAGCCCGATGAGGTGAACGATCTTCTGCTGCGCACTTCCCTGCTTGATCGCGTCAACGGTGAACTGGCCGATCTGCTGACCGGCCGCCCTGGCTCGGAACGGATCCTGCTGGCTCTGGAAGACGCGAATGCGTTTGTCGTGTCGCTCGACCCCGAGCGCACATGGTTTCGCTACCACCACCTGTTCGCGGATCTGCTCCGGCTGGAGTTGCGCCGAGCCATGCCCGCAGAGGTGCCGACGCTGCACCGGCGGGCCGCTGGATGGTTCACCGAGCATGGCCAGATTGTCGATGCCGTCCGGTACACCCAGGCAGCGGGCGATTGGCCCGCCGCGGCCCGGCTGCTCGCCGACCATTCGTTCAGCCTCGCGCTCGACGGGCATGCGCAGAACATCAAGGCGCTGTTGCAAGCTTTTCCGCCGGGCGCGGATCACCCCGAGCTGGCCCTGGTGCACGCAACCGTTGACCTTGTCCAGGGGCGCCTGGACGAGGCGGCCGCCCACATGGCGGTCGCCGAGACGTACGCCGAGACAGCGCCGTCAGATCGCCAGCGCCGCCTTCAGGTTACGATCGCGTCGCTGAAGCTGTCGCTGGCGAGGCGGCGCGGTCACTTTGCCGGCGTTCTCGAACAGGTCGAATTCCTTGCCTCCCCGGTAACCGGGCCGTCCGATGAGGACATCGCGCTCGGCAGCGACCTGCGCGCGGTGGCGCTGATGAATCTGGGAATTGCCGAGGCGTGGTCCCTGGGGCTACCCGACGCAGAACGCCACCTGCGGGAAGGCGCCATCCTGGCCCGGGAGATCGGCCGCCCCTACCTCGAAGTAAGCTGCCTGGCGCAGCTCGGTTTCGCGTCGAAGGTCCGCCCGTTCGCCGTCACCAAGCAGCGCTGCCGCGAGGCGATAACGCTCGCTGACCGGCACGGCTGGGGCGCGGAGCCGGTGATCGCGCCCGCGCTGATAACGCTGTCTGGCGCGCTGGTGTGGACGGGTGACTTCGAAGCAGGCGAGCGATGGCTGGACCGCGCCGTCCAGGCACTACAAGCGGACACCGGGCCCGACATCAGGCTGCTGCTGCAGCACGGCGGCGGCACGCTGCAGGCGGGCCGTGGCCGCGACCACGAGGCGCTCGAGAAGTTCACCGCGGCCGAACACCTGCGATCTCAGCTAGAGGGGACGCACGCGCTGGCGAACCAGGTGACCGGCTGGCTGCTGGCCACCCAAGCTCGTCTCGGGAAGCCCGGCGAGGCCCGCGCCATGCTCGAGGCGCTCGATGACGAGCGGGCCGGCTCGGGCGAGATCCGAAATGCGCACGCCGTGATCTGCCTCGAGGAAGGCGATCCGGCCAGGGCCCTCGCAGCGGTGCGCGATGTTCTGGACGGTACGGCCCCGGTCATCGGTTACGTCACGGTTGTCGAAACCCAGCTGCTGGCCGGGCTCGCGTACCGTCAGCTCGGTGACCAGCGCGCGGCCAGCCAGGCCGCCGAACGCGCACTCGCCCTCGCCGAGCCTGACCGGCTGGTCCTGCCGTTCGCCATGACACGCTCGCGGGAGCTGCTGGAAGCGCTGCCGCGGCACGAGACAGCTCACGCCGCACTGCTCGCCGACATCCTCGACGTCGTGCGCGGCTCATCCCCGGCGGCCGAAGACCAGCGCCCATTGCCGCAGGCCGACGAGCTCAGCCCCACCGAGCTGAGGGTGCTCCGCTACCTCCCGACCAACCTGTCCAGGCCCGAGATCGCCAGCGAGCTGTCCGTCTCGGTGAACACGGTGAACACGCACGTCCGCAACATCTACGCGAAGCTGCAGGCCCGGGATCGCTCATCGGCGGTGCAGCGCGCCCGAGAGCTACGGCTACTGGCGACAGGCCCCGCGCGGTAGCACCACGGTCACCAGATCCTGGTGATGAGCGTTCACCTGCTAGCGCCCGATCATGGCCTCATGGACCCAGCGCCCGCCTGGTATGCGATCCAGATCCACGGCCACCTCAGCGACATGCTGCTGTCTGCGTTCCCGGCGCTGGTGCCGCAGCCACACGGCGCCGATACCGTGCTCACCGGCCCGCTGGATCGGTCGGCGCTGTACGGCGTGCTGGCTGAGGTCGAGGCGCTCGGCCTGGACCTGGTCGAGGTGCGCCAGCTCAGCCCGCCACGCAAATCACCAGAATCTGGTGACAGCCTCTCACCGTGATGGCACGTAGCTTCGGCTGCACCCCGACCCTGCTACGAGAAGGTGCCGCTTCCATGACCAGTGCCCCCGTACGCGACCCGCTTTCCGACCATCTCCTCACGCCGCAGAACGCAGCGTTCCTGCTCATCGACTACCAGCCCTCGCAGCTGGCCGGGATCGGATCGATGGATCGTGACCTCCTGCTCAAGAACGCCGTGTCGACGGTCAGGACCATCAAGACCTTCGACATACCGGTCGTGCACTCGACCATTAACGTCGCCACCGGCCGGGGACAGCCCACGCTCCCCGGACTCGCCGAGCTGCTGACAGACGACAAGCCGCTCGACCGGACCACGACCAACTCCTGGGAGGACATCGAGTTCGTAGCGGCGGTCCACGCGACCGGGCGCCGCAAGCTCATCATCTGCGCCCTCTGGACCGAGATCTGCATGGCCTTCACCGCCCTGGACGCGCTGCGCGAAGGATATGAGGTCTACCCCGTCGTCGACGCAATCGGCGGCACCTCGCCCGAGGCCCACCGCGCCGGCCTTGACCGCGTCATGCAAGCGGGCGCGCAGCCGGTCGGCTGGGTCTCTCTCGCGGTCGAGTTGCAGCGCGACTGGGCTCGCCAGGACACCGTCCAGGAGGTCATCGAGATCGTCCTCACCGACCGCTTGCAGAAGGAGGAGTAGCGCCCAGACGGCCCGGTAACAACGGCACAACCTGGAGGGTCACGGTGATCAAGGAAGATTCCGCCCGCGCCGCGTGGTTGCAGCAGGCGCGCTCCCACCTGCGCGAGGCCGACACGGTGCTGGCCCGGCTCATCGATGACCGGCCGGACTTCGATCCCCGGGGGTGGCTGACCGAGTTGCCGCCCATGGACCTGTACGGTGCCCTGCTGTTCCAGGTCACTGGGCAGCAGCTTTCCGTGGCGGCGACCCGCCGGACCCTGGCCCGGATCGAAGACCTGTTCGGCGGCCGTCTGCCTTCACCGGCCGAACTGCTGAGCGTAGAGCCGGGGCAGCTCCGCGCGGCCGGGCTTTCCTGGCGGAAGATCGGCACACTTCGAGATCTCGCCGAGCGCATGTCGGACGGCCGGCTGGATCCGGACGAGCTGAGTGGCCTGCCGGACGACGAGCTGATGGCCGAGCTCACCGCGATTCCCGGGATCGGCCCGTGGACCGTGCAGGGCGCCATGCTCATCGCGCTCGGCCGGGAAGACGTCGTGCTGCCGGGCGACCTGGCGCTCCGTAAGGCCGTCCGGGCCGCCTATCAGCTCGACCATCTGCCCGCCGAGCAGGAGGTCCTCGCGATCGCCGACAAATGGCGGCCCTACCGCAGCCTGGCCACCAGCTACCTGTTCTCCACCGCCTACGAGCCCGCCGACGCCCCGCCGACCGTCCAGAACAAGAGCGCTGGGGGATGAGCAGCGGCGCCGGGCATCTCGACCGGATCCGCAAAGCGCACCGGGGTCGGCTGGGGTCGGCCCGGTGCGGAAACCACGTCACGAAAGGTTGATCACGATGACTGTCTCGGACCACACGGTGGCCATCATCGGCACCGGCAACATCGGCGGCAGGCTCGCGGCGAACTTCGCGGCCGGCGGCCAGGACTTCCTGCTGGCCGACCGCGACCAGGACGCGGCGCGCAAGGCCGCCGCCGACCTCGACGGGCACGCCGAGGCGGTCAGCATCGACGCGGCGGTCGACCGGGCCGACGTGCTCGTGGTCGCCCTGTGGCTGGACGCCTTCGAGGAGCTCATCACCGCCTACGGCGGGCGGCTGGCCGGCAAGGTGATCGTCGACCCGTCGAACGCGATCGGGCCGGACGGCTCCGGCGGCTACCGCAAGACCATCGGCGCGCAGGAGTCCTCGGGCCAGATCCTGGCCGGGCGGCTGCCGCCGGGGGCCCGGCTGGTCAAGGCGTTCGGCACGCTGTCGGCGCCCACCTTGACCGCGGCCGCGCGGCGCGAGCCCGACCGGGCGGTGCAGTTCTACGCCGCCGACGACGCCGCCGCGGGCGACGTGGTCGCCGGGCTGATCCGGGCCGGCGGCTACGAGCCGGTCCGGGTGGGCGGCCTGGACCAGTCCATCCGCATCGAGATGTTCGGCGACCTGCACGAAGTCGGCGGCCTGGGCCGGGCCGTGACCAAATCCGAGGCCCTGGCCGCGCTCTGAGGTGGTCGCCTCGGCGGGTGGGCCGGCGGGTCGCTGGGCAATTCCCGGCAGTGGATCGACTTGGGCAAGCCTGCCGACACGGGGAAACCATGACGGAGACCGGATGAGGGCGTCATGAGGGTCGACGTGCACGCGCACTACTGGACCGAGGACTACCTTGATCTGCTGGTGGACCTGGGCAAGGCCGACGCGGGCGCGGTGCGCGGCCTCGGCGCCGGCGGCGGCGCCGAGTTGCAGGCCCGGCTGCGGCTGATGGACCGGGCCGGAGTCGAGATGCAGGTGCTGTCTGCCTGCCCGCAGCTGCCCTACGGCGGGGATGAGAAGAAGGCGACCCGGGCAGCCAGGTTCGTCAACGACCAGTACGCCGAACTGGTCCAGCGCCACCAGGACCGCTTCCGCGCCTTCGCCGCGCTGCCGCTGCCGCACCTCGACGAGTCCATCCGCGAACTGCGCCGGGCTCTTGACCAGCTGCGGATGGCCGGGGTGGCGATGAACACCACCGTCCTGGGGCGCGCTGGCCGAGCCCGGTTACGAGCCGATCTTCGCCGAGCTAAACAGCAGGGGCGCGGTGCTGTACCTGCACCCGGCCGGCAACGGCGCCTGCTCGCCGCTGATCGGCAACTACCACCTGACCTGGATGGTCGGCGCGCCGGTCGAGGACACGATCTCGATCATGCATCTCATCACGCGCGGCACCCCGGCCCGCTACCCGGACATCAAGATCATCAACTCGCACCTCGGCGGAGCGCTGCCGATGCTGCTGCAGCGAGCCGACGACCAGTATCGCTGGGAGGCGCCGGACACGCCGGAGCCGCCCAGCGTGGCCGCGCGCCGGATGTGGTACGACACGGTCGGGCACGGGCACGTCCCCGCCCTCCGCTGCGCGATCGACTCATTCGGCGCCGGCCGGCTTCTCCTCGGCACCGACTTCCCCTACGAAAACGGGGACACCTTTGTCCGCGCAGTCGACTACATCAACGACCCGCAGATCGACACCAGCGCCGCCCGGGCCATCCTCGACCAGAACGCCAGCGCCCTGCTCGGGATAAGTCAGGCAGCCCACGGCGGGTTGAAGGCACCAATCTGAGCCATGATCGCCGCGATGTCGTCGGCGGCCCACTCCTCGCTGATCTTGCCGTCGGTGACCCGGTAGATGTCCACTGCGTCCCACCGGACCGGCTTGCCGTCGGCCGGCGCCCCCAGCAGGCTTCGCTTGACCGTCGCGGTGACCACGAGCCGGACGACGACCAGGTCATTCTCGGCGATGATGTCCTGCTCCGCCGCGTGCAGGTCCGGGAGCGCCCCGATGAATGACCCCAGTAGGGCGGCTAGGTTCTCCGGGCCGGCGATGTCGCCGAGGCCCCCGCCGTGCCAGATGACGTTATCGGTCACGAAGTCTGCCGCCTTGTCCGGGTTGTGCTGGTTGAACACCTGGTCGATGTAGTCGCGCGCGAGCTTCTTATTGGCCTCGAGCTTCTCGGTGGTGGCGGTCATGGCCCTCTCCTCGGAGTTTGCTTGATCGTGCCGAACAAGGAAGGCGCCCGGCCCGGTGGATCCAGCGTTGCTACGAGCCATGTGAGATGTCGTCACCGGATCCCGGTGATCGGCCACAACGAAACAATTCAGGACGTAGATCACCGGGTTCCGGTGACGACCAATCACCCGTCTGGTGGCAAGTCTGAGTCTGTCGCGAAGACTCGCATGGCGCGGTTGAGGAGATCGACGTGACAGTGGACAACGAGCAGGTCATCCGGCAGGCCTGCAAATCGTCGAAGATAAGGACAGGCAGTTGACTGGGCGCACGGCAAGACGGCGAGTGGTGCGGGTGATGGTGCCTTCGGACAGCATCGAAGACGTCTGCCTGCGGCCGACAGCGTCCCTCGAGTCAGATAAGACGCAGTTCTGGCCTTCCGTACTAGCCTCACTGCCGGACAGGCTGCGTCAGGCACAGCGCGTGTTCGCCCGCACCGGCGGCCTGCACGCCGCCGGGCTATTCACCAGCTCTGGCGAGCTGATAGTGATCCGCGAGGACGTAGGCAGGCACAACGCCGTGGACAAGCTCGTAGGCTACGCGCTGCTGCGGGGCCAGCTGCCGTTGACGGGCTGCGCCCTGCTGGTCAGCGGACGTGCCTCATTTGAGCTGGTGCAGAAGGCGGTACTGGCTGGGATCCCGTTGCTGGCCGCAGTCTCGGCGCCGTCCTCGCTCGCTGCCGATCTAGCCGAGGAGGCGGGCCTGACGCTGGCTGGCTTCCTGCGCGGCCGGTCGATGAACGTTTACACCCACGCTCACCGGATCCCAACGTGAGCATCACCACGCGACGCGGCCGCCTGAGCCCGCAGAATGCCTACGCCCGGTGGACCGAAGCATGCGCGGCCGCCGGGTGGCGCGGCTCTCCGGTGCCCGAGAAGGTGCACGTAGCCGACGGGCTCGACCGGGTCCTGGCGGAACCGGTGCGAGCCCGGTGGCCGTCGCCGCGCTGCGACTGCGCCGCGATGGACGGCATAGCGATGGCCGGTCCGGCCGCGGCGGGGGAGGTGATCCCGGCCACCGCATTTGCCTGGGTCGATACCGGAGACCCGGTGCCCGCCTGGGCGGACACCGTGGTGGCCCGGGAGCAGACCCGGATCCGATCCGATGGCAGCGCGGTGGTAACGGCTCCGGCGCGGCGCGGGCTGAACGTGCGCACGCGTGGCGAGGACTTCGCTGTCGGGGCGCGGCTCGTTCCGGCCGGACGGCGGCTGCGCCCGGCGGATCTGGCCGCGGCCGCCGCGGCAGGCCACACCACCCTGCTGGTCACCAGGCAACCGGTGGTCGCGATCGTCCCGACTGGAGACGAGGTCCGGCCTGTGGGCACGCCGCTCGGACGGGGCGACATCGTAGACAGCAACTCGGTCATGCTCGCCGCGCGCGCGGCCCAAGTTGGCGCCTGGACGGCGGTCAGCGAGGTACAGCCCGATGACCCGACCGCGATCGCGGCTGCGGTTAGGCGCGCCGCGGCCGTAGCTGACCTGGTGCTGGTCCTGGCGGGGTCGAGCGTCGGGCGGCACGACCACACTGCCGCGGTCCTCGGCCAGGTCGGTGCCGAAACCGTACACGGTGTCGCGGTGCGGCCCGGCCACCCGGTGCTGCTCGGGCATGCCAGGGCAGGGCAACGCGGCCAGGGCGAGGTTCCCGGCGGCCAGCAGGTTCCCCGCCCGAGACACGCCGCGGTCCCGGTGATCGGCGTGCCCGGGTACCCGCTCGCCGCAGCGGTGATCTTCGAACTGTTCGGCGTGCCCGTGCTGGCTGCGCTACACGGCCGCCCGATCCCTGGCCCTGGCGACGCGCAACTAGCGGTGCTTGACTGCGGCTGGACGTCCGCACCCGACGTCGAGGAGTGGATCCCGGTAACACTGAGCGCTGCATCGGCCCCGGTTACACTGCCCCTGGCCACTCCCTGTAAGGGCCGTGGAGCCGGGACGCTCAGCAGGCTCGTCTACGCCGACGCCTGGTGGCGTCATCCCATCGGCCAGGGCCAGATCCATCGCGGCGATCTCATCGAAGTCTTCCCAACAGCCGGCGCACCGGAATTCCCAATTACCCGGGCCGATGGATAGCGCCCATGCCAGCACCCGGCTGGCTCTCTAGGGCGCCGAGGCCGGAACTGCTGGCGCCGGCCCCCAGGCGATGTCGGCCACCCCCTTGTTGCCGGTGGCGATCAGGTGCTGCCGTGTGCCGTTCTGGCGCATCGCGAACAGGTCCTCGCAGCACAAGTCGGGGTGGCGCCGGTCGCTAGAAAACGCGATCTGGTCCCCGCTGGGTGCGTACACGGGGCCGAAGTTGTTGTTGGGCCACTTCGATGTGGCGAGCCGGCGCACTCCGGTGCCGTTAGCCCGCATGACGTAGACGCTGGATTGCGCCCGACAGCAATTGCTGGCGAACGTGAGGTGGCTACCGTCCGGTGACCAGGCCGCCGCCACTGCCTCCAGCCGAGGCGCGGTAAGCGGGTGCGCGTGCTTGCCGTCGATGCCGGCCATCCAGACCTGCGAGGCGATGCCGTGGAACCCGAACCGCTCGTAGCTGATGTGGCGGCCGTCCGGCGAGACCGCCGGGTCGAAGTTGTTGGTCTCGTTAGGTGCTGTGATGAACGGGACCAATAGCCGGCGGTCGGTGCCGTCGGCGCGCATGATCCAGATCGCGCACAGGCCGTCGCCGGGGGAGCAGCGGGTGAACACGATGCGCCGGCCGTCGGGAGTGTACTTGGGCTGGTAGTCGCGGTATCCCGGGGTGTCGGAGGTGAACTGGCGCTGGCCGGTCCCGTTGGCGTTCATGATCCAGATGCGGCCCATGCCGTTCGACGGGTTGTACCGGACGAACAGCAGGCGGGATCCGTCCGGCGACCAGTTGGGCCAGCGTGCCGCGATCCCGGCCGGCTCGCGGGTGAGCTGAACGAGCCCGGTGCCGTCGGGGTTGACGGTGTACACCTGGTGAGTGATGAAGTCGGAGAAGGCGATCCGGCCATTGGCGGTTACCCGGCTGGCACCCGGCGATCCGGTGACCACCTTTCCCGCGGCCGGAGAGCCGGCCGCCAGGGCCGGTGCGGCGCTGATTGTCAGGCAGCCCGCCGCGAGCGCGGCGGCCACGGCCAGCCGCGGGGATGCGGCTGCTGCTCGTCTCATGTCGGCTCTCCTTAATTTCGGCGACCTGCTAGCGGGCCGGTCCCCAGTCGGTGAGGAACGTGTTGGGCACCCCCGTGCGCACCGCACGCAGGCCGGAGCCGTCGGCGTTCATCACGTAGAAGTACTGGCAGAGCCCCCGCGCCGGGCATTTCCCGTTGTATTGCAAGACGATTCGCCGACCGTCGGGTGAATAGCTCGCGAAACCGCCCTGCAGCGGCGCCGGGCCGAAGTCAGTGAGCTTCCGCAACCTGGTCCCGTTCGGCCGCGCCGTCCAGAAGTTGCTGCCGAACTGGCAGCAGTTGTCGGTGAACAGGATGCGACGGCCGTCGGGGGACCAGTCCGGCCAGTTCGCCTGCAGCGACGGCCCGGTGATCCGGTGCAGGCCGGTCCCGTTGGACCGCATTACCCACAGCGCGCCCAGGAAGCCGCCCCGGTCTGACCCGGCGACGATGTGCCGGCCGTCCGGGGAGTACTCCGCGCGGACCCAGGTCCAGTGGCCGCCGGCCAGCCGCCGCACACCGGCGCCCGTGGCGGTCATCACCTCCAAATCGCAGCCGGTGCCGCCCGGCTGCTCGGTGCACCGGCTGAACACGATGTGGCGGCCATCCGGGGACCAGGCGGGTACCAGGTCCATGAATCCGGGATCGTTGGTGAGCCGCCGCTGCCCGGAGCCGTCCGCGTTCATGACCCAGATCCGGTAATCACCGGTCTGGTTGCTCTCGTAGACGATCCTGGTGCCGTCCGGCGACCAGTCCGGCGCCCCGGCGGCCCGGGTCTTGCCCACGTGGGTGAGCTGGCGCCGGCCAGTGCCGTTCGGGTTGATCGTGTACACATTCGAGTGACCCGACAGGTTCCCGCCGGGCAGCAGGTCCCACTGGGAAAATGCGATCCGGCCATTGGCCCGGGCTGCCGTCACGCCATCCGGCCACCGGGAATGCGCCGCATCCAGCCGAGCCGCGCTGGATGCGGTCGCAGTACTCGCGGCGGCCGGGATCGCGGCCAGGCAACAGGCCGCTGCGAACGCCACGAACGCCGCGAACGCCCGGGAGCCCGTGATCACCCGATGAGGCCGTGTTGGGAGCTTCATGCCTTGCTCCTAGCGTTGGTGCCGGTCACCGCGGCCCGATCGGCGAGTTCCAGGGTCGCGGATCTGCACACGCGTTGCCGCGACAGCAACGTCGCCCGCCGCTGAAAGAGATGGCACATGATGGACCCCCCCAGTCCCGTTAGACCGTCACGGCAGCATGCCCCAGGTACCTCACAAAGAGATCACATGGCCGGTCAGGGCGGGTGCCGCCGTGCCGGGCGCGGCTGCCAGGAACACAGGCAGCAGGCCAGCGGCGCTGGCCCCGGCAGCGCCGCTGGCCTTCCCCGTCCCGGCTACGGCGGGCAATCCCCCCGCAATAGGCTGCGGCCATGCGATTCGGAATATTCATCCCTCAGGGCTGGCGCCTCGATCTCGCCGGGATACCCGTGGCCGGACATTGGGCCGCGATGCGGGATCTCGCCCAAGCCGCCGACGATTCGCCGTTCGAGTCGATCTGGGTCTACGACCACTTCCACACCGTCCCAGTCCCGACCGAAGAGGCCACCTACGAGACCTGGTCGCTGATGGCGGCGTTCGCTGCCGCGACGACGCGGGTACGGCTCGGCCAGATGTGCACGTGCATGGGCTACCGGAACCCGGCCTACCTCGCCAAGGTCGCCGCCACCGTCGACGTGGTCTCCGGCGGCCGGGCCGAGATGGGCATCGGCGGCGGCTGGTACGAGCACGAGTGGCGGGCGTACGGCTACGGGTTCCCCAGCGCCGGCGACCGGCTTGGCATGCTCGACGAGGGCGTGCAGATCATGCGGCAGCTCTGGACCGCTGGCACGGCGACCCTAGCCGGCCAGCACTACCAGGTGCACGGCGCGATCGGCCGGCCGCTCTCGCTGCAGGAGGGCGGCATTCCGCTGTGGATCGCCGGCGGCGGCGAGCGCAAGACCCTGCGGATCGCGGCGAAGTACGCGCAATACACGAACTTCGACGGCGAGCCTGACGCGTTCGCCCGCAAGTCCGAGATCCTCGCCCGGCACTGCGCGGAGGTCGGGACCGACTTCGATGCCATCACCCGCTCCGCCAGCTTCAACGTGATCACCGGCGAGACCGAGCGGGAGGTGGCCGACAAGGTGGCCTGGCTCCGGGCGCACTACGAGCCGCTGGTCCCCGCGAGGGCGCTAGAGGAGGAGCTGGCGGAGTTCGAGTCCGAGGGGTTGATCGGCACCCCCGAGCAGATCACCGAGCGGCTTGCGCGGACCAGCGACCTCGGTCTCGGTTACGTGATCTGCTACTTCGCTGACGCGGCCTATGACCGTTCCAGCATCGAGCTGTTCGCCGAAAAGGTGATCCCCGAACTCGCGAGCTGACCTCGAATTCCGAACATAACGCTGCGATGCTGGCCGGTCTGGCGGCCGGGGCTGGGCGGGCTGAGGCCAAGGACTTGGGAGGAGCTGCGGCGGATAGCTGGGATCGATGGGTGAATTCCCTGAGGTAACCGCAACCGGGGTGATCGTTGGGATGTCTTAATAGGCAGGCATTCGTGAGCAGCGGGCCGACGCTCCGGTTCGATCCCGCTGGCCGCGATAACGAGGTTGCGGGGTAGTCCGATGAGCCGAAGACTGCGCGTTGTTGTCAGGGCAGGAGTCGTCGCGGTGACCGCGATCACGGTGGCTGGCCTGACTTCGGCGGCCGCCGGGGGTGCCGCTGCGGCGGCGACGCCGGTTCCGCGGGGGTTCGCGGCGAACTCGATCACGTGGATCTCGTCGCTGCGGGGGTGGGTGCTGGGGCACGCCCGGTGCGGCGGCACGGTCTGCACCTACGTCATCGGAAGCACCGATGGCGGCAAGACCTGGCAGCGGCGCGGCAGTGTCGCCGCGCCGATCGCCCGCATCGGCGAGCCAGACCGGCCCGGCGTCACCGAGGTCGACTTCGCCACCGCGAAGGCCGGGTTCGTGTTTGGCCCGTACCTGTTCCACACCAGCAACGGCGGGCGCACCTGGACCAGGATGGCCGTCCCCGGGGGCGGCGGGCAGGTGCTCGACCTGGAGTCCAACCCCAGCAACGCGTTTGCGCTGGTCTCACCGTGCAAATGGGCGAACTTCCGCAACTGTACCGGGCAGCTGAGCCTGTGGCGGACCAGCACGCTCACCGGGGCCGGATGGACCCGCATCCCGATGAGGCTGCCGCGCAGCACGCGCGGGGACGTGGCGGTCCACGGCCAGAGCGTCTATGTCGTCGACCCGCAGGAGGACATCACCGGTAGCAAGGACAAGTTCTATGCCAGCACCGACGGCGGCCAGCACTTCGCCGCCCGCACGGTGCCGTGCGACAAGCCAGCGACACCCGATGTCCCGCTGGTCCAGGCGGTCGCCACCTCGGCCACGAACGTCGCGCTGCTGTGCGTCGGGAACCCCGGCTTC